>Ga0105047_10020140_pt1 | contig 10262 bp, 10 predicted proteins | sample MAT04_FD_78384 | JGI IMG/M metagenome (GOLD analysis project Ga0105047, IMG submission 78384) | Freshwater microbial communities from Lake Fryxell liftoff mats and glacier meltwater in Antarctica - MAT-04 (megahit assembly) | ecosystem: Environmental > Aquatic > Freshwater > Ice > Liftoff... | reverse complement strand
GGGCCGGGAATCAGGTCGGCTTGGGACGGTCGACTCAGCACCATGGCCCGCGCGGCGCGCTGGCCGTCCGTGGCTTTGGCCTGCCCGCTGGCCTGACCCGTTTGGCCGTTGGCACTGGTTTTGTTGGACGACTGGCCTTGGCTGGACTGCTTTTGCGCTGCGGCGCTACTGCTGTTGCTCTGAACGTTGCCGCGCCTGGGCTGCGCCGCACGGTCATCCACCGCACGGTACAGGGTTTCCACATCCCACTGCAGCAAGGCTTTGTCCAACGGCTGGTCCAGCTGCAGCGCAGATTTGAGCAACTTGTCCAGAAACACCGAGCCCTGCGGCAGCTTCAGCCAGGTCAGGTGGCTGAGCGCACTGTTGACGATGGCATCGGCGCAGAGGTTGAACAGCGGCAAATCAACATCACCCAGCAGGTGCTTCAGGTCCAGATAACGCTGTGGGTGGCGCAAGGCGATGTGCAGCACCTCGTGGGCGATGTGGCCCACCTTCCGGTAGTGGCAGGCCTTCAAACTCGGCGCTATAAAAAATAGTGCAGCCATCGGTTACTACATAAGGGCTAGAGGCCTGGACTTGGGGTTTTGCCAAAAAGGCTTGCAACTCTTGCATGTTCTGGTGCTTCACCCACAGTGCCAAGCCACCGGTGGACGGCGCAAACTCGACCATGCGCGCCACCGCGCGGGTGCCGCGATGCCGGTAGGGGACGTCCGCTGGCACGTCCACTGGCACCGCCAGGGCAGGCAGGCTGTCAGGCACGTTTGTCCTCTTTGGCGCGCCGCTCGGTATAACGCGCGTAGGCGGGGCTGTCCAGAATGGCCGCCTCCAGGCCGCTTTCCAGCGCGCGCTGCATCAACAGTTCCATCGCCAGCGTCTGGCCTTCCACAATGGGCAGCGCCGCGTTGCTGCGGATGTCGGTAAATTGCTCAATGATCTCCAGCGCGCGGCTCACCGTGAGCTCATCCCGGCAGGCGGCCAGCAAGCCGTAAATGGTGCCGTAGAGCCCGTCCAGCGTTTTGGGCAGCAAGGCGGTGGTGTCAGCGCCGCGTTTGGCCGCCAGCAGCCGAACCACATCTACTGCCGCCTGAATTTCGCGCAGCACACCAAAAAACTCGGCGGCATTGGCCGCGCCGATGCGGCCCTGCACAAAGATGCGTTTGGCAGATTCCGACAAGCCCGACGTGAGCACGTTGGAAATGTCTTCCCAACCGCGCGGGCTGGCGCCAATCAGGTAGTCATTGGCCAGTTGCGCCTGCGTGTCGTCAAGCTTGCCAGGCCGCACACGCAAATAAGCCATCACCTCGGGGGCAAAGTCCTGCGACATGGCGTGGGCCAGAAAGGCGTCAATCGCGGTTTGCACGTTGAAGTGGAACATGCGGTCGGCCAGCGCGGTGCCCATGTCGTTGCTGACCGCATCGTGAAAACTGGCGTTGCCAGCAGCTACCACTTGCCAGCCATCGGGCAGGTGGTAGTTGCCCACACGCCGATCCAGAATCAACGAGTAGGCCGACACCTGCAGCCGCTTGTCTGCGGCACTGAGTCCATCACACGCTGCTATTCGCTCTCGGACGGACCGCGCTCCAACGGTTACCGCATATCAATCAAACGCGCACCTGCACCACCCAACAGCGCTCATCCACCCGGGCGTTCATCGAATTTTTTCCACGGCCAAGTGCAGCTGGGCAGCCTTTTACAGGTGCGTGCGCCCGCAGGGCATTTTCATATCGACCACAGTGATGCACCGGTGGTACTGCTGGGCGGCGGCATCGGCATCACACCGATGCTGAGCATGGTGAACTGGTGCATCGCTGAGCGGCCAGAGCGCGAAGTCTGGCTGTTTTATGGGGCACGTCATGACCAGGAGCTGATGGCACACGCGCACCTGGAAGCCCTGGCAGACCTGCACAGCAACCTCCACCTTTACTTCTGCCTCAGTGACACCGACAAGAGCACTGCGATTGGCAGCAAGTACCAGCACCATGGCCGCGTCGACATTGATCTTCTGCGCCGTCTGCTGCCACTGAAGCCCTATCACTTCTATGTGTGCGGCCCGACGCACGCATTCAGTTTGAAGCCTTTGGCCCAGCTTGCGTGAAACGCAAAAGTGCAGCGTTGGCGCCTGGTGCTGCCGCGCCAGCGCCGAGCGCAGACACAACCGTGATGGTGACTTTTGCGAAATCCGGCAAACAGGAGGCGTGGCAACCGGGCAGCGGCAATTTGCTGGCTTTTGCTGAGACCCTGGGCATTGCGGTGGACTCAGGTTGCCGTGCCGGGAGTTGCGGCAGTTGCCAAACCAGCATTCGGCACGGTGAAGTGAGCTACGCCCAAGCCCCGGACTTTGACCCCGATCCGGGCAACTGCCTGATGTGCGTCTGCACGCCCAAAACGCCTTTGACGCTGGATCTTTAAATGAACCGATCACTGTGGCGCGACCACGTTTTACCCTTTGGCTTGTTGCTGGGTGTGCTGGCGGCAGCCAGCTTGTCAGGAGACTACCTGCTGCACCGGTTGAATTTGGTGTGGGTAGGCCGTTACCTGGGCATTTTGGGCAGCTTGCTGATCATCGTCTCGTTCTATTACTCGCTGCGCAAGCGCAAGATCGTTACCTCGGGCAACCCGGTCACGCTGCTGCGCATGCACGAGTTCAGCGCCTGGCTGGGCTCGTTAATGATCCTGATTCACGCGGGCGTTCACTTCAACGCCATCCTGCCGTGGCTGGCCACTGTGGCCATGAGTGTCAATGTGGTCAGTGGTCTGGTGGGCCGCATGTTGCTCAAACGGGCGCGTGAGCATGTGCAAGACCAGCGCGAGCAGTTCCAACTGCGCGGCATGTCCAAACCCGAGGTTGAACAAGCCGTGTTCTGGGACGCTGTCGCGCTGTACATCATGAACCAGTGGCGCAAGGTGCACATCCCGATTTACATCGTGTTCATGGTGATCGCGCTAGGGCACATCCTCAGCGTCTTCATGTTCTGGGGTTGGGTATGAGCAAAATCGTGAAAATTCTGCTGGCTGTCAACCTGGCCATTCTGGCGGCTCTGACTTCTATTTACCCCAATTTGATGGTCGGGCCAGGCAAACTGATCCCCGGCCACAAAGCCCTGGAGGGCGACTGCTTTGCCTGCCACACCGTCTTCACCGGCGCCAATTCCGACAAATGCGCCACGTGTCACAAGCCAGCCGACATTGGCCGCCTGACCACCACGGGCCTGGCGCTCACCAAGCCCAGCACCAAGGCTGCTTTTCACCAAGACCTCAAAAGCCAGGACTGCGTGGCCTGTCACAGTGACCATGCAGGGGTGAAGCGTTTTGCCCGGCAGCGTCAGTTTGACCACAGCCTGCTCAAGCAAACCACCTTGACGCAATGCCAGACCTGCCACAAAACACCCACCGACTCGCTGCACAAGCAAGTCACCGGCAATTGCCAGTCATGCCATACGCAGCAGAAGTGGACCCCGGCCACCTTTGAACACGACAAGTTCTTTGTGCTCGACCGCGACCACACCGCCCCTTGTGCAACGTGCCATGTGCGCAACGACTACAGCCAGTCCACTTGCTACAACTGCCATGAACACACGCCGGACAACATCCGCCGCGAACACATCAAGGAAGGTATTAGCAAATACGAGAACTGCGTCGAATGCCACCGCAGTGGCAACAAACACGACATCAAAGGCGGCCGTGAAGGCGGTGGCGAGCGTGGCGGCGAACACGACGATTGATGCCATACCCGCTATAAAAACAAATGAACACACATCAATTTCTGATCATGGGCATTCCAGCCGTGATTGCCCTAGCGGGCGGAATTCTGGCGGCTTTCTGGACGCCAAGCCACACTGCTCGCAGCCTGATTCAGCACTTTGCAGCCGGTGTCGTGCTGGCTGCACTGGCCGTCGAGCTGTTGCCCGAGATCAGCCGGGCACATGCGCCCGGTCTGGTTCTGGCGGGCTCGTTTGCGCTGGGCAGCTTGTTCATGTACGCGCTAAAGCTGTGGACGCTGCGCATGGAGCACGCCACCAGCATCTCGGGTGCCGTCAAGGGCTTGAGCACCGGGCTGCTGCTGGCGACCTTTATTGATGTAGCGACTGATGGCTTCATCATCGGCGCAGGTTTTGCCGCCGGAGGCGAAACCGGCATCATTTTGGCGCAGTGATCGGTGGCACGCTGGCGTTCAGTGCGGCGGCCTTGCTTTATCTGGTGACCGAAGAACTGCTCATGGAAGCACATGAGGGGGAGGAATAACCCATCTCGACGCTGGTCTTGTTTGGTGGCTTTTTGACCTTTTGGAGTATCCAGCTGGCAGGGCAATGATCTGACTACAAGGGCAATGTGGCCGATCTTTGAGTACAAACCGTTGATAGGCGGCTACAAAAGCCGCAGTCCAGCGTGCCAGATGTGCTCATGCGATTGACAAATTCAGGGAAAACAAAAAAAATTCGCTATTTGGCACACTTGAGCGAAAGCCAAGAACGCAAAGCCTCCTGTCTGACGCCTGCCACCAGCAGGGAAGATAGCGGGGTTGTGTTCCTCGTTATCATCCTCGTTGTTGCTATCACAACTCAACAGTGTCGGGCCCCTTTTGGGCAAGCCTTGACTTGTTACTGCAACAGCGAGGGCAAAGCCAACATAGACGACATATGCATAAATGAGATGGGTTCTGAGAACCCAACATATTCACCCAACCCGGCGCGTGAGTGCCTGAATTTTCAACTTGGATCGGTGGCGTATGGCATCGACATCCTCAAGGTGCAGGCATCCAGCTCACGCCAACCGGGCATCGCTCTGGCTGGCACCTTCAAACCGTCTCTCTGAAAAACGCTGATATGAAACACCTCGCACTTTCTATTGGCCAGCGTCTGGCCGCTGGATTTGCGCTCATCTTGTTGCTGGCCATGGTCATCGCCGGCATCGGCCTGTGGCGACTGCAAGAGACTGCCAGAGAAACCGAAGCCATGATGGGCGCACCCTTGACCAAGGAACGTTTGGCCAGTGACTGGGCGACCTACGTCAACGCTGCGGTGCGCCGTACCTCCGCCATTGCCAAGAGCACCGACAGTTCACTGGCAGACTTTTTTGCAGCCGATATGACTGCGACCGGCAAAGGTGCTTCAGAGGCTCAAAAAGCCATTGGGGAACTGCTTGAGACAAGCGAAGAAAAGGCGCAGTTCGAAGAACTCGCGACGATCCGCAAAAAGTACGGTCAATCCCGCGACAGCATCACCGAGTTGAAAAAGGTGAGCAAGCTAGACGAAGCGAATGAAGTCTTGAATAAGGAATACATGCCGCAGGCTACGGCATACCTGAGCGGCCTTGACGCCTTCAAACAACTGCAGCGCCAAGCCATCGATACGCGAGCCGCTGAGATCAAATCGCTGAATCAGACCAGTTCCAAGTTGTTGCTCGTGCTGAGTGTGGTCATGTTATTGATGGGAACCACCATCGCGTGGCTCATCACCCGCGCCATCACCATTCCCCTGCGCGATGCCATGACGGCGGCCCGCAGGGTGGCCTCCGGCGATCTGAGCCAAACCATGACGGTACACACCCGCGATGAGACCGGTGTGTTGCTGCAGTGCCTCCAAGAGATGCAATCCCAACTGGGCAGTGTGGTGGCCAATGTGCGTGGCAACGCAGAGAGCCTGGCCACCGCCTGTGCCGAAATCGCTCAGGGCAACCAGGACCTCTCCAGCCGCACCGAGTCACAGGCCAGCGCGCTGGAAGAAACAGCGGCCGCCATGGAAGAACTTTCCTCCACTGTGAAACAGAACGCCGCCAACGCCCGTCAAGCCAACCAGCTCGCACAAAACGCCAGCAGCGTAGCCGTCAAAGGCGGAGAAGTCGTCGCCCAGGTGGTAGACACCATGAAAGGCATCAACGAATCGAGTCGCAAGATCAGTGACATCATCAGCGTCATTGACGGCATTGCCTTCCAGACCAATATCCTGGCCTTGAACGCGGCGGTAGAAGCCGCCCGCGCCGGTGAACAGGGGCGCGGATTTGCGGTGGTGGCCAGTGAAGTGCGCAGCCTGGCTGGCCGCAGTGCAGAAGCCGCCAAGGAGATCAAAACCCTCATCAACACCAGCGTCGAGCGGGTGGAGCAAGGCACCACACTGGTGGATCAGGCTGGCACCACCATGACCGAAGTGGTGGGCTCCATCCGCCGGGTCAACGACATCATGGGTGAAATCAGCTCAGCCAGCACCGAACAAAGTCAAGGCGTTGGCCAGATTGGAGAAGCTATCCAGCAGATGGACCAGGTCACGCAACAAAACGCGGCTCTGGTCGAAGAGATGGCCGCAGCAGCATCGAGTCTGAGAAGCCAGGCGCAGGAACTGGTGAGCACGGTGGCGGTGTTCAAACTGGCGCCTGGGCAGGAGCTTGATTTCTCAGCGCCTGCGGCACGTGCCAGCACCGTGGTCAGCGCACCTAAAGCATTTGCACCGGCTCAGAAGGTGATGGCCAAGGCAGCCCCCAAACCGGCGAGCTTGTCGCATGACAGCGCTACCAAGGCGGGCAATGACGATTGGGAGACCTTTTAAGCGCTGTCGCGGATCCACAACTGCAGCCACTGCGATGTGATTCTGCTCCCGGCCCTGTGCCAAGAGATTTATAGAAAATTAGCCTCCAGCCCTTATTGCAAAAGGGCTAACAACTATGGAAACAATAGTGATCTTAGGGCGCGCCAAGTCTCTTCGCTATTTGTAAGCGGCGCTGGCTGCCCCTGCGGCATCGCTAGGTTGCACGTCTTGAGTTTTTGGTTGTTCCATCAAGGCATCGGGCGGGCCACCGGCAGCCAAGTGGGCTTATGGGTATCTGGCTGAAATCGCTTCGACGACGAAGTCAGAAGACCCATTTGACATGGACGCGCATCATCAGACCGGCTGGCGAGTGGCTGCCTACCCCAAAAGTACTTCATCGCCACAACAGCGTTTTGCCGTCACATACCCGAGGTAGGAGCCGTATGCCCGAGTTGGGCAAGTACGGATCTGTGCGAGGGGCGCTCAGTAATGGGTGTCCCTGCCACGATTGGGACTGCCCCCGGAATAATCAGACTTTGGCGCCCAGCGCCTGCTGCAGTTCGCCAGACTCGTACATCTCCATCATGATGTCTGAGCCGCCAATGAATTCGCCCTTGAGGTAGAACTGGGGAATGGTTGGCCAGTTGCTGTAGTCCTTGATGGCTTCGCGCACTTCGGCATCTTCGAGCACGTTGACGGTGGTGATGGCTTTCGGGTCCACACCGCAGGCTTTGAGAATTTGCACCGCCCGGCCCGAGAAACCGCACTGGGGAAAGCTGGCTGTGCCTTTCATGAAAAGCAGAATATCGTTTTGCTTGACCAGATCGTCGATGCGTTGTTGGGTGTCGCTCATGGGGGTGTCCTGTAATAAGAGTGAGCCTGATTATTTCATTGTCAGCATGGTCCGTCTGCCCCATAACCCTGTTACGACAGGGGTTGCAGTCAGGCAGCGCCAGCCCGGCTTCAGTAATGCGGCGGCAAATCGTTGCGCAGGTTGCGTGGCCCAGTTGCTGCGTCAGTGGGCGTTTGCTGGCGCAGCCACCGCAGTTCCTGAGTCAGCCGGTCAATCTGTTCTTGCTGGCGGATGATGATCTGCTCGAGCTTGTCGAGCAGGTCTTCAGAAAAACTGGCTTTGATTTCCAGGTTGGTCAGGCGATCTTCCGTCGTGTCGGGTGTTGTCATGGGCTGTGCGAAGTTAAAGGCTGAAGGTTGTCAGTTGGCTGGCGCGCGCCGCTCAAGCCATGGCCCAGGGTGTCAGGGATGAGTGGGTTTTGGCCACCGGTACAGCGCGCCAGGCCTGCCAGGTCTTTGCGCGACTGCACTTGGTCAAAACCGCTTTGTGACAGCAGTTGGCGCACCGCTGTGGCCTGGTCGTAACCGTGTTCCAGCAGCAGCCAGCCGCCGGGTTGCAGGTGCGCCGGGGCGCTGGCGATGATCTGGCGCAGGTCATCCAGACCATCGGCGCCACTGGTCAGGGCCTGGGTGGGCTCAAAAGTCAGTGCCGCCAGATGCGGGTCGTGTTCGGGGATGTAGGGCGGGTTGGAGACAATGCAGTCAAACGCTGGCGCGTCTGCTGGCAGCGCGGCCAGCCAGGCACCCTGGCTGAAAGACACCTCAAGTTGCAGGCGCTGCGCATTGGCTTTTGCCACGGCGAGGGCTGCAGCGCTTTGGTCCGTGGCCCACATCTGAAGTGCGGACCGGGTGGCTTTGAGCGCGAGCGCAATGGCGCCGCTGCCGGTGCCCAGATCCAGCACGTGCGGCGCTGGGCTTGCGAGGTGATTTGCCTGCTGTGGAGTTGCACCAGTCATGGCCTGGTGGCAGTCGGGCAAGACCTCCAGCGCCCAGTCCACCAGGGTTTCGGTGTCGGGGCGCGGCACCAGTACGTCTGGGGTGACGTGTAATGCCAGACCGTAAAACGCCTTGCTGCCGGTGAGGTAAGCCAGCGGTTCACCTTGGGCGCGGCGTAGCGCCAGCGCTTGCAGTGTCGGGGAGCATTGCGACGGCAGCGGATCGGTGTCATGCGCCAGCAGCCAGCCGCGCTGGGTCGGGGCGATGCCGAGCACGTGCAGCAACAGCAACTGGGCGTCGAGCCGCTCCAACCCCTGGCTTTGCAGTGCCGTCAGGGCTTGGCCGATGCTGGAGTTGGCGAGTAGAGTCATTTAAATTACTATATTAAACGTAGCTGCTAGCGCTTTATACATAAGGGCTAGAGCACGATTTTTCATATAAAACATCAGGCATTGAGCTCCAGAGCTGCCAGCTGCTGCGCGGCCTCATGGGCTTGCAGCGCGTTCACCACGTCTTCCAGATCGCCCTCCATGATGCTCAACAGTTTGTACAGCGTCAGGTTGATGCGGTGGTCGGTCAGGCGACCCTGCGGAAAGTTGTAGGTGCGGATGCGGTCGCTGCGGTCGCCGCTGCCGACCAGGCTTTTGCGCTCGGCGGCGTCTTTGGCGGCACGTTCGCTGCGGTCTTTCTCATGGATGCGGGCGGTCAGCACTTTCAGCGCTTGGGCCTTGTTGCTGTGCTGGCTGCGGCCATCCTGACACTCGGCGACGATGCCGGTGGGCAGGTGGGTGATGCGCACTGCCGAGTCGGTCTTGTTGATGTGCTGGCCGCCAGCGCCGCTGGCGCGGTAGGTGTCGATGCGCAAATCGGATGGGTTGATTTTGATGGCTTCTGCCTCGTCGGGCTCGGCCATCACCGCCACGGTGGCGGCGCTGGTGTGGATGCGGCCCTGGGTTTCGGTCACCGGCACGCGCTGCACGCGGTGGCCGCCGGACTCGAACTTGAGCGCGCCGTAAACATTGTCACCTTCAATGCGCAGCACCAGCTCCTTATAGCCGCCAAGTTCGCTGGCGGATTCGCTCATCACCTCATGCTTCCATCCCTTGCGGTCGCAGTAACGCAGGTACATGCGTGCCAGGTCGGCGGCAAACAGGGCGGATTCGTCGCCACCAGTGCCAGCGCGGATTTCTACAAACGCCGGGCGGGCGTCATCGGGGTCCTTGGGTAGCAGCATGCGCTGCAGTTCGGCCTCTAACTGTTCCCGTTCGGCGCTGGCGGCATCGACTTCTTCCTGCGCCATTTGCAGCATGTCGGCATCGTCTTGCGCATCTTTGAGCATCTCTTGCCCGGCGGCCAGGTCAGACTCACGCTGCTGGTAGCGCAACCAGCGGCTGGCCACGGCCGCCACCTCGGTGTGTTCGCGCGAGAGCTTTAAAAACTGCGCCATATCGCCCATGATGTCCTGACGCGAGAGCAAAAATTCAAGCTCCCCAAGGCGGTCGGCGTAGCGGGCAAGTTGTTGTCGGAGAAAGGGTTTCATGGTCAGGGCTCGGGTGAAGTTGGTGCCTGGATCGGGCTGCACGGCGGGTCAGGTCGATGCGGGTAGAGACACTGTGCGTGCGCAGTTTGGGACGACGCGAAGATCGGGTTCAAGCGCAACGCTGATCGCCCGGTGGCCAAAGGCGCGGCCAGGTGGCCGTGTAAGCGGCGGTAGCTAACGCTCTTTGCGCAAAAAGAAGTGATGCACCGCAGAGCTAGCACGGTCACGTGCAGCGGAATCACCGGCGCGCAATTCGGCCATGGCGCCGTGAAGCATCTTTTGGGTGATGCCTTTGGACAGGGCTTCCAAAACGGTATCGATGTTTTCGCCTTTGAGCAGCAGCTTGCGCGCACGCGCCATCTCGGCAAAGCGCCACTCGTCGGCCTGGGCGTTGAGCGCCTGAATCAAGGGCACCG
>Ga0105047_10020139_pt1 | contig 10262 bp, 6 predicted proteins | sample MAT04_FD_78384 | JGI IMG/M metagenome (GOLD analysis project Ga0105047, IMG submission 78384) | Freshwater microbial communities from Lake Fryxell liftoff mats and glacier meltwater in Antarctica - MAT-04 (megahit assembly) | ecosystem: Environmental > Aquatic > Freshwater > Ice > Liftoff... | reverse complement strand
GCAATGGAGATAATGTCGATCGACTTGTCGTCGAGGACCTTGCGAAGGTCTTGTTCGTACTTCGGGGCTTCGCCCTGGGTCTTTTTGACCTTCTCGAGCGCGTTCTTGACGACGGCTTCATCGCAGTCGCAGATGGTGACAATTTCACAGTTGTTCTTGTTGGCGAATCCATCGACATGGCTCATCCCCCGGCCATGGACGCCGACCACGGCCACGCGGAGGCGGTCATTCGCGGAACCCTTGGCCTTGGCCGGGGCATCGGCGGCGTGCGTGGCCCTGCCGACTCCGGCACCCGCCGCTACGGCCGCGGACAAGATGGCCGAACGTTGAAGAAACTCGCGACGATCGAAAGGATGCATACCGGCGACTCCTGCCCGAAGGCAATGGGGAAAGGCAATTCTCGGTGGGGCGTGGGCTGTACTGTAACCGGCGGTGACCCATCGGGTCAATGCGCTGGCCGACGAATCAATCGCAGCAAATCAGGTATGCCGTAATGCCTCAATCGGATCGAGCCGTGCCGCTCGCCACGCGGGGTAAAGGCCGAAAACGACGCCCACGACAATCGACACGCCCACGGAAAGGACAATCGACCGCCAGTCGAGCAAGGCGGGGAGGTTACTACCGCTGATGAGCTTGTAGAGCGGGGGGGCACCGTACACGACAATCAGGCCGATGACGACTCCAGCAAGGCCGCCGATGGTCGTTTGCACTACAGCTTCAATCAGGAACTGGCTGATGATGTCGGCCCGCTTCGCCCCGAGGGCTCGGCGGATGCCGATTTCGCGGGTGCGTTCTGTGACGGTCGCCAGCATGATGTTCATGATGCCGATCCCGCCCACGACGAGGGAAATTGACGCAATCAAGACGAGGAGGCTGGTGAATCGCTCTTCTTCGCGCTCGGCAGCTTCGAGGCGGTCGAGCGGAACGGTGACCACGTAATCTTCGCGGAGATGGTCTTCCTTCAAAATGTCTTTGATCCCTTCCCCCACGGCTTTGACGCGAGCCCGGCCTTCTTTCGTATCGAAATCGGCGTCGACCGTGATCGTCACCTGCGAGACCTGGACCTTCTCTCCGCTTCGAGAACCCGATGTCCGGATGGTGACGGTCTCGCCGATGCGTGCCCGGCAGGTGCTGAACGGGATGTAAATGTCGCGGTTGAAGTCCTCGGCGGCCTGGCTGCCGCCGCTGCCACCGGTCGGCATCCGGTCTTTGCAGACGCCGACGACGAGAAAGCGGAAGTTGCGAGTTTGCACCGTTTTGCCAACGGGGTCTTCGTACGGAAAAAGTTTGTCTGCCAGACCCGCTCCGAGGACGCAGAAGTTCGACATGTTCTTTTCGTCTTCGTCGATCAGAAATCGACCCCGTGCCATCTCGAGCTGATTGACAGTCTGATAATCGGGCGTCGTCGCCACGAGGCGGGCCTTGGTATCCAGCCGATCGAGGTAGCGTACTTCCGAGGGGAACACCCGCATGGGAACGATGCGAACCAGGGAATCGTTAAAGGTGGCAAACCGGTCGAGGTCGTGTTGTTTCAGCCCATACGCGGCCACGAACGCACGATTGGAAGTCGCGGAATCGTCCGACGGCTTCACGCTGCGGACGATGATATTCGTGGCCCCCTGCCGCTTGATGTCGTTGAGCGCGTCTTGCATCGAGCCTTTGCCAAACGCCATCAGCGAGATCACGGCACTGGTCCCGATCACGATCCCGAGCACGGAGAGCATGGCTCGAAGTTTGTGCAACCAAAGGCTACGAACGGCGAGGGCCACCGCGCGAATGAGTTTGGTTAAGTCGAGTAGGCCACTACGATGTGCCGCAGGGACGGGGGGAATGGCGTGGATGTCGATGTTCATGGTGAATCAATCTTAACCGATAAAGCCGTTTGCGGCTTCGCGTTCGTCGCAGCCATTCTTTCGCGAAGCCGCTAACGGCTTAACTGAATAACGCGTGATCCTCTTTATCGTTCCGAACATCCGACTCGACTTCGCCATCGCGGAGGCGGACTACCCGGCGAGCCCACGCGGCAATGTCGTTCTCGTGGGTCACCATGATGATCGTCTTTCCCGCCTGGTTGAGCTCGCGAAGCGTTCGCATGATTTCTTCGCTGGTTCGCGTATCCAGGTTCCCGGTCGGTTCATCCGCGAGAATCACTTCGGGGTCGTTCACCAGGGCCCGGGCAATGGCCACGCGCTGCTGTTGACCGCCGGAAAGTTGTAACGGTCGGTGATCGAGCCGGTCGCCGAGGCCAACCATTTCGGCGAGGGCGATGCAGCGATCCTTCGTGTCGTCGTTCAGGCGGATGCCCTGATACAGCAGGGGGATCTCGATATTCTCGACGACGGTGTACTGGGGAAGAAGGTTGTACGCCTGGAAGATAAACCCGAGGTAGGTTGAGCGCACGGCCGAAAGCTCGTCATCGGACATTTCCGAAACATCGTGATCGCGCAAGATGTACCGACCTTCGGTCGGACGGTCGAGGCAGCCGAGGATGTTCATGAGGGTCGATTTGCCCGACCCGGACGGCCCCATGAGGGCGACGAAATCGCCTTCGTCGAAGGTGAGGTTGAGCCGGCGGAGAACGTTGACGGTCACGTCTCCCATGTAGTAGTTCTTGACCAGATCGATGACGCGAACGAGAGCAGGCATATTCAAGACCGAAAAAAGCCTCGGCCCGGGCGAGCGGTTCGCCGGGCCGAGACAGGGCCATGGCGACGACTAGTTCTGCGGAACGTTGCCCGTTGCGAACAGAATCCCGTTGAATACTAACCCGAGTACTCCACCGACCAGAACAATGATCGAATTTCTCTTCGAGTCAGGGTTCTTACAGCTTGCAGCGCCGATCCCACCGAGGATCAGTGAAATCAGAGGGCAGCAGAAGATCCCGACCAGGAAGAAAATAATGGCCACCACAATACTATTCATGAACTTGTCCATACCGGCAAGTTCTTCGCTCCGACCACCACCACTCCGCCGGCGTGGGCGGTCATCGTCTCGGTCGTCGCGGTCGTCACGATCATCCACGTCGTCGTCTCGTTCGCGGGCCATTTTCGTCCTTTCGAAAACTCTGAGGTAAAGGGAGTCCCGATCCGGCGGTCTTAGTTGTACGAATCCGGGCGTCGGGTGACCGAGGGTATCGTCTTTAACCGCCGGCGTCATCAAGAATTTGAAGAACTCTAGGGAGTGCCCGGTGCGGTTTTACCACCCGTAGCACCCTTGCCGCCTTTGGCCTTTTCGGTACCCGCTTTCCCTTTCTCGCCGCCGGCCCCACCAGGAGCGCCGCCCGCCCCGCCGCGTCGACCGCCCGTTGGGTCGGCTTCGTCCCGCGTTTTGGCCTTGTCGCCCAGGATCACTTTCGGGTTCAATACCACCAGATCGTCGAGGTTGATCCCTTCTTTTACTTCTGCCATCTTTTCGTTGAAGAGCCCAATCACGATTTCCCGTTCTTGGGGGCCGGTATCGGTCAGGACGTAAACGCGGCGTTTGGTTCCGCCTTCCGTCCCACCGACGATCGCTTGGATGGGCACCGCCAGCACGGGTTCCTTGGGTGGTTCAATCTGAATGGTCACTTCCGCGTTCATATCCGGCTTCAAGCCGTCGACGATTTCATCGATGGTCACGAGCGTCTGATACACCTTCACATCGGACGTAAAGAAATCTTGCTGGCTGGCCACCGGTGCAACGCTTCGGACGTGGCCCGGAAAGGTGCGGTTCGGATACGCATCCACGCGAATGGAGGCTTTTTGGCCGTCTTTTTCCAGGTAATGCTCTTTATCGCGATTCGCTTCCCAGACGATGGACTGGACGTCTTCGGAGTGGAACATTAGCCGGGTCAGTGGATCGTAGGTGACGAGCATCCCCGCTCGCAGACTGTCGAAGTTCCCCGTCGGAATTCGCTTGTCGGGAACGATCCGCGAAACGAGGGCCTCGTGAACCTTGGTGTTGACCTGCATGCGTTTGAGGTCCGGAATGCGGATCAGTTTTTGCCCTTCCTTGACCTGTTCGCCAACCTGGATCATCCCTTGCGAGCTTGAGGAGAAGCGACTCGATTCCGGTTTATAGTAGACGACCATGCCGTCTTGGGGGGCCCGGATCTTACACTCCCAAAGTTGCGCATCGATTTCGTTGAGTTGATCGACTTCTTGTTGATAGACTAGGCTGGCCGTTTCGCGGGCTGATTCGGCCTGATTTCGCTTGGCAGCCGCTTGCTTCTCGGACTTTTCAATCCCGATCCGGGCGACTTCGAGTTTGCTCAACAAGTCGGTCAGATCGCGAGCGCGCTGGAACGTTTCGAGGACGTATTTTTCCTTTTGCAATTTATCGACCGTATTCTTGCCGCTCTCTTCTTTCGACTGCTCGACTTTGGCCTGACTTTGCGTGAGGTAGTTAAGGCTGACCGCACGATTGGCCCAGGAGGTGCGTTCCCGGTAGGCCTGAAGGTCGGATTCCGCAAGTTTGAGTCGACCATTCACGTCGTCGAGTTTTTGCCGGTATTCGCCGCGTTCCACGAACATCGCCAGGGTTCCGGCGACCGAGCCGATCTCGTCGAGCGATTCGTCGTAGCGCATGCCGATGAACTTATCGACGTCCAGTGCCGCGACCTTCAGCGCTGCCACGGCCGTGGCCTTGTCCGCTTCGTTTTGCTGCATCTGGATCGTGTACTCTTCGGTCGTCTTATCCAGCTCGGCCTTCGCCTTGGCCACGACGATCCGCTGGGTTCGGAGCTGGTCTTGGAGCGCCGAATCATCCAGATCCATGAGTAATTGATTTTTCTTGACGAGGGTCCCGTCGTCGATGACCCATTTGATACTACTGGCAAAGGTGCCCCGGCTTCCGGCCTTCACCTTGCAAACGACGTCCTTGTTCTCGGACGATTCGAGCGTTCCGCGTTCGACGACCGTCACGCTCAGGTATTCCAAACGAACTTTGTGCGTGACCAAATCGGGACGTGTGGTGGGAAAGAGGTGCGGGAAGAACTTTCCTGCTAGCCCTGCCGCGGCGCCGATGGCTCCCGCGATCCCCACGATCAGAACTACACCGATGAGGATGAAGAGCAGGCGTCGACCGGGGCGCGACGACCGAGCTTTAGCGGGGCGAAACGGCTGGTCCGGGCCGTTCACTGGCGGGGGGGAGAGTTGCATTGTCATCGATCCATATCCCTCGGGCATCAAGCGGAAGCATCTCAAGGTCGAGGTACAATTCCATTCGGGCGTTCAGATAGTTTACCCAAATTGTATACAGGTCGCTTTGGGCTCGCAGCAACGAACTTTGCGCCTGAAGCAATTGGTTCGTTAGAGCCGCGGCCGAGGCCGAAATATCCCGGACCGTCGGGTCGGGCGGGGCATCCAGGGTGGATTGAGCATTATCCAACACGGCATAGGCCAGTTCGACGGCTCGCTGCTGGAGAACATAGGCCTCGGCCAATTGTCGAATATTGCGGAGGTCCAGCCGGCTATCCACCAGGATGTTGTCTTCGAAGGCCATCAAATTTCTGCGGGATCGCTGATACCCGATCAACGCGGCACGATACTGGTTCCGCTCGGCCCGGCGCACGAACGGGGGTTCAAGTCGCATCGTCACGGTATTGCGCGAGCGAGTGCCAGCGAAGGCAAATGCTGGCCCATTGTTTTCGGGGGTTGTCGTATTGAGATCATACTGCACGTCGAAGGTCCCATGCAAGGCATTCGCTTGAACCGTAATCTGCCGCCACGAGTCGACGACTTGCGCCCGTGCGTTCATCAGATCGAGCCGGTTATTCAATGCGGCCTGTGCAACCAGCGTATTCGCGTCATCGAGCGACGCTGCCAGTAAGTCCGTCCCCTCAACCGTAAAAGCCGGCAGTTTCGGCCAGGATTTGCGAAGCTCGGTGAGTCGCTGGTTCAAAACTTGAATCGCGACGCGCTTCCCCTTGTCGAGCATTTGGCGAAAGGCAAGGAGTTGCTCGAACGCGCGACCCTCTTGCGGGACTCGCAGCCAGGGTCGCGTTTCGTACTTGCGCATCGCTTGTTCGAATAGGATGCGACCAATCACGTTTTGAACAGCTTCGAGCATCTCGAGTTCGGCTTCCGTCTCGGGCTGTTTTTTTACTTGCCGTTCGTCTCGCTCCAAAATCAGTTTCTTTTGCTTGGCTTCGAATTCTTGGAGTCGCTGCGCCAGTGCGGCGTCGGTCTGGCGTTGGAGTTCTTCCGCGGTCGTGGCGTAGCTCTCTGCGAAGGGCGTTCCCCGGGCCAACGGCGATTCGGTGAGGAGTTTGGTCCAACGAGCCCGCACCGCCAAAGGGGCTTCGTTCGGATCATAGGCTCCGGAGGCTTTTTCCAGGTTTTCAAGCTGCGCATAAATTTCGTCGAACCGCTGGACTTGTTTGCGGACAGGTCGCAACGGCGTGTCGTCTAGTTCGAGTGGCAGCGTCGTCGGCACGCCGAGTTGAAGCTTGAAAAAGTCGATGTTATCGCTGTAAGTCTTCGTGCTGGTCAACACCGTGGTTCGGCTATTAATCAAGCTCTGTTCGACCTGCCCCACTTGCAGATGGGTGACGATGCCGCCTTCTTCCAGAAACTGGAATTTTCGCAAATTCCGCTCCAGCGCCGTCACATTCTTCTGTTCGTTCGCCAGTGTTGCGGCTCGCAAAATCGTCGAGAGGTACCCCTGCGAGTTGGCCGTCAGGTTGGCACCCACACCCCGCCCCAGGTTCGCGGAGAGACCTTGCAAGCCGTAGGGGTTGTTCGTGTAGCCGCCGTTCCCAGCAATGGCGTAGTAAAACACTTTGCGGAAGCGCGCATACGAGCGCACGGCATACATGAGGGTTCGCTCGGCTTGGGTCAGGGCTTCGAGAGTGACTGCAAGGCCGCCGCCGCGGAGCAGCGGTTGCATGAAGGTCAGCGACAGATTCGAAATACTCATTTCCGGTTTCGGTCCCGAAAGGTCGACGACGACCTGATTCGCGAGCTTCACCATCAGTTCACCGCCCGTGGCGAACTTCCGGGTGAAGCCCGGTTCGGTGTTGATCGTCCACGCTTCGCCGCCGCCGCCGGAGTAATCGCGTCCCGTGGATTCGCGAATGATGGACTCGGCCGCTTGGGCCTGAGCAGCGAAGGAATAGCGCTCGAGAGTGACGGGCAGCGCTACGAGATACAGGTCTTCGCGGCGGTCCTGAAACTCCCGACTATTGAGCAAGGCCAGTTCGATGGCCTGATCGAGTTTGAGCCGGTAGGGGCGTTCGTTCGTCGCGAAAACGCGGGTATACCCGGAGGCTCCCCCGGTGAGCGTCGCGAGTTCCGGAGCGTCTCCAGCTGCGGTCGACGGGGGATCGACTTCCGGATTTTCTGCACGATTCTGGGCGTCCCACGCGGCAATGCTTTCGAGGTAAGCTGTTCCTTCATAGCGACCGGTGCCACCGCGGCCCGGATGTTGCGGGTTCGGTGCGGTTAGCCACGCGGCGTAGTCATCGGGCGGGTAAGCCGGGTAATCCGGACTCGAGCAATCCGCAAACCGCGATCGCGAGTCCGGGTACACGTGCCAGTTTTCGACCTGCCAGTTCGGGAAAATATTCTTCTGGCTGATGACGGCTTCGACGTCTTTATCCGCCCGAATTCGGAAGTTTTCGCGCGAGCACCCGACTGTGGCCAAACCGAAGGTCATGGCCAGGCAAACCAGGGCTTTCCGACCAGCGATCCATCGGCGTTGAATGTTCCCGAGCATGCGTTCCCCATCGTTCGGGCTTGAGCACGGCACAACCCGTTTAATCGTTATCGGCAGTAAACTTTGCCTAACTTGAATCGAGTGTTCACGGGTGCATACCATTTCCCTGAAGTGGTCGAGTCGGTCTGCCGAGCTAAGGCGGACTTTCGAGGAGCCCCGCTCGGCTCGCGGGGCCTACCCAAGCAAAGTGAGATTCCTTCATGGCAACCTCAATCGAACCCTGGGCCGCGGCTCTCGGGCGAATTCCAAGCGGTTTGTTCATCGTCACGGTTCGCAGGGCCACAGCGGAAACCGGCATGCTGGCGAGTTGGGTCCAACAATGCTCGTTCGAGCCACCGCAGTTGACCGTAGCAATTCGCAAAGGACGCTATCTGTTGGATTGGCTTCAAGTCGACACGGCCTTCACCGTGAATGTTCTCTCGGAAGGACAGAAGGCATTCCTCACGCATTTCGGCAAAGGTTTTGAACCAGGTGAGCCAGCGTTTGAAGGGCTCGACGTTCGGCGTGATAGTGACAACGCACCGTCACTGCTGGCAGCGCACGCCTGTTTGGATTGTCGTGTTGTCGGACAGTTTGATGCCGGGGATCACGTGCTAGTTCATGGCCGCGTTGTCGGTGGATCTGTGCTGAACGAGGGCAAACCCGCGACGCATGTTCGACGCACCGGAACGACATATTGAGGTAACAGACCCAAAGAGTCGGCTTTCGCGCCGCGAAAAACATCATTTCGCGGAACCAATGGTCCCCGAGCAACGTCGGGGAATCGGACAGCGATTATTTCAAAAAATCCCCTCTGCTGCTTTCTCCGACGGAGTTCGTTCTACGGTTGGTCAGTCGCCCAAGTCATTCGTCTCTCCCGTCGGAAAAACAATCGGCCGCAGGGTTGACCTCCTTACTCGCTGCGCCCGTTTACATACAGGGTTTCTTATGTCGCGGACCTCTCTGCGCCGGGCTGCGTGCCCAACCATTCTCCAACTCGAATCGCGGGACCTGCCGAGCTTTTATGGGAACCAATTGTTCCCGCTCGACAATCCCTGGAACCAGCGAGTTTCCAGTGCGCCCGTGGCCAGCAACTCGGCCGCGATCATCGCACGCATCGGCAGCGACCGCCTCCACCCGGACTTCGGCAACCCCCTGACCGATGGTGCGATGTATGGCATCCCCGTGAACATCGCCGATTCGACAACCCCACGCGTGCCAATTCTGTTTCCACCCGGCGGCTACGGCAATGAAAGCGACCACGTCGACATGCCGATTCCCGCAAACGCCGTGCTCGAAGGCGATGGACCCAACGGTCCGAGTTCACCGGTCGGCCGCGGCGACTCGCACCTGCTCGTCTACGACAAGGACGCTAACATTCTTTACGAGTCCTACCTCACGGCACGACCCAACGAGACCACATTCCCGAGTTACGGCAGCACACCGGGGCCCGCCCATACCGTGGGAAATTGGGGCGCGTACTCCCTCAGCGTTTGGGACTTGAACGAGAACACCTTTCGCACTCTCGGTTGGACCTCCGCCGATGCCGCGGGACTCCCAATTTTACCGGGATTGGTGCGACCCGATGAAATTCTCCCCACGTCTCCGGGAGCAGTCCCGATCATCGATCACGCGATCCGCTTCACCGTGCAGCAAACGCGCGGGAGTTACGTGTTCCCCGCGTCGCATGAGGCGAGTTCGCAAACGGCGAACGACTTGCCGCGGATGGGCGAGCGATTCCGACTGAAGGCGAGTTTCGTCATTCCCTCAGGGTGGTCGCCCGAAGCGAAAGCGATCGCGCAGGCGATGAAGGACTACGGCATGATCGTCGCCGACAACGGCAGCGACATGTACTTCCAGGGCATGCCATCCACGCAATGGAACATGTCCAACATCCTTGTCCTGCAGAACACGATTCGTGCGACGGACTTCGAGGTTGTCGATCTCACACCGTCGATCTCCGGGCTGAGCGTCACCACGGGCACGCCATCCGGTGGCACCGCGGTCACGATCTATGGGCAGAACTTCTCCGGTGCCGCGGGGAACCTCCATGTGCTCTTTGGAACGACTCCAGCAACGGCGTTCACCATCGTCTCGGATACGCGAATCGACGCAATCGCTCCCGCCCATGCCGCGGGCACTGTGGATGTCCGAGTCCAATCCGGGTCCAACCAAGTCGACGGAGACGGAGCAACTGTCTTCTTCGGGTATGGGACATCTCCCATCGTCGCAGCCGATCAGTTCACGTATTCAGGCACAGTTCCACCGCCGCCACCGCCGCCACCACCGGCTGGAGTCTTGCAATTCGCCACGACGTCCAATCCGGTTGGAGAAGGTGCCGGCACGGCGTTGGTCACCGTCCAACGCACGGGGGGTTCGTTCGGTGTCGTGACAGTGAATTACTCCACCTCGAATGGGACCGCGGTCGCCCCTGGCGATTACGCCGCGACCAGTGGGACACTCACCTGGGCGAATGGAGATACGACACCAAAGACGTTTACCATCCCAATAGTGAACGACTCGCTCGTCGAAGGAACTGAGTCACTCAACCTCGCTGTGACAGCCCCCACGGGCGGCGCGACTCTCGG
>Ga0105047_10020137_pt1 | contig 10262 bp, 8 predicted proteins | sample MAT04_FD_78384 | JGI IMG/M metagenome (GOLD analysis project Ga0105047, IMG submission 78384) | Freshwater microbial communities from Lake Fryxell liftoff mats and glacier meltwater in Antarctica - MAT-04 (megahit assembly) | ecosystem: Environmental > Aquatic > Freshwater > Ice > Liftoff... | reverse complement strand
GTCGGCCGAGGCTTCCTTGGCGCGGTGGATCCGCACCCATGCGGAGACCGAGCGGTTCACCGCGAAGACGAGGGCGGTGAACGAACAAGCCTGTACGATCGAACCGGCGAAGGAGAGCTCGCCGCCGAGGACGGCGCGGGCCGCGACGAAGGCGACAATTAATCCGGCCAACGCGGCAACGGTGTAGAGCGCCGGCCGGGAAATCGTATCCCCCCGGAGTCGCCGGCGGGTCGCCTTGGACAGGTCGGAGAGTTGCCGTTCGACGCGGGCTTGGCTGAAACGCTCGGTGAGATAGCTCTTCACCAGTTGCATCAAGCCGAGATTTTCGCGGAGAACCGCCAACCTTGATTCGGTCTTGCGGTGTGCGAGGCGGGCATCGCGCCGGAAGTACGCCGCGGTTTGCCCGGCGATCATCCAAGTCGCGGCGATGAGGAACAAACCGGCCAAGCCGACCCAGACGTTCACCAGCACTACGGCCGCGAGGCAAGCGATGGCCAACATCGGCGACCGGATTTGCGCGGTCAACGCGGCCATGAAGCCGTCGAGGATCTGTTCGACTCGCCGGGCGAGCAGGTCGCCTGCCTCTGATTGCGCGTCGGGCCGGATGGCGACGACCCCCAAACGGTAGCTATGCGCGTAAATGTTTCGCCGCAACTTGGTAACGGCGTCGACCGAAGCAATGCAGGCGAAGTGGGCGGCGGTATTCAATAAGAAACCGCGGAGGCCGACGAGGAAAAACGCGGCTAGGAACAAACCGAACAAGTAGCGTTCGGCATGCGCCGTCCAAGGCGTGTACCACGCGACCCACGCCATGGCGTCGCCGGACCAACGGCCGGAGTTCCGCGATGCTGTCGCTTGCAGGCCCGAGAATTCGTCCTGCGAAATCGCCCGCCAGTGCGATTGATAACGCTCTTGCACGGGGCCGAGATCGGTGTGCGAATCCACGCGGCCTTGGTAGACGAGGAGATCGACGAACAAATAGACGAGAGGAAAGAGCAACAGCAGGGCTGCAGTCGAGGAGACTGAAGAAAGGATCGCCCCCCATTTCGATAGCGGCCGGGCATTCAGGTAATCTTTAGCAAGACCGAAGGAAGACGCACTCACGGGCCACCCACCGATTTGAGCCGGAGTGGGACCGCGATCGGGCCCCGCATCCACCTTTAGGCTATCACCCTCCGTTGACCCCGTCCCAAGCGAATCGACCGCGGCGCGGAAAGCCTTGGTCGCTCAGCCGTCACAATCAGGCCAAGTCGCGATCTTCGAACAGCAGCAGGCCAACCAAGAGGGCGATCGTGGTATACAAGATCGAATATCCGGTCACGGTGCCGACGTAGCCGGCGAAGGCCCACAAATCGAGTGGAGTGTCCCGCACGATGGCCGGACTCATCTTGAAAAACTCGAGCGCGGGCAGCAAGGTGTCGAAAGTCTGGGCCAAAAAGCGGATCAGCCGGGACGAGGTCTGCCCGGCATTCGGCGAATTCTCCGTCACTCGGACGACAACTGGCGCCAAATGCCCGAAAAAGTAAACGCATAAGACGATGACCAGATTCACCACGAACGGCAACCGCGTGGCGAGTGCGGTCGCGATGGCGACCAGGATCATGACTTGGCCGAAGATCAAGCCGATGCCCAAAAGGTGGGCGAACGATTCGGCCAACCAATCTCCCGCTCCGAGTCCGAAGCTTGTCGCGGCCCCCTTGGGCAGGATGGACGCCACGTGCGGGTGGAATTCAGCCTTTGCCTGTTCGGGCATCGGGTCGTAGGCTCGGTCTTCGTTGATCGGGTCGAACGATGGGGCCACTTCGAGAGCCGCGGTCAGATTCACCGACAGCAATAAGCAGAGCGCGCCGCACGCCATCAAAATCCCGATGAACTTGCCAATGAGGAACGACCGCCGGCTGATTGGCTTGCTCATCACGGTGATGGCGGTCCGCCCTTCGATTTCCTCCGCGATCGAGATGCTGGACGCGAGCGTGCCGAACAAGAGTCCGCAGAGCATAATGATGTCGAAGCCGATCTGCTTGAACATCTTAAAGTCGTCGCCGAAGGTGAAGTACGGCAACACGACGGCGACCCAAGTCGCGGTGTTGCCGAAGGCATAGATCATCCAAAACAACGGTTGCCGCCAGCCTTCGCGATAGGCCGCGAGGGCCACGGCCCCGGCTTTGGGGAATAGCAGCGTCAAGAAGTACGGGGCGTAAATGAAAAGGTCGATCAGCAGTTGTTGGTACAGCAATCCGCCGTAGACCCGTCCGTAGATGCCGAGGTGGCTGGAGTCGCCCCGGAAGCCGAGGAATGCTGCGAAACCGATCCCGATTGCCAAGACCCCGAGCACGGACAGGCCTAGGCTTTTCGGATCGCGGAGGGTGTTGCGGAACCCTTTGGGGTCGAGGGCGAAGAGCCAAGGCAGCGCGGCCATCACTTGGATGGCGGCCAAGATCATCCCGCCCGCGAGCAAATTGGGGTTCGTCAGCCACGAAAACATAGTCGATCTCGGTCGATGGCGGTTCGGTCGATTGAAATTAATACGCCGCCGACCCGTCCGGGGTTCAATCGTCGATTTTCATGAGCTCTACCTGCTCGCTCGGGGTCATCGCATTCGTGAAGATAAATGCGTCGAAGACCTCGGGCCAGAGGGCTTCGGTATCGGCGTAGCCGAACGGCCGGGCGACGATCCGCGTCGTCCGCAGCCAGTGATCCTTCGGCAATCCTTTCAGATCGACGAAGGCGTACTTGTACCCGGCTTTGCTCAGCAGGTGATCGATGAACCTTTGCGCGGGTCCGGCACCGGCGTCGCTTCTTTCGATTGCATCAGTTTCCACTCCCCTTCCGTCACGAGGAACGCCACCGAGTAGATTTCCTTGCCGAGTTTCTTGGAGACTTCCTCCCCCATCACGGTACTCGTCAGGTAGGTCGGTTCGCGTTTCAGGCCGCCGCCCGACTTCGGCACCAACGTGTCGATCACGGTCGGGTTGCGCATCAAGCGGTACGACGCGGCCCAGACGATGATCTTGCGCTTGGCGTACTTCCCCGTAGCGAGTTCGACGAAATTCTTGGCCATGTGGGCGTCGCGGATCTCGCCGCTTTTCGTTTTGTCAGCCTGCTTCACATCGATCCCGGCTTGCAGGTTTTCTAACCAGACTTTCCACGTCGCCAGTTCCTCTGCCGGGAAGGCATCCCCGGCTTTCAGCGCGAGAACCTTCTCCCGGAATTTCCCGATCGCTTCGAGTTCCTCCGGGGTCGGGGTGCGGGCTCCTTCGGCGAGTTTGTCGAAGGCGGTGCAGATTTCCTTCTGTTCCCGATCGGGGAACGTCTCCTCCGGCAAGCGACCGAGCATCCGGGCGACATCCCCGGAGAGTTCGCTACGGAGGCCGATACCGGTGATTTGGCAATCGAACCCGCAGATTTCGAGGGGTTTCTTAGTCTTGGCCCGCTTGACGAGGTAGCGGATCAGAGGTTGGACTTGTTCGCTCTTGGCCCAGATCGGAAAGACGCCGACCTCGAAGTTTTCGAGCGGCGTATTCTCGGCCTTCCGGAACGCAGCCCACGTTTCTCGCAGTCGATGCGGCCGCTTTCGAAAGCGAGGACATCGAACCCTTTTTCTTCGTGGAGGTACTTGATGAGTCGCGTCTTGACGAGGAACGTCGCCCCGTCGCCGTGGGTCTGCTCGCCGAGGAAGACGATGCGCGCGTCGCCGACGGCTTTACCGAACGCGGCGAGATCCTCGAAATCGGTTTCGTCCGGGCTGATCGATTTCAGCGAGACCGGGTGATTCTTGGCCCATGTTTCCCGTTCGTTCTCCTCCGCGCGGAGCGCGAGCGGGTACAAGACCATCGGTACGATCCAAAGCCACCCGAATCGGCGCATCGGAATCCCTCCGGACGTGGTCGGCCGAACTTCGTGAACTCCCGGTCAGGCCGAGAGGCACATCCCGACGCGGCGTCCAGAGAGGACGATCTGCCGTTCGTGTTCCAATAGTCGCCGTTTGCGCTCGAGACCCCAGCGATACCCTCGCAAGGAACCGTCGGCGCCGAGGACGCGGTGGCACGGCACCAGCAGCGAAATCGGGTTGTTCGCGCAGGCGCTCGCCACGGCCCGCACCGCGTGCGGCCGACCGATCATCGCCGCGAGTTGTGTGTACGTCCGAGTCGTGCCAAATGGGATTTGCCGCAGGGCCTGCCAAACGCGGAGTTGAAACTCGGTGCCGTGGGCCGCGAGCGGGAGCACTGTCCCGCCGTCGCCGTCGAGGGTTTCGAGCGTATCTGCCAAGCTGGCTTGCAAGCCGGCGTCGTCGCGCTCCAACTGGTAGCCGGGAAATTCCGATTTCAGCCATTGCGTGAGTTCAATTTCGGTGTTCCCGAAACCGAGGGCGACGACTCCTTCGTCCGTTGCGGCTAGCAGTAATTCTCCGAACGGCGTGATCGAACTGGTGTACTCGATGGTCGGCATGCCTGAGCCTCCGGGTGAGCGGTCTTCCTGATTGGGAAGGTTCACGGAGTCCGTTCCGGTTTGAGCCCGACGAGCACGCATAGTATCCCCCACGTGGCGACCAACTGCAAGAGGCATAATCCCGCGACGGTGCTTTCGGCCCCGTAGTGCATTTGATCGAACAGCCGCAGGATGAACACCCCCCGCGCCGGCGGCTGCGCGAGTTTGCCCGCGCTCACTTCGCCGAGTGCGAGCGCCGCGGTGGCGAGGGCGGTGATGAGGAATGCGCGGGCCGTGAGGGGGACGATCACCCAGCGCCAACGGCTGAGAGCGCCCCGACGCTCCACGGCCGCGGTTTCGATCAGCGATTTCGGGATGCGCCCCATCGCGACGGCCAACATTGCGCAGGCCAGCGGGAAGAACCGCAGCGCCGCGACCCAAATGCCCGGGAGCGGGGACGGTTGGTCGTACAGCAGCGACCGTAACGGGGGGAAGTCGGGGTGGAGATCGAGCGAGCGAAATACCGATTGTTCGGTGGAGACGAGTTCGACCGTCGCCTGCTTCAGTGCGAATCCGAGGATCGGTCCCGGCAGTGCGACGAGCAACAAGCAGGCCATCAGCAAACCTGTGCGGTAGCGCGGGGAGCCAAAGCCGAGGGCGCAGGCGATCCGAGCGAGACCGGCCGTGAAGACCCCTGCGAGCGCCGCCGCGGCCAAGCTATCTAGGAGTGTCGACCACTCGGTGCGGATGACTTTTTCGAGGCGGAGGCCGAATTCTGAGATCGACGGCGCCGGCAACACCCCGCCCCCGGCCGTTTTCCAAACCAAGGCTCCGACCGGCAAACCAAGGTAGAGCGCGAATGGGATCCACGCGAACAGGGTCGCGCCCAGAGTCGCCCTGCCCCGGTCGATGGGTAAGAATCGCACGGTTTGGATCGAGTGGCCGAATCGCCGCAGTCCCAGCCGCGCGAGCAGCCCGAGCGCGAAGATTGTGCCGATCCAGACGGGCGCGGTCGCCGCGATGGCCCCGCCCAATCCAGAACTGCGGACGACCATCTGTGTGTAGACTTCCTCAGCGAAGGTCCGCACCGTCACCGCATCGGTGACGGCGATTTCCGTCCCCGCTTGCAGCGCTACCCACGCCGCGGCCAACGTCAGCCCCGGTACCAATCGAGGGAGCAGCACCCAGCGGAAATACCCGCGCGAACCGCCCGTCTGCCGGGCTTCGTCTTCGACCGCCGGATCGGACGTTTGCAGAGCGAGCCAGACTATTCCCGCGACCCACGGCACCGCGGCGACCGCGTGGATCCACGCCGCGGGTAGCATCCCGAGCTTCCAAGGCCGCCATGCGACGTCCCCCGGTTCGAGCGCCAGCGGTGGCAACAGTTCGCCGAAGAGGATTTGCCAACTCACGGCCCAGACGGGCAACGGTACGAACAGGCTCGCGAGCACCCCGGTGCCGAGCCAGCGCCGGCCGCGCACACCGCGCGCCGTCAGCGCGAAAGCGAACGCGGCCCCTGGCGGAACCCCGAGCAACACCACCAGCAACATGAGGGCGAATGTGTTGGCCAGCAATCGACCGAAAGGCTCCGGTTCGGTCCAGATTTGTTCGAAGGACTGAAGCGATAGATTTTGCCGCACGAGAACGACAAGGGGGAAGCCGAGGATCGATCCGAGCAGGACCGAGAACAGAAGCCGCGGCATGGGTGGCGACTCCTGGATGCAACGGCCAGTCCCCGCCCTCGGGGGCGGTGCTCGATCAATTCTTCGGCGCGGGAACCGGGGCCGGTTCGCCCGGTTTCACTTCGGGTTTCACCAGCACCGGCAGTTTTTCGAGAGGGGCGATCCGGCTCGGCTTGGCATACTTCGCACCCGCGTCCCGCAGGCAGACGATCAAACCGTTGTCGGCCCCCAACAGCACCCGGTCCGAGGTCGCGTTCGTGATCGGCACGTTGAAATCCGCGACGTCGAGGCTCGTCAACGGTTTCGCCCGCTTGCTGACGGTGTCGTGGACGCGGTCTTTGGAGTAGACGAGAAGCTCGCCCCGGCGGTTCAACACGTAGACGAATTCGACGTTAGCCCCGACGATGCGATCCGCGTTCGCTTCGGTGCGCCACGTGACGTCGCCGGATGCGACGTCGATCTTGGCGACTCCGGAGTGATCGCCGGAAACGTAGACGCCGTCTTTGGCCGCGAGCGGCGGGTGGTTCAAGAATCCGCCGACGTTCGCTTTCCAATCGTAGCGGGGCAATCCGGACGATCCACCGGTGAGGTCGATGGCCATGACTTGTCCATCCGCCAACGCGACGAATCCCAAGAGGGCCTCTTTGCCGTACGCGAACGGGCCGACCAGCGGGCCGGTCGGCTCGGACCCGAACGACCCGGAGACTTCGGTACCGCCCGTGCTTTGGGAGACGCTCAGGAAGTTCGCACTCGCCTCGGTGATCCAGACTCGCGGTGACGTGATTTGCGATTTCGATTCGACCAAGATCGGGTCGTACACGATTTTCTGTTTCGTACCAATCGTCCACGCCATCCGCGGTTTCACCCCCTGCGGCCGCAAGTTTGACAGCTCGTGAACGCGCGCGATCGACGGCGGGATCACCGCCAGCGACGGCGAATATTGGTTGTAGACGAGGTGGTCCGGATGGAGTTTGTAGGGCTGCCGCAACGACGGCAGCATCGAAAGCGATTCGACCTTATTCAACCCGTGGATCGAGTACGGGGGGACGACGCTCGGCATCGCCGAGATCGACGGCGACCGCTGGTGGGTGCTGAGGCTTTGGCCCGACTCGAAATACGACTTCGGCACGTTGCGGCGGTCGAACTCGTCGTCGTTCGCCGACTTCGGATTGATCCGGGTCGCGTAGCGATCCGCAATCACGTCGGCCGGATTCGGCAGCTTACTATTGTCCGGCGCTACCCCCAGTTTCTTGTTCACCGCGTCGGGATTGAGCTGCATCGAAGGCGGCAATTGGAACGCCATCACCTTCGCGCCGGTGAACGAAATGTAAACTTGGGATCGGTCGGCCACCGGACTGGCGGACGGTGCTTCGGGGAGGTCGAATTCGAACTCCATCACACCCGTGTAGCGGTGGAAACAATACAGTTTGGCGACGTTGACCGCGAACAGGAATTTTTCGTTCACGCCGACGCCGAAGCCGCTGCTGAACTTGGCGGGGTATTTGTACTTCCAAAGCAACCGGCCGGTCGATTGATCGACGAGGCAAAGCAGGCCCGCTTTGGTCTGAACCGCAATTTGGAATTCGTCGAGGATCTGGACTTTCGCCAGCCCGTCCGACTGGCCCGACACGGGCGCGTAGAAGGACCAATCGGCCTTCAGATTCAACCGCTCCAGCGCATCTTTCGACGGCGGAATCGCGCGGGCAAAAGTCGTGGCTTGTTGACCGACCGCAGCGCCGACTGCCGACACATGAATCGCCATCGCGAGGAACAACCGCATGGTTCGTACTCCGAGTTGCCGAGGCCTCGACCTATTCTGAGCATACCACTCCCACCGGGCGTTGCGATAGCCCCGATCCATGGAAGCGTCCGCGGGAGCGGCTCGCTCAACCGGGCGTGCCGATTATACCGGTGCGCGCGGGGTCACTTTTTCCCGAGCGCCCGCTTCTTCGCGAAAAAGCCCGAAAGCATCGCCGCGCAACGTTCGGCTTCGACCCCGGCCACGACTTGGCAGCGGTGGTTCAACCGCGGGTCGTCCGTGATTCGGTACAGGGTGTGGCAAGCACCGGCTTTCGGGTCGGTCGCCCCATAGACGACCACGGGAATGCGGGCTTGCACGATCGCCCCCGCGCACATCGGGCACGGTTCCAACGTGACGTACAGAATGCATTTTTCCAGCCGCCACGAACGCAGCGCCGCCGCAGCTTGCGTGATGGCCACGATCTCGGCATGGGCCGTCGGGTCCCGCAGCTGCTCGCGCTGATTGTGGGCCGAGGCGATGACCTCCTGCCGTTCGAGGGAAACGATCACCGCGCCGACGGGCACTTCGTCTTCGTCTTCGGCGAGCGCGGCCTCGGCCAGCGCCATCCCCATGTGATGGAGGTGAAAGGGGTTTTCGGGATCGTTGAAGGGATACTGATCGAGCATGTACCTGGGCCCGTTTGGTGTAGCACCGCGATTTCATCACGCCGGCAGTGGCTTCCCTTTGGTCTCCGGGGCAAACCAGATCAGGACGAACCCGAACACGTACACCCCGGCCGCGGCGGAACAGGCAAGGGCGTAGTCGTCGTCGAACGCTTTCAACAGCGCCCCGGTTTGCAGTGAGCCGATCGATGCGAGAATCCGGCCGAAGTTGTAGCCGAACCCCTGCCCAGTCGCCCGGACGCGCGTGCGGAACAGCTCGGGCAAATAGAGCGGTAGCCAGCCGTAGAACGACCCCGTGATCAACCCCACGATCCCGGCGGTGAACACGAAGACCCAATCGAATGTGTCGTTGAAAGTATAAAAGCCGAAAAGAGTGATCGCCGACAGCACACAGAGAATCGCATAGGCCGGTCGCCGGCCGATGCGGTGGCCCAAGAGTGCGGCCAAGACGCTGCCGACGGCGGCGCCGGACGCCGACGACGCTTGCGTCATCGGGCGGGCATCGGGGTTGGCCGTCAGGGTGTCGACGAAGTTGTAGACCCACATGACCCCGCCCCACGTCGCCAGCAGCGGCACGCCGCTGAGCGCCGCCGCGAGGAGCATTCGACCGAGCGTGTGCCGGCGTTCAAGCGCAGTTTCTCCCGATCGCTTCAAAAACTGGCGAGCGGGAAATAGGTAGCACACGGCGATCACCGCGAGGCCGAGAATCGTCCCGGCGATCTTTGCAAGCCAGCCGGTGTCGAGCACCCAGAGGGCGAGCACCCCGGCGCCGACGACTGCCCCGCCTAGCACCACGAGCAAATCCAAACTGGCCCATTTCGATGGCAGGCCTTTTTTCTTCTCGGCGAGCCACGCTGCCGATTCAGGAACGAACAACCGCAGGAAGAGCGTCAGCAATGATGGCACCGCCCCGACGAGCATCAGCAAACGCCAGTTGCCATTCCTCGTCAGTTTCGAAGTGATGTCATTCGAAATGCCGATGGCATCGAGCCAGCCGGGCAGGGCAGGGCCGATCTGATTCACGCCGAGCGCGACGACCGCCAGCAATAAATAGCCGAGGTTTCCAAACGCGCCGATGACGCCGGCGAGCCAGCCACGCGAGGAGTTGGGCCACATCTCCATGACGAGCGCCACACCGAGCGCCCACTCGCCCCCCATGCCGAGGGCCCCGCTGAATCGCAGCGCGGCCAATTGCCAAGGGGCGACGACGAACGCACACAACCCGGAACAGCCCGCGTAAACCAAAACGCTGAAGGTCATCGCGCGGACCCGGCCGATGCGGTCCCCGAGCCAGCCGAAGAGAACGCCACCGGTCGCCGCGCCGATCAGGAATCCCGCATTGATGACCGAGAACCAAAGGCCGAGGTCCCCCGTCCCCTCGGCGCCGAGTAATTCGGTCAGCGCTTTCCGGCCGACGAGGGGGAACAGACCCATTTCGAGGCCGTCGAACATCCAGCCTAGCAGCGCGGCCACCAGAGCCAGCCGGCGGGCGCGTGGAGAAATCGCCATGCGGAACCTCGGGCGAGATCGAAACGCCGGGGTGTAGCTTACGCCAAAATCGCCTTGACCACTTTGCCGTGGACGTCGGTCAGGCGGAAATCCCGGCCGGCGTAGCGGTACGTGAACTTCTCGTGGTCGAAGCCGAGCAGGTGCAGAATCGTCGCGTGCAGGTCGTGGACGTGGACCTTGTTTTCCTCGGCTTTGAATCCGAATTCGTCGGTCGCCCCG
>Ga0105047_10020131_pt1 | contig 10264 bp, 7 predicted proteins | sample MAT04_FD_78384 | JGI IMG/M metagenome (GOLD analysis project Ga0105047, IMG submission 78384) | Freshwater microbial communities from Lake Fryxell liftoff mats and glacier meltwater in Antarctica - MAT-04 (megahit assembly) | ecosystem: Environmental > Aquatic > Freshwater > Ice > Liftoff... | reverse complement strand
GGCGCAACTTCGGCGGGAAGATGCTCGACAAAGCGAGTACAGTACAGGGGAAGAACCGTTGGGTTGTAATCTCTGCTGGTTCCCGGCGCGACACGGATGATGCCCACCATCGCCCCCATCCCACCAACGACCCGGCCGCAACCGGTGGTGATGGTGGGGATGGTGGCGATGTTTTGGCCCGACCGACCTCGCGTGTTACGGGCCATATGCCGTACGATCTGTCCTCACTCGATCCGATCTTCCGATGATTTCCTTTTTCGCGCCCGCCATTCGACGGCAGGCGTGGCTTCCTTTACACTGCACCTACTTCCTCGAAAGGTTTCCGAATCATGGCATCAATTATCAACGACGCCAATGGCCTACGGCGGATTCAGTTTGTCGCGCCGTGCGGGGCACGGAAGGCGATTCGCCTCGGCAAGATCGAACGCAAGAGTGCGGAGGCGATCGGCCGACACGTCGAAGCACTACTCGCGGCGAAGTTGTGTGGCGAGACGATTCCTCGAACAACGGCAGTCTGGCTGACTCAGTGTGGCGACACGCTGAAAGCCAAACTCGCGGCCGTCGGGTTGACGGACGCTTGTGCCAAGATTCCGACCCTGCAAGAGTTCCTGACCGAATACCTGACCTACCGCGAAGCGGAACTGAAGGCATCGACAATGATGGTACTTCATCAGGCGGCGCGGTGGTTGGTTCGTGCGTTGGGTGCCGACGTGCGTTTAAATACCATCACACCCGCCGACGCCGATCGTGCCAGAGCGTTCTTGCTGAACGGCCGAGCTAAGGCGACGGCGAACAAGTGGACCCGCTACGCCAAGGAATTCTTCAATGCCGCGGTGAGGCGGAAAGTGGTTTCGGCGAACCCGTTTGAACATATCACCGGGTTGGCCGTGGTCGGCAACGCGGCTCGACGAGTGTTCGTCACCGATGCCGATATTCGTAAGGTGCTCGAAACGATTCCCTGTTCGCAATTTCGGCTGATCGTCGCGCTTGCGCGGTATGGCGGCTTGCGGATTCCCAGTGAAGGATTGGCCCTGACTTGGGCGGACGTGAACTGGGAACATTCGCGGTTGGTGGTTCGTGCGAGTAAGACCGCCCATCATGCCGATGGTGGCGTTCGCGTGGTGCCGATCTTCGCGGAACTTCGGCCGTTTCTCGAAGCGGTCTGGGACGAAGCGAAAGAAGGTGAGGTGAGAATCTTCAGCCGGTACACCGACGTTCGCATGAATCTTCGGACTCAGTTCAACCGTTGGATTCTTCAAGCCGGGTTAGAACCCTGGATGAAACCGTTCCAAAACATGCGAGCCACCCGTGCGACGGAACTGGCAGACGCCTTCCCCTCGCATACCTGCGCGAAGTGGTTAGGCCACACGGAGCGAATCGCGGATGAATTCTATCGCTCGGTAACCGATGAACACTACGCCCGCGCGACAGGTGTTCCTCTAGGCGGCGCAAAAAGCGGCGCACGGGTGACGCAAAAAGAGGCGCAGCACGTTACGGCAGAATCTCGCACTGAGCAGAAGCATTCGACGGAAAACCTTGCCAGTGAAGGATTTATGCGAGATTCTGCGACTCATTGCGACATAATAACAAACATAAAAGTGGGCGATACTGGATTTGAACCAGTGACTTCGTCCGTGTGAAGAACGCACTCTACCGCTGAGTTAATCGCCCATTGTAGAGTAAAGGTAGCGATCTGTTCGTAAACGGTCAAGGTGGTCCGATGCGAGACATTACTGAACTTCAGTCGGTTTTGCCGCGCGGAACATCCAGTAGAGCACGGTTTTGATCTCGAACGGTTTGAGGTCGGGCTTCAGGGAGAGCAAACGCGCGGTGATGCCGGCGAGGTGCGGCGTGGCCCAACTGGTGGCGGGTTCGCGGGCGAACGGGCCGAGATAGCCGCGACCGTGCGCCTGAAATTCGATGTGGTCGCGGAGTTGATACGCGAAGTGCAGCGGGTCGTCGAAGATCGCTTTGTCAACGGAAATTAACGGTGGTGAAAATGCGGCGGGGTAACTGCGGGTGACGGGATGTTCGTTGTGCGCGGCCGCGAAAACGAGCACGTCGCGGAAGTACGCCTCTTCGATCGCCTTCAACAATTGTTGCCGTTTCGGGTACTGTTGCAATTTGTGTTCGGGCACCCCAAGCGACAGGTTCACGACTTTCACTTTCCACACATCAATCGCGTGTCGCAGTGCGGCAATCACCGTTTCGACTTCGCAATTTCCTTGTGGCCCGAAGACGTCGGCGGTGTACAGATTCACCTGCGGCGCGAGCGTGAGAATGATGTCTGCCACCGTCGTACCGTGCGGGGACGACTGGTGACCATCGTATGGCAGTGGTGTCGGGTTCGCACCGTGGAAGATGGCCCCTTCGATGCGGCGGATCGGTGTGCCGAGCTTGGAGAATTTATCTTCGAGCAACGAGCGCTCGATGCCGGAATCGATGACGGCCACCGTCACGCCTTCGCCGGTGGCACGCGGATCGTGCAGCAATCGGTCGGGCGTCAACAGGCCGAAAATCTCGTCGAAAACGGTCGGGTTCGTCACGGGTTAGTCGGCCCCCGTCATGCCGTCGAGCAGTTCGCGAAGGCTTTGTACCATGCGAACGCAGTGGTGGACGGCTTCGGGGCCATGCCGCACGGCCAGCACGCGAACCGCCTCGACGAGCTTCAATCCCGTGTCCGAATCGATGACCGCGTTCGAGTTCGCATCCATCCCGCGCTTGAGCGATTCCAGCACCGATTCGGACGGCACGCCGCGATCCGCCGTCGGATCGAAGAGCAACGACGATACTTCTTGGCTCGCCTTCAGTGCGGCTTCGACGGCGTCGAACAACATGCGGTGCGTTTGGCGTTCGGCCAGCGCGTGCCGCAGAAGTTCCGCGCCGAGTTCGGCCGCGATGGCGGTCTTGCGGCGGTCGACATCGGTAAATTCGGGCTTGTCAAAAAGCTCCAAAATGACGTGAACCCCCGGTCCGACGCGTAAAGGGGCGGCGAGGATCGAACGGCGGTTTTTCTCGAACGGCATCAGTTCGATCGAGCTGGAACTGCTCGCGACGATGTCGTTCATGATGCACGGTTCCTGAAAGCTGACGACGCTGGCCGCGAGCGATTTGTGGAATGGCACTTCGGGAACGGGGATCGATTTGCCTGCCGGGTCGTACGCGGTAGTCGTCTGTGTGCCATCGCTGGCGGCATGTCGAACGAGCAACACGCCATCGGGGGCTTCGGTTTCCCGCAACAGAAACCGGAACAACGTGCGGACGGCTTCTGGCAGTGGCACGGGGTCGTTGAGTGCGGCCGATCCGCGCACCAGTGGCAAGATCGTGCCGATCGATTCGCGGAACGCCGACAGGCTCTTATCGAGTTCGCGTTGCCGTTTCGCCGGAATAATTTTTTGCAGTTGTTTGCGTATCGAGGCGAGGAACGTCTCGCGGTTTAAGTCTTGGTTTTTATCGAGGTAATCGCGAACGCCCATCCGAAGCGCGTCGAGCGGTGTCGCCTGTTGTGCGAAGCCCGTAACGAGGATGGCAACGAGGTCGGGGTGGAATTCGACGAGGTCTTCGAGCAATCGCAAACCGTCGCTGCCGGAGCCGAGATTCCAGTCGAGAATGGCGAGGTCGATCGTGCGTTCGTTGGCAGCGAGGAGCGCCGATTCCGCATCGCTGACGCCGACGACGATCACATCGAGCGAACTGCCGCGAAGCCATTCCTCGAATGTCCGCCGTACGGAATCTTCGTCGTCGACGATGAGGACGGTTTCGCTCATGATGCGTCTCGACGGAGCCGTTTGTGGGTGGCGAATGCGGCGGTAAAGTTGCGGGCGAGCAACTGCTGGACGGCCCGCAACTGCACGATATCGTCGCCGGGGCGCAGTTGGGCCGCGGCGTCTAAACGAGTGAGCGCATCGGTGGGCGCATCTTGCGCGAGGTGCGAACGCGCCGCCGACAGATGCCCGGCGCGTTCGGTTTCGAGTTGGAAAAGCAGCCCGAGATCGGCCTTGCAACGCCGGCAGTTCGGGCCGGTGTCGTTGTTGGCCTTACAGCACGGGCAGGGTATCGATGCGATCATAACTCAACTCACGCATCTTCGAGGTAGAACAGGACATCGGTCAGCGCGTTACTTGCGGTCGTCAGTTCTTCCCAACGTCGATCTTCGAGCGACGTGCGAACATCGCTAACCAACCGTTCGAGTTCGACGCGGTCGTCGGGTGCGGCCTTGGTCAGCAAGCGTTCGGCTTTCTCAAGTAACGCCCTTGCTTGCACCGACTCGCGTTGGCCTTCTTGTGGGCCGGGTGCGAGCATCGGGGAATCGAACGATGACAATTCGCCGTCACCGTCGATTTCCTCACCGTCTTCGTTCCGCGTCCAGAGTTGATCCATCCGGTCGCGGGCGGCATCGCGTTCTTCGACGGCAAAGCGAGCCATCGCGTTGTCGATGGTGATATTCTTCGTGAGGCCGGTCGATTTCTCGCGGGCGGCCACTTTCAACACGCCATCGAGCGTGAGGTCCAATTGCACGACGATCTGGTTTCCGGCGGGGACGCGAGAAAGTCCATCGATCAAGAACTTACCGATGCGGTGGTTGCGTCGCACGTCGTCGCTTTCGCCCTGATACACCTCGACATCCACCGCCTGCTGGTTGTCGCTGTGCGTGCAAAACACTTCACTGCGGCTCGCAGGTAACGGCGTGTTTCGGCGAATGATCGTCGCGAACTTGAACTCGTTCGGTCGCATCGAGTAATCCGAAGAAACATCGAGGCACTTGATGCCCATCGAGTGCGGCGTAATGTCGACGAGGACCGCGCCGACGCTCTCGCCTGCGATGATGGCGGCCTGAACGGCGGCCCCCATTGCCACGCACAAGTCGGGGTTGATCTCGGTGTGCGGCGACTGCCCGAGGCGATCTTGGAGCAACTGCGAGATCATCGGCGTTCGCGTGCTACCGCCGACGAGGACGACGCGACCAATTTGCGAAGCGGTCAGGCGGGCATCGTCGAGCGCACGTTGCACGCAGTCCATCGTTCGCGAGATCAGCGGTTGGATGAGGCTTTCGTATTTATGACGCTCGATTTCCGTGTTCAAGTGAACCGGCACGCCGTCTTTCTCGGCGATGAATTCTTCTTCGATGCGAACGAATGGGTGATCGGAGAGCTTGCGTTTCGCGCCTTCAACGGCGTTCAGAAGCCGCGCGTGGCTGACTTTGTTCTCGCGCAGATTGATGCCGTACATCGTCGCGAATTCATCGGCCACGTGGTTCATCAGCAGGTCGTCGAAGTCGTCGCCGCCGAGTTGCGTATCGCCGTGGCTGGCGAGCACCTCGAACACCCCGGCTTCGGCTTGAACGATCGACACATCGAACGTACCGCCACCGAGGTCATAAACGAGGAATCGCTCTTTCGCAGTCTGACCTGGGTCGTAAACGAGTGCCGCCGCAGTTGGCTCGTTGATGATGCGCACGACATCCAACCCGGCCAGCGCACCGGCTTCGCGCGTCGCCTGGCGTTGGCTGTCGTTGAAGTACGCGGGAACCGTAATCACTGCCTTGGAGACCGGCTTGCCGAGTTCCTTTTCCGCACGCTCTTTCAAGGTGCGCAAGATCATTGCCGAGATTTCTTGCGGGCGAAACTCTTGTTTGCCGAGCGAGACTTTGACGTCTTGGCCCATCTTCCGCTTGATCGATTTCACCGTGCGTTCCGGGGCCAGCACCCACTGATTGCGAGCGGTTTTGCCGACGAGGATTTTGCCGTCTTCCGACAGTCCCACAATCGATGGCAGAATCGGGTCGCCGTCTTCGACGAGGACTTTCGGCACCCCATCAATCAGCACGGCAACTTCGCTGTTCGTCGTCCCGAGGTCGATACCAATGATCGTTTCCGCCATGACTTAACCGTCCTTGAAGGCTAGGATTTCGAAACTTTGACTTGTGCGAAACGAAACAACTTCCGGTTCCAGAGGTAACCCCGGCGGACTTCTTCCACGACGGTTCCGTCGGGTCGGTCCGTGTCGGCGACGGTGTCGACGACTTCCATTTTTTCCGGGTCGAACGGCTCGCCGAGGCAGGCGATCGGCTCCAGCCCGAGTTGGGGGAGCGCCCGTTCGATTCGGCGTTGGCTCATCGAATAGCCATCGGCCGCCGATGCGAGTTGTTCGCCGCGTTTCTGATCGATGATCGTGCTCGATTCGACCCACGCCGTGAACGCTTCGGTGATGTACGCCTCGTTGGCGGGGCGACCGAATTTGCGTTGGAACCAACCGACAGGGGGTTGTTCGACATATTCGAGCGGGTCGGGCATGTCGTCGAAAATCTCGACGGACTCCGCGGTCTTTTCGACTTGTCGCCGCGCCACCGATAGCGAGTCGTGAATGTCGAGGAGCGTCTTGATGATCGGCCGCATGTGCTCGCGATCCGGCTCACCCGGTGGGGGCGGCGTGATCGTTTCGAGGATTTTCGCAGTCTGATCGGTGGCAACGCGGGTGGCCTTCGTTTGCAAATTCACTTCGTGGCGAAGCGCCGTGAACTGAGCAATGATGCTTTGTGCATTGATCGGCGCAACCGGGGCATCGGGCGGGGTGAGATCCGCAGTCGAGGCGGCTTCGAGCCATTCGCGAAAGTCGTTGAGGATCCATTCGATCTGCACGGAGGTTAGCGCGGCGCTGTGGCCGCGCTCACGAGTGTATTCAGCCCGATCCGCCGTCTCGACGTCCGACATGCCGCCTCCTCAATTATGCTTTCGATCGTCTCATTTTTGCCGTAGTAAAACAGCCGGTGCGTCGTCCGCGCGTCGAGATCTTTCAGCGAATCGTACGCTTCGCGAACTTTCGCGAACATCTCGGGTTGCTGCTCCGGCGGGTACTGTTTTACGAGTTCGAGGTAGCGTTTGCGAATCGCGTCGTCGGTGGCTTCGAGAGGCACGCCGAGGACTGTGTAAGCGTCGGGCATTGGCGTTATCTACCGAAGAAGGATCCGAACGGGTTGTAATACTCGGGAATCGCACGAAGTCCCTCTTCGACATCGTCGAGGAGCAGTTGATGATCCGGGTTTTTGGAAGCCCGGATGAGATCCTTCGTGAGGTTGAGCAATGTTCGGATTTGATGCTCACTGCGGTAAGTCCCTTTACTATCCGCAACCAGGAGTTTGGCTGCCACCAACGTGAACACGGGGTTCGAGCGAAAAACGCTCATGAGTTTGGCGATGAGTATTTTCGTGACCTTGTAAGCTTTCATTTGGACCAGCGTGTTACTCAGATGCTCGAAATCGGCTTCTTCACTGGTCGTTGGCGTTAGTTTTTGAATGAGGGCGAGGAGTTTCGTCCCGTGAGTTTTTTGTCCGCGGTATTCAAATTTTCGCTCGAGGAGACTCGCCCAGATTGTGTAGGTCAGCGAGAGATCCTTCGCCGTGAGTGGCTTGGCGGCCAGCGCCTCGGCGAGTCCTGCGTCGGCGATTTTTTTGTCGGCGGGCTTCAGCTTGGCAAACGTGGCATCGACCGACAAGATGTATGCCGATGCCAGCTTTAACGGCGTCAGGTCTGCGATCGTTTTCAGTAACTCGTCGGCTAGTGCCACTCGCTTGGTCTTGCGCGCAATCGTCGACTCGATCGACAATTGATGGATTCTCAGAAACGCATTCAAGTGAATGGCCGATTGCCCGTCAGTCAGAAAACCTTCTGCGGACGGATAATCTTCGGCAATCATCGCCGCTCGGGCGCAAACGATGGTGTCGTCGCCGAGCTGCATTTGCAGATGGGAATCGAGTGGGTTGATTGCGAGCATTCGCTTCGAAACGCTGAGTGCTTGGGCGAATTGTAACTGTTCGGTGTGCAGCTCGTGCATCATTTCGAGCAGAGGCAACGTGTCGGGGTGCCGCTCGAGGAACTTCTCTGCAACTGTCTTGGCTTTGTCGTAGTTTTCAACTTCGAGGAGTTGATCGACCCACGAAATCGTCGGTTCAGCCCAATCGGGTGCGAGTGCCGCACTGCGAGCGAACAGATCCTCGATTGTCTTCTCGGACAAACCGCTCTTCTTTTTCGCTTTCAGAAGACGCTCAGCTTTTTCATAAGCCGTTTCGTACATTTCCTCGTGGTCTTCGTCGTACCCATCCTCGTAGTCATTTTCATTGTCTTCCGCGATCTCTTGGGATCGCTTGCCCATTTTAAGCAAGATCATCGCTCGGGCTCGCTTCGCGACATCGGCGGGCCACGTCTTCGGCGGGCCGGCTAACCAGCTTTCGTACATCAGCCAGAATTCGTTCGCTTGAACGTCGAGTTGCCGCATATCGCACGCAATCGCATCGAGCCGATGCATATACGGATCGTCGGCGTACGTGCCAAAGATCGAAACTAACGTCTGGGAGTCTTTCGGTTGACCTTGGTTGAGCACGGCCACATACATACACGCCGCGAGCCGGGTTACGAGGTCCGGGTACGTCGTTTTCAGCATCGGATACACTTGCCGAACGACTCGCCAGACGCTCGTCATCGGCATGTCGCGGCCAAGGCACGACTGGAGTTCTTTGAGCAGTTTGATGAGCGGATTATTCGACAACTGTTCGGACGCCTTCGCCAACCGCTTTTGGTCGTCGGCGGTCTGACCGGTGCGCTGCGATGGGTCGATCGACGAATGCAGCGACATCACGAATTTCGCTGGCATCCGGGTCGGCGAAAGTCGCTGCCAGTTTTCGATGGCGCGGGCGTCGTCGTTCGCGGTGTACGCCATCAACCCGCGTAACGTCAGTTTCCATTCGAGGAAAGGCGACTGTAGCCCAATCACTTGCAGCGTCGCTTTCGCGGCTTCCTCTTGTCCGGCTTCGTATTGTTTGAAAGCATTCAAAATGGCATGCAAACCGACGCGGTAATCTTCCGGCACCGGTTCGGGCCGATTCCGCCGCACGAGCAAGTCCGCGATGTACCCGCCGACTTTCGCTGCCGTCGTCGGCAATGTCGAGAGCGCCGCGAACTGCTTCGCTTTGGCAAACTCGCCGATTTTCCCGTACAGAACCGCGACTTCCTCCGCCCATTCCGGACTATTCGCCGCGAAATTTTCGACTCCACGAATCGCCTCCGTCACCGCTTTCACTTTGCCGGTCGCCATAAAACCATCGACGACGGTCGATACGGTTCTGCGGTAAAGTGCGTGGTTTTCCACGCTGGGGTTGAGTTCGACCAGCTTTCCGGCGTCGACGTTCGCCTCGACGTAGTCTTTGCGGGTTAGCGCGGCGGCGATCCGGCTGGCGGTCGGAAGGTGGTAACTCGGCTCGATGATCTTGGCCACAACTGCAACTCCTGGATTCGTGTATGTAATATAACCGGAACCCGCTTGCGACTACACATGCTACCCGAACGCGAAACGCCATGACCGCACGACAGATTTTCCTACTCTCGCCGTATCGCCCGCCAACCTCGTACCCCGTAACGTTGAACGCGGACGAAACCGCCGCGTGGCTAAACGGCCATGCCGCACTCTGGCACCCGGCTGTCCTCCATAACGCGATTCGCCCTCCGCTTCCCGCATCGTCGTACGATCACGATCTGCCTGCGGAAAACTTCGTTTACGCGGTGGCGGAAGGGCCAACACTGTACCAGCCCGACGACTGGCTGGCACGAGCCGCAAGTGCCAACGCCATTGCGTTCCGTTCGACCGCGTGCCGTACGGAAACCTTCGCGAATTTACGCACCGCATTGCGCGAACGCGGCACGCCCGAATCGCAACTGGCGATTTCCGATTCGCTCGTCGGATCGTTCGCCGGGTTGGGCTACGGCTACCTTATGGTCGACACGCTGTTCGACGCGATGAGCCACGATAAACTACTCGACGCCGATGCGTTTTGGGCGGATGTCTCCGCCGCCGTCGAAGCCGCGTTGCGACCCGATGGCGAAAGCGAATCGCGCGAGAAACTGCGCGATGCCGCGAAGCGGTTGCAGGTCGCCCGCGAAGGTGCAAGCTCCGGCACGATCCACCTCATGGAATGGATCATGCGCGATCCGGCGCACCCCGATCAAGCATGGCCCGCGGCCCTTGCGGCGAACGTTCCCGTTTCGATTATTATGTCCGCCGACGATCTCGAAAAAATGTCCGTCGAACACCCCGAACGATTCGCGGAACTGAAATCCCGCGTCCCGGCAGACCTGCCCGCATCGGCGGACCTCTGCGTCGGATCGTTCCGCGACCGCGACGATGCACTTCTGCCAATCGAATCGCAACTTTGGAACCTACGCACCGCACGGGAAACCGTCCGCAAGCTGTTCGGCTCGGAACCGACGGTGTTCGC
>Ga0105047_10020130_pt1 | contig 10264 bp, 9 predicted proteins | sample MAT04_FD_78384 | JGI IMG/M metagenome (GOLD analysis project Ga0105047, IMG submission 78384) | Freshwater microbial communities from Lake Fryxell liftoff mats and glacier meltwater in Antarctica - MAT-04 (megahit assembly) | ecosystem: Environmental > Aquatic > Freshwater > Ice > Liftoff... | reverse complement strand
CTTTCGTAGTAGATAATCATATCTAATTTCTTAGACGGCAAGCCAAGGATGTATCCGATTTTATTTGGCAGAGAACGGAAATACCAGATATGCGCAATTGGCACAACAAGGTTGATGTGTCCTACTCGATCCCGACGTACTTTTTTCTCCGTAACTTCAACTCCACAACGGTCACAAACGATTCCTTTGTAACGGATTCTTTTATATTTTCCACAAGCACATTCGAAATCCTTTACAGGACCGAAGATTCTTTCGCAGAAAAGACCATCACGTTCAGGCTTGTGCGTTCTATAGTTAATTGTTTCTGGTTTTAGAACCTCACCTCTTGACTCGGCCAAGATCGATTCTGGAGATGCTAGACCAATAGAAATTCTGTCGAATCTTTTAATGGTATTTTTTGGATCTCTATTGTTATTGTTGTTTCTATTATTCATCATAGTTTTTACTATTGATTTATTTGCAATTAAAATTGAATTTCATTTTAGTCGAAAGCTTAAAAGTTAAAAGTCGAAAGCCGCTAGGGACATTAAGATTTTATGACATTTGACTTGTGACTAGTGATACCTCGAATTACTTCTCTAAACTTCAAACCTAAATTTTGAAGTGCTAGTTAGAAAACCAAAGGGTTTACTAAAAAATCGGAACGATTTACGGGTATAAATCTTTAAAAACTTAGTTTAAATAGTTAATCAGTTTTCAGTATCTAGTATGCAGTTGTAACTGAAAACTAAATACTGATTACTGAATACTTTCTTATTCTTCTAATCTGATGTCTAATCCAAGACCTTTCAATTCATGCATTAATACATTGAACGATTCTGGCAATCCTGGTTCTGGCATTGACTCTCCCTTAACGATTGCTTCGTAAGTTTTCGCTCTACCAATAACGTCATCTGATTTAACAGTCAAAATTTCTCTAAGCGTGCTTGATGCTCCATAAGCTTCAAGCGCCCAAACTTCCATTTCTCCAAAACGCTGACCTCCAAATTGAGCTTTACCTCCAAGTGGTTGTTGTGTAATAAGAGAGTATGGTCCTATAGAACGTGCGTGCATCTTATCATCAACCATATGTCCAAGTTTTAACATATAGATTACTCCAACTGTTGCTGCTTGATGGAAACGTTCTCCAGTTCCTCCATCATACAAATACGTATGACCAAATTGTGGAATTCCAGCTTCATCAGTGATTGCATTGATTTGGTCTAATGTTGCTCCGTCAAAAATTGGTGTCGCATACGTTCTTCCTAATTTTTGTCCAGCCCAACCCAAAACCGTTTCATAAATCTGACCTATGTTCATACGAGAAGGTACACCAAGTGGATTCAGTACGATATCAACTGGCGTTCCATCCTCAAGGAATGGCATATCTTCATGACGAACGATACGAGCCACAATACCTTTGTTTCCGTGACGTCCTGCCATTTTATCTCCCACTTTCAACTTACGTTTCTTAGCGATGTAAACTTTAGCCAATTTCAAAATTCCAGCTGGTAATTCGTCACCAACAGTGATTGTAAATTTCTCTCGTCGCAAAGCACCTTGTAAATCGTTTAATTTGATTTTGTAATTGTGAATTAAGTCGTTAACAAAAGTATTTGATTCGTCATCAGATACCCACTGTCCTTTGTTTAAGTGAGCGAAATCTTCAACAGCGTGTAACATTTTAAGAGTGTATTTTTTACCTTTTGGCAAAACTTCTTCCCCTAAATCATTCATTACACCTTGCGATGTTTTTCCGTTTACAATGTTGAATAATTTATCTACTAATTTGTCTTTCAATTCAACAAATTTTGTTTCAAACGACATTTCTAAATCAGACAAATCGTCTTTATCTTTAGTACGTTTCTTTTTATCTTTAACTGCCCTTGCGAATAATTTTTTATCTAAAACTACACCGTGTAATGATGGAGACGCTTTTAATGAAGCATCTTTAACATCACCCGCTTTGTCTCCGAAGATTGCTCTTAAAAGTTTTTCTTCGGGTGTTGGATCAGATTCGCCTTTTGGAGTAATTTTTCCGATTAGGATATCGCCAGGTTTCACTTCGGCACCAATTCTAATCATTCCGTTTTCATCCAAATCTTTAGTAGCTTCCTCAGAAACGTTAGGAATATCATTAGTTAACTCTTCGTTACCTAATTTCGTATCTCTAACTTCCAACGAATAATCATCAACATGGATCGATGTGAAAATATCATCACGAACTACTTTTTCAGAAATAACAATTGCATCCTCGAAGTTGTATCCTTTCCATGGCATAAACGCCACTTTTAGGTTTCGACCTAAAGCCAGCTCTCCGTTTTGCGTTGCATAACCTTCACAAAGTACTTGACCCAATTTCACTCTGTCGCCTTTTCTAACGATAGGTTTCAAGTTGATAGATGTACTTTGATTGGTTTTTCTGAACTTGATCAAGTTATATGATTTTTCATCGGGATCAAAACTTACCATTCGTTCTGCTTCAGTTCTGTCGTACTTGATGGTAATCATGTTAGCATCAACATATTCAACAGTTCCGTTACCTTCAGCATTAATTAATACTCTAGAATCAGAAGCGACTTGACGCTCTAAACCTGTTCCAACAATAGGTGCTTCAGGACGTAACAATGGTACAGCCTGACGCATCATGTTAGATCCCATCAAAGCTCTATTCGCATCATCATGTTCCAAGAAAGGAATTAATGAAGCTGAAATCGAAGCAATCTGGTTAGGAGCAACGTCTGTATAATGAACTTGTCCAGGATCAACAACTGGGAAATCGCCTTCTTCACGAGCAATAACTTTATCTGCAATGATTTTTCCTTTAGCATCCATTTCAATGTTTGCTTGCGCAATCATTTTTCCTTCTTCTTCCTCAGCGCTTAAGTAAATTGGCTCAGAAGTCAAATCAACAACACCATTCGTTACTTTACGGTAAGGCGTTTCAATGAATCCCATTCCGTTTACTTTAGCGTAAACACCAAGTGACGAAATCAATCCAATATTAGGTCCTTCCGGAGTTTCAATTGGGCAAAGTCTTCCGTAGTGTGTATAGTGAACGTCACGTACCTCAAATCCTGCTCTTTCTCTTGAAAGTCCACCTGGCCCTAGTGCTGATAATCTTCTTTTGTGCGTAATCTCCGCTAGTGGATTCGTTTGATCCATAAATTGAGACAATTGGTTTGTACCAAAGAAAGAGTTGATAACTGACGACAATGTTTTAGCATTAATCAAATCAATTGGTGTAAACACCTCGTTATCTCTAACGTTCATTCTCTCACGAATAGTTCTCGCCATACGCGCTAAACCAACACCGAATTGCTGTGACAATTGTTCTCCAACTGTTCTAACACGACGGTTTGATAAGTGATCAATATCATCAATATCCGCTTTCGCATTTATTAATTCAATTAAGTATTTTACAATGGTAATGATATCTTCTTTGGTAAGCACTTGCTTTTCCATTGGGATATCTAAACCAAGTTTTTTATTCATTCTGTAACGACCAACTTCACCTAAGTTATAACGTTGGTCAGAGAAGAACAATTTATCTATGATACCACGAGCCGTTTCTTCATCAGGCGGTTCTGCATTACGCAATTGTCTGTAGATATGCTCAACAGCTTCTTTTTCAGAGTTTGTTGGATCTTTTTGTAACGTATTGTGAATGATGGCATAATCACCTTGATTGGCATCTTCTTTATGTAACAAAATAGATTTAACGTTAGAATCGATGATTTCTTCCACATTATCTTTGTCGATAATGGTATCTCTGTCAAGGATAATTTCGTTACGTTCGATAGAAACTACTTCACCAGTATCTTCATCTACAAAATCTTCATGCCAAGTATTTAATACTCTCGCTGCTAATTTTCTACCGATGTATTTTTTCAATCCTGTTTTAGACACTTTAATTTCCTCAGCTAGGTCGAAAATCTCAAGGATATCCTTATCTCTTTCGAAACCGATTGCACGGAATAAAGTAGTTACAGGTAATTTTTTCTTTCTGTCGATATACGCGTACATTACGCTATTGATATCGGTAGCGAATTCAATCCATGAACCTTTAAAAGGAATTACTCTAGCAGAATATAACTTCGTTCCATTGGCATGGAAAGACTGACCAAAGAAAACCCCTGGAGAACGGTGCAATTGCGAAACCACCACACGTTCAGCCCCGTTGATTACGAAAGTACCGCTTGGTGTCATGTAAGGAATAGTTCCTAAATAAACATCCTGTACAATAGTTTCAAAATCCTCGTGCTCTGGGTCAGTGCAATACAGTTTTAGACGCGCTTTTAAAGGCACACTATATGTTAAACCTCTTTCGATACACTCTTGAATGGTATAACGAGGTGGGTCAACAAAATAATCTAAGAACTCCAATACAAATTGGTTTCTTGTGTCAGTAATTGGAAAGTTTTCCATGAAGGTATTATACAATCCTTCGGTGCCTCTCTCATCTGATTTCGTTTCCAACTGGAAGAAATCTTGAAAAGATTTTACCTGAACATCTAGAAAATCTGGATATTGAGGAATATTCTTTGTAGAAGCAAAATTCAATCTTTCGGTCTGATTTGTTATCATCAATGGACAAAATTTTGATTAAAAAAAAGTAATTTTTTTGTGTAAATACACTGTTTAATTTATACTTTCTTTTTAGAATCAATACATCTTTAAAAATTATTTAAGAGTGCTCTTTTATAATTTTCTTTCATCGTAATGATTAAAAATATTTTGGTATTTTAAACTATTTAATAATAAAACTTGTTACAATTTTATTATACGAAAAATGGTTTAGGTCATTAAGTGATTAAACTCAAGACCTAAACCTAATTCTAAAACCGGTGTTGTGTTACTTTAACTCAACAACAGCTCCAGCTTCTTCTAGAGATTTTTTCAAACCTTCAGCTTCTGCTTTAGTAACTCCTTCTTTGATGTTAGATGGTGCACCGTCAACAAGATCTTTAGCTTCTTTCAAACCTAAACCTGTTAATTCTTTAACAGCTTTAACAACTGCTAATTTAGAAGCACCAGCTTCTTTAAGTACTACTGTGAATTCTGTTTGCTCTTCAGCAACTTCAGCTCCACCACCAGCACTAACTACTACAGCTGCAGCAGCAGGCTCGATACCGTACTCATCTTTTAATATTGTAGCTAAATCGTTAACTTCTTTAACCGTCATGTTAACTAATTGTTCTGCGAATTGTTTCAAATCTGCCATTTTTTCTATCGTTTAAAATGTTCTTTAATTATTATTTTTTTAGTCTGCTCTAATTATTCTGCTGTTTCGCCTTTTTGATCCGCATTGTTTAACAAAGCCGCAATAACGCGTTTAGCAGGAGATTGAAGTAATCCAATGATTTCTCCAATAACTTCTTCTTTAGATTTCAATGATGCCAAGCTATCTAACAGGTTGTCACCGATGTAAATTTCACCGTTGATATACGCTCCTTTGAAAGCTGGTTTATCCGATTTTTTTCTGAAATCTTTAATGATTTTAGCTGGTGCATTAGCAATATCTGCAATAAAAATTGAAGAGTTACCTTTTAACACAGTTGCTAAATCACCATAATCATTGCTTGAAGCTTCCATTGCTTTTTCAAGCAAAGTATTTTTAACAACTTCTAATTTGATACCTGCTTTGTAACAAGTTCTTCTCAAGTTAGAGGTTGTTTCAGCATTCAGTCCTGAAGTATCTGCAATATAAATAATATTTGCATTTGCCAACTTTGCAGTTAAATCTTCTATCGCGATTGATTTTTCTTCTCTTGTCATAATAAAATTTGTTTAACTAAATTATACCCCTTTCGGATCTAAAGCAATAGCAGGACTCATTGTACTAGACAAGTGAATAGACTTGATGTAAGTACCTTTGGCCGCAGTTGGTTTTAATTTAAGTAATGTTTGAATAATTTCGTGAGCGTTGTCTACAAGTTTGTCAGCCTCAAAAGAGATTCTTCCAATTCCTGCGTGAACGATACCAGTTTTATCAACTTTAAAGTCAATTTTACCAGCTTTTACTTCTGCAACAGCTTTACCTATTTCCATGGTTACCGTCCCAGTTTTAGGGTTTGGCATTAAGCCTCTTGGACCTAAAATACGTCCTAGTGGTCCTAATTTACCCATGATAGCAGGCATAGTGATGATAACATCAACATCTGTCCAACCATCTTTTATTTTTTGAAGGTAATCATCCAGTCCTACATAGTCAGCACCAGCAGCTTTCGCTTCTGCTTCTTTATCTGGAGTTACTAAAGCTAATACTTTAGTATCCTTTCCTGTTCCATGAGGAAGGGTAACAACACCTCTTACCATTTGATTTGCTTTTCGTGGATCAACTCCTAGACGAACAGCAATGTCAACAGACTCGTCAAATTTTGCTGAAGCAACAACTTTCAATAAAGATGAAGCATCTTTTAAAGAATACAGTTTGTTTTTTTCAATTTTTGAAGCAGCTTCTTTTTGTTTTTTTGTCAATTTTGCCATTTCTTACCTTATTTTAGAGGAGAATCTCCAGTTACAGTTATACCCATAGATCTAGCTGTTCCAGCAATCATGCTCATCGCAGATTCAATTGTGAAAGCATTTAAATCAACCATCTTGTCTTCAGCGATTCCTTTAATTTGATCCCAAGTTACGTTAGCAACTTTTTTTCTGTTAGGCTCGCCCGAACCAGATTTCAACTTAGCAGCATCCAATAATTGAATTGCAGCAGGTGGAGTTTTTACAACAAAATCAAACGATTTGTCTTTGTACACGGTGATTTGCACCGGTAATACTTTGCCAGGTTGATCTTGTGTTCTAGCATTAAATTGCTTACAGAACTCCATGATATTAACACCAGCAGCTCCCAGAGCAGGTCCAACCGGTGGCGACGGGTTCGCAGCACCTCCCTTAACTTGTAGTTTAACTACTTTACTAATCTCTTTAGCCATTGTTTTTAAAAAATTGCAATTGTCTGTGGAAGCAGACGTTTGCGGTTTATAATAGTGTAACGAATTATACTTTTTCTACTTGCATAAAAGCTAACTCTAATGGTGTTTTTCTTCCGAAAATTTTAACCATTACTTCTAGTTTACGCTTATCTTCATTAATTTTTTCAATAGTACCATTGAAACCATTAAAAGGACCATCTACTACTTTAATTGTTTCACCGATAGTGTATGGTATGTTCTGAGTGTCCGTATTCACGGCTAACTCATCTACTTTTCCAAGCATTCTATTAACCTCTGATATTCTTAATGGAACAGGATCTCCTCCTTTAACTTCACCTAAGAAACCTATAACACTGGTAATTGATTTGATAATATGCGGAATTTCACCAACCAAATTAGCTTCAATCATTACATATCCAGGAAAATACACTTTATCCTTGGCAATTTTTTTGCCATCTCTAACTTGCACTACCTTTTCAGTAGGGACAAGTACTTGAGAAATGTAATCCGACATTCCTAATCTATTGATCTCCGTTTCGATGTAAGCTTTGACTTTATTTTCTTGTCCACTTACAGCTCTAACTACGTACCACTTTTTTACATTATTATCAGCCATTTCGGAGAAATTATGATTTTATCAAATTAAAAATTCCTTCGATTGCTTTTGCACACATTTCGTCTACGCCCCATGTAGCGAAAGCGAAGACAATTGAAAATACAGCAACTATAATAGTCAAACGCTGAGTTTCAGCCCATTCTGGCCAAGTAACATTTGATTTCAATTCTTCAAATGCTTCTGATATATAATTAACAACTTTTGTCATTGTGTTTTATTTTTGCACGGGCGGAGGGATTCGAACCCCCATCAACGGTTTTGGAGACCGCTATTCTACCCTTGAACTACGCCCGTCGGTTACTATTAAAAAACAGTGTCGTTTAAAAAAAACGACACTGTTTTTCTATCCTATTTAAATTATGCTATGATTTCAGTAACCTGACCAGCACCTACTGTTCTACCACCTTCACGGATAGCGAAACGTAGACCTACATTCATTGCAATTGGGCTTAACAAAGCAACATTGATTGTTAAGTTATCTCCTGGCATAACCATTTCAACTCCATCAGGCAATGTAATAACTCCAGTTACGTCAGTTGTACGTACGTAGAACTGTGGACGGTAATTATTGTGGAATGGTGTGTGACGACCACCTTCTTCTTTTTTCAAGATGTAAACTTCAGCTTTGAAAGTAGCGTGTGGTTTTACTGAACCTGGCTTAATAATAACCATACCTCTTTTGATATCAGCTTTATCAATACCTCTTAACAACAAACCTACATTATCTCCAGCTTCACCTCTATCAAGGATTTTACGGAACATTTCAACTCCTGTAATAGTAGAAGTTAATTTTTCAGCTCCCATACCGATGATTTCAACTGGATCTCCCGTATTAGCAATTCCTGTTTCGATACGACCTGTAGCAACAGTTCCACGACCAGTAATTGTAAATGAATCTTCAACTGGCATCAAGAATGGTTTTGAAATATCACGAACTGGTTCTTCAATCCATGCATCAACAGCAGCCATTAATTCAATAATTTTTGGTACCCAAGCTGGATCATTATTCAATCCACCTAAAGCAGACCCTTGAATCACTGGACTGTTATCTCCATCATAATCATAGAAAGACAATAAATCTCTGATTTCCATTTCAACTAGCTCTAAAAGCTCAGCATCATCAACCATATCCACTTTGTTCATGAAAACTACCATTCTAGGAATACCAACCTGGCGACCTAAAAGGATGTGCTCACGCGTTTGTGGCATTGGTCCATCAGTAGCAGCTACTACTAAAATAGCACCGTCCATTTGAGCAGCACCAGTAACCATATTCTTAACGTAATCCGCGTGACCTGGACAGTCAACGTGTGCGTAGTGACGGTTAGCAGTTTCGTACTCAACGTGTGAAGTGTTGATAGTAATACCTCTTTCTTTTTCTTCTGGAGCATTATCAATTTGATCAAATGATTTTGCTTGACAGTATCCTGCATCAGACAATACTTTGGTAATTGCAGCAGTTAATGTAGTTTTTCCGTGATCCACGTGCCCAATCGTACCAATATTAAGGTGTGGTTTGTTACGATTAAAATTTTCTTTTGCCATTTTAATTAATTTTAAACTTAGTTATATTTATTTATTAGTGTTCAATTTTCAATTTAATTTTGAGCCAACTACGGGAATTGAACCCGTGACCTCTTCCTTACCAAGGAAGCACTCTACCCCTGAGCTAAGTCGGCAGATACCTTGGTTTGCAGATTACCAACCTTTAGTTGATGATCTTGTATCGTTGTCCCACTGATACTCAAAATTTTAAATTTCGCTTTCTAGAAAGTAAACTTTCAAAAAATGCTTTGTAAAAATTTTGTGGGGAGAGCAGGATTCGAACCTGCGAAGTTCACACAGCAGATTTACAGTCTGCCCTCGTTGGCCGCTTGAGTATCTCCCCAACTTTTTCTATTACAATACCTTATCTTTAGAGCCGGCGGAGGGACTCGAACCCACGACCTGCTGATTACAAATCAGCTGCTCTAGCCAACTGAGCTACGCTGGCATATACAATAAAAAAAGTCCGCTATTTCTAACGGACTGCAAATGTATATCTTTTTGTTATTTATTCAAAACATTTTTTAAAAAAAATTATATTAAATATGTGTTCTGATTTTTTCTTTTCTTTTAATCAATAATCGCTCTAATGATTCTGCCGAAACCTCTATAGCTTCCTCAAAAGACTTACATTGTTTTTTGACCATAAAATCGTCTCCCGGCACGTGAATCTTAATCTCTACAATTTTATTTTCTTTCTCACTGGTCTTTTCAACTTTTAAAAAGACATCAGATGAAACTACTTTGTCGTAAAACTTTTCAAGTTTATCCATTCGTTCTTGAATAAAATCCACCAACTTTTTGTCAACAGTAAAGTTAACTGCATGAACATTAACCTTCATAATATTTATTTTATTGATTAAACAATTGGAATTACTTTTTGTTCCTTGGATGCGCACTGTTATAAACTTTTTGGAGTTCTGCCAAGCTATTATGAGTGTAAACTTGCGTTGATGCCAAACTAGAATGTCCTAATAATTCCTTTACTGAATTTATGTCTGCTCCATTGTTTAAAAGGTGAGTCGCAAATGTATGTCTTAATATATGTGGACTCTTTTTTACCTTCTCGGAGACATTACTAAAGTAATAATTTATTAAGCGATAAACAAACGAATCGTTTAATTTAACTCCATTTAACTTTTTAAAGAAATACTCCTCTTTTTCAACATCTTGAATTTGTGGTCTT
>Ga0105047_10020129_pt1 | contig 10264 bp, 10 predicted proteins | sample MAT04_FD_78384 | JGI IMG/M metagenome (GOLD analysis project Ga0105047, IMG submission 78384) | Freshwater microbial communities from Lake Fryxell liftoff mats and glacier meltwater in Antarctica - MAT-04 (megahit assembly) | ecosystem: Environmental > Aquatic > Freshwater > Ice > Liftoff... | reverse complement strand
TGGTGGCGACGTCGATGAAGACCTTGGGGTGCTGGCTCCACAGCGTCATCTTCGGGTTCGGGCAGAAGGTGACACCGGGCCCGATGAGGTCGGCGGCGGCGAGTTCGACGAGTGCTTTGGGTTCGGCCATGGTGATGCTCAGACGGCGGTCAGCCATTCGGTGTACTTGGCATTGCGGCCGTAGACGATGTCGAAGAACGCCGCCTGGATCTTCTCGGTGATGGGCCCGCGTCTTCCGGCAAATTCGCCGCTGCCGATCTCGATGCGGTCGAGCTCGCGGATCGGCGTCACCTCGGCGGCGGTGCCGGTGAAGAAGGCCTCGTCGGCGATGTAGACCTCGTCGCGCGTGATGCGCTTTTCCACCAGCTTCAGGCCGAGGTCGTTGCAGATGTGCAGGATGGTGTCGCGCGTGATGCCGTTCAGCGCGCCGGCGGAAAGGTCCGGCGTGTAGACCACGCCCTTCTTGACGACGAAGAGATTTTCGCCCGCACCTTCACTGACGAAGCCGCTGGGGTCGAGCAGCATGGCCTCGTCGTAGCCTTCATCCGTGGCTTCCATGTTGGCCAGGATGCTGTTGGTGTAGTTGCTCACCGCCTTGGCCTGCGTCATCGTGATGTTGACGTGGTGGCGCGTGTAGCTGCTGATCTTCACGCGGATGCCGCGCTTCATGCCTTCTTCGCCCAGGTAGGCGCCCCAGGGCCAGGCGGCGACCATCAGGTGGATGGTGTTGCCCTTGGGGCTGACGCCGAGCTTCTCGTCGCCGATCCACACCAGCGGGCGCAGGTAGCAGCTCTCGAGCTTGTTCTCGCGCACCACGGTGCGCTGCGCTTCCATCACCTCTTGCGGTGTGAAGGGGATTTTCATGCGCAGGATCTTGGCGCTGTTGAACAGGCGCTCGGTGTGTTCCTGCAGCCGGAAGATGGCCGTACCCTGCGCCGTGTTGTAGGCGCGCACGCCCTCGAAGGCCCCGCAGCCGTAGTGCAGCGTATGGCTCAGCACGTGGATCTTGGCGTCGCGCCATTCGACGAGCTGGCCGTCCATCCAGATCTTGCCGTCGCGGTCGGACATCGACATGGGAACTCCTTGGGGCATGCGGTGGGTGAAGCCGATGATTTTAGGTCCCGGTCGTGGTGGGCTCGGCGGGCTTGCGCTTCAGTTCCCAGCCGCTGATGCGGCCATTGTCGAGCTGCACTTCGACCTCGTCGCCGCCCTCGTCGGCCCAGGCCCAGGTCTCGGGTTCGTCGGCGACACGGCGGCCCAGGCTGAGCGTCAGTTTCAGCACGTCGGGCAGGCGCATGCCCTTGTTCAGCCGTGCGTTCAGCATCACGGCGTTGGGTACCGTGCCGATCGGGCGCGCCGAGGCGTTGCGCAGCACGCGCAGCGACTGGTTGAACTGCAGCAGCAGCCAGAAGAAAGCGACGGTGCAGGCCAGCGCCACGCCCTTCCAGCCGTAGCCGACATAACCGGCCGCGACAGCCGCCACAGCCAGCGCCCAGCCCAGCCAGGCGCCATTCATGCGTGGCGCCTTGCCGGTGCCGGCGGGGCCATCGCGGACAATCTTGGGGATGACGGGTGTGCAGACATGGGTGATCAATCTCGACAGGGCGCCCGACCGGCTGGCCCGGGTGAGTGCGCAGCTGCAGCGGCTGCGGCTGCCGTTCACGCGGCTGGCTGCGGTGGACGCGCGAGCGCTGACGCCTGAACAACACGCGGCACTGGACGAAGCAGCTTACCGCCGCAAGCACGGCATGAGCCCGGTGCTGGGCGAGCTGGGATGTTACCTGTCGCACGTCGCCGCGATGCGGGCCTTCCTGGCCAGCGACGCCGCGTTTGCGCTGGTGCTGGAAGACGACGTGCTGCTGAAGGACAGCCTGCCCGCCGTACTGCAGGGGCTGGTCTTGCGCGCCGACCGTTGGGACGTCGTCAAGCTCTCGGCCGTGCACCGCGGCACGCCCATGCCCTACCTCGAAGTGGCGCCCGGCCACCAGCTGGCCGTGATGCTCAGCCGCTGCACCGGCAGCAGCGCCTACCTGATGAACCGGCGCGCGGCCGAGGCCTACCTGCGTGAACCGTGCGGCCTGCTGCCCATGCAACTGCCCTACGACCACGTGTTCGACCAGGGTTGGCGCTTCGGGCTGAAAGTGCGGCTGGTGACGCCCACGCCCTGCGGCCACGACGAAGCCATCGCCAGCACCATAGGCACCAGCGCCGGCACCACGCGCAAGTTCCACTGGACACGGCGGTTGCCGGCATTCGCGTACCGGCTGGAAAACGAATGGCGCCGGGTGCTCTACGGCCTGCGCGAGACGCGGCGCGAGCGGCGCGGCTGAGTGCACCCGGCACGCCGCGCGTGCCTTGCGCCCGCCGCCCCGGCACGCCACCTCAGTTGTCAGGCGGCGGCAGGCGCGAAAGGTGGTCCGCCACGGCCTGCAGGTCGGCCTCGGCGTAGGTCTTGACCAGCGCGGCCATCACCGGATTCGAGTTGCCGCGCCCGCCGTCGCGGATCAACCCCAGTTCACGCAGCAGATAGGGGTAATGCTGCGCCGCCACCATGGGAATGGCGCCCTCGGCGCGGCCTTCGCCGCGGGCGCCGTGGCAGGCCGCGCAGTCCTTGTTGAACAGGGCCAGGCCACGCGCCAGCTGGTTTCCGGGCCCCTGCCCCAGACGCCCCACGACGGGCAGCGACTGCAGGTAGCTGGCGATATCGGCCAGCGCCTGGGCGCCGAGGTCCGCTTCTTCCACGTGCGGCTTCATGGCCGGGTTGATGCGCTGGCCGCCGCGGATGTCGAGCACCTGCTTGACGATCACCGATGCGTGCTGCCCCGAAAGCCGGGGAATGGGCCCGGTCGTCCGGCCCGAAGCGTCCTTGCGGTGGCAGCCGGCGCAGTCGTCGAAGGCGACGCGGCCGCGGGCCTTGTCCGCCGGCAGTGCCAGCACGGCCTGCAGCGCAGAGCCCGGTGGTGTCGGGTCTGCGCTCTGCGCCGGCTCGGGCAGCATCCAAAGCGCCGCCATGAAGCAGGCCATGCATGATCTGAGGAAGCTTCCAGGCATCGTCTGTCCCTTGCGTTCGCTGCGCCGCCATTTGCGCCTGCCGAACCATGCCACTGCGGCCTGCCCGTGGGTGCCGTCCGTCCCCTGGCCGGCACGGTACCTGTACTGAAGTTGACCCGCATCAATTGCTGCCCGGCCTTCGCTTGCCCGACTGGGGTGCCGCGCACCATCATGAGGCAAGCGCTGCACATGGTCAGTCCCGACCGGGGTGTGCTTGTCCTGGAGGAAGCTGCCATGCATCGATCGAACGGAAGAACCTGGTACCCGGCCCTGCTTGCCATGCTGGCCTTGTTCGGCCTGCTGCTCACCGCCGTCCCGGCCCAGGCACAGGCACAGGTCAAGGTGGTCGACCGGCCGGTGACCACCCTCAAAGCCCAGGTGCCCAAGGGCAAGGTGTTCGACGCCGGTGACTGCTATGAGTGCCACGAGGCCGTCAAGGACTTCCACCAGACCAGCAGCCACAAGGCTGTGGGCTGCGACAGCTGCCACGGTGGCCTGGATACCCACAAGCCCAAGGGAAAGGGCCGCCCCACCACCAACATGGACCCGGCGAATTGCGGCACCTGCCACACGAACCAGTTCAAGACCATGTACACCATGAACACCGAGAAGACGGCGTACAAGGAGAAGTCCGTCCTGACCTTTACCGCGATGGACAAGATCCTGACGCCGCACGGCTTCACGCGGGAACACAACGAGCCCCGTTCACACGCCTTCGCGCTGTACGACCAGGTGGTGGTGGACCGCGCTTTCGGGGGGCGTTTCCAGAACAAGGAAGGCAAGGCCGGCCTGGCACGCATGGGCGGCAACTTCAGGATCTGGGACGTGCTCAAGGACGAGTTCCCGGGTGAACCGCACAAGGCCTTCAAGCCCGGCACCGCCGCCGCGGCCAACCCGGTGTGCATGTCCTGCAAGTCGTCCGACCACATCCTGGACTGGGCCTACATGGGCGACCCGCACCCCGAGGCCAAGTGGAGCCGGCTGTCCAAGGTCAACGACTTCGTGAAGGACACCAACCACTCGTTGAACTGCAACTTCTGCCACGACCCGCACAGCGCCAAGCCGCGCGTCATTCGCGACGGCCTGATCCAGGCGCTGACGCGTCCGCAGGCCGACACGCTGTGGCACGAGGATCCGAAGGGCGCGAAGATCGAAGTCAAGGAACTGGGCGAGCGTGGCTTCACGCGCAAGATCGCCCTGCTCAGCCGCTACGACAGCAAGCTGCAATGCGCCCAGTGCCACGTGGAATACAACTGCAACCCGGGCACCGACCCGGTTACCGGCGCGCCGGTGACGATGGCCGACGAGCGCACCAACCACTTCCCGCTGAAGGCCGTGAACGACATCAGCCAGCATTACAAGGACCTGCGGTTCGGCGACTTCAAGCACGGCATCACCGGGGCCACGCTGTGGAAGGGCCAGCACCCCGATGCCGAGATCTTCTACAACAGCACGCACCAGAAGCAGGGTGTGGAATGCCACGACTGCCACATGCCCAAGGTGAAGGACGCCAAGACCGGCAAGGTCTACACCTCGCATTGGCAGACATCGCCCAAGCACTACGTGAAAGAAACCTGCCTCACCTGCCACAAGGACTGGACCGAGAAGCAGGCCGTCTACAGCATCGACTCGCTGAAGAACAAGTGGGTGGGCAAGATGCGCAAGTCAGAGTTCTGGCTGACACGCCTGATCGACAAGTTCGAAGCGGCGCAGAACATGGGCGTCGACGCGGCCGTGCTGAACGAAGCGCGAACCCTGCACGCCGAAGCCCATGTGCACTACGAGTGGTGGTCGGCAGCCAACGGCGCGCACTTCCACAACCCGCAGCAGTTCGAAGCCTCGATCAACAAGGGCATGGGCATCTCGCAGGCCGGCATCAAGCTGCTGGACGAAGCCATGGCCAAGCGGCGCCCGGCGGCACAGGCCGCCTTGGCGGCACCCGCGGCACCGGCGGCGCCCGCGGCACCCGCGGCACCCGCGGCACCCGCGGCACCCGCGGCACCCAGGTAACGGCAGGCCACGGCCCGTGCCCGGCCGCTTCGCGACACCGCGGCTGACGCGGCTGGCCAAGGTGCTGACGGCCACCGCGGTGGTGGGCGCAGGCGCCTTGTGGTTGTGGTCGGCGCGCGACGCGGCGGGCGACCCTGCGGGCGACGGTTCAGGGCAGGCGGGGTTCGACGCCCGGCCCGAGGCGGTGTCCGTCGCCGACGGTGCACCCCCGCCTGCGGCCAGCGGGGCGGCGGCCTACGACGAACTTGAACGCCACCTGAAACGCCAGCCGCGGGACGGCCGTGCGCTGGTCTTCAAGGCGCGCCTGGACGCCCAGGCGGGCCGCTTCGAGATCGCCGCAGCGGGTTATGCGGCGGCCACCCGCTTCGCGCCCCGGGTAGCGCGCGATGCGGGTGTCTGGGTCGAGTTTGCCGAGGCGCGTGCCCTGGCCCAGGGCGGCCGCCTGGTCGGTGAACCCGAGCAAAGCCTCGAACGGGCGTTGGCCCTGGACGCCAGGCACCCCCAGGCGCTGGACCTGCTGGGCAGCGCCGCCTGGGAGCGCGGCGACCATGCACAAGCCGCGGCGCTGTGGCGGCGCCTGCTGTCACAGACCGCGCCGGGCAGTGAACGCCACGACGCGCTGGTGCGGGCGATAGACCGCGCGGAGATGCTCGCCAAGGTTTCGTTGCAGCCCCGTTCCTGAGTAACGCGCAGCGGCCGGCGCAGCGGCCGGTTTCGGCAGTCGTGCGCCAGCCAATCGAGTCGACCATTTCAGCCGGCCGCCTCAGCCAACCACTCCGGCTTCCCCGCGGCCCACACGGCCCGTGCGCAGCGCATCGGCCCAGTCGCCGCGGCCGTTCGCTTCGGCCTGCGCGGCGGCGGCCTCCCAGTCGTAGGCCACCTGGCGCAGTTGCACGCGCCAGCCTTCCTGGCCATGTTCGACCAGCGCATAACGTGCATGCGGTGACCCCGACTCGTTGACGTGCGGGTGGCCGTGCTCGTCGTCGAAAGCTGGCAGGCCCACGCTGCCCGGGTTGACGACCTGCACCGGGCCGCTGGGCCCTTGCACGGTCATTTCGCGCTGCAGGTGCGAATGGCCGCACAGCACCAGCGTGGCCTGCGGGTCGCCCAGCCGGCGCGCCACGTCGTCACCCGTGGCGTCGCGCTGGCCGGCGGCGGTGACGGTTTGCAGCAGGTACTTCACGTCACTGGACGGCGTGCCGTGCACACACAGCAGGCCCGGCGCCGGGCGCAGGCAAGGCGGCAGCGTGGCCAGCCAGGCGCGGTGCGTTGGCGTCAGCCTTTGCGCGGTGTGGCGGTCGGCCGGGCTCATGCAGGCCAGATCCTGCGTCAGCACCTGCCGCTCGTGGTTGCCGGCCATCGTGGCCCAGCCGCGCGCCATCAGCCAGTCGGCGGTTTCCGCGGGCCAGAGCGGGCCGCTGAGGATGTCGCCCAGGTTCAGCCAGCCATCGACGGGGCCGAGCGCCAGCGCGTCGGCCACCACGGCCTGCAGCGCCGGCAGGTTGCCGTGGATGTCCGAGACGACGGCCAGACGCATGGCTGAGGGGGTGAAGTGTGGGGACTCAGCCGCGCTGGCCGTGGCCGATGTCGGCGCGCACGGTGGCGGGCAGGCGGTTCAGCACGAAGCGGATGGCCAGCGGCAGCAACACCAGGTCGTCCATCAGGCCCAGCACGGGGATGAAGTCGGGCACCAGGTCCACCGGCGACAGCAGGTAGAGTGCCATCAGCACCACGGCCCCCTTCAGCCAGCCGGGCGAAAGCGGGTGGCGCAGCGCCAGCCACAGCCGGCGTGCGTCGCCGCGCACCAGGGCCCAGAGCATTGCCAGCCGTTTCCACATCACCGGGCCTCTCGACGTCGTACCAAGCCTGGAGATGGGGCCGGCGGTGCCCGGTGACAAGGGCTGGCGCCTTTCGTGTCTTCAGCCCAGCCCGCGCACCACCTCGATGGCCTGCTCGATGCGTTCGACCGCGTGCACCGTCAGTCCTTCGATCGGCTTCTTCGGCGCATTCGCCTTGGGCACCACGGCGACGCTGAAGCCCAGCTTGGCGGCTTCCTTCAGGCGTTCCTGACCGCGCGGCGCAGGCCGCACTTCGCCGGCCAGGCCGACTTCGCCAAAGGCGATGAAGCCGCGCGGCAGCGCCTTGCCGCGCAGGCTGCCCTGGATGGCCAGCAGCACCGCGAGGTCGGCCGCGGGCTCACCGATGCGCACGCCGCCGACCGCGTTGACGAACACGTCCTGGTCCAGGCAGGCCACGCCGGCATGGCGGTGCAGCACCGCCAGCAGCATGGCCAGGCGGTCGCGGTCCAGGCCGACGGACAGCCGCCGCGGGCTCGGCCCGCCGCTGTCGACCAAGGCTTGAATCTCGACGAGCAGCGGCCGCGTGCCTTCCAGTGTCACCAATACGCAGGTGCCGGGCACCGGTTCGCCGTGGGTGGACAGGAAAATCGCGCTCGGGTTGCTGACACCCTTCAGGCCACGTTCGGTCATCGCGAAGACGCCGATCTCGTTCACCGCGCCGAAGCGGTTCTTGATGGCGCGCACGAGGCGGAAGCTGCTGTGCGTGTCGCCCTCGAAGTAGAGCACCGTGTCGACGATGTGCTCCAGCACACGCGGCCCGGCCAGCGCGCCTTCCTTGGTGACGTGGCCCACCAGCACCACCGTGCAGCCACGCGTCTTGGCCACACGCGTGAGTTGGGCGGCGCATTCGCGCACCTGGGCCACGCTGCCGGGGGCGGAATTGAGCTGGTCGCTGTAGACGGTCTGGATCGAGTCGATGACGCAGAAGGCGGGCTCTTCGGTCTCGATCGCGGCGACGATCTTCTCGAGCTGGATCTCGGCCAGCACGCGCACCTTCGTGCCCGGCAGTCCCAGGCGCTTGGCGCGCAGCGCGATCTGCGCGCCACTCTCTTCGCCGGTCACGTACAGCACCTTCATCTGCGACGAGAGAGCGTCCACCGCCTGCAGCAGCAGCGTGCTCTTGCCGATGCCGGGGTCGCCGCCGATCAGCACCACCGCGCCTTCGACGATGCCGCCGCCCAGCACGCGGTCGAGCTCTTCCTGGCCGGTGGGCGTGCGCGCGATGTCGGCGGCCTCGATCTCGCTCAGCGTGGCCACCGGCTGGCTGCGCGCCAGCGCCTGGAAGCGGGTGTTGCGCGTGGCCGGGCCGGCGGGCTCGGCCACACCTTCATCGAGCGTGTTCCAGGCCTTGCAGTGCGGGCACTGGCCCAGCCACTTGGCATTCGTGCCGCCGCACTCGCGGCAGGTGTAGACGGTCTTGGCCATGCGGCATTGTGGGCCGCGTGGCGCGGGCTTCAAGCGGCCGTGAAGTTGCCGTGGAAGCCCAGCGGCAGCGCGTACGGCAGCACCGCCTGGGCGATGGGGCCGTCTTCGACGTGGGCGGCGTCCAGCAGGTTCAGCACCGTGGCCTGGCGGCGCGCGTCGAAGGTGGTGCCCAGCAGCCAGGCGTCGAGTTCACCGGTCTTGCCCGGCTTGGGCACGATGACATGCTCTTCCGCCACCGTGTGCGCGCCATAGTCGAAGCGGCGGGCGCGGCCGGTCTGTGTGTCGAGCAGCTGCACACCGTGCAGCAGCGCGAAGTGCTCGCGGCCCGGATGGGCGGGCCAGGCGGCGCCGGTCAGCAGCCAACGTGCGGGCAGGCCGATGCGCTGCGGGTGCACCCGCGGGAATTCGACGTCGCCGCGGAAGGTCTGGGTCTGCACGCGGCCGCTGGCCAGGTCCAGGCGCAGCAGCTTGGCCGACGCCTCGGCGTCGTTGAAAGGCCGGCCGGCCAGCAGCGCCACCGCGCCTTCGTCCAGGAACCCCGCATCGGGCGCGCCGACGTAACTCAGCACCACCTGGCCGTCACGCGTGTCGTGGGCATTGCCGACGTGGAAGACCATCTCGGCCGGCAGCTCGAAAAAACGGCGGCGCGTGATGTCGGCCTTCTCCATCACCAGCACACGCAGCGGCTCGCCCGGCTTCATCGCGAAGCGGCGGCGGCCGTCGGCCGGGCGTTGCGTGAAGTCGAAGGTGATGGGCGGCAGCGGCACCACGAGGTGGCGTTCGGTGACGGCCATGTCGTGCACCATGCCGCCGGCGAAGGGCAGCTCGGCCAGTTGCACCTTCACCAGCTGGCCCTGCGGGCCGATGTGCCAGACGATGAGCTTGCGCCCCGCCGTGCCGATGTTCCACAGGTGGCCGGCGCTGTCGATCTTGGGGTGGGCCGAAAACGGCACCTGGGCGAGATCGGCGCGCCAGGTGACGGGCCCCTGGGTCGAGAGGTCCTGCGGGTCGAGGCTGTACGCCGAGCCGCCTTCCCACATTGCCAGCACCCGCCCGGCATGTTCCACGGCATTGGTGTTGGCGGTGTTCACGGCGTCGGGGCCGCCGATGGGCGGGCCGCCGTCGATGTACGTGCCCAGCGCCGGCACCAGGAAACGCCCGGCCTGCTGTTCGGCGCGCAGCTTGGTGGTGCGCACCAGTCGGCCGCGGTGGTGCACGGCGCCGGCGCCGATGCGGTACTGCTGTACCATGCCGTCGCCGTCGAACCAGTGGTGGTAACGCTCGCCGCCGCGTTCGAACAGCGCCGGGCCGTTGCGGTAGAAGCGCCCGCGCAGCTCGGCCGGCCAGCGGCCGCGCAGCAGGGCCTGGCCGTCGACATCGCCGGTGCTGTCGCTCACGCCCTTCAGCGGCGTCAGCAGCGGCTGGCGCGCGGCGGCGGCGTCGAAGTCCTGGGGCCGGGCGCCCGCGGCCAGCGCGGCAGCGGGGCCCAGGCTGCCCAGGACGGCGCCGGACAGGGCTTGCAGAAGGTGGCGGCGTTGCATGGTGTGCCCCTTACAGCGACATCTTCACGGCGATGACGCTGCCGTCCAGCGCCACCTTGCCGGTCCCCCACTCGGGGCCGAACATGCCGGGGCTGCCCGAAGCGCCCCAGGGCTCGGTGGGCATGCCGATCAGGTTGCGGCCCATCTTGCCGTCGCCGTCCAGGTCCTGGAACAGCATCAACGCCACCTCGTTGCCGCTGAGGCCACACAGCTGCACGCTCATCAAGGCCTCACCGGCCGGCACACGCAGCCTCACCAGGGGCTGCTTGCCGAAGCTCTCGGCGCTGCCATAGGCGGCCACCATCAGCGTGCCCAGCTGCGGGCGCACGTTCTGGATCTCGACGGTGGCGCAGCCTGCGGGTGCGGGTGCGGGTGCGG
>Ga0105047_10020125_pt1 | contig 10265 bp, 8 predicted proteins | sample MAT04_FD_78384 | JGI IMG/M metagenome (GOLD analysis project Ga0105047, IMG submission 78384) | Freshwater microbial communities from Lake Fryxell liftoff mats and glacier meltwater in Antarctica - MAT-04 (megahit assembly) | ecosystem: Environmental > Aquatic > Freshwater > Ice > Liftoff... | reverse complement strand
TAGCATGTCATTGCGAGGGCGATGGTCTTACGCCCGAAGCAATCCTGTATGCGAGGAGACTGCTTCGTCGGAAAGAACAAGAACCCTCCCTGCAACGACATATTATTTACTCTGCGCCAAAGGCGGGAAGTTCGATGTTTTCGTCACCTGCTTGTACGATGTAATATGGCTTCCAAGCCACGCCAAAGATGTTGACGTAAATATCGGTCTTCTTGGGCTTGATGCTCACTTCGCTGATCTCGTTGACCAGACCGCCCCAACGGTTATTAACTTCGGCAGTCACTTCGTCCCGTTCGCGCTGCAGAGCGGTCAGATCCTTTTTGTATTGCTCAATGGAGTCTTCTGATTCGCGCACATTTTCTTTGGCATTTTGCGCCATGCGGAATTTCGAGACTGAAGTGGATAGACTTTTCTTGCGCCCAAAACCGAGAAGCCCAGCTACAGCTTCGGCGCCGCTGAGTCCCGTCTCGATGTTGCGGTTTTGCAGATCCGATTGATCCTGTTGCAGTTCGCGTTCTTCTTTGAACAACTTATCTTCGATTGATTTGATCTTTTTTTCGATGGCAGAGGTTTTCTTTTCGATTTCGGCGTCACACGCATCGCGGGCTGATTCGGAGCACGCCTTCATAAATTCTGCCTGGCTGACATCTGGTCCGCCGAAAACTTTGAGTTTGACATTGGCACGCGCAGTCACTTCTGCGTTGCGGAAGATCCAATCGGTGAAATCTTTTTGCAGGGCGGTCATTAATTTGGAGTCGTTGAGTGGCGCATCAATCGTGCCAAAGCGTGCAGAGGCTGCTGGCATGGTTTCCACTTTATCGAGCGAAGGGCCACTGTATGGAAACTCGTCCCAGCGGACGATGCCGCGCCGATCCAAGGAATCTACGAGGGCAGATTTAGCGATCTCGGAATCCACGCCGTATTTGCGGTCAAGTAATCGCACTTGGGCGGCGGCGAGAAGTGATGGACGATACACGATGCCCTGGATCATGGCTTGCGAAGGCATGGATTTTTGCGCATGTTGAAATGCTTCGGGCAGGCTGTAATTCTGCGGGAGGAAGTATTCGCGGACGCCAGCGGGGAGAGTGGGCTTCGTTAAACTACCGTCCGATTTTGGATTTGCGATTTGCGATTGACGATTGCTTGCAGGTTGCAAGTTGGCAGGTTGGCTGGATACCGATGACTGATTACCGGTCACTGATGACTGAACGCTGACTGGCTGAAAGGCTTCGACGGAAGGCTGAGGCGTGGACACTTTTCTCGAAGCAGTGACAGACGCTGGCGTGGCGCGAGGCGTTGCTCCAGCGCCCACCAATTGATTGAGGGCAGGAATCTGCGTTCGGGTCATGGGTCCCGCTAGAAAATTCATCGTCCAGCGAGTTTGAATTAATACGGGCATTTTCGCGTGGACGTTGTGCATGACAAAGACGCGCTTGCCAAGCGATGAAATAAGTTTGTCCATGTCGGCGCGCGGGATGCCGCCTGTCACACTTTCGAGACCGTCGAGCAGGCGGTTCTTGTCGCGCTCGGTTTGGAGTTTGCCGATGAACCATGTGCCGGTGTTGGAGAGGGCTTTGTAATCCATGTCGACGGGGTTTTGGGTGGCGAGCAAGAGACCCACGCCAAAGGCGCGCGCCTGTTTGAGCATTCGCAAAAGCGGACCTTTTGAGGGCGGGACAGCAGTGGGCGGAAGGTAGCCGTAAATTTCGTCCATGTAGAGCAGAGCGCGCAAGGAGGATGAACCTTTTTGGGTGCGCATCCATGTTTCGACGGCGGAAAGTAAGAGCGTGACGAAGAACATACGCTCGCCATCGGAGAGATGTGCAAGATAGAAAATGCTGTGGCGCGGCTGTCCTTCTGGCGTGAAAAGCAGGGATTGAATATCCAGCGACTCGCCTTCGCGCCAGGTTTCAAAGGCGGGCGAGGCAAGGATGTTGTTCAAGACCATCGCAAGTTCCATGCGGTCTTTGGGCGGGAAAAATACATCCACAGAAAAAGCGCCAAGGTTTTTAAACGGCGGAGTTTGTGTTTGCAGGATCAACTCGGTCAGGTCAAGGTCTTTGCCTGCGCTCCAGTGGAATTCAAAAATATTGGAAAGCAAAATATGTTCACGCGAGCGGATCGGGTCAATGTCGTTCATACCAACCAACCCAAGCAAGGCGGTGACTGTGCTGGAAATGCGTTCACGCAAAACCTCTCGATTGCTTTCCCAATCGAGGTTTGGTGCGGCGAGTGAAGAAAGCACGCTGACGGGAATACCTGCATCGGAGCCTGGGGTATAGATTGCGAATTTCGCGGCGTTTTGCAAGGCGAGCAAACGCTCTTCGCCTATGCCCCATTCCTTTAATCCAGCGCCCCATGCGGCGGATGCTTCGTCGGCGATTGCTTCCATTGATTTACCCGTACGGCGTTCCATTTCAGGGTCGATCCAGGGTTGAAAATCCTGCGGGAGCAGGTTGGGAAAATGCAAAAGCAAATTGGTCAGATCGCCTTTGGGGTCAATGATAATGGCGGGCACATTTTGCAATGCGGCTTCTTCGAGCAGGGCAATGCACAAGCCTGTTTTGCCTGAACCTGTCATGCCTGTGACAACGGCATGAGTTGTTAAATCTGCGGGGTCGTATTCAATCGGTATGGTTGTGGGCTTTGAAGTTTTTGAGTCCACCAATCGTCCGAGGTAAAAGTTTGAGTCTGCCATATAAGTCTCTCCTGAGTTAGAACGTGCGTGCTAGATGAGCTAATTTAATCTATTTTAGTCGAAATGGCAATGATAAAACTGGATGCGAAATCACCGCAAAAGAATAACCGCAAAGAGCGCTAAGCTTTTTTATTCCGCACCATGAATTGTGCAATCGCCAACAAGAGAAAGCCCATCCCATCAAAGCTAATGAAGCGCAAAATAGAACTTCCCAGTACGGCGTGTCCAGTTGGGAGAGTGATATATATGTAGGTTTCCCCGATCAAACCGATGGACTGCATGAGCAGGGCAAAGGTCAATGCAAGATGATATCGAATTGGGTCTTTCAAGGCGAACAGATATGGCACGTTCCACATCAGGAACAAGACGCCAAATCCGCGGATGGCAACTTCGCCAGCTATACCTGACAATTCATACGCCGGGACAAATCCGCTTGGGGAGAAAATGAATACGAACGCAACTTGCAAGTTCCAGGCGGTGACGAGTCCGATCAGCAGGCGGGCGGTCCATTTATGTGTGAGGTTCTGGTGCATTGGATTCTTTCTGAGGACATGAATAAACTTACCTTTTTTATTTTAGCGTAAAAATTCTAACATGGAATAATATAAAAAAACTGCGAGGGATCGCCTCGCAGTTTTTTTATAAATTAATCACCACCGCCACCGCTTGAACCGCCACCACCACCTGAGTCGCCCCCTCCATCGCCTGAGTCGCCCCCGCCGCTGTCATTTCCTCCCCCGCCTGAGCCGCTGTTGTCACCGTTGCTATCGTCGTTTGCGTTATTGGTGTTAATGTTGCCGGTGTCATTACTATTTGTGTCGTTGCTATTTGCGTCGTCGATACTTACGTTGTCATTATTACTCGTGCCATCATTATCGTTTGTGGTCATGTCATTGCTATTTACATCACTGCTCTCGTTGACATTGATATTATTATGACCGCCATTGTCATTGCGATTCTCTTCGGTTTCAACAGGCTCTCCCGGCGGGACAATGCTTCCAGCAGGCAGTAACTCAATCGACTCGACATCCACAAATCCTTGCGCATTCGTATGACCAGTAACCACGACAGGCGCGCCATTTACCAATGGTTCTGCGGGAAGGGTTGAAGTATCCAGGATCACAATGTGGATACCTGATACATATGTGGTGCCGTTCGCTTCCATGTAGACACCTACATACTGAACCGTTTCGTTTCTGCCCTCCACAAGCAGTTCATTGACCTCATGCAAGCGCTCGTTCTCAAATATGCTCTCAAGAACTTCGCGATTTTCACTATTAAAGGTGAAGAAAAGACGCACATTTTCCCATGTCAACTTTACTGGATAGAGTTTCTCGCCCGGCAAAGCCGAAGAGGAAGCACCCACCAATCCTGTTCCGCTTGAAAGGAACAATGCGGTCATAGTGAAAGTGATGGCAAGCCGTTGAAAGATGGGGATCATGCGCTTGCGCGGAGCAATTTTTGCCTCGCGCATTTGTGCGGCGTGCTGCAAAAACTTCGCGCGCCCGCGCCGCACAACGTCTTGTGAAGGGGCAGGGACAGACATCGTCCGCGCCATGACAGAAGCCTTCAAGATCGGGCGTAATTCACTGGCAAGGTCCGGATAACGCGCGAGGACAGTTTCGGAATCCGCGCCGTTTTCGAGTTCTTGCAGGCATATTTCCAATACATCATATATATTATTCATAATCCACCTCACCAACCTCACGCTGCAATGCAGCCAGCGCGCGGAACTGGAGAGCCTTGACCGCGTTCACATTTTTATTCATGGTGACAGCGGTCTCTTCCAGAGAATAGCCCTGCCCAAAACGCAGGGCAAGTACATGTTGTTGTTCAGAAGTCAATTGAGCATAGGCATCGTTCACGAGTCGGTTTTGTTCACGTTGATCCACTTCAGCAGCCAGGCTGGGACCACGGTCGGGCATGGACTCGGATATTTCGTCTTCGGGTCGGCGGTATTTCCGCCGAAGTTGATCTGTCACCACGTGGGAAGCGGTGCCGATCAACCAGCCTTTTAAGTTTGTTTGCGGAGAACGTCCACTTTGAACGGCTTCAAGCAGGCGCACAAACACATCACTGGCAATATCTTCGGCGAGTGTAGGATCGCCGATCCGATACAGCACATAACGATAGACCTCGGAAAAATACTGGTCATAGACTGCGCCGATCGTTTGTGCATCCAATTCGCGCAGGTTCTTTAATTCTTGTTGTCCATCTGTTATAGACATTATTTTTATTGACATCCGATTCTCAAGGTTTTTCATTCAAAGATCAACGGATAGTATATTATCACGGTTCCAAAATTTCAAAAATGACAGCCTGCCCATCACGATAAACCTCGATCATGCCCGGGTCTTTCGCCGCCTGGCGCAGGAAATTCCCATGATCCAGGTCAGTTTGCACATAACGGGCGGAGAAGTCCTTCAAAATGATTTGCGAAGGCTGCTCCACTTTGCCGCGTGTAATCTGCACCCACTCATCATACAAGTCCCTGTCGTACAGTTGCAAATACGTGGGGTCGAGTCCAGCCAGATAGGTATTGTGGGTGTTGTAGAAAAACAAACGCGGAAAATCGTCCCAATCGGTCTGGAAGACGCGCGCGCCTGCCGGAGTATTCTGCACAAGCCAAGCAGATGCGCCTTTATATAAATCATAAGGCTTGGATTGCGTCAGGCTGTGTTGAGTGACCGGGATCGTTTTTATGATTCCAAAAGACACCGCCGCCGCCAATAAAATTACGGGTAAGTTTGCCTGCAATCCTGTAAGGAACTTTGAAGTGGGCGCCGGTTCGCGCTCCACATAAAACAAGGGTGACCACGCAAATGCCGCAAAGATCAAGGCAAAAGGCGGGAAGTACTCCACAAATCTGCGCGCCTTGAACAACATCAAGCCAAACAGGAGCGCAATCAGAAAAGAAGTGGTTGTCCGCAAATCCATTTTCCTGCCTGTAAGACCCAGCGCCAATGCGCCGCTCACAAATGCGATTAAGGCCGGCAGTGAGTTTCTCAATAATTGACCTGTATCATACGGATACCATTCATTGCCAACATTCACAGAAGTTGCATCCAGCAATTTGGGTAAAAGATGATGATAGGTAAATATCAAATTATTGGGGAAGTAAGGATTGATGATCAACCCAACCCCGACCCCAATCCCCGCCCACAGGAGCGGACGGTACTCCAGCCTGCGCTCCATCAATAATACGGCAATAAAATGCAGACCGGCAATTGCAAGAATCAATGGAAAAGCATCGTACATCCAGACATACAGAAATGACAAAACCGCCAAATATTTATATTTCCCTTCCAAAATCCAGGCAAGTCCGAGAACCAAAACCGCCAAAGACAGGGACTGAACGCGGGTGATGGACATGCGGTAAAGAAAGGCATCTGAAATACCCAATAAACCAAGCGCCCATAACCAGGCTGCGGGTATTTTTTGGCGGTGAAATAAATACCAGATACTCAAAAAGGCAATGGCTGAAAAGGTCACCGCCGCCCATTTCGCGCCAAGAAGCAAATCACCGAACGTGAAAGGGATCAACGCCACATGGAAAAGAAAATGGTGGTCGTAAAATTCGTTCTCATTCAGAATGCTTAATGGCAGCCAAGGGAAATCAGGCTTCAGGCTTTCTGTCCGCATCAACCAGGCAAGTTTGATATGATAAAAGCCATCATTATCTGGCAGGTCTGGTGAAGCGAACTGGATAACAGCCATTCCAGCAAAAAAAAGAATAAACAAGATAACAGGGATCAGGAAGCGCTTTGACATTGAAATTTTCCACAGAAAATATAGTGTAAAGTTGGGTCGTCTGAAATATATGAAGCATCCAGACGACCCTTAAAACCATGGATAATTATTAATTAATTGTCGCCACCACCATTATCGCTGCCGCCGCTACCGTTACCGCCGCTACCGTTACCGCCGCTGCCATTATCGCCGCCACCGTTGCTGCCGCCATTCGAGTTGCTGTCGTCATTTGAATTGGCATCGTTGCTGTTGACATCGTTCGAGTTCGAATCATTGCCGTTGTCGTCATTTGAATTGACATCATTGCTGTTGACATCGTTCGAGTTGACGTCGTTGCTGTTGACATCGTTCGAATTGACGTCATTGCTGTTGACATTGTTCGAGTTGACATCGTTGCTGTTGACGTCGTTCGAATTAACATCATTGCTGTTGACGTCGTTCGAATTAACATCATTGCTGTTGGCATCATTCGAATTGACGTTGGTACTCGGTAATTCAATGCTGTTCACGATCATTGAACCGTCTGCCTGAACCTGCACCTGCACTTTGACCGTATCCCCTACGATAAAGGGTCCATCGCGCACTACAGCAGGGTCAACCGTGATGGTCTGTCCATTGATCGACCATTGATTTCCATTTATGGATTCGATTACGCCTGTGAATTCAACGGGACTTGCCAGTGGCTTACTGCCGCCACCAACACTGGAGTTACCTGGTGCAGAAGCAGCCGCGCCTCCACACGCACTGATAAATATGGCGCCAAGTGCTAAAACGATTACGAGTAAATAGGGTATCTTTTTCATTTTTGCTCCTCTTTTTTTATAATATGTTGACTGGTTTCATCTTATTAGTCGAACTGGCTCGAAAAAGGTTACTGGCATTAAAGAAAATTTCCCTTTTTCAGCAAACCGAAAAAGGGAAATTAAGAATGGGGGAATGAAAAAGGTCGTTTATCGTGCCGATTGTGCCTGTGCGTACACTCTTTGAAATTCGGCGATAAATTGCGCGGCGATTTCCTCGTTATAAACTACGATCAGGTTCTCGTCATTTTTAGTCTCGGCGCTGTTGGTAAAATTATAGGAACCAAAAATAACGGTGTTCTCGTCAATGATCATCACTTTGTGATGCATTAACCCTTCGTTGCCGTCACGCAAAACATCCAAGCCTGCCTGTTTGAATGGATCAAATTCCGTGCCAATATTAGAGTTGACTTGTTCAGTCTCCATGACACCCGAGACCTTCACGCCTTCCTCGGCGCGGGCGCGGACGGCATCTCCAATTGAATCCGCGGTAAAAGAGAATGCCATAAAATAAATGCTCTTCTGCGCGGTATTCACCAGGTCAACAAAACTGGCTTGCACATTGTCATCGGGCGAAAAATATACATCCATCGGCGTACCGTCAATCGTCACACGCGGATTTGGAGTCTCAGCCACAACGTCGGGCCCAAACTTATCGTCCACAAACATCTCTTCAAATTCCTTGGTGTAATTCTCCGCCATCTTCACCGAGCGGATGCGCATCAGATTATTGTTGTCTGTGTACGCGCCAGAATCGGTGAAGTTCATTGAACCCATCCAGACTTCGGATTTATCAATGACCACAAATTTATCGTGCATCAAGCCTTCGCGGCGGTCACCCAAAATGGGAATACCCGCATCCTTTAGCTTCTGCGGGTCAGAGCGATCAAGATTATCACTCTCCATCACCATGCGCACTTCCACTCCGCGTTTATGCGCGCGGATTAAAGCATCGCGGATGCTGTTCAAACTTAAACTGTAAATAGCAACATCCACAGATAAGCGGGCAGAGTCAATGGCGGCGGCAAGCGGACCATCAGTTCCGCCTGTTTGCTGTGACGCAAGCGGACTTTGGGGATTCGTAAAATACAACTCGAACCAGCCGCCGTCCACACCGTAGCCTGCGCCGAGGGAAATCTCTGTCAACGTAACAGATGCGTCGGGAGCAGAATCAACCGTCGGCGCGGTTTGGGGCGCAGAGGAATTTATCGGCGTGATGAATTCGCAGGCCGTCATCAAAATCAAAAAGGCGAGAATGATTGTCAGTGTCTTCTTCATAAAAAATCTCCGATGCGATTATAATCCCGCCACCCTATGACAGAATCAACTGCAAATAAACAGATCGCGCGCGCAACTGGAACCGTGATGCTTGCATTTGTGCTGAGCAATCTGGTTGGGCTGGTGCGGCAAATTTTGGTCTCGCGCGCTTTTGGCACGGACACATCGTTGGACGCTTTCTACGCCGCCGCCACGCTGCCCGACCTGCTTTTCAACTTAATGGCGGGCGGCGCATTGGCTTCAGCGTTCATCCCAACTTTTACTGGTTTTCTTTCAAAAGAAAATCGCGACGGCGCGTGGCGACTGGCTTCTTCTGTGATGAATATCTCCGGGCTGGCGCTGGCTTTCTTTAGCGGACTCTCGGCTCTTTTCGCGCCTCAGCTTGTGGAGCACGTCCTGTTCATTCTCAAGCCTGATCTTGATCCTGCACTGCAAACACTGACGACGAATCTGTTGCGGATCATTTTGATCGCGCCTGCGATTTTTGGAATCAGCGGCTTGTGTATGGCGATATTGAATACGCATCAAAAATTTTTGATGCCCGCGCTCGCGCCTGTTTTCAATTGGATCGGTTGGATCATTGGCATCGTCCTGCTGGTTCCAAGAATCGGAATCTACGGACTCGCCTGGGGATATGTGCTTGGCGCGTTGATGCACCTCGGCATTCAAATTCCGGGCTTGTTGAAACTCACAGGACAGCGTTACTTCCCCACACTTGGATTGAACGACACAGCCGTGCATGACGTAGCACGATTGATGGGACCGCGTCTGTTCGGCGTGATGGCAGTGCAAATTAACTTTGTGATCAACGCGATTATCGCCGCGAGTTTGGGGGAAGGCAGTCTCTCTGCCATCAATGTGGCGCGCATGGTAATGACGATGCCACTGTTTGTAATCGCGCAATCCATCGCCACCGCCGCGTTGCCGACCTTCGCCATGCAAGTATCACGCGGAGAGTTGAGCGAAATGCGTTCGTCGCTCGCCGCTACTTTGCGAGGCATCTTTCTGCTTTCCATCCCATCCACGCTTGGGCTAATCCTTCTGCGCCAGCCGCTCGTCGCGGTCTTATTCCAACGCGGCGCATTTGACGCAAACTCGACTGAAATGGTTTCGTGGGCGTTGATGTGGTACACCGCGGGTCTTGTAGGACATTCTGTCGTTGAAATTCTCTCGCGCGCTTTCTACGCACTGCACGACACAAAAACGCCCGTCATCGTTGGCACAATCGCAATGGGATTAAACGCCCTGTTCAGTTTCGCCTTCGCCAAACTCTTTCAGCAAATCGGCTGGATGCCGCACGGCGGACTCGCGCTGGCGAATTCATTTGCAACCGCGCTTGAAGCCGTTGTGCTCTTTATTGTGATGCGAAAACGATTAAATGGAATTGAAGGAACTCAGATCATGCGCGGTGTGATCCCCTCTTTAATCGCCGCGCTGGCAATGTCACTTTCCATTGCCGGCTGGCTTTCTTTTGGACAAGACTTCAACTTATGGATCATCTCCATTGTTGGCGTGGTCATCGGAGGTGGAATTTATTTTGGCGCGCTCTGGATTATGCGCGTACCTGAGTTGCAATACTTGGTGAGCGGGGTTTTGAGAAGGTTGAATAAAAAGACATAAGGGAACTGGAAAAAATTAGGTAACCGAAATCAGGGTAGCAGGCGAGATTTCAACAAACCACTTTTCCAGAGAGTGTAAGCGTTTGACCTGAGTTTCCAAGTCAGCCATCGTTGCTTGTG
>Ga0105047_10020122_pt1 | contig 10266 bp, 6 predicted proteins | sample MAT04_FD_78384 | JGI IMG/M metagenome (GOLD analysis project Ga0105047, IMG submission 78384) | Freshwater microbial communities from Lake Fryxell liftoff mats and glacier meltwater in Antarctica - MAT-04 (megahit assembly) | ecosystem: Environmental > Aquatic > Freshwater > Ice > Liftoff... | reverse complement strand
GATCGGATTTCGAAAGTTTTGGGTTGAGCACGCGTTTCGTTGATTCAATTTGCCACACAAGCGGGTGGCGACGCTCTACGAGAATAATCCCCTTTGCTTTTTCCTTTTTTCTAGTAAATTCCCGTGGACAACGCCATTCGGGTCAGGATGTTTTTATTTATATGACATCCTTGGATGCTGTTACTTTACTAATTCGACCTCGCTAGGGCGCCAGGTTTTGTTAATCCACGGCTCGAGTGGGCCGTACATTCTCAATATAGTAAACCAGCTTTTGCCGGGGATGGTCGCTAGCCAGTTGCCTTCTTTGCCTGCCGGTGCCTTGGGGCCGAAGTAGATGTCGTAGGATCCGTCCGCGTTCTTCTTGACGCCTTCTGTCTGGCTGCCGACCGTGGGGAACGGCTGACTGGTCTGGAGCATGGAACGGGTCTGAGTGTCATACATGGTGAAGGCCCAGAAATCGTTGACTGGGACATTGGGTGGCAGATGCACCTTGTAGGTCTTGGAGCCGTCGAAAGGTTTCTTGTCGGCATCGAGCGTGCCCAACGCGTAATCCGATCCTTGTCCCACATGACTGGTTGCCATGGCTGGCGTCACACCACCCGCGTTGAAATAAAACAGCACTCGCGCATCCAGTCCCATCGTGCCGTCGGCTTCGAACGAGGTGTTGTGGTTAGCGTAGGCCGTGCTCCAGGAACTCTTGGTGTCGGGATAGATATACACTCCGTCGATTCGTGGCTGGTAGGTGATAGCGCGCGAGGTGGCGTTGCCGATCATGCCCGCTTCAGTCAACAATTTCTTCATGCGTGCGTCGGGTGCAAACGGCTTACCCTTGACGATGCCGATCGTGGCGAGTGTGCCGCGCACTTCTGGCCCGATCGCATCGATAGGCTCGCGCTGAATCATGGCATTGAGAATTTCGAAATACTGCAGGTCGTTTGGAAAGACCGTGTTGAATGCCTTGTCCGTCATTTCAACGAACTCGGTCGGTGCCGGCTTGGCCGCATCTTTCAAGGGATAGATCTTGAGCCCGGACTTCAAATTGTTAGCGGCAGCTTCCAGGCCCTTCGCAATCGAGCCACGCAGAAACAGGAAGTTGCGATTGGTCGATGGCTTCAACACGAAGTAGCCGCTGGGCACCTCGCCGGTGTAGCCGGGCGGCAGCACCAGATACTTGCCTCCCTGTCCCTTGTCCGGCCCTGTGACACCCATGTTGCCGACAAAGCGTTGCCACGCATCGTCGAGGAAACCGAGCATGCCCGGTGGAATCTCGATGACGGTAGGGCCGTCATTGCCCAGATCCGTACCAGCATAGGCGTACATGGTCGAGGTGTTGGCAGTGACCACCAGGGTCTTGGAATTCATTAGCCCACCGAACAAGGCGATCTTGTTGGGTGCGTCGGCACCGGCCCGGCCAAGCCCGTCGAGGACACTCTGGATCGAGACGCCACCGACGTTGTCGAGGTAGGCTTCAACGCCGCGCGAGCGGTCGAGGTTGTCATAGAGCTTGTCGATGGTGGCATCGGTGGGCACGCCGTCGAAGAAATCAAGCGTCCCGATAGCCGTCTCGACTTTGTCGGGGATGGAGATCGAATCGAGGGTTTCTTGAGTGACTTGTGCTTGAGCAATGGACATGCCCGCGAACAGCGGTACGAAGGCGGCGAGCAGAGTGATGATTGAGCTGCGTGTTTTCATGTTGTATCTCCGTTTAATTCGAAAAGTCATTTACTTAACCTTTGCAACTTTGGGCATGTTGTAGGAGCCGTTGGTGAGTGGTGCATAAGGCCCATAAAAGCGTGCGGTGAAGCGGAACCCGTCGGCGGGAGCTGGAAGCCAGTTCTTGGCCTGGTCGGGATCCGATGGCTTTTTGTGCTGGATGTAGATCACCAACTTGCCATCCTTAACCACCAGATCGCCGACTTTCAGCATGAAGCTGTTGACGGTGTAGCGGTTGATCTCGTTGGCGACGAAATAGCCGTTGGAGTCATAGATTGGAATTGACCAGAACTGAGTCACCGGCGGCAGGTCGTTCATGTCGAAGGTCATGGTGTACTTATTCTTGCCGCTGAACGGCTTGCCATCGGCATCGGTGAACAGGAACGCGCCACCATGCGAGATGTTCTTGTCCGGCGCGCCCCAGGCCGCGTCGGCGATGATCGCGCGGTCCATCCAGTGAGTTTCGAACCCACCGTCATTGCGCACGACTCCCCAGCCGTTCATATCGATCATGTTGCTCTTCAGCGTCTTGCGCACGCTGTCGAACCCGGCCTTGAACCCGGTCTCCATTGCCTTTTGCTGTTCCGGCGTCAGCTTGTTCCAGTCAAAGGACAGACCCTTGCCGATGTTGGCCGCCTCAAGCTGCTTCAGCATTTCGGCTTCCATGATCGAATCCTCGATCCCCGGCATGGTCGGATCGTTCAAGATAACACTGAGCAGGGTGAAATATTGCTCGGCAGTCTGTTTATCGACCTGACCGAACTGATATTCGGGCAAGCCAGCGGGGATGGGGAAATCGCCCTTCACGATCTTTCTGTCGGCCTGAGCGATGCCCTTGTGGCCATTGGTCAGCCAGTTGGCCAGCGGCGTCATTGTCAACTGATCCTGATAGCCGTTGATCTTCTTGATCTCGGCATCTGATCCGGTCTCGACCGCCATCCGTGCGAGGCCGAAGGCAGTTAGGGAGGGCCACTGGACGATGTCGGTGGTTGGGAAATCGACGGGAATATCGCCGGTGAACCCCGGCGGCACCAGGATGTATTTGCGCGCCTTTGTGCCATTGAAAGGCGAGCCGACGATCATCCGGAAAATGCCGTACTGATCCTGGATCTGGACACTGAAATAGCGGTCGGTGATCTCTGGCACTTCGATAACGATCGGACCTCCGCGCAGGTCAAGAAAGCCAGCGCCATACAGGGTGGTCGCATTTGGCGTAACCACCGGATAATCGGGGGTGATCTGCTTGCGCACCCAGGCAAACTGGTTCAGGCCTGAATAGACGGCATTGGTCTTGACGTCGTTCTGGGTGTAGGTCCAGCGCTGGCCGTAGTAGATCGCCTGTTGCAGGCCATAAAGGTAGGCACGCTCGGCGACTGCATCCAATTTTGGTGCCGCTTGATTGGGGGGGTCTTGTGCGGAGGCATTCAGGCAGGTTGCCGCCAGAAGTGCCGCCATGGTTGTCGTTCGTATTTTTCGGTATGTCATGACCTAAAGCCTGTATTCGGTTGGTAAAGTTTGAGTTGTTATGATGGTGAAGGAAGGAAGCATTTGAATATGAATTCTCGAAAAACACTTGGTAGATTCTTCCCGGCAAGGAAACCACCGATAGGTAGAGAATGCTAAAGAACGAGACCAGATCGAGGAATATCGCCAGCGTGCCCTTCATCGCTCGTAGGTAAAGATACGTTTCCAGTCCTCCTTCATGCTCACGACCGTCCAGCCTTTGGCTTTCGCCTCGTCGAGACCTTTGTCGAGCTGGCCGATGTTCGACTCGCGGTCGTAGGCATATTCACGTTCCGCATCGGTGTGGTGCACGTAGAGGCAGAAGCGCTGGCCGGAACCGGCAGCGGTCCACTGGAGCATTTGCAGGTCGCCATCGGAATTACCGAAGGCGGCGATGGGCCGGCGGCCGATGTATGAATTGATACCAGCAGGCTTGCCTTCCTTGTCGTCAATAAAATCAATCGCGGGCAACTTCACCAGCACCGGTTTGCCGTCGCGCATTTCGAATTTCGTTTTGCCGCTGCTGCCGACGATCTGCTCGGGTGGGATGCCATAAACTTTCTCTGTCCATGGGCGCATGAACTCGATGCCGCCGCCCGAGACAATAAAGGTCTTGAAGCCGTTCGCACGCAGGTAGGTGAGCAATTCAAGCATCGGTTGATAGACCATTTCGGTGAGCGGCCGGCCGGTCGTCGGGTGCTTCGCGGTCGCAATCCAGTCCTTCACGGATTTCTCGAATTCCTCGGTGGTCATCCCGGCGTGAGTGGCCATCACGATCTCAAGGATCGCCTTCTCACCGCCTGCCAGCGCGGCTTTCACATCGCCCTTGAGCAGCGAAGCAAATGGTTCCTTATCTTTCCACTCCGGATGCTGCGGCGCGAGGATTTTCACCTGATGAAGGGCAAAGAACAGTTGGAAATACATCGGCTGCTCGGCCCAGAGCGTGCCGTCATTGTCGAACGTGGCAATACGCTCGGCAGGCAGGACGAAATCGGCGCTGCCTTCCTTCGTCACCTTTTCGACGAATGCGATGATGGCTTTTTTCGGCGCGGTGTCATTCCATGAGGGAAGCGAGTCTTGCGCGTTGACGGCGTTGATGCCCGCAATGGCCAGGGCCAGAAGAACCTTGATTGTATGGATCGTCTTCATAATTTGGGTGTCTCGATTTAGTCATTTCGTTCGTGAAGTCGCGGGCTGCTCCCTTTCGAGAGCAGCCCGAGCGTTTCACAATCGTTTAGTTGGACAGTGCCCTTTTCACGTTGGTTTCGTGCTGGGCTGCGTTCGCCTCCGCCTTATCCGCTGCACCGATGGGCTTCACGTCGAGTTCGACTTTTACGATTTTGCCGGTGAAGGAGTTGTCGCGTTCCTTGTAGTCGGCCGTCACCGGTGTTGCGTCGTCCTGGCCGACACCGGCCGTTTCATCCGCTGAGAAGATCATGCCCTGGGTACGTTCGATACGGCCGCTGGCGACCTTCTCGTCATTCACAAGAATGGTGGCGGTGCCGCCTTTACCGATACCGCCGCCGTCGTAGTCGAAGTTCAGGCGGATCGTGGCCTTACCCTCGGCGACTGCCTTCGGCGCAGAGACCTTGTATTCCTGAAGCCCGAGGAAGTTGTAGCAGTAGGTCGGCTTGCCGTCCTTGAGATACAGGCTCCAGCCGCCGAAACGGCCCGCTTGCGCCAGGATCACGCCATTGGCTCCACCCTTCGGAATCTCTACTTCCGCCGTGATCGAGAGCGAGCGGTTCTTGATGTTCATGAACACGTTCTCGCTCATCCCTACCATCCCGGTGGAGAGTGTGAGCGACGTGCGGCCTTCCATCAGATCGGGACGACCCGCGGTCGCCGCGTTGAGACGTTCAAGCACGCGGTCATCGATGGGTAGCACGCGATTCTTGATTGCCTCCTGCATGAAGACGTCCTGCAATTCCTTGAGCTTCGCTGGGTTCGCGGCAGCGAGGTCGTTCACGAGGCTAAAGTCCTTGGTCGTATCGTAGAGTTCCCAGATGTCATCAAGGAGAGGACGGCGGGGTAGTTGCTCCCACGGCGCGCGATGGACGGTACCGGCCAACCAACCGTCGTGATAGATCGCTCGGTTACCCATGATCTCGAAATACTGTGTCTTGCGGGTAGTCTTAGCCTTCGGGTTGTCAAACGTGTAAAGCATGCTCTTACCTTCAATCGGTAACTGCACGGTGCCGTTGACGCTCTTCGGTTCGGGAAGCTTGGCTGCTTCCAAAATGGTCGGGGCCACGTCGATGACATGGTGCCATTGCTCGCGCACCTCATTGGTGGCTTTGATGTGCTTCGGCCACGAGACGATCATACCGTTACGTGTGCCGCCGTAGTTCGATGGGACCTGTTTGGTCCACATGAAAGGGGCATCGCCCGCGACGGCCCAGCCCGCTGCCATGTGCGGATAGGTCGTCGGACCGCCCCAGTTGTCGTAGTGCTTGAGCATTTCTTCTACGGTTTCCTCGACGCCGTTGAAATACGTCATCTCGCTGAACATCCCAACCATGCCGCCCTCGGCGCTCGTGCCATTGTCGCCAAGGATGTAAAAGATGAGCGTGTTATCGAACTGATCAATTTCTCGGAGCGACTCGAACAGCCGTCCGATCTCGTAGTCACAGTATTCGCCAAAGGCGGAATAGACTTCCATCTGGCGAGCGAAGAGTTTCTTCTCGTCGGCGGTGAGATTCTCCCAGTCCTTGATGGCCTCTGGCTTGGCCGCGAGTTTCGTCCCCTTGGGCACCACGCCGAGTTCGATCTGGCGGGCGAGCGTCTCCTCGCGCATCTTGTCCCAGCCTTGATCGAAGCGGCCCTTGTTTTTCGCGATCCATTCCTTCGGCACATGATGCGGCGCGTGCGTGGCTCCCGGCGCAAAGTAGGTAAAGAACGGTTTGTCCGGCGTGAGCGCCTTCTGAAATTTCGTCCACTCGATGGCCTGGTCGGTCATGTCGGTCATGAAATTGTAGCCGGGATAATGCGGCGTCTCGATGCGGTTCAGCCCTTCGTAAAGGCTCGGCGCCCACTGGTCAGTCTCGCCGCCGATGAAGCCGTAAAACTTGTCGAAGCCCGAGCGTGTAGGCCAGCGTGTCGTCGGCCCGGACGGGCTGACTTCCCACGCCGCCGTCTCGTGGTTTTTGCCGAACATGGCGGTGCTGTAACCATTCAACCGCAGCATCTCCGCCAATGGCGCGACATTATTCGGTCGCTGCCCGGTGCCGCCGGGAAATGCCGTCGCGATCTCCGTGATACCACTCATATTGTTCAGGTGATGATTGCGGCCGGAAAGTAGCGCCGCCCGCGTCGGCGAGCAGAGCGCGGTCGTGTGAAAATGGTTGTAGCGCAGACCCTGTTTGGCGAGGCTATCGACGTTGGGCATGCGCACCGGGCCGCCGAAGGCACTCGGCATGCCGAAGCCCATATCGTCTATCATGACGATGAGCACGTTTGGCGCTCCGGCCGATGGCTTGATCTCAAAGCGCGGCGGCGGAGTGGCATTGCGCGCATCGAGCACCGTGCTGAGCGGATAATCCGGCTCCGCGATGGGCAACGAAGTGCGATCGAGTGGCGTGTTGGTTTCGGACTTTGCCGCCGTCTGGCTCCAAGCCTGCGGCACGATGGCCACCGCGCACAATGCTACCAGACTCGCAAGAATCGCATGGCGTCGTTTGTTTAGTTTCATGAGCTGTTCCTTTGAAGGTTGTTTGCTTCCGAGCGTACACCATCGAGAACTCCCGCGTTCCGTCGATGAGCATAATTTTGCGGGTTGTTGTAGCAACAGCACCGTCTGAAAACGTTCTATCTATCGCGGTGGTTGCTGCGGCCATGCGGTGTTGTTGAAAGTCAGTTTTCATGTTGACTGTTTCTTTAGTTTGCACGGCTGAGTGTTTGCTTGAAAGGAATTGTTTCGCCAGGAAAGGCGCGGGCCGCCCCGCAGGAGACGGCCCATGCGTTTCAAAATCGAAATGACAGGCTCAGGCGATGACCGGTCATCATTTGTAGCCTACCTGTCGGCAGCGTGCCGTTATTTGCCGGCTCCGCCCGCCGCAGCTTTGGCCATTTTCTCCTGCACTTCCTCCAACGCTTTCTTGATGCTCAGCGTGTCGGAACCCTGGCTGGGAGGATATTCCATGAGACTCTTCAGGTGCGCCGCGATGAAAGGTGTGGAGGCGTTCAGCGCCCACATCTTGTGCAGAAATAACTGCCGACCCGCGTAGCCAAATTCATGACCTTCCTGATCCATTTTCTCAAGTGGATCCATGGCCAGATTGAAGAGAAACGGGATGCTTGGGTAATATTTTTCGTTCCACCAGTTGCCTTCCTTCTTCACGCCGATATGCATCTTCCAATTGTCCACGCGCAGGGCCATCAGATCGGTCTCGTCGTAATAGAAAACTTCCCTCCGGGCGGATTTCTCACTCTCGCCAGTCCAATGTGCCAGGTTGTTGTAACCGTCGAGGTGGACCTTGTAGGTCATGTCTCCCATCTTTTTGCCGGTCAGAAGTTCCTTTCCGAGATTGGGCATTCCCGCAGTGGCGGCGAGGGTGGCATAAACGTCTTCGTGATTCTGGATGCCGTTGGAGACAGTACCGGGCTTGATATGTCCCGGCCACTTTACCAGGAACGGAACACGCACGCCGCCTTCCCAGGTACCGCCCTTTTCGCCGCGGAACGGCGCGTAGCCGCCGTCGGGCCACAGCATGAGTTCGTTGCCGTTGTCGGTCGTGTAAATGACGATCGTATTGTCAGCAACTCCGAGCTCTTCCAGTTTTTTAAGAAGCGAGCCGACCAGTTCATCGTGCTCGATCATCCGCGCCCGGACCACGTCCTCTTCGGGACGACCTTCATCCACTGCCATCTGGACATACTTCGCCGCAGGACGCGAACGAACGTGGATCGCCGTCGAGTTATACCAGCAGAAGAAAGGCTTTTCGTCCTTCCCGACCTTGTCGAGCCACTTCAAGGTTTCGACCGTCACCTCGTTATCAAACGTCTCCATTCGTTTGCGCGTCAGCGGGCCGGTATCCTCGATTTTCTGTTTGCCGACAATGCCCCACTTGGGTTGATCGGTTGGATCGTCGACGTTGGTCGCCCGGGTGTGGAGCACGCCACGCGGCGCATACAATTGTGTGAACTTCGCCGACTCTTCAGCCGTGCGCAATTTGGGATTTACCTGCCCGGGGTAATCGAGTTCTTCGGGCTCCTCTTCCGCGTTGAGGTGATAGAGGTTACCAAACCATTCATCGAATCCATGGACGGTGGGCAGAAACTCATTTCGGTCGCCGAGATGGTTCTTGCCAAACTGACCGGTCGCATAGCCCTGTGTCTTGAGGACTTCAGCTAATGTAGGATCGACCTTTTGAATGCCACGCTTCGAACCGGGGATGCCGATGGTCGTCATGCCGGTGCGGATGGGCAGTTGCCCCATGATGAACGCCGCGCGACCCGCGGTGCAACTTGGTTGGGCATAATGATCGGTGAAGAGGATGCCTTCCTTGCCGATGCGGTCAATATTCGGGGTCTTACCCATCATGCCGTGCGAGTAAGCGCTGACATTCCAGGTGCCGATGTCGTCACCGAAGATAACGAGGATGTTGGGCTTCTTGTCTGCCGCCTGCGCCGGAGCGACAGCGCAGAGGATCGCTGCCGAGGCGGTCAGCAGCATTAAGCCGCCGGTAAGAAACGGTCGTTGCATAGTTTGGGTCCTTCTGTTTTGGTCTTGTGGTTACGGTTGAAGTGCGTGATTGTTGTGAAGAAAATTTCGTTCACTTAGGAAGTCGCGGGCCGCCTCGGACGAGACGGCCCACGCGTTTTACCATTCAAACTGACCGACTCAAGCAATTGCCAGTCGCGCCGATTGTTTAGTTACCCGTCGGCAGCGGGATGTTGAGGCCTTCTTTCTCCAGCGTCTCGCGCAGCCACTGGAACTTTTGATACTTGGAAAGCTCGATCGGCCCGTCGTAGCCCATGCTTTGCAGTTTGCGTGGCGGATACTGCACATAGGTCTTCATGAGTTTTTCGATGGACTGACTGATCGGGACCATCATCCAGGTGCGTTCGGTATAGTTGTTCATGAAGATGTCGTAACGCTCCTGCGGATCCTGCCAAAGGTCGAAGACCTGTGGGACGGTGGCGACATAGCTCACCGGTCCCTTCCAGCCGAGGTTGGTATCGACTGCTAAGCCGCCGGTCGGCTGGCCGTTGTCGCCGCGCAAGTTGAAACACGCTTTGTAATTGCCGACGCGCGCTGCGCCGGGTGAGAGCTCATTTTCGGTGAAGTAAAACCACTCTTTGCGGGCACATTTGCCGGTTCCAAAGAGTAGCGGCGACATGTCAAAGCTATCGAAGATGATCGGCTGCCCCGCACGGTCGTTTTCAGGTAGTTTGATACCAGCCACAGACGCAAACGTTGCCATCAAATCAAGACCGCCAACGATATCGTGACTGACCGAACCGGGCGCGATCTTGCCAGGCCAACTGGCGAAAGCCGGGACGCGGTTGCCGCCTTCGCGGACAGTGCCCTTGGTACCGCGAAATGGCGTGTAGCCTGCGTCAGGGTAGACGTCCTGCCATGCGCCATTGTCGGTCGTGTAGACCACGAGTGTGTCTTTCTCCAGACCGAGTTCCTTGAGCTTGTCCATGATCGTGCCGATGCGACTGTCGAGTTCGCAGATCGAGTCGGCGTATTTGCTCTTCGAGGCGGACTTATGGATAAAGTCCGGGTGCGGCAGGTTAGGCTGGTGTACCTTCATAAAGTTGACGCTGATGAAGAACGGCGTCTCCGGGGCCTTGGCGGCATCGTCGAGGAATTCAATTGCAGCTTTTTCGACGTAGCCATCGAAGAACGGAAGTAGTTGTCCATTGTACTGAAACTGCTGATGACAGACGGAGGGGAGATATTGTAAGTTTCGTGGATGGAACGGACTCCATTGCACAACGTGAGCCATGATGACCGGGTGGGAATGATCCTGCAGATGCAGAAGCAACTGGCTGCGCAGGCGAAGCTAATGGATCGTCAGGCAAAGCGGATCGCGGAACTGG
>Ga0105047_10020120_pt1 | contig 10267 bp, 8 predicted proteins | sample MAT04_FD_78384 | JGI IMG/M metagenome (GOLD analysis project Ga0105047, IMG submission 78384) | Freshwater microbial communities from Lake Fryxell liftoff mats and glacier meltwater in Antarctica - MAT-04 (megahit assembly) | ecosystem: Environmental > Aquatic > Freshwater > Ice > Liftoff... | reverse complement strand
GTGGCAAGGTCTGCCCCACACAGGTGCTGTGCGAAGGTGCCTGTGTACTCAACCACGCCCACGTCAAGCCCATTGAAATCGGTCGTTTACAAAATTTTGCTACCCACAGCGTTATTACCACCAATAAACACCTCTATCAAAAAGGAGCATCGAATGGCAAAAAAGTGGCCATTATCGGGGCGGGTCCGGCGGGCATTTCCTGTGCCTGCGAACTAAGCGTATTAGGCTATACCGTAGATATTTATGAAACCAATTATAAACCATCTGGATTGACCGTACACGGCACGGCACCTTATAAAATTACCAATGAAGAAGCCTTAAATGAAATTGATTATTTGCAGGATCAATTGGGATTTAATATCCACTATGGCCTGACCATCGAAACGGACGAGCAACTACGCAATCTGGAAGCACAGTACGACGCTATATTTTTGGGGGTTGGTCTTGGGCCCACTGCCCCACTCCGCATGAATGGCGAAACCTTGGATAATGTGATTGGTGCCGTAGAATTTGTCCATGCTTTGCGGTTTAAAAAACACCACATTCAAGTACCAAGAACAGTTATCGTACTGGGCGGTGGCAATACCGCCATGGACGCTGCTTCCGAATCGGCCCGTATGGGTGCAGAGCAAGTGTATTTGGCCTACCGCCGTTCCAAAGCAGAGATGGGAGCCTATTCCTTTGAGTACGATCTGGCCATTAGTGCGGGTGTAAGAAGTTTATTTAATGTCAGTCCCAAAGAAATCATCGGTACCGAGCAAGCAAACGGCGTATTATTTGTAAAAACCCAATTAGAAAATGGTCAATTAGTAGAAATTCCCGATTCAGAGTTTGTTATTAATTGTGATATGGTGATCAAAGCCACCGGACAAGCCAAAATGGCCGCTATGTTGCAGGGAATCAAAGGATTAGAATTAGATGGCTCCAAGCGTATTATTGTTGATAAAACCACTTATCAAACTGGCAATCCACAATATTTTGCCGGTGGCGATGCCGTCAATGGCGGTGCAGAAGTAGTGAATGGAGCCTATGATGGCAAACACGCTGCGCGGGGGATTCACCAGTTTTTAATTATGAGTTATGAGTTATAAGTTATGAGTTATTTCCCGATGTATAGTTGACCAGTTTATTCAATTCTATTGTGAAATGTAATAAGGTAAATAAATCCAAATTAAATAACAATAAATAGTGTAACATTGATAATTTATTAAGCCATTCTTCATTTGTATTCGTAAAACCCCTAATAATCTAATCAAAATAATTCATAATTCATAATTAATAATTCCATTCATGGCCGACCTATCCATCAATTTCGCGGGCATCAAAGCGCCCAACCCGTTTTGGCTGGCCTCCGCGCCGCCGACCAATTCCGGCTATCAGATCATGAAAGCCTTCGATGCCGGTTGGGGCGGAGCCGTCTGGAAAACCCTCGGCATACCCGTCATCAATGTATCGAGCCGCTACGGCGGACTGAACTACCGCGACACGCGCATGTCCGGCTTTACTAATATCGAACTCATCACCGATCGTACACTGGCTGAAAACCTGCGGGAAATAGAAATCGTCAAAAAGCACTTCCCCCACCATGCCGTGATCGCTTCTTTAATGGTGGAGACCCGCCAGGAATGGCAACAGATCATCAAAGACGTGGAAAATGCTGGCGCAGATGGTATTGAACTCAACTTCGGCTGCCCGCACGGTATGTGCGAACGCGGCATGGGTTCAGCGGTCGGACAAGAGCCGTCTGTCTTGAAAACCATTGTAGAATGGGTGATGGAAGCCGCCAACATCCCGGTCATCACTAAACTCACGCCCAATATTTCCAACATCGAAGATCCCGGTTTAGCCGCCGTGAAGGGCGGTACCAACGCTATTTCGCTCATCAATACGATTAAAAGCATCATTGGTATTGACCTGGATACCTTCGCGCCCTATCCTGTGGTGGATGGCCAGGGCACCAATGGCGGCTATTGCGGCCCGGCGGTGAAACCCATCGCGCTGAACATGGTGCGCCAACTGGCCCAACATCCCCAGATTGCCGGTACCCCTATCAGCGGCATCGGCGGCATCGAAACCTGGCGCGACGTGGTGGAATTCATCCTGTTGGGGGCTACTTCGGTGCAGGTTTGTACCTCCGTCATGCACTACGGCTTTGGTATTGTCCGTGAAATGGACGCCGGACTGCGTCGTTTCATGGACGAACGCGGCTTTCAAACCATTTACGATTTTGCCGGCAAAGCCCTGCCTAATGTGCTGGAATGGAAGGACTTAAACCTGAAACACAAAGTCGTCGCCCACATCAACCCGGAGAAATGTATCGGCTGCCAACTCTGCTACATCGCCTGCGAAGACGGTGCCCACCAGGCCATCGCCCTCTCGCGCGAGCCGGGCGTTCGCATCCCGGAAATCATTGACGAAAACTGCGTGGGTTGTAATTTGTGCTCCCTCGTTTGCCCCGTAGAAACCTGTATCACTATGGAAAAACGCGACCCCGGCACCGAACACGTCACCTGGCAGGAACTCAGTGACAACCACCAGGTTCCCGATTCTTTCAACGATCCCCGCGCAGGCGGCAACGGCCATTGGGTGCCGGAGCCGGAAGCGGCATTGGAAAGGTGAGAGAAGTGAGAAAAAGGGGAGAGAGGTGAGAGAAAATCATGTGTTCTCGAAAAAATATTTGTCTCAAGGTATTGAAAATCAAAAAGTAAGCACCACGATCAAGTCCCCCTCCCTCTCGGGGGAGGGGCTAGGGGTGGGGTCACGCTACCATGCTACAATTCATCTTAAACAACACCCACATCCGCACCGATCTGCCGCCCGGCACGACCGTGCTGGATTTTGTCCGGTATCACCAGCACCTCACCGGCACCAAAATCGGCTGCCGCGAAGGCGATTGCGGCGCGTGTACCGTGCTGGTTGGCAAATACACGGACGATGCGGTGGCCTACCAATCCATGACCGCCTGCCTGTTGCCGTTGGACAATGTGCGGGGCAAATATATGGTCACCGTAGAAGGGATCAACTCAGAAAAACCGAATACTTTAACGGCTGTTCAAGAGGCACTTGTGGCCGAAAATGGCACCCAGTGCGGATTCTGCACCGTTGGCTTTGGGATGTCTTTAACCGGCCATTTTTTGCAGGAAAATACCAGTAGAAAGAATATGGCACACCTTGAAGGTGTGCCATATTTAAACGCAAACGAAGAAGCGATCTCCGCCATGGATGGCAATATTTGTCGCTGCACCGGCTATAAATCCATCGAACGCGCCGCCGCAAGATGTACGCGTACGGGCGCACCCCTTGCGGGCGCCCTACTACATCAACGCTGGATTTTGCCATTGAGCAAGGCATCGTTCCCACCTACTTTTCGACGATCAAAGCGCGATTGCTGGCCATGCAAGAACTGCCAACCAACCAACCAAGCACTATTCGTTTTTTAGGTGGCGGCACCGATCTATACGTCCAGCGGCCAGAGGAAATGGAGGAAACGGCTGCTCAATCGCTGTTCGACCGCAGTCATTTGCAAGGCATACGGGAAAATAACGGTTATATCGAAATCGGCGGAGCGACGACCGCGACGGATTTGATGGAATCACCCATCATGCAGGAAATATTTCCCAACCTAAAAAAACACCTGAAACTCGTCTCTTCTACGCCCATCCGCAACATGGCGACCGTGGCGGACAACTTAGTCAATGCCTCCCCGATTGGTGATCTGACGGTGTGGATGTTGGCCCTGAATGCCACGGTGATACTCCGCAATGGCCAGACCCGCGAAGTGTTGTTGCGCGATTTTTACCGAGGCTATAAATTGCTGGAAAAAACCGCCGACGAAGTGCTGGAAAAAATCCGTTTCCTCCAACCCGTTGGAACGACCTATTTCAACTTTGAGAAAGTCAGCAAACGCACCTATTTGGACATTGCATCGGTCAATTCCGCGCTGTCATTACAATTAGAAAACGGTACTATTATTAATGCTCATCTTGCAGCAGGCGGGGTGGCGCCCATCCCTTTGTATTTGCCAAAAACTTCCGCTTTTTTAGTGGGAAAACTACTGCCTGTGAATGAAATAATCGTAGAGAAAATTTTGGCGGAGGCAAATGAAATTATGCAATCTGAAATCAGCCCTATTTCCGATGTACGTGGCTCCGAGGAATACAAAAGGTTGTTATTGAGACAGTTGTTTCATGCGCATTGGTTGGAAATCTGTAAAAATTGTTAGATAACATCTGCCCAACGCACCGACAGTCCCGGCATTACATCCGCACCAGAAAGCACCTCCTCGAATTTAACCGTTTGAATATCCCCATTTTCCGAATAGACATAAGTGCGCCGATTTTTGGGATCAACCAGCCAACCCAGGCGACAACCGCTGTCCATATACTCATCCATTTTTTCACGGAGTTCGGTTAGGCTTTGGTCGCCAGAACGGAGTTCGAGTACAAAATCAGGCGTAATAAGGGCAAATTTTTTCTTTTCCGAAGCAGGCAGGGCATCCCAACGATCCTGGCGAATCCAGGCAGTATCCGGCGCGCGTTCGGCCCCATTAGAAAGAGTAAAACCAGTGGAAGAATCAAAAGTGCGTCCGAGTTTGTGTTGACGGTTCCAAAGGCCTATTTCTGTCGTAATTTCGGCGTTGTGATTTCCTGTTTCAGAACCAGTAGGAGGCATAATAAAAAGTTGACCGTCGGCACTGCGCTCAATACGGAGTTCATGGTTGGCCAGGCAAAATTCATAGAATTCATCGCGGCTCATGCCGTCGGCATAGAGGCGAAGAGGTGTCCCATTGTTGAATTTTATTTTCAAAACACTGGGCAACGTTGGTCGTGACGCAAGTTCAATAGACATGGCAACGTATTTTCAACAAAGATAGGCTCTTTCGATCAAATAATAATCGTATTATACCGTCAGCAAAGGCTGATTCTTGATTTATCATCTACAATTTCCCTTTGCAGTGAAAAACACCGACTCCTATTCCCACGTCTGCGGAGAATCCATTTATCTCGACGATCTGCCGCTCCTGCGCGGCACCCTGTTCGCAGCGGTGTTCGATTCGCCGGTCGCCCACGGGGTACTGCATCAGGTGGACGTGTCCGAAGCCGAAAAAATGGCGGGCGTGGTCAGGATCATTTTGGCCAAAGACCTGCGTGGCGAAAACCAGATTGGCGGCATCATTCCTGATGAGCCGCTGCTGGCCGATGAACATGTGCATTTTCACGGCATGCCCATCGCGCTGATATTGGCAAAAAGCGAGGCCATTGCCCGGGCCGCAGTGCATAAGATCAAGGCCAATATCGAGCCGCTGGAAGTTATCACCGACCCACGAGTAGCCTGCGCCAAAAACGAACTGATTGTACCGCCCAAACGCTTCCAACTTGGCGACACCGCCCAGGCTTTCGCCGACTGCGAGGTCGTAGTGGAGGGCCGCGCCGACGTAAATGGCCAGGAACATCTCTACATCGAAACGCAGGGAGCCTACACCCTGCCGATGGGTGGCGGCATCAAAAGTCTATTCTTCTACGCAGGGCCCGACTGCGGTGCAACGCGCTGTAAGCCGCGTTACCGGCCTGCCCATGCACCGCATCGAGGTGGAGGTGGTAATCAGGTAATTGATCAAATACTCGAATCTTGGCTATGAGATTGATTTTGGCGCAGAACCACTGATTGCAGCCGAAAAGGACGAGTTTTTAATCGCTATTGAGGTCAAAAGTTTTGTCGGTCCCTCAACGGTCAACGAATTTCACAAGGCTGTTGGACAATTCAACGATTATAGTGCCGCACTGGAAATACAGGAACCTGATCGGATGCTTTTTCTGGCTATTCCCGAGGAAATTGGTTTCGCTTTTTTCAGAAAAAGGTCATTCAACGTTCGTTGGAGCGTGTCGGAGCAAAAATTTTGGTCTATAATCCTCAATCAAACACCGTTATACAATGGATAAAATAAAAAAATATCAAGACGCTGTTGTTGCATTTCTGCAATTCTATCAGTCAGAAACCGGGGGTAATCCCCCCGATGCCAACATCCAACGCCGTGTCCTCATTGACCGCGAAAACAACAGTTTTCAACTCCTGGCCAGCGGCTGGAACGGTATTCACTATATTTTTGCGCCGATGTTTCACTTCGATATTATCAACGGAAAAGTGTGGATGCAGTGTAACAATACGGAATGGGAAGCCGTAGATTTTCTCATGGAACATGGGGTGGAGCGGCAGGATATTGTGCTGGGTTTTGTGTCGCCGGAGGCGAGGGCGTTTTCGGGGTTTTCGGTGGCGTAAACGCAGATTTATTTAGTTGGCTGCCAATTTATTGATCATTTTCGAATAGTAAGTAGGCGGGCAAAATTAATCGAGGTTATTTTTGTCGTAACTGGATGATTATCATTGCCTACTTGCCTTTTGTAATTTTGCTTATTTACTTAGTCTGGCGGCTGTGGCGTTTTTATCATAGCCGACAGGCTAAGGAATGAACAAAACACATCTATCATCTTGTAACCGCCGACTTTTAATCGGCGGATTAGCTACTGGAATTAAGAACCAATCATTTCGAAGAGTAAGCCAGAAAACGGGCTGCATCAAAAACAAATCTCTTTTTAATCTCTCCACTCAATTTCTATCTACAAAATCCTTCTCCTCCAACCCCCCCAAATCCCCTATTTTTGCAAAAAATCCGCTCATGCGCTACATCCTCCTCCTGTTCGCTCTTTCGCTGACTGCCCTTTCCGCGCAACAAATGCTGCCCTCCGCCGAGTGGTGCGCCAACAGCCGCAAAACCGCCGCGCAGACGCCTCCCCCACCCCCGGATACCCGCAGCGATTCGCTGGATATTTTGCATACCGACATCACGTTGAGCCTGTTGACCATTCCGCAGTTGCAGGCCACGTCCGTGCTCACCATCGCCGCGAAAGTGAATAATGTCCCCGGCATCCGGCTAGATCTGGAAGCGCTGACCGTGGATGCGGTGCAGGCCAACGGCAGCCCGGCGACGTTCAGTCAAAGTGGAAACTCCTTATTAATTACCTTTCCTGCGCCGCTTTCGCCGGGCCAACTTATGACGTTAAGCATTGATTATCAGGGACTTCCGAAACAGGACGACAGCGGTTGGGGCGGTATTTATAACCAGACGCCCTACCATTACAACCTCGGCGTGGGCTTCGCCGCCGATCCGCATTCCTTCGGTCGGGCCTGGTTTCCCTGTTTCGATAACTTCGTGGAGCGGTGTTCTTTCGAGTTTCATATTACCTCCCTGGCTGGCCGCCCGGCTTATTGCAACGGCACTTTGCAAAGCGAAACCGCGCAAAACGGCCAGGTCACCCGCCACTGGAAATTGGACGAACCCATCCCTTCCTACCTCGCCTGCTACGCCACCGGCCCCTACGTATCGTGGAAACGGACGATCAATGGCATCCCCGTCGAAATAGCCGCCGCCGCCGTGGACACCAATAAAGTACGGGTAACTTTCCAGCATTTGCCGCAGGCGCTGCAGTGTTTTCAGGCCTGGTACGGGCCGTACAAATGGCCGAAAATCGGCTATTCGCTGGTGCCCTTCAATGCGGGCGCGATGGAACACGCCACCAATATCGCCATCATGCGCTCGGCTATTGACGGCACACTGAATTTCGAGACGCTGTGGGCGCACGAACTGAGCCATCACTGGTGGGGCGATCTGGCCACCTGCACCACGGCGGAGGATATGTGGCTCAATGAAGGCTGGGCGGTGTATTCGGAGCATTTATTTACCGAGTTTGTTTATGGAAAAACGGCTTTTCAGAATGCGGTGCGCGATAATTTCCTGAACGTGTTGCAGAATGCCCACGTCAGCGAAGGCGGCTACCGGGCCGTGTCGGGGGTGCCGCATAGTATTACTTATGGCGATCATGTGTACAAAAAAGGCGCGGTAGTGGCGCATAATTTGCGTGGTTATCTGGGCGATACACTGTTCCAGAAAGGCATTGCAGTGGCTTTGGCAAACACCAATTTTGATGACTGGAGCAGTGCCGATTTTCGCGATCAACTGACCGCAGCGACCGGCTATGATATGACCTCGTTCTTTGAAGATTGGGTGTTTAGCCCCGGTTTTACGCATTTTTCGGTGGATTCCACGCAAATAGTGCCCACTGGCGGCGAGTTTGTCGTCAAAGTATTTGTCAAGCAAAAACTGCGGGGGGCACCGCAGTTTTACCAGCAAGTGCCTTTGGAATTTACGTTTGTGAATGCCGCCCACCAACGCCTGAATCAAACCGCGACGGTTTCCGGCGAACAGTCCATGGTGACTTTTATGCTACCATTTTTACCTGAATTTGTATGGTTAAATACTAATTTGCACCTCACGCTAGCGCGCAGCGATAAAGAAGTGGTACTAAAAAATTCGCTGACGCAAAATCTGACTTTTGCCAAAATCAGTATCACCGCCACTACCCTACCCGATTCGGCACTGGTGCGGGCGGAGTACCATTTCGTGCGTCCCGATACGGCGGGCTGCAATCCGCAGGGTTATAAAATCACGGATCGCTACTGGACCATCGAGGGCGATTTCCCGGCGGGTTTTGCTGGCAATGCCGGTATTTTCTACGATGGACGCGGCCAACTGGACCAACTGGATGCCGAACTTTTTGCCCAGAACGGCCCCTCGGAAGACGATATACGCCTACTGTATCGCACCAAACCCGGCCAGCCCTGGCAGGAATATCCGACGTATTTCAAAAATAAACTGGCCTCGCCCACCGATAAACACGGTTTTATCCGCATTGACCACGTGCAACCAGGGCAATATACGCTTGGCAAAGGCAGTTCTGTGGCTACCCATGAGGCCGGGCGTCAGTTGCTGATGGCCACGGCTACGCCCAATCCCGCCCGCTCCGAAATCCGGTTGCGTGCCGAAGGAAAATTTGATAAAGTGCTGTTGGTCAATGCCGACGGTGGCTCCGTACGCGATTGGAAGTTGCCGCTGGGCCAGCAAGCCGACCTGCAAGTGGAGAGTGTACCTGCCGGTCAGTACTGGCTGTTGCTGTTTGGCCCAACGGGAACCGGCGCGGTGAGCATTTTTCTGACCGGCCAATAATAGGAAACGCCATAAATGCGTATTTTTAAGCAAATTTTTGAATAATCCTACTTTCTGAACCTCCGCCAGAGTGACCAATATCAAATACTACGTTAAAACGCGCAACCAAACCCGTTTTCAAATCATGTCCTTTTTGCAAAAATCATTTTTTCCCGGCTTTTTTCTCTTGTTTGCGGTGGCCGCGCAGGCCCAATTGTCGGTACAAACCAGTAGCCTTCTAAAACGCGAAGTGGAGATCGCGGCAGTCGCGCAAATGCTTTCCGATAGTTTTGGCGCGCCAATTCCGATTATCGAACGCTTCATGCGCGAGGCCATGCAGGTGGAAAAATCCGAGCACGTGCCAGCGGCGGCTTTCGTGGCCATCGCGACGCTGGAATCCACCGGATTTACCAGTTATTTATACAAAAACTCCGGCAATCCGTTCGGGATGAAAGCTGGTCCCAACTGGAAGGGCGAAGTTTTTATGATGTGGCATGAAGGCGCAATGACGCCTTTCCGGTCGTACGCTACGCCCACCGAAGCGGTCTATGATTTTGCCCGTTTTTTGCGCAGCCGCAAGTGGTTTAAGGATGCCCTGGTCTGTCCGACCGGCGATTATGAATGCTTTATTAAAGGAATGTCGGTCCATGCCAAACGCCGTGAGCCGGGCTATGCCGCTGACCCGTTGTGGCCAGAAAAAGTGCGGCGCGTGATTCAAAAATATGGGTTGGACGTTTTGTCGAGGAAATAGGGGGGATTTCGCAATAAGTCTGGTTTGATATTGCTGTCTTTTGCTTTTTTTTAAGCATTAGCTGGAAAATCTTTTTTTCCAAGCATATTTTTTTGTAAGTTTGTAAAAATTTAAACCATGAACAAGAGTCAATCATTGGAAAAAATTAAAAAAAATTTTCCTAATCAGTGGATTTTACTTGGCAACCCGGATATCCAGCATGATAAGGTGTATGGTGGAATTGTTCTGTTTCATGACGATGATAAAAAAGCAGTGCTGGCTTTTGCAAAGAAAGAAATTGAAAACTATAATATGGTAAAAGTAGTGTTTGCTGGTGAGGCTTCCAAGGCAGTACGGCTCAATATCTTTAAGGTGAGCGAAAAAGCATGACTTATTCCTTCCATCGCGGCTCCGAGGATGACCTTATTGTAATGACTGCCTATTTGCGTTTGCCTGGCAAAAAATTATACTATCCACTTTCTTTGGTATTGGACACTGGT
>Ga0105047_10020118_pt1 | contig 10267 bp, 8 predicted proteins | sample MAT04_FD_78384 | JGI IMG/M metagenome (GOLD analysis project Ga0105047, IMG submission 78384) | Freshwater microbial communities from Lake Fryxell liftoff mats and glacier meltwater in Antarctica - MAT-04 (megahit assembly) | ecosystem: Environmental > Aquatic > Freshwater > Ice > Liftoff... | reverse complement strand
TGCTTTGTTGCCGTTGTTGGAGGGGACGCGGTTGACGACGCGGCAGTTTCCGGAGGTACCGTTTTGTGGGACGGAGAATCCGACGTTGGCTACGTGGTTGAAGCGACCGGAGGCGGTGATTGGGTTGTTGCGTCCGTGGATAGAGTCGCAGGTGGGGGAGCCGGAGCATGGGTTATTGGGGGCGGTGGAGACGCATTTGAAGTACAGCGGGTATTTGCGTCAGGAGGAGCGTCAGGTGGCGCGGTTGCAGGCATCGGAGGCTCGTTCGATACCGGTGGAGTTGGATTACGGTCGTATTCCGGGGTTATCGCGGGAGATGGTGGACAAGTTTCGACGGGTGAGGCCAGTTACGTTGGGTCAGGCGTCACGGATCCCTGGGGTAACGCCTGCGGCGGTTTCGGTGTTGGATATTTATCTTTCTTAGGGGTTGTGTTCCACGTGGAACGTGCTGGGTTGGGGATATTGCACGCATGGGGTGGGATTTCGGAGCGGGTGCGTTAGGGCGTTTGTATTTGATGCTCACGGGGGTGGTGAAGGGTTGATGGGGGGGGGTCGATTGGTTTGGGAGGGTTCCACGTGGAACGTGTTGGGATTGGGGGGCGGTTTGAAGTGGGTGGGACTGTGGATGAACCGGGTGATTGTTGGATGGGCTGGGTGCCTGGGGACATGCGGCGAGTGTTGGGCGGGTTACCGGGGTTTGGAAGTGAATTCAACGGAGACGGCGGTTGAAGGATGTTTAGCGGATGGAGGTTTGAGTGAGTTGGGGGAGGAGAAGCTAGGGTAGTGAAGTGCGTGGCGTTTCGTTCGCGCGGGGCGGATTGGGGAGGGTTCCACGTGGAACGGTCAGCGAGATTGGATGGTGGGTGAGTTAGGTTCGAGGCTGGATCTGGGTTTGGCGGATTGATGCAGAATGTGTCTCGGCTGATAGGAACTTGGTGGTTGGGTTGGGGACGGGTAGATTCGCGATGGGGAGGGTCGGAGCTGGGTAGTGCGGTGCGTGGCGTTTGGTAATCACGGGGTGGAAGTATCCTGGACGAATCGGGGAGTGTTCCCCATGGAGTTGTTGAGGTGAATTGGTTTGGGAAATGGTGAGCCGTTTTGGCAAGGGGAGAAGGTGTATGGGTGATATTGGGTGGATTGGGGAAGGTTCCACGTGGAACGTAGCAAACTGGAGGAGATCAATTGCCATTGACGGGGCGAGCGATGAGGTGACCCATGATAGGATTAGTCGAGGAACCAGAACCATTGGCCAAAACGATTGCAGTAGCCAATCAGAAGGGTGGAGTTGGCAAGACGACCACCGCTATTAATCTGGCGGCCTCGCTGGCTGCGAATGAGCTGAGAGTTCTGCTGGTGGATGCTGATCCGCAGGGAAACTCGACGACCGGATTAGGAATTGCGAAAGATCCAGACAACAATGTGACGTTGTATCACGTGTTGTTGGGAGAGCGTGACGCGGCGGAGGCCATTGTACCTACCGAATGCGACGGGCTTGAACTGTTGCCGGCCGATCGGAACTTGGTAGGTGTGAACATCGAATTGGTGAGTCGACCAAACCGGGAGCTTTGTTTGAAGACGGCACTGGCGTCCATTCAGGATCGATTCGACTACATTCTGATTGATTGCCCACCGGCGCTGGATCTTTTGACTTTGAATGCGCTAGTGGCTTCGAATTCGCTTCTTGTACCGATTCAGTGCGAGTTCTTTGCGCTGGAAGGGATTTCTCAGTTAATGGACACGGTGGAACGGATCAAAGAATCGTTCCAACACAACCTCAAAACTGAAGGGATCTTGCTGACCATGTACGACGACCGGACGAATTTAACCCGGCAAGTGGCGCAGGACCTGAAAGAGTTCTTTCAGGACGAGGTCTTCAAGACTGTTATTCCCCGCAGCGTTCGGTTGGCTGAAGCCCCGAGCCACGGCAAGCCGATTTTACTTTACGACATTCGTTCGAAGGGTGCTGAATGCTACATCCAACTTGCGCAGGAGATCCTCGCTAATGACCAACGCGCCAGACAACAATCCGCGCAGAGCGCTGGGTAAAGGTCTTTCTTCGCTCCTCCCGGCTCGACCGGCGGCTTCGGTGCACCTCGCGCCGCCGCTCGTTTCGGCGGCTGCGGCCGCGGCGGCAGAGCCAGCGGCGACAACTAAACTACTCATCGAACAGATTGAGCCGAATCCTAACCAGCCGCGGACGGTGTTTGATACTGTGCGGCTGCAGGAGTTGGCCGCTTCGATTCAAGCGAATGGAATCATCCAACCGCTAATCGTCCGGAAGATTGGGGACAAGTATCACCTGATCGCGGGCGAGCGGCGATGGCGCGCGTCTCGGCTAGCCGGCCTGAAAGAGGTGCCGGTGGTGGTGGCCGATATCGACGACAATCGGGTGCTGGAGGTAGCGCTGATCGAAAACATTCAGCGGGAAGACCTGAACCCGATTGAAATGGCGGTGGCGTTTGAACGGCTGGCAAATGATCTGGGACTGAGCCACGAAGAGATTGGCAAGCGGACTGGCAAGGATCGGACCACGATCACGAATATGCTGCGGTTACTGCGGTTGCCGGTCGAGGTGCAGTTGCTGGTGGCGGAACGCCGGCTTTCGATGGGACATGCGCGGGCCATTGTTGGACTGCCGACGGACGAACTGCAGCGCGAGGTAGCGAGCCAGGCGGCGGCGCAGGGCCTATCAGTGCGCCAAGTGGAACAGATGGTTCAGAAGCTAATGAAGCCCGCGGAGCCAAAAAAGGCCGAAGAGCCGACGCCGATTGATCCCAACGTGAAGGCCGCGATTGCGGAGTTGGAAGGCGCGCTGGGCACCAGGGTGCGAATCATGGAGAAAACACCCGGGAAGGGCAAGATCGAAATCGACTACTACTCGCAGGCTGATCTGGACCGAATCTACGCTGTGATTACAGGAGACAACTTCGATTAAGCGAAGAGGGGTTTGGTGCCGCCGGTAGGACTCGAACCTACGACCTACGGATTATGAGACCGTCGCTCTAACCACCTGAGCTACAGCGGCAACCTTTCCAGGTTAGGCAACCGAGCGACCAATGTCAATATGCCGTCTCTTTAAATGCTATATAGCACATCATGAAAGTGATTGATTTTCAGGGGGTTTCGAAGAGTTACCCTATTTACGAATCGCCGGGCCAGCGGTTGAAAGAGTTGGCCACGTTCAACCGTGTCTCGTTCCATCGCGATTTTTGGGCAGTGCGGGATGTGTCCTTCGACGTGAAGAAGGGCGAGACGTTTTGCATTATTGGGGAGAACGGGTCGGGGAAATCGACGTTGCTGCAGATGGTCGCGGGGATTTTGCAGCCGAGTTCCGGGAGTGCGGTGGTGACTGGACGGGTGTCGGCGTTGCTCGAGCTCGGTTCGGGGTTTAATCCGGAGTTCTCGGGGAAGGAGAACGTGTACCTGAACGCGGCAATTCTGGGTTTGTCGACGGCGGAGATTGATGCGCGGTATGCCGAGATTGAGGCGTTCGCGGAGATTGGCCAATTTATCGACCAGCCGGTGAAGACGTATTCGAGCGGGATGGCGGTGCGGCTGGCGTTTTCGGTGGCGATCCATGTGGACCCGGACATTTTGCTGGTGGACGAGGCGTTGGCGGTGGGAGACATCTACTTTCGGCAACGGTGCATGAGGAAGGTTCATGAGTTGCGGAAGAGGGGCGTGACGATTCTGTTTGTGTCGCACGCGATTGGGGATGTGAAGGCGATTGGGGATCGGACGATGTGGCTGGATAACGGGGTGATCCGGGCGATTGGGGAGACGGAGAACGTTGTTTCTCAGTATTTAGCATACATGGTGGAGAAGGATTCGCGGTTTTTGGAGTTGGGGGCGCGAGCGGGGGAGCAGCCGGTGGGGGCGAGCGTGGCGCCGGAGGTGGTGGAATCGATTCCGAACGTGGACCATCGGTACGGAGACGGCCGGGCGAAGATTATCGGCATTGTGGTGATGGACGAGGAAGGGCGGAAGCTGCATCTGATGGAGCCGGGGTCGCAAGTGGTGATCCGGATCAGCGCGCGGGCGACGGAGGCGGTGATGAACCCGAACGTGGGGTTTATGCTGCGAAACCATCTGGGCGTGGATTTTGCGGGGACCAATACGCTGCGTGAGGGGCATCAACTGGGGGAGTTGTGGCCGGGGGATACGATCACGGTGGATTTTCATGTGGCGTTGCCGGAGCTGTATCCGGCTTCCTTTTCGCTGTCGCCGGCGATTGCGGATGGGAATTTGACGCATTACAAGATGTGCGATTGGATTGATAACGCGTTGACCCTGCAGATGGGCCACGGCGAGGGGCAGGTATACGGGTATCTGCATTTGCCGTGTAAGGTGGAGGTGAATTCGCGGTTGGGCGCGAAGGAGACTGTTCCCCATGAGCACTGAGTTTACGGGCGAGCGAGTGATTCCGGGTCTGGTGGACTTGGACCTGTGGAACGAGCACATTCCGCGGTATACGTTTGCGGCGCAGCGGAAGCGGGCGTTGGAATTTGGCTGCGGGGCCGGATATGGCGCGGCGTATTTGGCCCAGACGGCGCGCGAGGCGACGAGGATCGGTGGGAGTGCGGAGGCGGTGGAGTACGCGCAGGAGCACTACGGGCGTCCGAACGTGCGGTACGAGGTGGGTTCAGCGACGGAGATGCCGTTTGCGGACGCCAGCTTCAACTTGGTGGTGGCTTACGAGGTGATCGAGCATTTGGAGAACGGGCAGCAACTGCTGACGGAGGCTCGGCGGGTGTTGGTGAATTCGCGGTTGGGCGCGAAGGAGACTGTTCCCCATGAGCACTGAGTTTACGGGGGAGCGCGTGATTCCGGGTCTGGTGGACGTGGACTTGTGGAACGAGCATATTTCGCGATATACGTTTGCGGCGCGGTTGGCGCGGCGGAAGCGGGTGTTGGATGTGGGCTGTGGGGCTGGGTATGGCACGGCGGAGTTGGCCCAGACGGCGCGCGAGGCGACGGGAATTGACGTGAGTGCTGAGGCGGTGGAGTACGCGCAGGAGCACTATGGGCGCCCGAATGTGCGGTACGAGGTGGGTTCCGCGACGGAGATGGCGTTTGCGGACGCCAGCTTCGACCTGGTAGTGGCTTTCGAAGTGATTGAGCATTTGGAGAACTGGCAGCAGTTGCTGACGGAGGCTCGGCGGGTATTGGCGCCGGGTGGGCAGTTGGTGGTTTCGACGCCGAATAAGCTTTACTATGCGGAATCGCGGGTGCAGTCGGGTCCGAATCCGTTCCACACGCACGAGTTTGAGATTGAGGAGTTTCGGGTGGCTTTAGGGGAGGTGTTTCCGCACGTTTCGATGTTCCTGGAGAACCATGCGGATAGCATTGTGTTTCAGCCGGAGGCGGGGGCGAGCGGGGCCGAGGTAAAGATGGAGGGCCGGGTGGGGACGGCGGCGGAATCGCACTTCTTTTTGGCGGTGTGTGCGAACGAGATGCAGACGGGGGCGCCGGCGTATTTGTACGTGCCTTCTTCGGCGAACGTGCTGCGGGAGAGGGAGCTCCATATACAAAGGCTGACGGCGGAGTTGGCGACCAAGGATGGGTGGATCGCGAAGGAGCAGACGGCGCATCAGGAGTTGTTGCGGGTGCACGATGGGACGGTGGAGGAGTTGAAGGCGGCGAACGGCTGGGCGCAGACGGTTAATGCGAATCTGAAGGTGGCTCACGCGCGGATTGAGGAGTTGCAGGAGGAGATCGAGAAGCAGCAGCGGTTGGGGCGGGAGGCGGTGGCTGGGTACGAGGCGGAGATAGCGCGGATTGAAGAGGAAAAGGCAGGGGCGATTGCTTGGGGGCAGGCGAAGGAAGAGGAGTGGAGTGGGGCGTTAGCGGCGGCGCGGGCGGAGTATGAGGAGTGCTTGCGGCGGGCGGAAGCGGCGGAAGCTTTGATGGAAGAGCGTACGTTGTGGGCGCAGGGGTTGGACCAGGAGATAGTGGTGTTGCGGGAGCGCTTGGCGGCGGTGGGCGCGTCGAAGTGGATGCGGTTGGGTCGTCGATTCGGGGTGGGGCCGACGGTTTAAGTGATGGGTTTCTGGCAGCGCCTGGGGCGCAATTTCCCGCTACTCGTGGCTTCGCCGGTGCTGATTGGGGTGCCCGCGGTGGGTCTATTGCTGACCGACGTCTGGCTGCGACTGCGGGGCCGGAAGGCGCTGGCGGTGGACGCGCGGCCGGACGTGACGAAGGCTAGCATTGTGATTCCAAATTGGAACGGGCGGGACTTGCTGGATAAGTATCTTCCGAGCGTGATTGCAGCGGCACGGGGGAACGAAGTAATCGTCGTGGACGATGCGAGTACGGACGGGTCGGCTGAGTTTTTGGCGGAACGATTTCCTACGGTGCGGGTTATTCGGAACCAGACGAACCTGGGGTTTGGCGGGGGTTCGAACGCGGGGTTTCGGGCGGCGAAGAACGACATTGTCGTGCTGCTGAATAACGACATGCGGGTGGCGGCGGACTTTCTAGCGCCGCTGCTGGCGGGGTTTACGGACGAGCGGGTATTTGCCGTATCGTGCCAGATCTTCTTCGGCGATCCGGAGAAGCTGCGCGAAGAGACGGGGTTGACGCAGGCGTGGTGGGAGAACGGCGGACTGCGGGTGAGGCATCGGATTGACGAGCGGGTGGACCGGCTGTTTCCTTGCTTCTACGGGGGCGGCGGAAGTTGTGCGTTTGATCGGCGGAAGTTCTTGCAGCTGGGCGGGTTCGATGAGCTGTTGAAGCCGTTCTATCTGGAAGACACGGACCTGGGCATGATGGCTTGGAAGCGGGGTTGGAAGGTGATGTACCAGCCAGCGAGCCACGTGTTTCATGAGCATAGGGGGACGATTGGGAAGAAGTTTTCGCCGGCGTATATTGAATCGATTCTGAAGAAGAACTTCCTGCTGTTCTGTTGGAAGAACATCCACGAGTGGCCGCGGTTGGGTGAGCATTTGGCGTACTCGTGGGCGGGGGCGTTTTTGAGCGTGCTGTTTGGGGAGTCGTTTGAGCGGCCGAATCCGACGGCTTTGTGGCGGGCTTTTGTACAGCTGCCCGAGGCGATGCGGGCGCGGGCGCGGGCGTTTGATCTGGCTACGGTAACGGACACCGAGGCGTTTCGCCGGCCTTTACCGGGCTACTTCCTGGATCGTTTTGAGAAGCTGGAGGCCGATCCGGAACGGCCGCGGACGCTCTTCCTTTCGCCCTATCCGATTCTGCCTCCGATCCATGGCGGTGCCGTGTTCATGTCGCAGACGCTGTATGAGCTGGTAAAGCATGTGCCGGTGCATTTGATTGTGCTGCTGGACGAAGAGTGGCAGCGGGGCGCGCATGAACCGCTGAGCGAGGTGTGCGCGACGGCGGAGTATTTCGTGCGCATGGAGGGAAGGCCGAAGGGGTTTGGTTCGTTGACGCCGTTTGCGGTGCGGGAGTTTGCGAACGATGATCTACGGTGGGCGATCCATCGGACAATATTGCTGCATCGGGTGGACGTGTTGCAGATCGAGTATACGAATATGGGGCAATATGCGGAGGAGTTCGGGCAGGTGGTGAACATCCTGTTCGAGCACGATGTGTACTTCCAATCGATTGGGCGGGGCTTGGCGAAGCCGGGGAATCCAATGGGGAAGGTGTCGGCGGCGTACGAATATTTGCGGGCGTTGCGGTATGAGCTCACGATGTTGCCGAAGATGGACCGGGTGCAGATGTGCAGCCGGGCGAACGAGCAGTACTTGGGCGAATTTGCGCCGGAGCTGCGGGGCAAGATGCAATCGGGCCTGCGGGCTGGAATCGATACGACTCGGTATCGATATCAGCCGGAGGGCCGGGAGCCGGAGACGTTGCTGTTTTTGGGTTCGTTTCGCCACATACCGAACCGGGAGGCTTTGACCTGGTTTTTGCAGCAGGTATGGCCGAGTCTGGTGGCGGCGCGGCCGAGTGTGAAGCTGGTGATTATTGGCAGTGACGCGCCTCCGCGGCACTCGCTGCCCGAGGTGGGGCAGATTGAGATGATCGGCTTCGTGGATGATGTTCGCGAGGCGTTGGAACGGTATGCGGTGTTCATCTGCCCGATTTTGACTGGGTCGGGGGTGCGGGTGAAGTTGCTGGAAGCGTATGCGGCGGGTATGCCGGTGGTGTCGACGACGGTGGGGGCGGAAGGCTTGGCGGAGGGGGATGGGGAGACTTGTCTGCTGGCCGATGAGCCGCAGGCGTTTGTGGCGAAGGTGCTGCAGTTGTTGGAGGACCCGAGCGGGGCAGCCGCATTGGCTGGGCGGGCGCGGGCCGAGGTGGTGGAGCACTGGGACATGGCGACGATTACGGCGCGGCTGGCGGAGAGTTATCGGGAGGCGGTGAGGGAGAAACGCCGGGCTGAATTGTGAATCAATTCAGGGGATGCGGGCTCTCGGTGAAATTTTCGCCTTGTGTTGGGCGGGCGTGGCGATTCAGGGCGGCCTGCTCGCGGCGTATGCGGCGGGGATGCCGGTGGTGTTGTTGGCGGATGGGGACGGCGAGACGTGTGTGCTGGGGGAGAGTCATCAGGAGGCGGTGAGGGAGAAACGCCGGGCTGAATTGTGAATCAATTCCGGGGATGCGGGCGCTTGGTGATTTTTCGCCTTGTGTTGGGCGGGCGTGGCGGTTCAGGGTGGCCTGCTCGCGGCGTATGCGGCGGGGATGCCGGTGGCGTTGACGGCGGTAGGGGCGGAAGGCTTGGCAGATGGGGACGGCGAGACGTGTCTGCTGGGGGAGAGTTATCGGGAGGCCATGGGGGAGAAACGCCGGGTTGAATTGTGAAACAATCCAGGGCATGCGGGCGCATAGTGAAATTCTAGCCTTGTGTTGCGCGGGCGTGTCGTTGGCACAGTCGCCGGCGCTTGATCATTTCGAGACGAAGATTCGGCCAGTGTTGGTGGCGCGATGTTACGGCTGCCACAGCGCGGGGGCGGCGGCGATTCAAGGCGGCCTGCGCCTGGATTCGACGGCGGCGATGCAGCGCGGTGGCAACTCGGGGCCGGTGGTGTTAGCGGGCGATGCGGATGGCAGCGTGCTGATTCGGTCGATTCGGCGGACGGATAAGAGTTTGCAGATGCCGCCGGGGCCGGGGCTGAGCAAAGAGGTGGTGGCGGATTTTGAGCGTTGGGTGAAAGACGGCGCGGTGATGCCGATGGACGCGGCGCCAGTGCGGGCGAAGGCGGGGAAGACGCTGTGGTCGTTGCAGAAGCCGGTGCGGCAGCCGGGAAGCATAGACGACTTTGTGAAGAAGGGTTTGGCGGAGAAGGGCCTGGCGATGTCGTCCGAGGCAGACCGGCGGACCTTGATTCGGCGGGTGAGTATAGACGTGACGGGATTAGCGCCGACGGCGGCGGAGACGGAAGCCTTTATGGCGGACCGTTCGCCGGATGCGTATGGAACGTTAGTTGATCGGCTGTTGGCGTCGCCGCATTACGGCGAACGATGGGGCCGGCATTGGCTGGATGTGGCGCGGTATGCCGACTCGGTGAACGATTCCGTGAATGCGGGGCAGCGGTATCCGTGGAGTTACACGTATCGGGATTGGGTGATTTCGGCGTTGAACGCGGACATGCCGTACGACCAGTTCGTGCTGTACCAACTGGCGGCGGATCGGGTGCCGAATGTGGACAAGAAGCACTTGGCGGCGCTGGGATTCATTCGACTGGGACGGGAGTTTCCGAAGAGCCAGCCGGAGACGGTTGACGATCGGATCGATGCTTCGACCCGCGGCCTATTGGGATTGACCGTGGCGTGTGCCCGCTGCCATGACCATAAGTACGACCCGATTCCGACGAAGGACTACTATTCGCTCTATTCGATTTTTTCGAATCTGCGGGAGCCGGAGGAGCTGCCCGTATTAGGGAAGGCCGCGGAGCCGACGGTGTACGCCGCGAGGCTGGCGAAGATCCGGGCGGCGCAGGACGAGTATCGGAAACGGCGGCACGCGGAGATGGTGGCCTTCTTTCAGACGCAGGATGCCGAGTATCAGAAAGCTACGGTAGATGCCAAGGGGTTATCGAATCCGGAAATTGAAGAGCTCGTGCGGCAGCGGCAGTTGAACCTGCACGTGTTGAATCGCTGGCGGAAAGAGGTAGCGAACCCGTCGGCGGTACCGCTGGCTGAATTCGAGCAGATCTATACCGAAGGCGACAGCAACAACACGCGGGCGCTCCGGGTGCGCTACAACACGATGTTGGCGCAGGCTGCCTATGACGGCGCGGTGCCGCGGGCGATGGCCATCGAAGACGTGCCGGAGCCGGTGGCGGCG
>Ga0105047_10020117_pt1 | contig 10268 bp, 5 predicted proteins | sample MAT04_FD_78384 | JGI IMG/M metagenome (GOLD analysis project Ga0105047, IMG submission 78384) | Freshwater microbial communities from Lake Fryxell liftoff mats and glacier meltwater in Antarctica - MAT-04 (megahit assembly) | ecosystem: Environmental > Aquatic > Freshwater > Ice > Liftoff... | reverse complement strand
TCGTTTACGAGGCGAAATGATCCCGGTTTCCTCCCCCCTCCCCTTGCGAGAGAGGGGCCGGGGGTGAGGCAGCGTGCCAACTCATAAACTGTTCGATCTGTGATGCAGACTTACCCCTCACCCCTAACCCCTCTCCCGCACGGGGAGAGGGGAACAAAACCAAAACGAAAAGCAACGAACGATGAACCTCACCGATCTCACCTGGCCCGACGTTGCCGCTCTGGACAAGTCGACACCAATCGTTTTCCCCGTCGCCGCACTCGAGCAACATGGCCGGCATATGCCCGTGTTCACCGACAGTCTGTTAATGGGCGAAATCGTTCGCCGAGCCTCGGTGAAGTTCGAAAAAACAGTACTCTTCGCCCCGCTGCAATGGCTCGGCAACTCGGACCACCACCTCGATTTCCCCGGGACGCTCTCCGCATCTCCGCGGGTTTACATCGATCTTTTGAACGGGCTGTTCGAGAACTTCCTGGCCCACGGATTCACGCGACTCGTCATCATCAATGGCCACGGCGGCAACGACGTCCCGGGCAAGCAAGCCGTGTTTGAAACGCGACAAAAGCACCGCACTCGTCGAGACCTTTTGCTGTTGTTCGCGACGTACTGGAACCTCGTCGAGAACCCCGCGGCCGCCCATCCCGATTTGAAACAAACGAAAATGGGCCACGCCTGCGAGTGGGAAACCTCGATGGTGTTGCGGCTCAATCCAAAACTTGTCAAAGACCATACGAACGTACCGAATGTGGAATTCGGCAACCCCTTCGAACCCGCGAGCCGCGGTTGGGTGATGCCGGATCGTTCGGAACCCGGACACATCGGCGAGTCTCAACACGCCACGGCCGAGAAGGGCGAAGCACTCTTCGAGACTTTCACCGACGGCTTTACCAAGTTGCTTAACCGCGTGATTGCCTGGGATGGCCGGAGTTGGAACGGATGACGACCCCGGACCCCCGCTCGCGATCCTGGACCTGGCTCGTTGCTGGCCTGTTGCTCTGTGCGACGACCATCCTTTACATGGATCGACAAACCCTGGCAAATGTGTCGGTCCGTGTCACACTCGCCTTCGGCTTGAACGAGGAACAATACGGCGACCTGGAATGGGCCTTCGGCTGGGCATTTGCGTTAGGCTCGCTCGGTTTTGGTTTTCTCGTCGACCAAATTAGCATCCGCTGGCTGTACCCGATTGCCCTGTTCGGCTGGTCGGCGGCCGGGGTGTTGACGGGGTTCGCCACATCGTACGACGAACTCCTCGCCTGCCGCACGCTGTTAGGCATTTTCGAAGCGGGCCACTGGCCCTGTGCCCTGGCAACCACGCAACGACTCCTCTCGCGCTCCAGTCGGACGATGGGAAATAGCGTCCTTCAAAGCGGTGCTTCGCTCGGCGCGATCGTCACGCCGTTGATCGTGCTCGGGATTATTCGCTACGCCGATCCGGGAGAACCCGCGCGAAACGCCCACTTCGCACTCGGCGGCGGTTCTGCCGTCGCGGCTACGGGCGAACCACCCACCGTCTGGCAGCTACCGTTCATTATCGTCGGTGCCGTCGGCATGCTGTGGATCGTTGCCTGGTTGACAATCGTGCGTTCAAGCGATCTCGCAAAACCAGTTGAACGCTCGGGAACAGTCGCGTGGTCTGCGTTCCTGGATCGACGGTTCATTGTGCTGCTTGTGATGGTGACGACACTGAATACATCCTGGCAGATTATTCGAGCGTGGCTACCAAAGATCCTGATTCAGGGCCGCGGGTATGAGGAATCGACCGCATTACTGTTTAATTCTGCCTACTATATCGCCACTGATATCGGCTGTATATTCGCAGGCCTCGCGACACTCGCATTCGCCCGCCTTGGATATAATGTCCATCGAACGCGAATCACTGTTTTTGCGATCTGCGCTTTTCTGACGGCTCAAACACTCGTCGCCTCCCAATTACCCCAGGGCTGGTTATTACTGGGCGTCCTACTCGTAATCGGGGCCGGATCGTTGGGTTTATTTCCGTGCTATTACTCATTCACACAAGAACTGAGTAAAACGCATATGGGAAAGGTCACGGGTTTACTGGCGGCAACGGGGTGGTTCGTCTCATCGCCGATCCAAAAAGGGTTCGGTCGTCTGGTCGACGTGACTCACTCGTACGATTTGGGTTTTGCGTTGGTGGGGTTACCGCCCCTATTTGCATTAGGAATGTTGTTGTTATTGTGGCGACGAGGTTCGGATTGAGTATTGGATCGTTCCGCTCCGCAAGCTGCGCGTCGTATTTATGTCTATGAGGTATATTTCTAATGCATCACCCACTTGAACCGCTCTCGGCCGAGGAAGTCCAACGTGTGGTCATGACACTTAAGGACGCAATGAAGATCACATCGACGACGCGGTTCGTTTCCGTGCAACTGAAGGAACCATTTAAAACAGCCGTTCATTTGGGAACTACTACCCTGCCTCGCGAAGCGTTCGTGGTTCTCTTCGATAATGCCACGAATTCCTGTTATGAAGCAGTCGTCTCAATCACAAACAGCGCGGTCTTGGGTTGGAAACATATCCCCGGCGTGCAGCCGACGATGACCATCGATGAGCAAGTGGAGTGCGAACAGGCCGTGTTGAATAGCCCCGAATTTGCGGCCGTATTGGAGCGGCAGTATGGCATCACCGATACCAAACTTGTGATGGTGGATATCTGGAGCGCCGGGTATTACGGAACAGTGGAAGAAGGCACGCGACGTCTTGCACGACCCCTCTGCTTCCTGCGGACCGACCCGACCGACAATGGGTACGTTCGACCTATTGAGGGGCTGCGACCGCTCGTTGACCTCAATGAAATGCGGGTGATTCGCGTCGAAGAATTCGGCCATTGGCCACTCCCGACGCAACCCGGCAACTACGCCTCCGACCGCGTGCCGAATCAACGTACTGATTTGAAACCGATCGCGATCACCCAACCGGAGGGGCCGAGTTTCACCATTAACGGTCATCAAGTGCAGTGGCAGAACTGGAAGTTTGTCGTCGGTTTCAATGCTCGCGAAGGTCTCACACTCCATCATTTGCGATACACCGATGCTGATAAAGATCGTTCAATTCTTTATCGAGCATCACTCACCGAAATGGTCGTTCCCTATGGCGACCCCGGACCCACACAATATCGCAAAAATGCATTCGATGTCGGCGAATATGGCATGGGTATGTGTGCCAATTCGCTCGAACTGGGTTGCGATTGCCTCGGCGAAATTCGCTACTTCGATGCCCATTTAACGACGAGTCGCGGCGAACCGCTGACCATCAAAAATGCAATTTGCATGCATGAAGAGGATTATGGAATCCTCTGGAAACATACGGATCGTCGCCTGAACACGCCCGAAGTCCGTCGATCGCGGCGACTCGTGATCTCCTCCGTTTCAACTGTGGAAAACTACGAATACGGCTTCTTCTGGTACCTTTATCAAGACGGCAACATCCAGTTTGAAATCAAGCTCACCGGGATCCTGTCGTTAGGCACATTAAAGGATGGAGAAACTTCGCCCTATGGCGCTTTGATCGCGCCGCAATTGTATGCTCCGAATCATCAACACTTCTTCAATGTCAGGCTCGATTTCGATCTCGATGGTATCGCGAATTCCGTCTACCGAATCGATGTTGAGCCCGAAACTACGGGGGACAATAATCCGCACGGGAATGCCTTCTCCGCGAAGTCGACGGTGTTGAAGACGGAGAACGAAGCCCTTGCAAATGTGAATGTCGAAAAGGCCCGGACGTGGAAGGTCGTGAATCCGTCGGTGAAGAATTCCGTCGGCGAACCGGTCGGTTACAAGTTCATGCCCGGTGACACCGCGGTGCCCTATGCATCCCGCGAAGCCTGGTGGCGCAAACGAGCCGGGTTCGTCGATCATCACGTCTGGGTAACGCCATTCGAGGAACGTGAGAAGTATGCCGCGGGCGATTACCCGAACCAAAGCCAGGGCGGGGATGGCCTCATCAACTGGACGGAACAAAACCGGTCAATCGAGAACACCGACGTCGTCTTTTGGTACACCTTCGGCCACACGCATATTCCGCGACCCGAAGATTACCCGGTGATGCCCACGGCGTACATTGGCTTCCTGTTGAAGCCGAACGGGTTCTTCTCCATGAACCCCGCAAACGACGTCCCGCCCTCGGTGAAGGTCAAAGCGAAAGCGGGTTGCTGCCACTGACAACCCACTGTCACTCGTCCGAATATGGCCCGCGAAAGAACCAAGATTTGTCGGGAATTTGGTAAGCGATCTTCATCGCGGCGTCCGAAGTCGACGATTCCGGTGCGTTCGATGACTGCATGACAAAGTCGTGTAACGTCGTCGTGAGCAAAGTCCTCTCGACCGGGTATGGCGCCTTGCCGGTGGAAAAGAACTCTTCGATTTGGAATGTCAATGCATCGAAGAATCTCGCACCCGGCGGTCCAGGTAAAGCGAACAGTGTGGAGTGAATTTTCGGATCGCCCTTCAGTTTCACGGCAGCCGTGATGTCGGCGACGTAGCCGGGGAGATGCAATAGCGTTCCTTGCGTTCCATCGAGGTATTCGACGACGACAGCCGTGGGTTTCTCAACGTGGTCGCGGGGCGTTCCGTAGTCCCGCGTCGCACTTCGTCGAAGGGCCGCCTCGGCGAGGTCCTTGTTCCATGTCCCGCGATCCCAGGCTTTCCACACTGCATCGCCGCTGTAGGTTCGGACTTTACTGACACCCGTTTCACCACCTTTACGGCGCTCAAGTAAACACTGTAAGGTTTCCAAGGCATGGAAGTCATAGATATCAAGATCGGCGTAGAAGCAGACCACGGCTTCTTCCACACCTGCACCGAACGGGAGTTCCCATTCGGGGCGTCGCCAGGTTACCGGTAGCGATGAACCGGCCATGAGGGGAATGCCAAACTTCTTGGCCGAGTCGTACATCTTGCGCGCTTTTTGATGGTCGTATGACAAGTGCTTATCCACGAAGATTGGCACGGTTTTCTTGGATTTCTGCAGGAATTCTACGATTTGCTGAAAGAACTCCGCTCGCGGGTAGAGAATTTGGCGATTCTCGTTCCGCGGGTAATCGCCATGTTCGACGATCATCAGGATTCCGTCGACATCGAGGCCGCTCTCCCCACCGAGTGCAGCTGGAATAGAGTCGGCAATGGCCACGCCTTTCTTCTTTTCCAGCGTCCGTGCCAGATCCAGCATCGTTCCCTGTTGGTGATATTGGTGGTTGTATTGCCGTAGGACCTGAAACGGCGGTTGATGATGCTTTCCTTTTACGGTATATCCATACACGAGTCGGCCAACAATGTGATAAGCATGGGACGTTTTATAATACACGCTATTCACCGCCGCGATCCGCTTCCGCTTGGTATCCTGAGCGAACGCCTGCCAGGGTAAGGCAGCACTCCCGAGCAATCCCGCGGCCGATTGCAGTGCCTGACGACGATTCACGAGGAACTCCAGTCTAGAGCTTGCAGATGCGTTCTCGGAAGAGTGACCCCACCATACCGAATTATGGGGTCCACCGATGCGAGAAAATTGGAGACTTCTCGCTCAACGCGACAAAGTCTTTCTAGTCTTTACCCCGGGAGGGGTTGCACACTACCACGATTGTGCATTATCCAACTCTTTCAGGGCAAATAACTTTGGGTTTTGCGTAACCCAGGGTGCGCTTCGCGACGCTGGGTTGTGGAGTCCAACACCGACACGGATAAAGACTGAGCGAACGGACATCCGATTTCGAATAACGTGATCGGACTTCGGAAGTCGGCGGCCCTGCTTTGTGTAATACAGACAAGCGAGTTGTAAATCGGATCACTTCGGATCAAAACGGATTACCAACGGATCACTTTTGGATCAAAACGGCGCACTTTCGGATCACTTTGAAGTGGGTTTCGAGCGTTTCGGAGGCCAAAAAGTTGCACAACGGGTTGTGATAGACAGGGTTTATCCTGTGCAATACAGAATACGAGCTTCTGAGCTCAGCGAAGGTGCCAAGGTGCCAAGGTGCCACGGCACCTTGATTCGGTACCCGCTGGCACCGTGGCACCTTCGCATCCGAAGGGGGAAGCGCAGGAATACGACCGGAATCGCTGTGGCATCTGGCGAGTCTTGTTGAAAATTGAGAAGGCGATTGACGAATTGCACTCTGAGGAACGATACTAACCGGATTGGATCTCTTCAGGAACTCGCCATGAATATCCTCGAAGCCGAACACTTTTGTCTCGCCTGCAGTCAACGCACCCCGACGCAAAAGTTCGGCTGCACGCATCCACTTCACGTGGCGATTTCGTTCGTTTCACTGGGGTATTGGCTGCCGATCTGGTTGTCGTTGTGGGCGGTGTCCGTTGCGTTGCCCTACCGTTGCATTCGCTGCCAGGGACGCTGCGGGCCCGGCGGCAACTCGATTCCCCAGCTTATCGGTGCCGGCCTTTCAGCATTGGTTTTGCTAATCGCCAGCCTCGGGATCGTCCATTTACTCCTGAAAAAAAACACACTCCAGGTCGAGATCGGCGACCCTCCTCCGCAGAGTTTCCCCGAGCCATCGACCATCGGCGGAACCGAAACGGCGGAAGTTGTTACCAAAACGGAACCGGGAATTCTGCCGCCCATGAAAAACGAATCACCCGTTGTTGCGCCGAAAAAAGAGGATCTTCCACCTCCACCCGAACCAATGAAACCCGTGTCGAAGAATCCTTTCATGCAAGCATCGCCGGTCGAACCAGCCGGGCCAATAGCGAAGCTACCCCCTGAACCGGAGCCGAAAAATCCGTTTGATCCGCCCATGCGTAATCCCTCGGATCCGGTCCCAGTGGTCCCCGTTCAGCCAGTTCCTAAAGTTCCCGTTAATCCGAGCCCGAAGTGGATCGCGAATGCGACAATAATCGTTTCAAAAACCGAAGCAACGCCGATTGCAACGACTGCCAATTACCTCGATTCTTATCTGGACGCCGTCAAACGCGGCGATACCAAGGCTTCGAAAAAACTCATTGCCGATAGTGTTGTCGTACTGTTGACAACGCCACTCCCGGTCATGGTCGAGTCCCGTAGTCGCGGCTACGCCTATTTGCGATTGACAGAAGGCGAAGACGAAGGAAAGTTTTACGTGGCCCGGGATCGCGATGCTGAGAATGGCGCTCCGGGCGAACTCAAGAAGTAATGTCATTTCGCGAAGCGAGGGGTTCTGCGTCGTCCTCCCTCGCTCCAATGAATCGGGCTTGTGTTCGCGGGCCGTTTTCGCTCCAATCGAGCCACGCTCGAAGTGCGCCCGCACGGACGCGGACCCGACCGGGACGGAGCCGGACGCTCGCCGATGGCTTCTGCTTTACCAAACACTCGACTTGCGGCACCGGACGATCAACCCGTCCGGATCGAAGTTCGTATCGGTAATGATCGGCCTACGGAGTATCATTTCGCCGATACCGAGTTTCTCGTGGGCGGCGCGGCAGGGTGCGATCTGCGCTTGCCCGGGCTGCATCTGCCACCGGTCGTCTGCCGGATCAGTCGGGCGTCGAACGCTTTGCAACTGCACCTCCTCGATGGGACGTTCCCACTGCTCTTGAATGGTCAAATTTTACAAGAAAAAGGGCCATTTCCGCTCGATAACGGCGATCGGATTGCCGTTGGCCCGGCGGACCTGACCGTCGTGGTGCCGAATCGGCACATCCGCCCGCGGTTCGTGCCGATTTCTCCCGAACCGCCAGCCGGGCGGGTGGCATTGCCGACGCCCGAGAATTCCGATTCGGGGCACCATTCACTTCCCATGCCATCCGCGGATTTCAAGGCCCTCGCCGCGGAGCGACAGGAACTGTTACGTTTTCGGGCTGAACTCGAAGAGCAAGCCCGCGAACTCGAGTCCGATCGGGTCACTTGGTATCGCCGACGTCAGGAGATGGAAGTCGAGTATCGCCGGTTCCGCGAACGGCCCGACCCAACAATCCGTGAGAATGAGGTCGCACGCCGCGAAGCGGAACTCGACCAGGTTCGTCAGGAATTGACGGAGATTCGCCAGAAGCTCGTGGTGCAGTATCAGGAACGGCGCGACCATATGCAGGAGATGATTCGCCGAGCGAATGAAACCCTCAATGAACGCCAACAAAAGTTCGACGAAGAGTGTACGAACCGAACGCAGCAATTGGACGAACGCGCACGGCAACTCGCCACCCCTCCGGAGAACCCGGCGGAACTCTCGCTCGCCGTGCGGAACAAGGAATTGATCGTCCGTGAAAATCAGTACCAACAAGAAAAGGCTCAGTTTGCCGAGGATTTGCTCCGCCAAGAACGCTCGAAGGCACTTCAAACCGACCGACAACGCGAACTCGACCGCCGAGCCGAAGAGATCGATCGCCAGTACGAACGACTCCGCCGCGATACCGCAGAACTGGAAGAACACGTTCGACTGGCCGGCGCCGAACAGGACCGCAACGACGCGGAAACAGCCCGACTCGACCGCTTGCGTGCCGACCTGGAAGGACAAGCCGCACGCCTCGCCGAGCGCTCGGCTCAGGTCGAATCCCAGCAAGCGATGCTAGCCGTTTTGCGTGCCCGGCTCGACCGGCGCCAGGATGAAATGCGCGATGAAGCAACGAAACTCGCCACGGATCGAGCTCGTCTCGACGATGCTCAGCGCGACCTCGATCATCGCTTACGGGACGCCGAGCGATTGCGAGCCGAACTTGCAACCGCTCGCGATGGTCAGGCAGAACAGGAATCGCAGATTGCCGAGCGGACGGCGTGGCTCGATGTGACCCTGGCCGAGATTCAGCAACAAAAGGGCTCGCTGAACACGGAGCAAACTCGCCTTGCGCTCAAGGAAACCGATCTCGACGCCCGGACCGCGGAGATTGCCGAGCAAACCGCGGTGCTGAAAGCCCGCGTTTCGCAAGTGATGGATTTGCAACAGCGGCTCGAAGCCGATCGCTCGGCCGTGCGCGAACGCGAATCCACGCTCACGGATGCCGACACGGCCCGGCAAACCTTCCAGGAACAACTTCGTCGGCGCTCCGAAGAGCTTGGCGTGCGAACCAAACAATCCGATGAACTGGCACGGAGACTTGTCGAGGATCGTGCCGAACTCGACCGCAAGCGGGCCGAACTCGATGTGGCTCGCGAAGAAACCGAACGGCATCTCACCACATCGCGGGAATCACTCGATCAACGCACGGTGGAACTCGCGGCCCGCGAAACAGCCCTCGAACGGCAAGTTGCCCGCTTACGCGATGCCGGTCGGGGAGTCGCCGCGGCTCGCAAGGAACTCGCCGCGGCCCGTCAAACTTGGGAAGTCGAGCGGCACGCGATTCAGGACCAACTCGACGCGGCCCAGGCCGAGTGGGCAACGCGGCGCGCCCAGGCCCTTGAAGAAATCGCTGTTTTACGACGGGAAACCCCCGACCTTGAAGAACGGGCCGCGAACGCGCTGGCAAGTCTTGCGGCCGCCCGTGGTGTTCTGCGAGGGCACCTTGGGGAATTGAGCACGTTCGCCGGGCAAACTCGCCAGGAACTCGATGCGCTTCGGGCGGACGTTCAGCAGCGCGAACACGCCCTCGAAGCCGCGAGAGCCGAGCACCGGTTGGCGGTGACGGATTTCCGCCAGCAATTGCTCGACTGGCAAGCCCGCGTCGCGGAGTTAAAAGGCCTGCTCGCCCGCGGGGAAACCCGACTCGAAACCCGACAAGCCGAGGTGCAAGCCGCAGCCCGCCAAGTGGACGTCACCACGGTGGAACTCGCCCGTCAGGCCGTGGTTCTCCGCGAAGAACGGCAAAAAGTCACGGAACGACGCACCGAAGTCGAGCGCCATCTCACGGACATGCGGGAGTGGTATCGAAGCAAGCTCCGCGAACTCGCCACTTCGCGAGTCGATCCGCAAGTCGACATGCCGGAACCCACGATCCTGGCTTTTCACGGCGAATTCGAAGAAATCGAACCGGGCGATAAGCAACTCGGCGACCTGCTTCGCTCGTCGGATTTAGTCGATGCCGAAACGCTCTCCCGGCTCTGGGCCGAGGCCCAACTTCAACGACGAACTCTCCGACAGGTGTTGCTCGCCAGTGGCGCCATCACGCTGTATCAGCTTGCACTGATCGAAGCGGGGAATCTGGACGCCCTGGTTTTAGGGCGGTTCCGCGTGGTGGATCGACTCCGCGTCACAGCCCGCGAGGCGATCTATCGCGTGTTCGACCCGACGCGGGGAGGTCTTTTCGTGCTCCGGCATTTGGCCGAAGCCGAGATGGAAGACGCGGTCCGGCCGGATGAGTTCCGTCAACGATTCGCCGCGGCAT
>Ga0105047_10020114_pt1 | contig 10268 bp, 11 predicted proteins | sample MAT04_FD_78384 | JGI IMG/M metagenome (GOLD analysis project Ga0105047, IMG submission 78384) | Freshwater microbial communities from Lake Fryxell liftoff mats and glacier meltwater in Antarctica - MAT-04 (megahit assembly) | ecosystem: Environmental > Aquatic > Freshwater > Ice > Liftoff... | reverse complement strand
GTCGTGTGCACCGCAGTGCGACCGTTGGCCATGTGCCCGAGGGTACCGTCGCCATTCGTAGCCGTCCCACTAACCTGAACAACGTGGCAACCCTTCGACTCTTCGCTGCCGCTCGCGAATCCGCGGGCACGGGGCGCGCGCAGTTTGAAGGTGCAACCGTGGGCGATGTGTTAGCCGCGGCCAGCGCCAGCTTCGGGCCATCGTTCGTGGCGGTGCTACCCAACTGCAAGGTGTGGGTGAATGGCGATCCCGCCGAGCCGACGACAGCTGTCGGAACTGCCGATGAGGTGGCGGTACTTCCGCCCGTGAGTGGAGGATCGTTATGACCGCCGACGACAAGAACAATCTCGACGCAGCAGCGCTTGCGCTTGACGATCTGCGAGCGATGCGTGCCGAGCTGCAGCACCAAGACGACGCGGTCAGCTATGCACGTCGCCTCGCCCAGGCGCGACTCGACTTCGTGCGCGCCGAGATGCGCAATCGCGCGGAGGGTTCCGACCGCGATATCACCGACGAGATTCCGAACGTCATCGGCTCGCACCTGACGGGTGGCGCGTCGCGGCCACCACGCCCTGTCGCCGACTTCTCTGCTCATCCGCTCGCCGTTGAGCTGGAAGTCCTGTGCGACGACGCGTGCAGCACCGACCTGCCAGCGATGAGCCACGAAGAACTGGCGTCGTACGCCAGTCGCCTGAACGACTTCGAGCAACTGCGTTCGAACCAGCGGCGCGACCTGTTTGCCCGCATCGACGCCTTGAGCGCTGAACTGGTGCGTCGCTACCGCGACGGCGAGGCAAGTGTCGAGGGCCTGCTCGTCGACTGACCTGTCGTTCGCCGATATCTGTTCGCTCATATGTAGTTGACTGAGGCGTGATGGCAGTGCGCAACGAGATCGATAAGCGGTTGGCCGATGTCGGCGAATTCATCCGCACGCAACGAGAAGTAGCGCGCATGAGCGTGCGCCGCCTGGCCGAAGTGGCGGACATCAGCAATCCGTACCTATCGCAGATCGAACGCGGGTTGCGCAAGCCGTCGGCGGAGATCCTTCAGCAGATCGCGAAAGCACTGCAGATCAGCGCCGAGACGTTGTACGAGCGGGCCGGCCTTTTGGCCCCCGATGCACAGGCGCGCGGCGTGCGGGCAGCGATCGCGGCTGATCCTTTGTTGACGCCCGAACAGCAACAAGCCTTGCTCAATGTCTACCAAAGCTTCGTTGGGCGCGATTTAGACCGCTCCTGACATCACGGCGCGCCCGTGGGCGTGGAGTTGGTCGCATCTGACACACCGAATCTGACACGAAATCGCGACCAACCGGCTTGACCAGTTTGGCTCAATCGCGGAATGTTGACCCGGGGGATAGTGTTTCAACTCTCGTGCAACGGGTCGCAGTCCTTTCGCTCCATACCTCGCCCTTAGCCCAGCCGGGCTCGGGCGACAGTGGTGGCATGAATGTCTACGTGCGCGAGCTGGTTTCGGCGCTGGCACAGGCCGGCGTCGACTGCACGACCTACACCCGTCGCACCAGCCGTGAGCAGGCCGATGTTGTTCAGGTCGAGCCCGGGCACCGGGTAGTCCACGTCGACGCGGGGCCGTTCGATCTCGCCAAGGAGCAGCTGCCGGGCGTGCTGCACGAGTTCGGCGATGTGGTGATTGGCCACATCAAGAACGATTCGCCGGCCGATGTGCTGCACGCCAATTACTTCCTCAGTGGGCTTGTCGCGCATCGCCTGAAGCACGAGCTCGACATCCCGTTCGTCAGCACTTTTCACACGCTCGCCCGAGTGAAGGCGGAGGGTGGCGACCACGAGCCGGAGTGGCGCGACCGCGCCGAGCACGAGATCATCAGCTGCGCCGACGCAATCCTGGTCAGTTGCACCGAAGAAGAGCACCAGTTCCGTCGTCTCTACGGCAACCCGCAAGGCCGCATCGAGATAGTCGCCCCCGGTGTCGAGCACGCCTTCTTCGCGCCTGGTGATCGTGGTGGCGCGCGCCGTGCACTCGATCTGCCGGCCGATGTGCCGGTATTGCTGTTCGTCGGACGCATTCAGCCGTTGAAGGCACCCGATCTAGCGATCAAGGCGCTCGCCGGGTTGAACCGCAGCGACGCGTTGTTGCTCATCGTCGGTGGCGCCAGTGGGCCAGAGGGCGATCGCGAGATGGCGCGACTGAACGCGTTGGTCGACGAACTCGGTCTTGCTGGCCAGGTGCAGTTCGTGCCGCCGCAACCACACCACATTCTCAGCACGTACTACCGCGCCGCCGATGCCGTCGTGGTGCCGAGCCGCAGCGAGAGCTTTGGCCTCGTCGCGCTCGAAGCATCTGCGTGTGGCATTCCTGTTGTCGCGTCGGGTGTCGGCGGGCTGCTGACGCTGGTCGATCACGGCGAGAACGGTTACCTAGTTCACGATCGCGACCCGGCGATGTTCGCGCAATACCTGCGCGAGATCATCGATCACCCCGCGCATGCAGCAGCGCTTGGCGCGCGTGGTGCCGAGCGGGCGAAGGCGTATACGTGGGGATTCGCCGCCGCCCGTCTGCGACGCACCTACAACGACCTTGCGATTCGCGAGCTGGTCGCCTGCGAGTGAGCGATTACTACCTGCCGCCATCGCTGCAGGAGTGCGAAGCATCAATCGACGAATGGCTGCGCGGATTCGCTCGCGACAACGAGTTGGTCGAGGCGATCGATCGCGGAGAACCAGGCGAACCCGAGCCGCGCTGGTATGTGCGGCTGCGTGGTGAAGAGAAGGAACACATAACCCTGTGGTTCACGCTCGGCCAACGCACCTTGCGCTTCGAGGTCTACGTGCTGCCCGCGCCGCAAGAGAACGCGGCGGCCGTCTACGAATTGGCGCTGCGCCGCAACGACAAGCTGGTCGGCGCGCACTTTGCGATCGGGGTCGAGGATGCGATCTTCCTGAGGGGCGAGTTGCCGCTGACGTCGCTGACCGAAGCGGAACTCGACCGCATCGTCGGCTCGCTGTACGCCTACGTCGAGCAGTCGTTTCCCGCGATGATCCGCCTCGCCTTCGCCAGCAAGTTCACGTAGCGCACTGCCAGTTAGGTGATGAGTTGTTAGGCGGTGAGTTGCCGCCCCTGCCATCCGCCCGTCCCCAGTACGGGTGCCGGGTGGGTGGACTTCGGGGAAGTCGACCGCCCACCCGGTTTTCGGCCGCCCAGCGATCTGGGGCACCCGGCGATCCGGAAGTGACGACTTGGAGGTCCGCCAGTAGGTGACGAGTATGGCGACGAAGAAGATCACGATCACATTGCCGGAAGAACAGGTCGACCTGATGCGCGATCTCGTGGCCGTTGGTCGAGCCGACTCGATCTCGGGTTTCGTGCAGGGTGCGGTCAACACAGCTCTCAACGACGTCGAACTCTGGGGACTCGAGTTGGCGGCTGCGCTCGACGCGACTGGCGGGCCATTGACCGCTGCGGAAGTCGCGTGGGCCGACAGGACTCTGGGTATCACTTCGGTCGCCGGTTAAGTCGGGTTCGCGAGTCACCATTCCGACAGGTGCTCTCGCACAGTCGATCCGGCAGCCGCAGCGGCAAGCCCGACTCGCTCGTCTCCTTCGACAGCCAACGACCGATGTGGTTGCGCTCGATCAACGTGATGCGATTGCGGTTGGTCGATTGCTGGCGCACACCGGCACCAGCGACGTGATCGACGCCCATGTCGTGATCTGTGCCAAGCGTGCCGAACAGAGCGTGGTCACGTCCGATGCTGCTGATCTCGCCGCGCTAGACCCGACTTTGCTTCTTGTTCATATCTGAATTGGGTCGCGTAGCCTGAGCCCCATGACCTCCCAGTCGTCGTATCGGTTGGCAGTTGTGGGTGGGGGCAACATGGGTGCCGCGCTTATCGGCGGGCTACTCAACGCCGGCTGGGCGGCTGGCGATCTGGCCGTTGTTGAGGTGCTTACTAGCCGTGCCGATCAATTACGGGCGATGTTTCCGGGTGTGGCCGTGACCGATGCTGTCCCGCAATGTGTTGCAGCAGTGATCGCGGTGAAGCCACCCGACGTTGCCGCCGCGTGCACCGCGGCCGCCGCCGCCGGTGCGACTCGGCTGCTCAGCATCGCTGCCGGAATTCCACTCGCCACGTTGCAGGCGGCCGCGGGCGCGAAGGTCGCGGTTGTGCGCGCGATGCCCAACACTCCGTCGCTTGTCGGCGAAGGCGCAGCCGCGATCAGCGCTGGCGCCGCGGCCAACGACGACGACATGGCTTGGGCGCAAGAAATTCTCGGCGCTGTCGGAATAGTCGTGCGCGTTCCCGAGACCGAACTCGACGCCGTCACAGGATTGGCAGGTAGTGGCCCGGCGTATTTGTTCCTGGTCGCCGAGTCGTTGATCGTGGCCGGCGTTGCGGCGGGGCTCAGCCAAGAGAACAGCGAGGCGTTGGTGACGCAGTTGTTCGTCGGCTCGGCGGCGCTGCTCCGCGACCGCGGCGAACCAGCCGAGCTGCGCCGAATGGTGACCTCGCCCGGCGGAACGACTGCTGCCGGGTTGCGGGTCTTGGACGAGCGCAACGTTCGCGACGCCTTCCTTGATGCCGTACTGGCGGCGAAGGCACGGAGTGTCGAGCTCGGCACGAGCTCGGGCGGATCTTAGGTGGGGCTGGGCGGGAATTAGGCAAGCCATCGCTCGGGAAAGAAATCCGGGTGTGACGCTTTTCTCACCACCAAGAGTGTGCCTATTGTTCACCCGGTCGCAAGACCGCCGTTTGATTCGTCACACGGGTGTCGCGCCCCGCAAGGGCTGCGCCGCAGAGGGCTGGTGCCATCGGGGGGTTGGCATCGGCCCTCTTCGTTTTTTCTGGCGAGATTTTGCCGTCGCTCATTTTTGCCGTGACCCATTTTGCCGTCGCCCATTTTGCCGTCGCTCATTTTGTCGTGACCAAATTTTAAGGCTCCGCTAGCGTTGGCCGCCCATGGGTCGCCGCTTCGACACGATCTCGTTTCTCAGCGACCTTGGTCTCGTTGACGAGCACGTCGGCGTGGTGAAAGCGATCGTTCGTGATCTTGCACCGCACGTGCAGGTCGTCGACCTCACACATCACATCCCGCCCTACGACGTCCGCGCTGGCAGCCTGGCACTCGCGCGCTCCGTCACCTATCTGCCGTCAGGAGTGATTCTGGCGGCGGTCGATGTCGGCGATCGGCGGCCGGTGGCCGTTGAGGTCGCCGGTGGCAAAGGTGTGCTGCTTGGTCCCGACAACGGATTGCTCGCCTCCGCCGTCGCGATGGTTGGTGGTGCCGAACGCGCCGTCGTGTTGGATCGCGACGAGTTCCACCTCGCCAGCCCCGGCGGCACGCTTGTCGTGCGCGACGTCTTCGCCCCGGTTGCGGCGCACCTATGTAACGGCAGTGACCTTGCCGACCTCGGCACGCTGGTTGATGCCGACACGATCTTGCCTGGCATTGTCCCGCTGTCGCGCGGACTTGATGGCGATGGCACCGGCGGCGGCGAAGGCGTGCGGGCGGAGGTGTTGTGGATCGACCACAACGGCAACTGCCAGCTGAACATCGGGCTCGACGACGTCGCGCCGTGGGGAGTGACGGAAGGAACTCGGCTGCAGGTCACCGCCGGCGAGCAGACCCGCTCGGTGCTGCGCGTCGGGCGGGCCGGAGCCTTGGGTCCCGGTGCGGTCGGCTTGCTGCTCGACGGTTCCGGTCTGCTGACGCTTGTGCTCGACCGCCGCTCAGCGGCCGACGAACTGTCGCTCGCCGCGGCCGACCAAATCACGCTGCAGCCCGGCAGCGATGGAGTTGAGTCCGCCGTCTCAGTGCCGGTCGAACTGCGCCGCTAGCGTTGCGCCAATGCGCCCAGCCACCACACTCACCCTCGGTCTTCTGCTGGTGGCGATCTTGACGGCCGCCATCATTTCGCTCGTTCGGCTATGACCTTGGAACGGCTATGACCTTGGAACGGCTATGACCTTGGAACGGCTATGACCAACCTCGCGCACATCTTCGACGCCCATCCGGCGGATCGTGTTGCCATCATTAGCCGCGGTCGCGAGACGACCTACGGCCAGCTGCGCGATCAGATAGCGCACGTGCGCGGTGGGTTGCAGGCGCTCGGCATCGGCAAGGGCGATCGCATCGCGCTGCTGTGCGGCAACGGCCGTTACTTCGTCGAGTCGTACTTCGCGGCCCTCGGCCTCGGCGCCATCACGGTGCCACTCAATCCCGGTAGTCCGGCACCCGAGATCGAGCGCGAGTTGCGCACGGTTGCAGCCAAGCTCGTCGTTGTCGAGCCTGCGGCCGCGCAAGCGTGGTCGCACGTCAAGAGCGACGTCGTTGCAACGATCCAGCACGTTGTGTGCACCGAGCCGGGAACGGTGACGGGTGCGCACTCTTCGTTCGACGAACTGCTCGCCGCCGACCCGGTGCCGGTTACCGACGTAGACCCCGACGATCTCGCGGCGCTGATCTTCACCAGCGGAACGGCCGGTTCGCCCCGCGCCGCGATGCTGAGCCACGGCAATCTGCTGAGCAATCTCGATCAGAGCAGCAGCACCGACGGCATCAAGGCCGAAGATGTCGTTTATGGAGTACTGCCGCTGTTTCACATCTTCGGCCTCAACGTCGTCATTGGTCTCGGCCTCGCGCGCGGTGCCACCTTGGTGCTTGAGCAGCGCTTCGATCCGTTCACCGCGCTCGAGACGATTCGCGACCGCAAGGTCACGATCATCCCTGGCGCTCCGCCGCTGTGGCTGGCGTTTAGTCACATGGACGACGCGCCCGCCGATAGCTTCGCCACCGTGCGCTTAGCGCTGACTGGCGCGGCAAAGATGCCCGAGGAAGCGATGCGGCGTCTCAAGGAGCGGTTCGGGTTGTCACTGCTCGAGGGCTACGGACTCACGGAAGCGTCACCCGTTGTGACGAGCTCGGCGGGTATGGAAGTGAAGGTCGGTTCGGTTGGCAAGGTGCTCGACGGCATTCAGGTGCGCCTGGTCGATGAGGAGGGCAACGACGCGTTGCAAGGCGACGCAGGCGAGGTGTGGGTCAAGGGGCCGAACGTCTTCAAGGGTTACCTCAACGAACCGGAAGCAACCGCCCGTGTGCTCACCGCCGACGGTTGGCTGCGCACCGGCGACATTGCAATCGTCGACGACGATGGCTATCTCTACCTCGTCGATCGCGCCAAGGACCTCATCATCGTCAGCGGCTTCAACGTGTACCCGGCGGAGGTCGAAGACGTGTTGCTCGATCACGCCGAAGTGGCTGAGTGCGGAGTTATCGGCGTGCCGCATCCGCACACGGGCGAAGCAGTGAAGGCGTTTGTGGTGTTGAAGCCCGGCGCCCTTGCGCACGAGGACTCGCTGATCGCTTGGTGCCTCGACAACCTCGCGCGTTATAAGTGCCCGTCGAAGATCATCTTCGTCGACGAGTTACCGCGCAACGTCAACGGCAAGCTGCTACGACGCTCGCTGATCTGATCTCGTCGCTGTCGCGACGAGGAACCCGGCGAAGAGCACGCAGACTCCGATGAGCAACGTGACTGCGAAGGCGCGGTCCTTGCCCAGGCGACCAGCGAGTGTGCCGCTGGCGCTGAGGATCAATGTGCCGACGGCGATCAAGACGTTACCGAGCAGCAACCGCCTGCCCGACCGTCGCGGCCGCCAAACGCTCCACACTGCACCGGCGATGATGATCAACGCTGCCAGACCGGAGCCAACCGCGGCGAGTACGCGCGGGGCAACACCGAATACGTCCTTGCCCGTTGGTAACTCGTCGCCCGACACCGCGGCACGAGTCGGTGCGAACAACACAACGCCGACTGCAAAGCCCGAGATAAGGATCAACCAGCCGCGCACGCGATCACCAAACTTCGCACTAAATGGAAGCCGGTCGGCCAACAGATACACCGTGCCTAACGCCAACCACGGCACGTTGAGGATTGCGCCAGCCAAGTAGAAGACGCGGAACGCGCCGAGGCCCCAACCGACCGACTCTGCCCACCACAACGCGCCAGCGCCAAGGGCGAAGAGCGCGAGCGAGACCGTCCACGCCAAGTCGTGCGACCTCCGCCGCCGTAGCCAGCGATCGAGTGTGCTGAGCGCGAAGGCGCTGGCCACCAGGGTGGCGGCGGCTGCGAGCGCGGCGTTCATCGGCGGGGAGAGTAACCGGAACTTCAGTCACCCGGTCAGGCCAGAGCCAGGTCACGCTCAACCATTGTGGGCTTTGTGAACGCGTGCACGAGTGGCCTAACGTGAGTAGCGGTATGTCCCCCGATCGCAACCGCCGCCGCATCCCTGATGCAACAGTGTCGCGGTTACCGGTGTACTTGCGGATTCTGGGCGAGCAGCGCGACTTGGGTATCAACAGCATCTCGTCGGATCGCCTAGCCGAACTCGGTGGCGTCAACGCCGCCAAGGTGCGCAAGGACCTCAGTTACCTGGGCAGTTACGGCACGCGCGGCGTTGGGTACGAGGTCGAGTACCTCATCTTTCAGGTTCAGCGCGAGTTGGGCCTCACCCACGATTGGCCAGTCGTCATTGTCGGTGCTGGCAACCTCGGTCAGGCGCTGGCTGGCTACGGCGGTTTTGGCGAGCGTGGTTTCCCGGTCGCGGCGATCGTCGACGTTGATGCGGGCAAGGTCGGCAGCGTGCTGGGTGGATTGCGCGTGCGTCCCGTCGACGATTTGCCACAGATCGTGCAGAGTAAGCGGATCAACATCGGTGTCGTTGCGACGCCTGCCGTCGCGGCGCAAGACGCCGCCGATCGTTTGGTCGCCGCTGGCGTGACCAGCATTCTCAACTTTGCGCCGAGCGTGTTGACGGTGCCGGCCGGAGTTGAAGTGCGCAAGGTCGACCTTGCTGTCGAATTGCAGATCTTGAGTTACTACGAGCAGCGTCGCACCAGTGGTGCGGTGCCAGTGCCGGTGCCGACCGCGAGCGCACGATCCGCAAGGGCGGTCTGACAAGCCGATGAGCGCCGAAGAGCGCCGGGAGGTGTCTCGCGGACGATTGCGCATCGCGACTCGGGGCAGCGCGCAAGCGCAAGCGCAAGCTGGTGCGGTTGCCGAGTTGTTGGCACAGCGCCATCCGGGCTTACTCGTCGAACTCGTGCTCATTGAGACGCTTGGCGACAAGCGTGTGGACGTGCCGCTGCACACCATGGGTGGTCAGGGTGTGTTCGTCAAGGAAGTTCAGCGGGCCCTACTCAACGGCGATGCCGACGTCGCCGTGCATAGCGCGAAGGATCTGCCCTCCTCCGCGATTGCTGCGATCGATGGCGTTGAGAATCTTCAAATCGCGGCGTTTTGTAAACGGCGTGATCCGCGCGATGCGCTGGTCGGCGCATCGTTGGCCGACTTGCGGTCCGGTGCGACAGTGGCGACCGGCTCGGTGCGCCGCAGCGCGCAACTCGCGCATGTGCGCCCCGATCTGAAGTTCACCGAGTTGCGCGGCAACATTCACACTCGCCTCAAGAAGGTGCCGCATGATGGAGCCTTGGTGATGGCCGTGGCGGCGCTGCAAATCCTCGAGCTCACCGATCGCATCGCCGAGTACCTACCAGTCGATCCGTTCGTGCCTTCGCCAGGGCAGGGATGTGTCGCTGTTGAGTGTCGAGCGGGTGATCAGTGGGTCGCCGATCTGTTGGCGGGTGTGGACGACGCCGCCAGCCGAGGGGCCGTCGAAGCGGAGCGCGCCTTCCTCGCCGAACTCGGCACGGGTTGTTCGCTCCCCCTCGGCGCTTATGTCGAGCCACACGCCGATGGCGACCAATTGTTCGGTTTTCTGGCGCTACCCGAGGTCAACCGAGTTCTGATCCGTCGCACCGCGCTGCCGGAAGGCTCGGCACGACTGAACGTTGCCGCTCGCCTCGCGAGACAGTTGCACGAGGAATTGCACGAAGGATTGCCGAAGGGATTACTCAAGAGGACCGTCAGCTCATGACTTCGGTGATCGCGGGTCGGCGAGTTGTGGTCACCCGTGCTGTCGAGCAAGCCGACGAGTTGGCAGCGCTCTTGCAGGCCGCAGGCGCGATCCCAGTGGTGATTCCGCTGATCGAGATCGTCACCGACGACGCCGGTGCTGCCCAACTCACTGGCCTAGCTAGCGATCACTTTGTGGGCTTCGATTGGCTGATCGTGACCTCGCCGAATGGGGCGGAACGTGTTATCGACGCTTTCGCTGAGCGATTGCCTGAATTGGGTCACGCCATCAGCGTTGCGGCGATCGGCAGCGCCACGGCCGACGTACTGCGGGCGGGCGGCGTCGACGTTGCGTTTGTTCCCGTGGTGCAGTCGGC
>Ga0105047_10020112_pt1 | contig 10269 bp, 7 predicted proteins | sample MAT04_FD_78384 | JGI IMG/M metagenome (GOLD analysis project Ga0105047, IMG submission 78384) | Freshwater microbial communities from Lake Fryxell liftoff mats and glacier meltwater in Antarctica - MAT-04 (megahit assembly) | ecosystem: Environmental > Aquatic > Freshwater > Ice > Liftoff... | reverse complement strand
GCGGGCGAATTCGTCGATGATCCCCAGCAGGATGGTATCGTCCTTGTTGTCGCGCCGGTTGTGGCCCCACCAAAAGCGGATCGTCCGCAGATCGGGGATCACCCGGAAGAACAGATACGGCGAGAACAGGAACGTCTTGTGGAACTTGCCCGCCATCGTCCAGCGGGTGACCCCCTCGCGTCGGAACGAGCGTATCGGCTTGTCGAGTGTGCCGATACCGGTCCAGTAGAACTTCGAGCAGTACGGTTCGAGGTCTTCGCGGCTGGCCATGCCCCGGATGCCGACGCAGACGACGGGGATCCCGGCTTCCTGCGCTTTGCGGGCGAAATAGACGGGAAATCGGCCCCAGCCAGCGATGAGCCCGACGGGTGCGAGTGCAGCGGGTGGAATGGCGGAGGTCACGACTCTTCCATCCCGAGCTTCTTTTTGACCGCCTGGAGATCGCGGAGCATCTCGGGGAGCTTCCTGGTGGTCACCCAGATCCGCATCTGGTCGCGCTGGAGGAGTCCGGGGGTGCCCAGAATGCGGGCATCGACCTCGACATCCCTGGTGATGCCGGTTTGTGCCCCGACCATCGCGCGGTCGCCGATGTGGAGGTGGTCGATCATCCCCGCCTGTCCGCCGATGACGACGTATTCGCCGGTGGTACACGAACCGGCGATCCCCACCTGCGACACGATCAGATTGTGCCTGCCGAGTACGACGTTGTGCGCGATCTGCACGAGGTTGTCGACTTTGGTGCCTTCGCCGACGACCGTCGCGCCGAACGTCGCACGGTCGATCGCGCAGTTCGCGCCGATCTCGACATCGTCGCCGATCTCGACGTGCCCGAGTTGCGGCACCTTGACGTGCTTCCCGGCGACGGTGCGATAGCCGAAACCGTCGGCCCCGATCACCGTCCCCGAATGGATCACCACGCGGTTGCCGATGATGCAGCGGTCGTAGACGACCGCGTTGGGCCAGATGGTGACCTCGTCGCCGAGGGTGCAGAAGTGTCCGACGACGACCCCGGCTCCGAGTTTCGCACCCCGACCGATCTTCGTGCCTTCGCCGACGACCGCGTGCGGCCCGAGTTCGACATCGTCGGGTACGATCGCCGTGGGATCGACGATCGCAGTCGGGTGGACTCCCCGGAACGACGGTTTGGGGCGGGGGTGGAGCTTCTCGACCGCGGTGATGAATGCGCCGAGGGGGTCGCGGGCGAGGATCAGCGTGCGGCCCCCGATCGCCGGAGTGCCGGGCGGTACGATCGCGACGGGCGCGACCGACATGAGGAGGAGGGCGAGATTGCGCGGATTTTCGGCGAATGTGAGATCGGTCGCGGTCGCGGTGTTCATGGGACGGGCTCGCTCGACCGTCCGGTCGGCATCCCCGAGGATTTCACCGGAGACCCACTGAGCGATCTGTAACGCACTAACGGCTGCCATGCCTGCCTCGGTCCGTGAATGCGGAGAGCCCGGTGTCAGCCGGGTCAGATTGAGAGTCTAACCCACATCGGTAATCTCGGCAATGGGGGAGGGCCGACGTGAGACCGTCGTGCGAAATCTCGGTCGGGGATCGGGCGACCGAATGCACTTCTGCGGGATGAGCGCCTGCGAGCGGTTGCGAGGCCGGCAATTCTTTCTCACTTCCACTCAGCGGATCGGGCTTGACAGTTCCGCACCGGCGCGAATACACTCCCCGCACACCACGATGAGCAGCAGGGAGGCTCGCTTTATGATGTCCCGTACGATCTCCGCGTCGATCCGGCCGGTCGATTCCCCCGTTTCACTCTACGGTTCGCGCCTCGCGGATCGCCTCGAACGATTGCTCGTCGGGGTCGCCGGACTCGCGGCGGTTCTCGTCGTCGGCGACGAACTCCCCGACGAACTCCTCGGAGCGTCCCGCGCGGATGTCCGACGCGTCGATTCCCTCCCCGACGACGGCCGCTGGGATCTCGTCTGCCTGTTCGGGGTTCTCGACCGCACCCCCGTCGATGAACGAGACGGGTTGCTCCGCCGTGCCGCCGGTTTCGCCCGGCACGGGGTCGTCGCGGACTTCGCGGCGGATTCGCCCGAAGTGCTGCTTTCCGAAGAACTGCTGGCGATCGCCTGGGAACAAAAGCACGGACTCGCCCCGACGTGGGCGGCCTCCCGTCCCACCCGCTCCGAAATCCTCGCCCGACTCGCCGAACTCGAGCGACCCGCCGAGGTCTACGCCGAAGTCCCCCTCGACTACTGGTTCGCTTCCCGACTGATCGCCGAACACCTCGACGACCCCGGCGATGCCCGCGACTCGCTCGCCGAACTTCTGGAAGTCCCCACCCGACTCCCCCACGCCCGATGCCTCGCGGTCGTGGCGATGTCGTTCGATGCCACCGCCGCACTCGACGAACCCGAATGCGATTCGGGGGCGGATGCCGTCGATCCGATGACCGCTTGCCTGGTTCTGCAGCGCATCCACGCGAAGGTATTCCGCCGTCTGGGGTCGGCGCACCGCACCGAGATCGACAGACTCGAGCGGCAGAACCGCTGGGTCGTCGCACTGCGGGACCGCGAACGCGATGTCCGACAAGCGCGGACCGCTACCCGCTCGCTCGACCTGAGCGGGTTGATCGCCTCGCCCCAACTGCAACAGGACCCCGAGAGCGGTGTCTGGTCGGCGGTCGGGTCGGCGGCGTGGTTCGAGGTGCCGACGAATTTCGGCTCGGGTTGGTTCCGCATCGGCTTGCGCGTGCGTCGGACCGACGGGGGCAGGCGCGGACGCGACCGCGCCTGCGTCTGTCTGGAATACGCCGACGGTCGAATGCTCGCGGAATCGCTCGAGTGGGCCGAATCGCTTTCCGACGAGTTGTTCCTGAAAGCCGAACGGCGCGTCGTGCGGTTCCGCTTCCAGCCGACCGACCAGACCGCGACGTACCTGATCGAAGAATTCGAGCTCGAAAAGCTCTCGACTGCGACCGCGATGCGACTCGCGCTGGAACGCAAGCGCCGCCTGCTCAAAGCCTACCGCTGCACGGGTCGCGTGTTCTTCCGGGGGGCGATGTACCTGCTGACGGGCCGCTGGCTGACGTTCGGTCGCAAGCTCCTGCGCGGACTCCCCGACTCGCGCCTCATGCGCCCCGACAACGACGCGAGTGCCGACCTCATGACCAGCATCTGGAAGGTGCGCGGACTCAACCCCATCGAACGCGCCGCCGCCGCCCGCGATGCCGAAGCGATCGCCGAACCGCCCACCGTCCGCGTTCTGTTGCCCCTCGACGGCGGTTCGGAGGCGATCCTGCGTCAGACCATCGAGTCGGTCCGCCGCCAGATCTGGCAGCATTGGGAACTGATCGTCGTGATTACGGGACGCTCCCCCGCCCGCGTGCGATTGCTGGTCGAACGCTATGCCGCAACCGACGACCGCATCCGCGTGGCAGCCGGTGCCGTGCGAGAGGGCCTCGCCGCATCCGCCGCCCCGATCCTCGCCGAACACGCCGACGACCTGATCGCGATACTCAACTCCGGGTACGAACTCGCCGAAACCGCGCTGCTGACTGTGGCGAAAGCCCTCGGTACCGCCCCGGACTGCGACACCTGCGTCAACCGTCCGAAGTCCTCGAGCCCGGCGAACGACCCCTCCGATACCATCGACACGTTCCGGAGCGATGCCGCCGGGCAGCAGTTGCACCTGTTTCTGGGCCGGGACATCCTCCGCGTCGGCTTCCCCGAGGTCGCGGGGACTTCGACGATCCTCGGCCAGGAACTCTATCGGCTGCTGCACCCGGCCTCGCGGAGAGGTGCGAGCTACCCCGACCTGGTGACGTACCCGTGTTCGCCGATCGGCCCGGTCGATACCGACGGCCCCACCGACCGGCCCGACCACCTCGCCGCCCGGACGGCGAGCCCCGTGCTGGTGACCGGGAACATCGTCGGCATTTCGGGGTGGGATTACGTCGTGTGGGAGACGGTGAGGGGTCTGTTTTCTCTGGGGATGGATCTGCGTCTGAGCGCGTACTGCGACCACCGGCGCGACCTGATTCCGCCGCACCTCCTGAGCCGAACGCGCCTGCCGCAACCCGGCGATGTCGAACTGGTGATCGCCCCGCCGCACCTGCTGTCGCACCACCGGCCGCGCGAAGGTTGCGTGCTGTTCACGATGTGGGAGTGCGACCGCGTCCGCCCGGAATACGTCGAGTGGATGAACAAAGCCCGGCTGATCGCGGTCCCGAGCCAGTGGGGAATCGACTGCTTCCGGGCCTCCGGGGTGACCGTGCCGACGATCAAGGTCTGTCTGGGCCACGACCCGCTGACGTTCCATCCCACCGCCGAAGAACCGGACCTGTGTACCTTCGGGACCGCCGGTGCCCTGTGGGGAGGGGGGATCCGCAAAAACACCGCCCGCATCATCGACCTGTTCGAGCGGGCGTTCCCGCACCAGACCGACGTGCGTTTGAGGGTCAAGATCACGCCTCGGTGCGAACTCGCCGAGCCCGCGGACCCGCGCGTCGAAGTGCTGCGGAGTTTCCTGCCCCCCGGTCGGCTCGCGGATTGGTATCGCAGCCTGACCGCGTACGTCAATGCGTCCGCCGCAGAGGGCTTCGGACTGCACCTGATCGAGGCGATGGCGTGCGGACGGCCCGTGGTCACCGCGAACTGGTCGGCGATCGGCGAGTACTTCGACGAGTCGGTGGGATACCGACTCGAACACCGGATGACCGATGCCACCGGCGACTTCTACAGCGGCCAGTGGGCGACTCCGACGGACGATTCGATCGTCGAGGCGATGCGGACGATCTACCGCGACCGCAACGAAGCCCGCCGTCGCGGGATTGCGGCTTCGGCGCGAGCCAAACAGTACACGTGGAAGTCGCACGGGCGGGTGCTGGCGAAGGCACTCGTGGATGCGATGGGAACCGGGGCAATCCGACAGACCGATGCGGGCCGGGCCGGTTGAAATGCATCGTTTTCGAGCCGAGCCGAAAGCGACCGGTGTTTGTGGGCGTGTCGGCACAAAACCGGGAACCCGTTCCGGAAGCCCGACTGCGATGCTCGGGTGTACCCGAGTTTTGTAGTAGGATTTTCGAGGGAGGAACCGTCGCTGACCGGGGGTCGCCAGATTCCCGGAGGCCAATTGCCACCCGGGGTTTTCCCCCCGGGAGACAATCGGGCCACGCCGAGGCTGTCTTTTCGGCTCGGGGCTGGGGAGCCCCAACGGGGCGGGATTTAATAGCCCGGGGTAAAAACCCCGGGTGGCAATCGGACTACCGGATCGATGTCTTCCGATCGAGGCAACAACCGTCGCTGACGCTTCCTGCCTCGAAACCCTGCCACAAAACTCGGGCACACCCGGGATGCTCCCGGTTCGTCGCCGCGATTTTTACTTCGAGGCTTCGTCCATCATTTTTTTGAGTTCCTCTTTGAACTTCTCTTTGGTCGCGGCATCGCGCTTGAGTTCGCGGCTGAGGACCTCCAGCGGGTTAGCGTAATCTTTGCCCTTCTCTTTGAGCCTCGAGACGGCTTTTTGCAGGGCTTCACTGCTGGCGAAGTCGATCTTGAAATGCTCCCCATCCCTGACGATCGGGGCGACGATCGTCAGTTTGTCGTGTACCAGGTACCAGTGCAGAGCCGCGCGGATCCCGAGGTCCATGTTCCAGTCGGTCCCGGAAGCGGTCGATTTACCGTCGAACTTCGCGTTTTTGATGTCGATCTTTATACCCACTATCGATCCGGACTCGACGACGGTGGTGTCGAAATCGACCGGGAACGGGTCGAGCGTCATGAGGAACGCGGTGAGTTCGTCGGTTTTGACCCCTCGCTCCTGCATCTGGTAGAGGATATTCGTCACCGCTTCGCCGAGTTGCTTCGCTTCGTCCGCGACTTTGACGAGTTCCTGAGCGTAGGGTTTGGTGCAGTATTTGGCCGCCATCTTATATTTGCGGGCTTTCATGGCTTTGGAGAACTGGTCGGCGGCTTCCTTCGGCGACTTCGCGGGCGTGAAATCGAGGATGTCGTCCTTGTTGAGCAGGACGTACCCTCCCGCGCCGATCGCGCCGAATATCACCAGGTACATGAGCAGTTTAGTGACGGGCATTTTTTGGTCCCCGAACGATGGATGGAGATAATATCGCTATTTGAGAGATAAGCCCGACGGCGGCCCTTTTCAACGACGAAATCCGGCATCGGACGAGAATGAGCCTCGGGGTAGGCGCGAAATCGCGGGACGAAAAATGGAGGATCGCGTTCGTCCCGCGTGCGGTCGTTGTCGTATAATCGCGGTATGGGAACGCCGAAAACCATACCCTCGAAAAAGCGGACCATCCGCCTGACGCGCAAGCCCGACGCGGACGGCACCGGTGTCTTCGAGATCCGCATCGGCAAGCGCAGCGAGAACTATGCGTTCCGCGAAATCCGCTGCGACATCGGCGGGCGCGGGTTCGCCATCCACAAACTCGGCCTCGGCACTCTTTACTGCACCCGCACGGGCCGACCGTCCGACACGTCGTGCGAGTGCATGGGCTTTCTGCGCACCAACCACTGCAAGCACACCGAAGGACTCCGCGCCCTCATCGAACGCGGCGCGCTTTGAGGTGCCGATCGCGCACTAAGGCCCGTCCGCCGCGACGAACGTCAGTTCGATCGACACGTTCGAGCGCGAAACCACACGGACCTTACCGACGCTTTTGACGCGCGGGTGGCGCGAGAATGCCAGCATTAGCGCGTCCGGTAAGTCCGCGTCGACCACCGAGAGCTTTTCGGGAATCCCGGAGAGGTACTGCACTTCCGCGAGGAACTGGCCCCGACTCAGTCCCGGCGGTATGGGGCACTCGACCGCGTCGAACTCGAAGAGGTAGCGATCGCGGTCGGCGAGCATGCCCCGCGCGAGGTTGCCCACCGCGACGATCCCCCCGACCGCGAGGCCGACCGCGACGAACACCAGCACGCACTTCAGGATGATCCGCTCCCGGGGCGAACGGGGCGACGGGGTTACCACAGGATCAGTTCCCGTTCGAGGGTCTCGCCGGTTTCGCTCTCGACCTTCGCGGCCATCGTGCCAATCAGCATCAGAACGTCGGCGGCGGTCGCGCCCGAAGAGACGATGATGTAGTTGCCGTTGCGCTCGCTGACCTCGGCGAGGCCGATGCGGGTTCGCGCGAGTTTCGACTTGTCGATCAGGTGCGACACGTCCGCACCGGGGATGTCGCGGAACACGCGCAGCCCCTTTTGCCAGGTGTACGGCAGCGAAGCCTTGCGGTGGATCCAGTTGCGCCGCATCGCCCGGATGATCGACTCGGGCCGATCCGCACTCAGGTCGAAGCGGGCCGACAGCAGGATCGCCCCCGCGGAGTCCTCGAACGCACTGCCGAACCCCGAATCGCCTCGCTCTCGCACGATCGCCCGGCCTTCTTCGTCGATGGCCTCGATCGAACGCAGGATGTTGAGGAGATCGTCCGGCGCGTCCCCGCCGTTCGCACAGATTGCCCCGCCGAGCGTACCGCCCATGCCGACGAGCGGTTCCATCCCCGCGAGTCCTGCCGCACAAACCTGCGCGACCAGTTCGACCAGTGCGACTCCCGCCCCGGCGGTCACCGAAGTTCCGGAGATCGTCACCTGGGTGAATGCGGGTTGGCTCAGGCGGATCACCAGGCCCGGGAGTACCCCTTCGCGGATCAATATCCGGGAGCCGCTGCCCAGAACGCGGATGGGGGTTCCGGCGGATCGGGCGACGCGGACGACATCGAGGAGTTCGTCGCGCGAGTGGGGGACCGCGAGGTATTCCGCGATACCGCCGATTCCGCTGTGGGTCAGGGCCGAGAGGTCCGCGTTGGGTCGGACGATGCCCGACAGGCCGACTGGGATATTCATAATGAGTTCCGGTGGTTGCGGGGTCGTCCTCAGGTCAGGTGGAAGGCATCGCGCAGGCATCGCAGGGCTTCCTCGCCCCGCGACAGTTCGACAGCGACGCTCACGCAGACCTCGGAGGTGTTAATCATGGCGATGTTGATGTCGCGGGCCGCGAGTGCCCCGAACATGGTGCGGGCGACCCCCGTGTGCGTCCGCATCCCGACCCCCCAGACGTGCAGCACCGCGATGTCGGCATCCCCGGCGACTCGTGCGGTCGGCGCGAGTTCCCGGAACAGGTCCTGGGTGCGGATCAGACCGCGTTCCAGATCGCGGCGCGGGATGGTAAACGACAGTTCGGCTTTGTCGGAACCGGTCATATTCTGCACGATCATATCGACGCTGATCCCGCTCGCGGCGACCGCCTGGAACACGCGGGCGCAGTTGCCGACGCGGTCGGGGACATCGAACACCGTCACGCGACCGTACGAGGTATCCAGCGCGACTCCGCTGATGAGGATATCTTCCATCGCGGTCAGTCGGGATGTCGCCGACAGCAGTTCCGTCGTCGAAGCGGGTGCGACGGTCGGGGTCGAGGAGGGGTTCGCGGTACTCATACCCGCGCCGGGCCGGGGTTTCTCGAGGTCGAACGCCTGGTGGACCGCCCGGAGGGCGCGACCGCCGTCGGCGCGGTCCACCAGGCAGGAGATCTTGATGTCCCCGGTGGTGACCATGCGGATATTGACGTTCTCGGCAGCGAGCGCGCCGAACATCCGCTCGGCGACACCGCTGTTGTGGCGCATCCCCGCGCCGACGACGCTGACTTTGGCGACATCCTCGACCGCGCCGACGCGACCGCCGAGTTCGTCGATCACCGGACGCAGGATCGCCAGCGTCAGATTGAGGTCGTTGTTCAGCACGGTAAAGCCGATGGTCGCGGTGCCGTTGCTTCCGACCGACTGCGCGATCATATCGACCGCGATGTTTTTCTCGGCGATCGCGGAGATGATCCGGTAACTGATCCCGGGACGGTCGGGGATGTTTTCGAGGGACACGCGGGTTTCGTCTTTGGCGAGTGCGGCCCCCGAGACGACGATCCCCATCATCCAGTCGGCTTCGGGGACGATCCAGGTGCCGACGGCATCGGAAAACGACGAGCGGACCATGAGGGGGACGTCGAACTTGCGGGCGAACTCGATGCTGCGGGAGTGCATGACCCCCGCACCCATACTCGCCATCTCCAGCATCTCGTCGTAGGAGATCGAGTCGAGTTTGCGGGCCTCGGGGACGATGCGCGGGTCGGTCGTGTAAACGCCGTCGACATCGGTGTAAATCTCGCACTCGACGACCGCACGTTTGTCGGCGGGAACCGTGGGATCGTGCTTGAGCGCGGCCGCGAGGGCGACCGCCGTGGTGTCCGAACCGCCCCGCCCCAGGGTGGTGATGTCGTACTTCTCGTTGACCCCCTGGAATCCGGCGACGATGACGATTTTGCCTTCGTCGAGGGCCTGCCAGATGCGGGCGGTCGAGATTTCGCGGATGCGGGCTTTGGTGTGGACGCTGTCGGTGCGGATGCCGATCTGCACCCCCGTCAGACTGATCGCCTCTTCGCCGAGGGAGTGGATCGCCATCGCCATGAGGGCGATCGAGATTTGTTCGCCGGTAGCGAGGAGCATGTCCATTTCGCGGGCGGGGGGAGTCTCATTAATTTCGCGGGCGAGTTCGATGAGGTCGTCGGTGGTATCGCCGCGAGCGGAGACGACGACGACGACGCGATACCCCGCCTGCTTGGCGCGGATCGCGCGACGGGCGGCGGCTTTGACGCGCTCGGCGGTGGCGACGGAAGAACCACCGAATTTCTGCACCACCAGAGGCACGGCCAACCCCTTCACGATCGTCCCGGAGGGAAAGGGGCTATTGTCGGTTTTCGTCGCCGATTGTCCAGATGCCGGGTCCGGCGGAGTCGATCGGATCCGCTTCCCCTCGACACCCGATTTCGATCCTGTTACCTTCGTTCGTTCCGATCCCCTTCCCGACTGGACGTTCGATGAGCGGTACGCACCGAAGGCTGATCCTGGGAGCCGCCAGCAACTGGCTGGTATTCGTCGCCAATATCCTGATTTCGTTTTTCCTGACCCCCTGGCTGACCGGGTCGCTCGGGCAGGAACCGTACGGCATCTGGGTGTTCATGGAGTCGATCCTCGCGTGCTTTACCCTGTTCGATCTGGGGATCGCTGCGAGCCTCGTCCGCTACGTCGCCCGCTTTCGCGTCCAGGAAGACCGCGAACGACTCGACCGCCTCATGAGTTCGTGCATCGCGCTGTTCGCCGCTCTGGGGCTCGCCGTGTTCGTCCTGGGGCTCGGCACTCTGCCTTTGGTTTTGCGGTCGGGACGCGCTGCGGGGATCGACGATGCCCAACTGATCTCCTTCATGCTCCTGATGCTGTTCAACGTCGGTCTGACGCTG
>Ga0105047_10020106_pt1 | contig 10270 bp, 9 predicted proteins | sample MAT04_FD_78384 | JGI IMG/M metagenome (GOLD analysis project Ga0105047, IMG submission 78384) | Freshwater microbial communities from Lake Fryxell liftoff mats and glacier meltwater in Antarctica - MAT-04 (megahit assembly) | ecosystem: Environmental > Aquatic > Freshwater > Ice > Liftoff... | reverse complement strand
GAGCCTTGTTATACGCGGGCCAGTTCATGGTCTTGTAGGTCGGTGTGTTTGGTCTGCTCATCCACCCAGCTACCACGCTGGATTCACAAGATGAATCCCTCACAGGATTTGTGCAACAAAGCCACCGCACCGTCTCGTGGCAGATCTCGATGCCCCGCTCGTGCAACAGATCCTCCACGTTCCGGAGCGAAAGTGGGAACCGGATGTAGAGCATCACAGCAAGGCCGATGATTTCGGGGCTGGTTTTGAAATATCGAAAAGGACTGCGTTTTGTCATGCCCTGAAGCTATGCGGCCGCCCTACCCTGCTCAAGCCGTTTTCTTCTGACAGTGCCCATCTGTTCCATCAACTGACGCTCGGATCGAACAGAGAACGGGATCTGGATTAGGCTGGCCCGGATCAGTCGCTCGGGTGCGATAGAGGGTCGACCGAAATCGGCTTAGAGCGGGGCAAACTCGCCGTCGAGGCTCGAGAGAGCATCGTTGACCACTTGCCGGATCTTGCGCAGCGGATGTCTGGCGGGAATACGATCCTCAAGATCGACGTAGCTAAACAGCGACCCGCTCGTTTCATCTTTCCCGCGCATGTTGACCCCAAACGTTCTCCTGCGCAGGAGGAATCATGTTCTCAAATCGTTGTCCAGAAGGGACTATTTCAGCGGCCTGCTAGTGTCGCCGACATGCTACGTGATATCCACACCGTCCCTCAAGCCGATTCCATATGACAAGACTATTGCGCCGCATCAGTGGTTTGACCCCCGACAGGTCTTCCCTATGATCTGCTCGGCTATTGCGGCCAAGCGGCGGATTGCGCGCTCCTGGGTTTTCGGATCGGCCGCGGCAAAGCCGAGCACCAGCCCGGATATCCCCGAGCTGTGGCGGAACTGCATGGAGAGGGGCGAGACGTTGACGCCTTCCTGAGCTGCGGTGGCGGCGAAGTGGCGATCGTCCACCGCCCCGAGAAACATCGCGACCATTTGTATGCCGGTGTCGGTTTCGCACAGGCGCAGGCTATCACCCAGCAATGCGTTGAAATTACTAATGAACAGTTCGCGGCGCTGTCCATACAGCCGTCGCATGCGGCGCAGGTGACGCGCAAGATGGCCGCCATTCATGAAATCGGCCAACGCCGCCTGCGTCAAGAGTGGGGCAAATTGGCCGGTGGCGCTGAGCGCTGCATTTACAGCAGGCAACAGCCCGCGCGGCACCACCATGTAGCCAAGCCGCATCGCCGGGAACAGGATCTTGGCGAAGGTCCCGACAAAGATTGTCCGCTCGCCCGGGGTCACGCCCTGCAGCGCCGGGATCGGCTGGCCCTGAAACCGGTACTCGCTGTCATAGTCGTCCTCGATGATCCAGGAGTCCCAGGTTTCGGCCAGCCGGATCAGGTCGAGCCGCTGTACCATCGACATCGTCAGCCCCAGCGGATGGTGACAAGACGGGGTCACGAAAATCGCCCTCGGAACGGCGCCTTCCGGCGGGTCCAGAAGCCATCTGCCGTTCTGCACGTACAGCGGCGCAAGCCGCGCCCCGGCGGCCAGAAAGGCCGAGGTCGCACCATAGTATCCCGGTTCCTCCATCCACACGGTATCGCCGGGGTCCAACAGCAGGCGCGCCAGAACATCAAAGGCCGATTGCGCGCCATTGGTGACGACAACCTGTTCGGACGTACAGACTACCCCGCGCGAGGCCGTCAGATAGCGTGCGATGGCCTCGCGCAGATCCGGATAGCCCGTGACGTGATAGGTCCCGAACAGATCGCCGCGCGCCAGCCGTGCCCGGCGCATCAGCATGCGCGACCAGGTGTTGAACGGAAACTGGTCACTGTCGGGAAGCCCGGGATGAAAGGCCGTAACACCCGGGGCGCAGTGGTGGAAGGGCAGGGCCGCGATCTCGGTGCCCCGCACCGACAAGCGAATGCTGTCCGACTCGGGCCGTTTGGCCGGCGGCGGCATCACCAGAAGATCGCGCACCACCGGAACGACGCCCGGGCGGGCCATCAGATAGCCCTCCAGCACCAACTGATCATAGGCGGCAATCACCGTGTTGCGCCCAAGACTCAGGTCCTGCGCCAGCACGCGGGTCGATGGAAGCGCCATGCCCGGTGCCAGCACATGCCGCTCGATCAGCATGCGCAGCTTTTGATAGACCTGCTGTTGCAGCGATGCGGGGCTGGCGCGGTCGGGGGCGATGCTGTCCAGAGAAAAGCCCTTGCTCATACTGGTTCCCCAAAATTGTGATAATCTGGGTCTAAGTCAGGAACCAGATTGGCGCTAGCCTTTCTTATATGGGGGTATTTCGGCTATGGCTGAGGATCGCGTCAGGATCGGGGTGTTGGGGATCGGGGGCGTGGCCCAGATTGAGCATATCCCGAACCTTCTGCGACTGGCCGACCGGTTCGAGGTTCTGGGTGCCGCAGACCCTTCCCCTGCGGCGCGTGCATTTGCCGAAACCCGGCACGGGCTGCGCACCTTCGCTGATGCCGGGGCTCTGTTCGAACAGGGTCTTGATGCGGTGGTCATCGCCTCGCCCGACCCGTTGCATGCCGGACATGTGAGTGCGGCCTTTGCCGCGGGACTGCATGTGTTCTGCGAAAAACCGCTTTGCTATGCCGAGGCAGACATCCGCAACCTGATCACGCAACGCAATGCGGCAGGGCTTACCCTCCAGACCGGCTACATGAAGCGCTTTGACCCCAGCTATGAGACGCTGCTGCAAATGCTTTCTGAACCGCAGGGCATGCTGCGCCAGATTTCGGTCGAGGTCATCGACCCCGATGCCGGTCCGTTCATCCGCCACCACGACTGGCAGGCCAGCGGCGATCTGCCGCCCGGAGCGGGGCATGCGCTGCGTGCCGCACAGGCCGAACAGGTGGCGCGCGCAGTGCCCTTGGCACTGGATCAGACCGCCTATCGCGGCTTTTGCAACGCCTATGCCTCGTCGATCGTGCATGATGTGAATGCCGTGCACGGTATTCTCGATGCGCTTGGCATTGCGGACGGGCGGATCGTCGGGGCAGCGCTTTTTGCCGGCGGGTCTGGCGGGCAGGGCGCGGTCAGCCTCAATGACGGCGCGGCACTCTGGTCGATGTCGCACCTGACCGTTCCCGGCCTGCCGCATTATTCCGAGCGGATTTCGCTGGTGTTCGAAGGCTCGTCGCTGGAACTCGAATTTCCCTCGCCATGGCTCAACCACCAACCGACCCGCCTGACCGAACGGCGGGGGCGCGGGGCGGCACTTGAAACGCGCGAGATCAGGACGGGGTATGAAGAGGCCTTTGTCGAGGAGTTGAAAGGGTTTCACCGCGCCATCACGCGCGGCGAGCCCGTGCGCAACACCGCCGAGGCTGCTGCACGCGACATGGCGCTACTGGCCGGGCTGGCCACCTGGTACGCCAAACATACGCAGACCGAGGGGCAGCCAAGATGACCGTACGTATCGGGATCAATCCGATCACCTGGACGAATGACGATGTGCCGGAACTGGGCGGCGACACGCCGCTGGAAACCTGCCTGCGCGAAACCCGGGCGGCGGGCTATGCCGGAACCGAGCTTGGCGGCAAGTTTCCCCGCAGTGCTGCGGCTTTGGGGCCAATCCTCAAAGGCTATGGTCTGGCGCTGGTTTCGGGCTGGTACGACGGGCGCTGCGATGAAAAATCGGTCGAGGAAGAGATGGATGCGGTCACGCCCCATCTGCAACTGCTGAAGGACATGGGGTGCGCGCATGTCGTCTATGCCGACACCTCTCGTGGGCGGCATGGCGCGATCTGGGGACCGATCTCGCAGCGCCCGGCATTGTCGCCGGACGAATGGCCCGCCTATGGCCGCAAACTGACGGCCTTGGCCGAGCGGATGGCCGATTTCGGTGTGGGCATGGCGTTTCATCACCACATGGGCACGATCGTCGAAACCGATGCCGAGGTGGGCCTGCTGATGCGCAACACCGGTCCGGCGGTGGGCCTTTTGTATGATACCGGGCATTCGGCCTTTGCGGGCGGTGATCCCCTGGCTCTGGTCAAGGCGCATGTTGGCCGTATCGTTCATGTCCATTGCAAGGACACCCGCCCCGCCATTCTGGACCGGGCGCGCGCAACCGACATGAGTTTCATGGACGCCGTGATCGCGGGGATCTTCACCGTGCCTGGCGACGGATGCATCGACTATCCGGCGATCCTCGGCGTTCTGCACGCCGCGGGTTACGCAGGCTGGCTGATTGTAGAGGCGGAACAGGACCCAAATAAGGCCAATCCGTTGACCTATGCGACGATGGGGTTCGATAATCTCTCGCGTATGGCGGGGGAGGCAGGATTTACCGTCATCGACTGAACGGCACGACACATTGACCGACTGAAACGAAAAGAAAGCCCCGAATGACGGGGCGCGCAACAAGGAGAGGACGCCAGAATGCTGTCACGCATGAAATTTGCCGCCGCCCTGACCGCTACAATTGGCCTCATGGCAGGCACTGCCTGGGCCGAAGGGCTCAAGGCCGTGGCCGATGTCAAGATCGCCGTCGTGGTTCACGGCAACTCGTCCGACGCCTATTGGTCGGTGGTCAAGCGGGGCGTCGATGACGCCGCCCGTGATACTGGCGCTCAGGTCCAATACATCGCGCCGCAGGTCTTTGACTCGGTCGAACAGGCCCGCCTGATCGAGGCCGCCGTCGCCACCAAACCCGACGGAATCGTCGTGTCGATCCCTGACAGTGATGCCCTGTCTTCCGCGATAAAGGGGGCCATCGACGCTGGCATCACCGTAATCAACATCGATTCCGGCGAAGGTGCAGGGGCTGAACTGGGCGTGCCGCTCTATGTCGGCACCACATCAGAATATCAGGCGGGCATCCGCGCCGGTGAACGCCTTGGCGCCGCGGGTATCCTCAAGGTCGCCTGCATCAACCACGAGGTTGGCAACATCAGCCTTGATGAACGCTGTCAGGGGATTCAGGACGGGCTGGCCAAGTCGAACGGCACCTCCGATGTCGTGGCAGTGTCGCAAGACCCCGCTGACGTGACCCGCCGGGTCGAGGCCTATCTTGCTTCGCATCCCGACATCCAGGCGGTCTTCGCCACCGGAACCGCGGGGGCCAACCCGCTGATCAAGTATTTCGACGACCAGGATCTGTGGTCGAAGTACAAGCTTTATACCTATGACCTGGGCCCGGAAATCCTTCAGTCGGTGGCCGATGGCAAGATGGGTTTCGGCATCGACGGGCAGCAGTATCTGATGGGTTATCTGCCGGTGACGCTGCTGGTTCAGAATGCCACCCACGGGTTGATGGTGCAGAATAATATCTACACTGGCCCGCTGTTCATCGACACGCCCGAAAAGGCGCTGGCGGTGCAGGCGTTGTCCAAGGAAGGCACACGCTGATCGCTGTTTCCGGGAGCGGCGGTAACCTGCCGCCCCCGAACCCCATAGCCAAGGCGCAAGCAATGACCGATGACGACCCATCCGCGACGCCTGCCGACGCCCCATTGGTGCAGCGCAAATCGCTGACCTCGGGGGATGAGCGGATGGCCCGCACCAGCGGCCTGACCACGCTGATGCGGCGACCCGAGGCCGGGGTGGTCTTGGGCCTGCTGGCCACATTCGCAATCTTTGCCATGCTGCCCGGCGCCGCGGCGCTTTATTCGCTGCAAGGGTCTTTGACATTTCTGACGCTTGCTGCCGAGCTGGGCATTCTGGCCGCAGCCGTGGCACTGTTGATCATCGCGGGCGAGTTCGACCTGTCTATTGGCTCGATGGTCGGGTTTGCGGGCATCGTCATCGGCCTGCTCGTGACGCGCCTTGGCTGGCCGCTTTGGGCAGCCATCGGTGCAGCTTTTGCGGTGGCGGTGCTGGTGGGCTATCTGAACGGCCTGATCACCGTCAAGACGCGGCTGCCGTCGTTCATCGTGACGCTGGCCTCGCTGTTCATCCTGCGCGGCCTGTCCATCGGCATCACCCGCGCCGTCACCGGGCGAACGCAAATCCCGTATATTCTCGACAATCCGCCTGACCCCTGGACTGCCAGCCTGTTCAACGGCCATGTTCTTACCGGGTTTTTTCGCTGGATGGGTACGCAAGGCTGGATTGGGGTCAAGGGCGACGGCTCGCCTTTTGTCGCGGGCATCCCGATGTCGATCGTGTGGTGGGTCGCCGTCACCGTCCTGGCCAGTTGGGTACTGACGCAGACCCGCTTTGGCAACTGGATCTACGCGTCCGGCGGCGATGCGGTGGTGGCGCGCAATGTGGGCGTGCCGGTGGCGCGGGTGAAGATCACCCTTTTCATCGTCACAGCGCTGGCCGCGACGCTTTTGGCCACCATTCAGGTGATGGAGGCGGGTTCTGCCGATACCGTGCGCGGCACGCAAAAGGAATTCGAGGCGATCATCGCCGTTGTCATCGGTGGCGTCCTGCTGACCGGGGGCTATGGCACGATCCTTGGTGCGGCTTTCGGTGCGCTGATTTTCGGGCTGGTGCAGATGGGCATCTTCTACACTGGAATCGACACAGACTGGTTCAAGGTGTTCCTGGGCTTCGTGATCCTTGTAGCAGTTCTGGTGAACAACTTTGCCCGCGCCAAGGCGCTTGGCGAAAAGGTGTCGTCATGACCGCCCCGGCCATCGAATTGCGCCACGTCTCGCGCCGCTTCGGCTCGGTCATCGCGCTGAACGATGTCAGCATGGTGGTCAACCCCGGCGAGGTGCATTGCCTGTTGGGCGACAATGGCGCGGGCAAGTCCACGCTGATCAAGATCCTGTCCGGCGTCCATCGCCCCTCAGAAGGTGAAATCCTGCTGGGCGGTAGCCCCATTGTGTTCCGCTCGCCCCGCGATGCGACCGTCGCCGGGGTCGCCACTGTGTTCCAGGACCTGGGCCTGATCCCCCTGATGTCGATTGCCCGAAACTTCTTTCTGGGGCGTGAGCCGCAAAAGGGCAGCTTCCCCTTTCGCCGCTTTGATCGCGTCCATGCCAATCGCGTCGCCCGTCAGGCGCTGATCGACGTGGGGATCCAGGTGCGCGATCCAACGCAGGCCGTCGGCACCCTGTCGGGTGGGGAACGACAATCCGTCGCCATCGCCCGCGCCATCCATTTCGGCGCCAAAGTGCTGATCCTGGACGAACCCACCTCGGCGCTTGGCGTGCATCAGGCGGCCATGGTGCTGAAATTCGTGATCGAGGCGCGGCTGCGCGGTCTGGCGGTCATCCTGATCACCCACAACATCAACCACGCCTACCCGGTCGCCGATGTCTTCACCTTGCTGAACCGGGGCACCAGCAAGGGGACCTTCCGCAAATCCGACATCAGCCGCGAAGAGGTGGTGCGGATCATGTCGGGGGGCGAGGACATGGCGGTGGTCGAGGCCGAGATCGCCGGCCTGCTGGCGCGCGCACGATGACGGCTCGGCGCGCCGTTTTCCACGCGGACGATCTGGGCATGAGCCACGGCGCCAACGCGGCCTTTGCCGAACTGTCTGCCTTCGGGACCATCACCGCAGGCGCGGTCATGGTGCCCTGTCCGTGGTTTCCGGAGCTTGCCGCAATGGCGCGCGCCGACCCTACGCTCGACATCGGCGTGCACCTGACACTGACCAGCGAGATGCCGGGCTATCGCTGGCGACCGCTGACGCATCCGGCATCTTCGGCCGGGCTGACCGATCCGGCGGGGTATTTCCACCCCGATGTGGCCACCCTGCGCCGCCGGGCCGACCCCGTGGCGGTCGAGGCCGAGTTGCGCGCGCAGATCGAGGCCGCATTGGCCGCCGGGATCGACGTCACCCATCTTGACGACCACATGGGCGCGGTCCTCGCGCCCGAGTTCGCAGACATCTATGTCCGGACCGCCACCGACTACCGCCTGCCGCTGGTGATGTGCCCTGCGTTCGCGGATTATGGTGGCCAGCACAACCTGCAAGATGTCACGGAGACGGCCTTTGCCGCAGGCGTGGCACAGGCCCGCCGCGCAGGCTTTGCCCTGTTCGACCGGATTGCCGAAACCGACTGGCACCCTGACGGCCCACCCGGGGCAGTCGCCCGGGCGATGATTTCGGACCTGCCCGCTGGCCTCAGCTATCTTGCCCTGCACGTCACGCGTCCCGACGATATCGCCGCCATAGACCCGGGCTTTCATGCGATCAGGACGGCGGAATATGACCTTTACCGCACAGCCGCCTTCCGCGACTGGCTCACCGCGCAAGACATCGAGCTTCTGGGGATGCGCCCCTTGCGAGAGGCCCGTCGCGCCCCAAACGAAAGGAACACCACATGGACCGCATCGGCGTCGGCCTGATCGGCACAGGTTTCATGGGCAAATGCCACGCAATGGCCTACGGGGCGGTGCGCGCGGTCTATGGCACGATGCCGGTGATCGACCGTGTGGCGCTTTGTGATGTCGACGCAATTCACGCCGACGCCTGTGCGGCAGCCTTCGGTTTTGCCCGGTCCACAACCGACTGGCAGTCGTTGATCCGCGATCCGGCGATCCAGCTCATCTCGGTGACCTCGCCGAACGGCCTGCACCGTGAAATGGCGGTGGCAGCTCTGGCTGCCGGAAAACACGTCTGGTGCGAAAAGCCGATGGCCCTGACCCTTGCCGATGCCGAGGCGATGGCCCTTGCTGCTGCGGAAAGTGGCAAGGCGACGGCGCTTGGCTATGGCTATCTGCAAAACCCCGCCCTGCAAGAGGCGCACCGCCTGATCGCCGCGGGGGCGATCGGCACGCCGCACGACTTTCGCGGCAGCGTCGATGAGGATTACATGGCCGATCCCACGCTGCCGTGGACCTGGCGACTTGACGCAGGAAAGGCGGGATTTGGTACGCTTGGCGATCTGACCGTGCACCTGGTGTCGCTTGCCCGCGCACTGATGGGCGAGATCGACAGCCTGACCGCGATGGTCGATACCGTACACCGCCGCCGCCCGCTGCCCGACGGCGGCATGGCTGGTGTTGAGAACGACGATATCGCCCATGCGCTGGTCCGCTTCGCATCGGGCGCGCGCGGCACGCTGGCCTCCAGCCGTATCGCCCATGGCCGCAAGAACGGGTTGCGCATCGAGGTTCACGGGTCGGCGGGGATGCTCTGGCTCGACAACGAGCGGATGAATGAGCTTAACCTTTACATAGCAGAAGGCCCGACCGAGGGGCGCGGGTTCCGCCGTATCCTGTCGGGCCCGTTGCATGGCGATTACGCCAAATTGTGCCCCGCGCCCGGCCACGGCCTTGGGTTCAACGAATTGAAGGTGATAGAGCTTGCCGAACTTCTGAAGGCGATCCGGGGCGAGCCCACGCGCGCCGTGGATTTCGCAGAGGGCCTGCTGATCGAGCGCACCATCCACGCTATCTCCCACTCTGCCGCAAACCAGACGTGGGTCAGCGTTTCGGGGCCATAAGCGGCAGGCAGAATGATGTCTGTCAGCCCGATCGTTGGCATGACCGCGCGGCCGGGTGCTGGCAGACCGATGCGAACCCGTCTCAGTTTACCCAACCGACCGACTCTGTTGATGGCGTGGATGCCCCCTCCTGACGGCATCGCAATGTGCCAATGTGATGATTGTTGAAGCCATCACAGAAAGAGAAGACATCCATGTCGGAAGTTACCATCATCGGCATTGACCTTGCAAAGCGCGTTTTCCAGTTGCATGGCGCGCGCGACGACGGGTCTGTCGTGTTTCGCAAGAAGCTTTCGCGGGGCCAAGTGCTGGCGTTCTTTGCCCGGCACGCGAAGTGCGTTGTTGCCATGGAGGCCTGCGCCAAAGTTCATGGCTGGGGACGCGAGCTCGAGAAGCTTGGCCATTCTGTGCGCTTGATCCCGCCGGTCTATGTAAAGCCATTCGTCAAGCGTTAGAAGAATGATGCGGCAGATGCTGAGGCCATCGTCGAAGCGGCGTTGCGCCCCACCATGCGTTTTGTCGCGGCGAAGACGGAAGACCAGCAGGCCCGCGGGTGCTGCCAGACTAATGCGAACGCGTCTCAGTTTGCCCGATGCACACCGTCTCAGGCTGCACAGAGTTGACGCCACTCGGCGAGAGCGGCAGCACGGTTGGATTTGAAATTTTGTCGGCTGGAAAGGCTGCGCTCCTTGTTGAAATGGTTGAAGACCGAGGCGTGAACGGATGCAAACTCTTGTAACGTTTGCGTTCGCCTGAAGCGCAACATCGCCCGCTCCCGTCTTCGAAAGGGTTGGTGCGAGTTCTCCGCGCGCGGGGCGCCGCCGAGGGGCTGGATCATGTCCAGTTTCTGGCGCGCCTGGTCGAACTCGAGCTGATCGACCGTGAGCGGCGGATGGTG
>Ga0105047_10020105_pt1 | contig 10270 bp, 10 predicted proteins | sample MAT04_FD_78384 | JGI IMG/M metagenome (GOLD analysis project Ga0105047, IMG submission 78384) | Freshwater microbial communities from Lake Fryxell liftoff mats and glacier meltwater in Antarctica - MAT-04 (megahit assembly) | ecosystem: Environmental > Aquatic > Freshwater > Ice > Liftoff... | reverse complement strand
TGACCGTCCAGCATGCACTTTCCACCGGCAATTTTGGCGAATCCGCAAACCAGGCGGTTTCCCCGCACGTCACCGGCACCAAGCGCATCGCGGTGCTCTCGCAGGCGGGCGGAGCTGGCGCATCCACCATCGCCGAGAACCTGGCCTACGAGCTGGCTGCACGGCTCTCGGTGCGCTCATTGCTCTTTTCGTTTGGCCTGCCGCCTGCAGCAGCCGCGCATTTCAAACTGCGCTACGTTCCCAACCTGACCGAATTCTTTGCGCGGCCCGGCAAGACCTCGGTTCAATCCGCCATCCAGCGCATGGAAGGGCTGGACATTTTGCTCGGCCCGGAAGACAGCGAAGAATATGCCTCAGCGGCTCGGAAAGCCTCAGATGTGCGCGCGCCCAACAGTATCTACTCGGCGCTGCTGGCTGCCGAAGATGGCTCCTACGGCGCAATGGTCATCGATATGGCGCCGGATGAAACCGAATGGATGACCCACCCGCTGCTGTTTGCCAACGTGGTGCTGCTGGTCTACCGCCCGATCATGGCCGACCTGTTCGCACTGCGTCATACCCTGAACATCCTGACCCGTTTGGGAACGCAGCCGCATGAGTCGATCTACCTGGTTCTAAACCAGGCATCCGAAGCCAGCAGCCTGACACCCCGTGCCGTGCAAACCGAACTTTCTCAGGCACTGGGTTGGGCTCCGCCCATCATTGGTGTGATTGAACAGGATCCGGCGGTGCTTTTGGCTCAGGAACAGCGCGTACCACCCATCCTGCGCAGCGAAAAGCTGACGCGCGGCATTCGCCAGATTATCGGCTCACTGTTCCCAGGTATGGAGCGGACACTATCCGAGACACAAACCGAATCTCGCAGCCTGCTGCGTCTGCCGAAGCTGAGATTTGGATAGGAGCAGGCAATGGTTCTGAGCATGCTGAACATCCAACCCACCGACACAGCCCTGGCCGGTGAAGAACGCGACCGGCTGATCAATGAAGTCATCGATCAGATTAACGCCGAGTTCACGCCCGCCGTCCTGAGCAGGCCAAACGCCGCAGATCGGCTGAAAGTCGAAGAACGGGTCGTCACGCAGGTTGCCAATGCCTATCGACGCCGCAGCCTGCGCCCCGGGCCACAGGCCGAGGAAAGTCTGGCTGCCGAGATCAGCCGCAGATTACTTGGGCTTGGTTTCCTTGACCTGCTTCTGCCACCGGCACGCACGGACATATCCGAGATCACGCTCTACTCGCATGGCCTGTTGCAGATCATGCGCAAAGGCGAAGTGCGCTTCGAGACGGTCCCGATGCGTCCGGAAGCCGGCGAGGTCTGGCGCGTACTGGACCGGCTGCTCGGCCCGCAGAACAAACGCCTGGATGAGGCCAACCCATCCGTCAACGCCAAATTGCCATCCACTGAACACAATCCTGGCGGCGGACGCATCAAGGCCCTGCATCCGGTCATCGCCCCACCCGGCCGGATGCCCTCGATCAATATCCGTCTGTATGAGCAGAAACCGGTGCTGCCGCACTGGCTGATCGAACGCCAGGCGCTCTCGGCAGAAATGATGGATGAACTACAGACCTGCATGCAGGACGGTCGCCGCACGTTAATCTGCGGAGGAACGCGCACCGGCAAGACCACCATGCTCTCAGCCTTGTGCAATTTCCTGCCTGAGGGCTGGCGCATCCTGAAAATCGAAGACCCGGAAGAAATCTGGATCGACCGCGAAACCGTTCAGACGGTCGAAGCCCGCCCGCAGGCGCGCGGCACGGAAGTCACCCCTTATCTGCTGGCGGACGGTGTCGACGACGCCATGCGCATGTCCCCGGACTACCTGATCATTGGTGAAGTCCGCGATGGGCGCGCTGCCATGTCGCTCTTCCGGGCGCTGATGACCGGCCACTCCGGCTGCTGCACCCTGCACGCCGAAAGCCCGCGAGAAACCGCGGACCGCCTGGCGGGGCTAATGGGCACAGACATGGGTATCAACCGCGCAGATGCACTGCGCACGGTGGCCAGCGCCATCGATGTTCAGGTGCAGATCGGCATCCGCCACGACAAGAGACGCGTCATTTCGATCTCACAGGTTGAGAAGGAATTAAAAAACGGCTCGGTCTGGTTCAACACACTCTGGCGTTATGACGAAAGTTCTTCGGTTGGCGAACCGCGCTGGATGCGCACCGGTGAATGGAGACAGAACGGACAGGAGTTTGATTGATGAATCTCTTTGAACTGGATGACTTTGGGATGGAAGAACCACCCATCTTACAAAAGAAATTTGTGCTCACCGACGGTCATGTTTTGGTGGCGGTCTTTGGCTTCACCATCGGTTTGATTTTCGGGACGCTGCTTGGGTCGCTGATTCCTGTTTTGATCCAGAGAGGATTCTAAATGGCTGGTTTTATTTTTTTGATCGCAATTCTTTCAATTCTGCTCGTGCTGTGGCTCTTTTATCCGCGCGCAGAAAAAAGCGGCGTGCTGGCCGACATGTACACGGTCGAGTCGGCCAAAAGCTTGCAGGCGCTCGATCCCAACTCGCTTGAATACCAACTGCTGGCCGCTGGGGTGCAATTGAACCCGGTCACCTTTCACCTGCTGACCTATGGTGGAGCCCTGGCTGCCTTTGCAATTGGCACCGGTCTCCTGGGCTTTGTAGTCGGGCTGGTGCTGGCGGGTGTGGCCTGGTATGCCCCGCAGGCCTGGCTCAAAGATAAGGTCCAAAGCCGCGGCAAGGCCATCGACCGCGTGCTGCCCATCGCCATCGGACGCATCGCAGCTGGGCTGCTGGCCGGTGGCTCGCCCTCCGAAGTGCTGCAGCAGACCGCCGATTCAATGGAGCTCGAAGGCCGCAATCCACTCTCGCCGGAATTGTCGCTGACGGCCATCGAAATCCGTACCAAGGAAGCCGATACGGCTCTGCACGCCCTGGCGGAACGCTCGCCGTCGACTTCACTGGCCAACCTGGCCATGCTGCTGGATGGGTATGTCGAGGCGGGCGGTGGCAAGTATGCCGCCACTCTGATGGATATTTCCGGGCGCGTGCAGAGCATCCTGATGGCGCGCAACCGCGCCTCGGCCAAGGCCGGGGATGTGATGGTCTCGGCCATGACCCTGCCTGGGGCGCTGGTACTGGTGATTGGCTACCTGGCGATGGATCCCCTGATGGCCAAATCCTTGCACGCCATCCCGGTTCAGATTGTGCTGGGCGGTGTGGTGATCACGATGGTGATTGGATATTTTGTGATGCGTTCGATCGCACAGGAGGCCGTATGAGCGGTTTGATCTACGCTGTTGGCATCGCAATTGCGCTCTTTATTATGTACACCCTGGTTGAGTTCGTCGATTTGCTAAGCAAATCGGATCGCGCCCCACACGGAGCGCTGGCCGATGCCTTCACTCCGGCCGATGCAGCGGGAAACATCAGCGGTCTGCGGAAAACTCTCTCGCCGCTCTATAAACCGGTGCAGAAATATGCCCCACCGGCCCTCTTGCGCAAAATTCATGCCGATTTGTACTGGGCACAAATGGGTGGAAAGTGGCTGGGTTGGAACCCGGTCCAATTCATCGCCTTGCAAATCGCAGCGGTAACAACCACGCTTGTCGTCGGGATGGCTCTGTATGGTGACCTGGTCTTTACAGCCATCGCAACTTTGCTGGCCTGGAACCTGCCCGGCATCCTGGTGGGTGGTCCGGCCCGGCGCGCGCGACGCAACTTCATGTCGCAGCTGCCCGAGTTCATCCAGCTGGTCGCGGCCCAGATGGCTGCCAACGTCAGCATGGATCAGGCTATCCGGCGCGTCAGCAAGGCTCCCAGTCTGGTAGGCGAATGGATGCGCATGGTGATCCAGGCTTCCCAGGGGCGTGACATGATCGAACAGATCCAGCGCGAAGCCCAGGAAGCGCTGATGCCGGAACTGATCGGCATGGGTGTGCAGCTGGGCTTTATCCGACGCGGCACCGCCCAGCAGGAATTGATGGGCCAGTTGGCCACCTCGATCGCCGCCGAATACATCGGCCAGGCCGAAGCGCGCGCCGAGAAACTCGGCTCCGAACTGGTGATTCCGATGGTGCTCTTTTACTTCGTGCCCTTCCTGATCACAATCATCGTTGTCATTGGCTACCCGGTCATCGTTGGCCTTTTTGGAGGGCTGTAATGCCAGAGGCCGTCTCCATCACTGCTCGTATTCGCAACGGACTGGGCTGCGCCTTCTTCCTGTGCGCCGCGCTGCAGTCCAGCCTGACAACCTGGCAGACACCCTCAATTCTGGGTTTTCTCAACGCCATCCACAACCTGGTTCTGGTAGGTATCTACGCCATTCGCCCGCCTGCGACAAAGAGCGATTACGTTGGTCTGGTATTGGGAGTGGCTGCAGCCATGCTAGCCGCGATCTTCACAAATCAGGCCCAACCGGCCACCCCGCTTTGGACGGTTGTCGGGATAACCAGTGAACTACTGGTGTTCTGGTCGCTCCTGACCCTTGGATCCCGTTTCAGCATTGCCCCGGCCGATCGCGGGCTGGTGACCGGCGGCCCGTACCGTTTTGTGCGTCACCCGATGTATCTGGGAGAACTGCTGTTGCGACTGGCAATCTGCGCAGGCAATCCAGTGCAGTTGCTGGTCTGGCTGCCGCTTATGCTGGTACTTCAAATAATCAGGGCCATGCGTGAGGAGCGCATCATCTCTGGATATGCCGGCTACGTTCAAACAGTGCGCTGGTGTTTGGTCCCCTTCATCTTTTAGTGATTTCAGCCGCATACCACATGGCTGTTGCACACCATTTCAATTCAAGGAGAGTCCCATGAAATTCAGTAAGAAGTTGTTCATTGTTCTGGGCCTGGTCGCCCTGCTGACCGCGGCCTTCGCCACGACTGCCTTTGCCGCCAATACACGCATCGTGCGCTATGCCAGCGTTATCAAGGTCAAGGTGATGGATGACCAACCTGCCACATTCCGCCTGCTCGGCAATTACACCTGTGACAGGGTGCAGATCAATTCGTCTGTGAGCGGCAAGGTTATCACGATTTATGCCAACGACGTCAAAGTCAGGTACACCGGCAAAGGCTGTGACACAACCACCAACTATCGCAAGGATATCAGCGTGGGCACGCTCGTGCCAGGTATCTATACCATCTTGATCAATCCGGACACAAACGGCAAGCCGCAGAAGAAGATCACCGGTTTCATCGCTCCGTTGATCCCGACACCCGTACCAACCCAGGCCGCCAAACCCTGATATCTGAATCCAAAGGTTGAGGGGCGGATCATCCCGCCCCTCAACCAGGGAGCTTTTATGCCTATTTTCGCTCTGGTTACCATACTCATAAACTTATTGGGACACGGCCTGACCTTCTTACCACCCAATACCTGGTCATTCACCGGAACAGTGACGGAAATCCGGCAGGTGCTGGTCATGGGGTTGTCGAGCAAGGTTGCCAGGGTACAGTCAGATGGTTTCTCCGCCTGGGTGATCCTGCGCATGGCATCCCAAAGCGCTGAGCTGGATGACGTCGTTTTGGAAAAGGTCAGCAAGGTCACAAATGGATTTGTCGGGGATGCCTCGAATGACCCTGTTGGGAAAGTCCCGAATGGTCTTGTCGGGATCGGCGACCAGGTGCGCGTAAGTATTTCAGGCCCGCACGTTTCAAAAAACGGTGTGAATTGGGATTTGTGTGAACCGCTGTATTCGAATTATTGCCGCCAGGGCGGGCTCTACGATGTAGGCCCACTTTCGGGTGACTGGAATATTCCGCTCTCACCCAGCAATGAATTGATTCATTACTACCAGCCCAACCCATCCTGGGAATTTGCTCTTTTTTGGAATACGGAGAAGTTGAATCTTGGAGACAGCCACACACCTCAACACCACCCTGAAAACCCTGGAAAAGTCAGGCCTGGATGCCTGGCGCTTCGCGCAGGAGATCCATATTCTCGCTGCTGGATTGTTGCCCATGATGCAGCCTATCTACCGTTCCTGGCTGTCTGCCCAATCCCACGGTGTGCTCAAGGACTGCAGCCAGGAGGATATCTTTGTCTGGTTGAACGGGCTTCATCCAGGGCGGGCCGAGGCGGAATATCGCTTGATGCTGCTGGAAATCTCCTGGTTGGAAACGTTGACACAAGATTTTTACTACTTTCTGTGTGAGAACTTACCATGAAATTATTCCAATATCTCTTGCTCGTTCTATCTTTTCTGCCGATTTCGGTAGGCCCATTAATTGTCCCAGGCGATGCAGTCCCGGAAATCTTCGTTGGGCCGCTCCAGGCTGAAGCAGGCCTGAGTCCTCTGACAGGTACACCCAGCGGCTGGTATGTCTCAGATGTCACCATCCATATTCTGGCCCCTGCTGATGCCCTGGCGAATGGAAAACCGCTGCAAAATGGACAGCTTACCATCTCAGATGAAGGCCGCAACGATATTGAACTCCAGCCCGGACCCCTTGGACAGGCGAATATCGTCACCCAGATCGTGGACATCGACAAGACTGCACCGCAAGTCGCATGGATCACTGCGCCGAACTCTGTTGTTTCCGGCTTCGCAGCCTTGAGTGCGGAAATCACGGATTCGATCTCCGGGATATGCAGTATCGAAAGCTCTTTTGACAATGGACACACCTGGGAAACGCAGTTCATGTCTTTACCCGGCTCCCGTGATCTACCTGTCATTTATGAGACCGCCTGGTCGGCCCACCGTGACTTTGATGACTTTGAAAAGGGTGTCCAGCTTGTCATTCTGCGCGCCCATGACTGTGCCGGCAATGTCAGCCCAGGAGAAATCCTGGTTGTTCGAGTGGAGTAGACGATGTCTCAAAAATCAATCATCTATCGCGAACCGATAATCGTTCTGGTATCCATCGGCCTCGGGATTGGCGGGTTCCTGACAGCGTTATCCTGGGCTGTTCCATCATTTTCGAAAGGACTGTTCAGCGGTGCAACCTGGTATTGGACACTCACCATCATCGGTGCGCTTTTGACGCTGACCGGGGCCTTGATGGCCGAGCGACAACGTTATCCAGCGGTTTCCAGACCTGTCCTGCTCCTGGCTGTTGTCGCCGCCACAGCCCTGGTCTATCTCTTCCCGGAACTCTTTGCTCCCGGCTGCAAAGGCATGCCGCGCGCTTTTGCTGCCTGCCCGGCGGCCTGCCGGATCAACACCTGCAGTGATTGGGCCGCACCGGGTGAGCGCGGTTGTAATGCCAAACCGCCTGATAAGGGCTGCTGTTTTGCTTATGAAACCACCTGCGATCCTGCCTGCAGCGAGCCGGACCCGACTCCCGTTCCTCCGGCCAACCAGCCGCCCACCGTTTCCGGCACTGTGAACTGTGCTCTCAACGGCTCAAATGGCTGGTGCCGCAGTGGAGCCGTGCTCAACCTGTCCGCCAGCGATCCACAGGGCTTTGCCACAACAATCACGGGTGACATTGCCGGAGTGCCTTTTTCCTGTACCGGCCCTAACTGCGCACAGAACCTGCCCGCTGGAAGTGGAGCCATCCACTTTCAGGCGTCCGCGCCTGCCTCCGGATTGTCATCAGCAGCTGGCAACGCCTCTTTTGCTTATGACCCAACCCCGCCAACGGCGACTCTGGCCATCTCCGGCATTCCAGGATCGGCGGGCTGGTATACCACAGCCTCCGTATCATCGACCGGCTCAGATGTGACATCTGGCATTTCGACTACCCAGGTTTCGGTGGATGGAGGACCCTGGCAGGCATCTGCCCCACTCGCTGAAGGGACGCACTCGGTCCTTGGCCGCGCCATCGACAATGCCGGTAATACCAGCAATACGCCGGCCCAGACCGTAAAAGTGGATGCGACAGTGCCAACCATTTCGGCCTCAGTCACATCCGGCACCCTGGTCGCTGGCTGGTACGTCACGGATGTCACACTCACAGCCGCCGCATCCGACACTACCAGCGGTCTGGCGCTGATCGAACACCGCCTGGACGCTGGAGCCTGGTTGGCGGGAAACACTCTGACGGTACTATCCGAAGGCAGTCATACGATCGATTTCCGGGCCACCGATGTGGCCGGGCTGAAGTCTGCAACCTCGCTCAGCATCAAGCTGGACAAGACCGCGCCAATCGTGACCTTCACCCCGAGCGGGACGCCGGGTACGAACGGATGGTACACCACCCCGGTGACTCTGCAGGTGAATGCTTCCGACCCTCTCAGCGGTGTGTCTTCGATCGAATACCGCCTGGACGCTGGCAGCTGGATGATTGGAAGCAGCCTGACCATCAGTGATGGCGAGCATATTGTGGAAGCCAGAGCAATCGACAAAGCCGGAAACCGGTCTGCAGTCACGACCGCAACCACCACCGGCATCAAAGTCGACACCATCGCGCCAATCTTGAGTCTGTCGCTGACCGGTACTCTTGGACAAAACAGCTGGTACGTCTCGGATGTCACACTCATAGCCAGTGCATCGGATGCCACCAGCGGGATTGCATTGACTGAATATCGTCTGGACTCTGGCATTTGGCAGTCTGGAACGAGCATGACGGCATCAGCAGATGGCCCGCACACCGTTGACTTTCGGACCACCGACCGGGCCGGGAACCAGATAATTGCCTCGCGCAGTTTTAAAATCGACCAGTCTGTGCCCGTTCTGTCTTTTATCCCAACCGGAACCATGGGCGAAAACGGCTGGTATGGTTCAGACGTCAGTCTCAAAATAAACTCATCTGATCCGGAAAGCGGAATTCAGTCAGTCGAATACCGCGTCAACCAGGGCAGCTGGATCAGCGCTGCAATCCTACCGCTTGGCGAGGGCATTCAGGATGTGGATGCGCGGGTCACCGACCAGGCCGGGAATATCAGCACGGCCAGTATCAGGCTGCAAATCGACATGACAGCCCCCAGGTTAATCATGTCGCTGTCTGGGACTCTTGGGAAGAACAACTGGTATGTCTCGAACGTTACGATCTCGGCCAGTGTTTCGGATAAAACCAGCGGCATGATCCTGACCGAATACCGCGTCGATTCTGGCAGCTGGCAGACCGGCACAAATGTCATTGCCGCAAGCGATGGTGCGCACACGGTTGATTTCCGGGCCACTGATTATGCCGGGAACCAGTCTTCTGCCTCACGCTCCTTCAAAGTCGACCAGACCCCACCGGTTTCAGCCTTTGTAGCACCTTTGGAGGGCTCGACCGGCACACTGGCTCAGGGTATGTTCAGTCTGAATGGCGGATCCACGGACGCAACCTCTGGATTGGCTGCAGTTCAAATCTCCATGGATGAAGGCTCGATCTGGCTCGAGCTCACCTTGTCCCCATCCGGCAGCTGGCAGTATGTCTGGGATACCAAGCCACTCTCCAATGGCATTTACCCTGTGCTGGCCCGGGCCGAGGATCAGGCCGGAAATATCGAAAGCACCGCGTGGGTGACCTTGCTGCTGGCCAACCACCCCCCGAAAGTCAGCATCCAGGATAGCTGGTGGATTTGGGAGGCAGGCAGTTTGAGCGTGAAGCAGCGCTTCATTCCGATTACTGAGATCCGGGTCCGGATTGCCTGCCTGGATGGTCAGCCGGATGTGAAGCTGATTTTTACACCAGAGACCATTCCTGCCGTATTGAGTTGGGATCGCAAGTGCGGCCAGGGCCAGTTTGCCACTTCAGGTGATCACCCCGTCACTCTGGCAGCCTGCGATCAGTTTGGAAACTGCGCCGAAGCTACCGGGCTGATCAAAGTCCCGTTCATTTCACCACCTGTCCCAACCTGGACACCCACTTTTGAGCCTACGGCAACTTCCACCTCCACAGCAACAAAGGTGGTTCAAAAACCGCAGCCAACCGCTACTTTGGTGGTCATCCCACCTGTTGTACCTCCGGCACCCACACCTGCTCCTGAACTGGAAAAACTCCCCGCCTGGTTCTGGGCTGCGCTTGCCCTGGTTGGTTTTCTGACTGCCCTGACTGCCGCCTCCCTGTCCGATCCGCGCCCGCGCGCGCTGCGCCGGCTGGGAAAAGCAATGAACAAGGTGCGCAATGGACAGGTATAACCTGCTGCACTTTTTTGAAAGGCGCGATATCGATACAAAACACGTCCCGCTGGATGTTCTTGAGCGCGCGCATAAGGTTGTGGAGCGCCTTGAGCACGGTGAACCTTATATGACCTTCCGTGGGAAACGTCTACGGCGCAACCGTAAACGCATCTCCATTCCGCTTGGTCTGAGATGGCGCATCCTCGCAGACGATGTTGATGGCCAAATGCTGGTGCGCCGAATCATGTCCCACCAGACTTACAACACGTTGATTGCAATTAAGTAAAAGGAGAAACAT
>Ga0105047_10020103_pt1 | contig 10271 bp, 9 predicted proteins | sample MAT04_FD_78384 | JGI IMG/M metagenome (GOLD analysis project Ga0105047, IMG submission 78384) | Freshwater microbial communities from Lake Fryxell liftoff mats and glacier meltwater in Antarctica - MAT-04 (megahit assembly) | ecosystem: Environmental > Aquatic > Freshwater > Ice > Liftoff... | reverse complement strand
TTAATATTCAATCGGAGGATGCAGATAAAATTGAAATTGATGCGGCACCTGATGGTGTTAGAGACCCTGATGATAAGAAAGTAGATTGAGGTCTAGGTTGACAATCTGCCACCTGCCTACTGTGACTACCAACTAGGACTGTGACTGCGACTGGTTCTGAGTTTAGAGTTTTTGATTATAGGTTGTTGATTATAGGTTAAATTTTTTAAAATCGTAGAGACGCAATGCATTGCGTCTCTACGATTTTAAAAAATTTAATCAGCCGTAACTTCTATTTTCAATCAGAAAATTTACTTCCTTTTCAACCAGAAAATTTGCTTCCTTTCCATCAAAAAAATGCACTTCCTTTTCAATCAGAAAATTTACTTCCTTTTGGTGCGCGGTACTTTTGAAAAGGGATTTTTAATAAGTTCCCTATTCTGGAATTTTCCTCAGGCAGCATATGCGTATCAATGCCGTACACCAATTTATCTCTGTCGAGTGTTTTGAACGTGCCGAAAATACGATCCCAGATAGAGAAAATATTTCCATAATTAGAATCGGTATAAGGTTGAACAAAATGATGATGTACCTTATGCATATTAGGCGAAACAATTAAATAACTTATTGTTTTATCTAACCACATTGGCAAACAAATATTTGCGTGATTAAATTGTGATAATACTACTGAAATGGATTGATACATAAACACCATCCAAATAGGGGCACCAATTATTAATACTGCCAATAAAGTAAACCCAAATCTGAATACACTTTCGCCAGGATGGTGGCGATTTGCGGAAGTTGTATCGATTTGCTGATCTGCATGATGAATGAGATGAAATTTCCACATCCATTTAATTTTATGCTGAATAAAATGTATGCAATAAGCACCGATAAGATCCATTAATAATAAACCGGCGATTATAGTAAATATTAACGGCAGATTTAGAAGATATAGAATACCGAATTTGTGAAATGTTACCCAGTCAGCTGTTTTAACAATTAAGAAAGCGAGAGAAAAATTTACCACTATGGTTGTTATGGTAAAAAATATATTGATTCCCGCATGTTTGATCTTTTTATACTCCAAATGAAGCAAAGGAATAAGGTATTCCAGACTATAAAAAAATAATAATCCCCCCCATAAAATAATAGTACGGTGCAGATCGGGGATGGTGGTAAAATATTGTATGATTGTTTGCATGCCTCGAATTATCGTTACAAAATTAATAAAACCTATGCTTTTGAAATACTAAGTTACCTGTGTTTCTATAAACTCTTTGTTTGCAATGCAAGCATTGGCTGGCATTTCCTTACAATCTTAGATATTGTTGCGTTCCATTAATTTTCTAAAATCCCTCAAAAACGACTTCCTACAAAAACCCCTGTTTTGTCAAACAGTTCATGAAATACAGTTTGCGATGCGCAAATAAAAATTCCTTACCTTTAGATTTAAAAACGAACCATGCAACAAACCCAAATTGATCAATTAAAAGAACTGCTACTCCGATTAAAAAATGGTGTTGGATTTTTCTCCATGCAAACAAATAAATTAGACACAGTAACAAATAAACGATATGCTTGTTTTTGTCAATTTTTAAAAACTGATATCCAGGAACCTGTCCGATTTGAAGCCTTGTCGCACCATTTCGATAAAAATGTTGATCCTACCCTCGAAAACAAATTCACAGCCCTTGGATTTACCCTCGAAAAAGGTGAAAACTACGTAAAATTTGTCCCCTTCAATTCTGATGCATCCATCCATAACAGCATTTCCGATGTAATCAAAATTTTCGCCGAAATTTATCAGATTGAAACCGGAGCGGAATTTATTTTTGAAGAGGAAATTGAAGAGTAATCAGAATAGGTGTTGGATTTTTGTAAAATTTCAGTATTATCGACTGGAAATTTCATTTTCGTCATTGACATCCTGATAGCCGATACCAACCATCTCTTCCGCCTCCACATTTTGTTTTCCTGATACCCTTTTCCTTAATTATCCTTCAAAAATTTCTTCACCGTTTTATTAAACCGTTTATTTTCCTCTATAAAAGGAAAATGACCCGAATTTTCGAAGGTGATGATGGTTGCATTCGGGAGCGATTCCTTTATTTTTTGATCTGCTTCAGGAACAACAATGTCGCAGCTTCCGTGTATTATTAAAACCGGAACCTTTATAACAGATAGTTTAGGATAATAGTTATACCCTTTCATGTCGGCCATAAGGCCTGAAAGAGAAAGTGACGCCACTAAATAATTGTCAGGTAATTTCGGATCGAATTTTTCCATTTTTGTAGTATCACAAAAAACCTGTTTGAACGACAACATCATTAATGCATTTACCGTTGCCATCTCCCCTTTTTGAAATGCCGGAGATGCGATAAGTTGTGCGCGTTTTAAACTATCAGCACTCGTAGTTTTTTCTATTCCAACCTGATTTGATTGCATAGCCAATTTAGCGCTCAGCGGAATCGGACTGCAATAAATAATAACATTTAATTTATCAGGATGATCAATTGCATATTGAGTTGCAGGAAGTGCGCCCCAGGAATGACAAAGGATATTTAGTTTTTCAATTCCAAATGCTATTCTTATTGCTTCAATATCTTCGGAAAAAGTTTTCAGCGTCATAAATGCTTTAACATTTAACGCCGATTGTCCTGCAGAGCGCTGGTCATAAAATATTAATTGATATTTTTTTGCCAGAGACTCCAGGTGTGGTAAAAAATAATTGTGATTGAGTCCGGGACCTCCATGCACTATTAAAAGCGGTTCTCCCTCTCCCATTACTTTAAAGTAGAGCTGCGTGCCATTTATATCTTTAAGCCCCTCAAAAGTAACTTTTTGAGAAAAAACAGAGTTTTGAAAAAGTATAAAGAAACCGAGAATGACCGAATAATGCAATTTCATAAAAAAACCTCCTTGTTTTTGACAAGAAGGTAAAATTAAGGTTCTTTTAGTTAAACCAATTCTCTTTGTTGAACCAGTTCGGGTTTTTCTTTTAATATCGCATTTATTCCACCCTGCACATTTATCACATTTTTTATTCCTTCGCGTTTCAGAATGGAACAAGCCATCATACTTCTATATCCACCTGCACAGTACAGGATATATTTATTTTTCGAATTAATAACATCCATTTGACTTTGCAACGCATTTAAAGGTATATGATGTGCTTCTACTACGATATTTTTCTCCACTTCCGCAGGGCGACGCACATCCAATAAAGCATATTTGCCGGTATCCATCAATTCAGCCATTTCCTCAACGGTGATATTTTTAATATTTTCGGTTATATTTTTTTCTTTCTTCCATTGATCTATTCCTCCATTTAAATATCCGATCACATTTTCATATCCAATTCGAGCGAGCCGTGTAATTGCCTCTATTTCTTTACCTTTTTCTGTGATCAGGATCAAAGGTTTATTAAATTCAATCAATGTTCCTGCCCATAATGCAAACTCACCATTTAATCCAATATTAATTGAGGTAGGAATAAAACACTTAGCAAAATCTTCACTGCTCCTCGTATCCAATAAAAGAGCACCTTCGGCAGTTTCAATGGTTAATTCTTCACAACTCAATGGTTTTAATGAACGTTCCAAAACTTTTTCAAACGTATCGTAACCCACTACATTTATTTTTGCGTCTTTAAAAAAGTAAGCAGGAACAGCAGGTTGATCTGCGCATACTTTTTTAATAAATGTTTCCTTTTCCTCAATTTCCAATGCGTAATTAGTAGCTTTTTGAATTGCGATTGTAGAAGCAGTTTCTGTGGAAAGATTTTTTCCGCACGCACTACCTGCACCATGTCCCGGATATACAATGGTATGATCAGGCAATACTTTTATTTTTTTATTCAGCGATTCGAATAACATACCGGCAAGTACTTCTGCATCAAGATTTCCACTTAAAAGATCAGGTCTTCCAACATCTCCAATAAATAATGTATCCCCGCTAAATAAACTGTGCACTTGATTTGTTTCATCAAATAATAAATAACAACTTGATTCTACTGTATGACCCGGTGTGTGTAATAACATTACTTTAATTTTTCCAAGGTCTATAACATCATAATCTCTTAAAATTGCAGCGGGATAATCAGGCTGAGCACCTGGTCCATAAACGATAACCGCACCTGTTTTACGGGCAAGTTCCAAATGACCTGAAACAAAATCTGCATGAAAATGCGTCTCCAATACAAAACGAATTTTTGCATTTCTTGACGCTGCCAATTCAATATAGGGTTCCGGGTCACGAAGCGGATCAATAATCAACGCCTCCCCCTCACTCTCGATATAATACGCTGCTTGTGCTAGACAGTTGGTATAAATTTGTTGGATATACATACTATAAATTTTATTTTCATTCAAAATTAAAGTGTTCCTCTTTTTCGCTGTTCCTCTTCAATACTTTCGAATAAAGCCTGGAAATTTCCTCTGCCAAAAGACTTTGCACCGCAGCGTTCAATTATTTCAAAAAACATGGTCGGACGATCTTCCACAGGTTTGGTGAATATCTGCAATAAATATCCTTCCTCATCTCTGTCCACCATTATTCCCAGATTTTTTAATAATTCAAGATCTTCTTTTATCTCCCCTACTCTGTCTTTAACAGTATCATAATAAGTTCCGGGAACGAATAAAAATTCCACACCGCGTTTGCGTAATTCACCAACGGTAAAAATAATATCATCGGTTGCAACTGCAATATGCTGACAACCTTCTCCTTCGTAAAAATCGAGATATTCTTCCACCTGCGATTTCTTTTTTCCCTGTGCGGGTTCGTTGATCGGGAATTTAATTCGCATATTACCATTTACCATCACTTTGCTCATTAATGCGGTGAATTCAGTGGAAATATCTTTATCATCAAAAGTGATCAGGTTTTTAAATCCTAAAACCTTTTCATAAAATTCCGCCCAAAAATTCATTCTTCCTAAACCTACATTACCTACACAATGGTCAACATACTCAAGTCCGGTTGCCGGAGGATTGTATTCACTTTCCCATTTAACAAAACCGGGAAGAAAAATTCCATTATAATCTTTGCGATCTACAAATAGATGGACTACTTCGCCATATGTTTTAATTCCGGAAATAACTACTGTTCCATTCTCATCGTTTTTCGAAAATGGAAATATAAAAGGTTCTGCACCTCGATGAGTTGTTTGATCAAAAGAATATTTTGCATCATCCACTATAAATGCTATTACTTTAACTCCATCACCATGTTTTTTAACATGATCGGCAATTAAAGAATTTGAATTATAAGGAGTAGTGAGCACAAGCGTGATTTTACCCTGACGCAATACATAACTCGCACATTCTTTATTGCCCGTTTCCAATCCTGAATAGGCCAATGATTGAAATCCAAAGGCAGTCTTATAAAAATGTGCCGATTGTTTTGCATTGCCAACATACAATTCAATAAAATCAGTACCCATCAATGGCAGAAAATCTTCCGATATTGCCTCGATCTGTTTTATTTCCTTTTTCTCTAATAACAAATTTTCCATATTAAAAAATTTAAGTTCTTTTTAAAATTAAATGAACCAATTCTCAATTCTCCACTCTCAATCCTTCTCTTTTTGCCCAGGATAGATAATAATCGTCTACTTCCAATTCTAACGCAGCTTGCGTTATCATTACCGGTTTAAAAGGGTCTATCATTACGGCTAATTCCTGCGTTTCTTTTTGACCAATGCTGCGTTCAATAGCGCCTGGGTGTGGGCCGTGTGGAATACCGGCAGGATGTAATGTAAATTGTCCCGGTTTAATATTATTTCTGCTCATAAAATTTCCTTCCACATAATATAATATTTCATCAGAATCGATATTGCTGTGGTGATAAGGTGCAGGAATTGCCTGCGGATGATAATCATACATTCGCGGAACAAAAGAACATACCACAAAATTATTTCCTTCAAAATTTTGATGAATTGGCGGCGGCATATGTATACGACCGGTCAAAGGTTCGAAGTTGTGAATATTAAATGCATAGGGATAATGATATCCATCCCAACCAATTACATCAAATGGATGATTTGCATAGGTGTAGGGAAATATTTGTCCTTTCTTTTTGATCATGATCTCAAATTCTCCTTCCTCATCAAATGTTTTTAAATTTTGTGGCCGTTTGATATCACGTTCACAAAAAGGAGAGTGCTCCAATAATTGTCCGAATTCATTTCTATATCTTTTCGGGGTAACAACGGGACTAAATGATTCAATAAATAATAATCTGTTATCAACTGTTTCAAATTCCAATTTATAAACTGTTCCTCTTGGAATAATTAAATAATCATGCGACTCAAATTCCACATCTCCAAACATAGTTGTAAGTACACCCTCTCCTTTGTGCACAAATATCAATTCATCGGCATCTGCGTTTTTAAAAAAGTAATCGGAAGTTTGCGCAGGAGATGCAAGCCCGATATGTAAATCATTATTTACAAATAATACTTTTCTGCTTTGAATATAATCCTCTTCTGATGGAATATCAAAGCCGTTAAAACTCAGCTGTTTTAAATTATTTTCAATAGCAATTTTTGGTTGTATATTATATGGTTTTTTCGTTTTTATAACCATGGTTGGCGGATAAATATGATAAACCAATGACGACAAACTGCTGAAACCTTGCGTTCCTACAAGTTCTTCATTATACAGACCACCTTCTGGATTGCGGAATACAATATGGCGTTTAGAAGGAATTTTACCGAGTTGTTGATAGTTAGGCATAACAAAATATTGAATTACAAATTTAAATTTTTAGAGGTATAATTGAAGTGACATATGTCATTTCTTCGAGTGACATTTACTAATCAATTTCCGGTTTACTGCAAATCGATTTTGAAGTAAAGAACATAACCAACAAAAATCTTTTAAATCATTTCAAAATGAGCAGTAAAATGACGTAAAAATGCAGGTTCTCTAATAATTTTCAATCCTTTGGCATTTTTGCTTTGTTTTAGCACCTCGCCGAATACTTCAATCACATAATCAATATGACTCTGAGTATAAACTCTTCGCGGGATGGCTAATCGCACCAATTCGTTAGTTGCGGGAATTAATTTTTTATTTTTATCATATTTGCCAAACATTACACTGCCAATTTCCACACTTCGAATTCCTCCAATTTCGTATAAAGCACAAACTAAAGCTTGTCCCGGATATTGTTCAACCGGAATATGCGGATATAATTTTTTTGCATCCACATATACAGCATGTCCTCCTGCAGGATACAAAACTGGTATGCCTATTTTTTTAATATGGTCGCAAAGGTAGGCTGTACTTTTAATTCTGTAATTCAAATAATCTGCTTCAAATACTTCCTCCAATCCAACAGCTATAGCTTCCATATCACGTCCACTTAATCCGCCATAGGTAGAAAAACCCTCTGTAATTATTAATAGACTCATACATGCATCTGCAAGTTCTTTATCAGCTATTGCTAAAAAACCACCCATGTTTACCAATGCATCTTTTTTTGCACTCATAATACATCCATCAGCTAAAGAAAACATTTCCATTGCTATTTCTTTATAACTGTGTTTTGCATATTTTTTTTCGCGGTGTTTCACAAAATAACTATTCTCTGCAATTCGGCAACAATCGAGAATGAGCAATATTTTATTTTTTTTACATATTGCAGATACTTCCTTCATATTCTGCATACTTACGGGTTGTCCGCCGCCACTGTTATTGGTAACTGTAACAATTACTGCCGCAATATTTTTTTTATGCCGCTTAAATAATTGTTTTAGTTTTTCTGTATCCAGATTTCCTTTAAAGGGATAATCGCTGTTAAAATCCTTTGCCTCTTCTATTGGTATATCAATTGCCTGAGCTCCGCTAAATTCGATATTTGCCCTTGTTGTATCAAAATGTGTGTTACTGATAAATACTTTCCCCTTTCCCCCCAAATAAGTATATAAAATCCTTTCCGCAGCGCGACCCTGATGTGTAGGCAAGATATATTCGAAACCGGTGAGATTATGAACCGCTTTATAAAATTTCTGCCAGCTCCGTGCACCGGCATAACTTTCATCCCCCTGCATCATCGCAGCCCATTGGTTTTGGCTCATTGCAGAAGTGCCACTGTCGGTTAACAGATCAATTAACACATGTTGCGATTGAAGCAAAAAAGGATTAAAATGCGCTTTTTGCAAATGTTGTTCGCGTTCTTTTTGGGTGGTAACCTTAATAGGTTCCACCATTTTTATTTTGAAGGGTTCGATAATGGTTTTAAAATGCATACTTACTTGTTTGTTGCGAATTTGCCTGGATTCAAGTGCAGGAGGAATGATAAAAATCAGCACTACAGGTGAGTAATGTCAGATATTCAATGCAACTTAGGTAAAGCGCGAAAATAATCATCCAATATAAAAAATCAATAGTTATTATCCATTGAACTTAATTCATTAATATAATGCTTATCATTTCACTTTTTAATAAAGGACCTTGCAATATTGCCTTCCATTGTTTGCATTACAATTGTGTAAAATCCGGAAGGAAGATGATCAATTTTTAATTCAACAGAATTTTTACCGATGGAATTCCCCTCTGTAAAAACTCGATTCCCGGTTATTGAATATATCATAATTTGATTTACACTATTGAGTTCTGAGATAGGGATGTTGATTATATCAGAGGAAGGATTCGGAAACAGATGGGCCAAATTGTTTGTTAAAAGTTCAGAAATTCCGGTGACAAAACAATCAACACCGATCACATATTTTCTTTCTGTGTTTCCGAGGTACATCCCATCGCGATAATGTTTTGGAAATTTAATTTATTGGCTGGAAATTGGACTAAACCAATAATAAATAGTGATAATTTTGTAAAAATTAGAATAACATTTCATTCTATGTAGTTGTATAGGGGAAATTAAAGATCCAATTATATGGAAAAAGATTCTTCCACACCAATAAATTGATGATAAACATCCCTTTTTAGCTGCTATCATACGGGAATTTTTGGATTCGAACCTATTACTCTCCCGCTTAAAAACCGGGATGCTTTAACCAACGGAGGTGAAACCGGATTATTTCAAACTAACTCAAACTAAAAAGTCAGCTTGCGCTGACTTTTGTGGGAACACTTGGATTCGAACCAAGGACCCTCTGCTTGTAAGGCATAAAAATACCGTTTTCATTGGTTTTCGAATTTTTTCAAAATGGATGAAACCATTGATATTATTGGTTTTTTAATTTTTTGCGTTTTGCCTGTTTATTGATATTTATCATAAATGTTTGCAAATTGTTTGCAAATTTTGTTTCTTTGGTAAATGAGAAGCACTTGCTCAACCTCCATTTTTCTCGATACCCGAAGGCTAAAAAAAGACAAAACCTTTCCTGTTAAATTGAGAGTCACCTTTCAGCGAAAATCACATTATTACGATACCGATTATAGCATGACCGTATCTGATTTTGAAACTATTATGAAATCAGAAAAGCTAAGAGGGGAAAACAAGGATATAAAATTTGACTTGATGAACATCGAGGATAAGGCAATGACCGTAATTGAGGAAATGACCCATTTTACTTTTCCTGCATTTGAAAAGAAGTTTTTGGGTCCTTCCTACCAAAAAGGAGATGTTTTTGCCAAGTATCAAGAATATATCAGTCAGCTCGAAAAGAACGACCAAATCGGAACTGCTTCGGCTTATCGTTGCAGCATGAAATCGCTAAATAAATTTCTGGCAAAGTTTTATAACCTGAAAACAATGTCCTTTCCCTTTGCAGAGATTAACGAGAACTTGTTACAGGAGTATGAAAATTATATGATTAACGAACTGGAGTCTTCTTACTCCACAGTAGGCATCTATTTAAGACCATTGCGCACATTATTTAACAACGCAAAGGAGGATGGCGATATTCCGGCAGACCATTATCCATTTGGGAAACGCAAATATCAGATTCCGGCAGCCACAAACAATAAGAGACCATTGAGTGGGGAAGAAATGAAATTATTGCTCGAAACTCCCGCCGACCAATTTGAAGAAAAAGCCCGTGACTTTTGGTTTCTGAGTTATTTATGCAATGGTGTAAACATGCACGATATAGCCGAAATGAAATTCGAAACAAATCTGCAAACCACCCAGATCGTATTCTTTCGCGAAAAAACTAAACGCACTAATAAAACGAATCTGAAGACTATCGTTATCCAATTAGTAGGGCTTTCCAATTCCATTATTGAAAAATACCGGAACACCGACACAAAAAAAGGCAAATATGTTTTCCCGATACTCCAACCCGGACTAACAGCCAAGGAAAAAAAACGCGCTAT
>Ga0105047_10020102_pt1 | contig 10271 bp, 9 predicted proteins | sample MAT04_FD_78384 | JGI IMG/M metagenome (GOLD analysis project Ga0105047, IMG submission 78384) | Freshwater microbial communities from Lake Fryxell liftoff mats and glacier meltwater in Antarctica - MAT-04 (megahit assembly) | ecosystem: Environmental > Aquatic > Freshwater > Ice > Liftoff... | reverse complement strand
GAACCTGCGACCTCTGGGTTATGAGCCCAGCGAGCTACCGAGCTGCTCCACCCCGCGTTGCTGACCCCACTGTAGATGACCCGTCACCCGCGTTGCAAACCGCCCGCCCGACGGCGCTCAGGGGCGCATCCCGGAGGTGCCTGCGGCGGCCGGGCGCAGTGCCCGGCCGCCGCAGCGCACCGTGGGAGTCTCGCCGAGGAGCAGCGGGGGTCACCCCGCCGGAGCGGGAGACTCCGGCGCACTCTCGGTGGCCGCCAGCCGGTCGAGCGCGGCCTGCAGGCGCTCCTGCGCTTCGCCGTACGCCGCGAAGTCGTTCTCGCGCAGCGCCTGCTGACCGTCCTCGAAGGCGGCGGCCGCCTCGGCGACCAGCGAGGCCACGTCGCCGGGCGTGACGGGCGGCGTCGGCACGTCCGGCGGCGTCGGCACGTCCGGCGGCGTCGGCGCGTCCGGCGGCGTCTCCGGCTCGTTCGGGACCTCACCGGGCTCCGTGGGTACCTCCGGGGCTCCGAACAGGTCGGACAGCGACCGGGCCAGGGTCGTGTTGGCGGCCACCTCGTTGCCATAGCTCACCAGCACCCGCTGGAGAGTCGGGAAGCTCTCACCGCCCTGCGCCCGGACGAACACCGGCTGCACGTAGAGAAACCCGTCGCCCACAGGCAGGGTGAGCAGATTGCCGAAGGTGACCTCAGCGCGGTTCTGGCGGAACGGGAAGAGCGACTCCGCGACGACCTGCTCCGACAGGAACTGGTTCGCCACCTGTCCGGGTCCGTTGGGCGGGTTGCTCCGTGGCACCTGCAGCACGCGGATCGTGCCGTAGTCCTCGGGATCGGAGGACACCGACGCGAATGCCGCGAGATTCGGCCGGTTGAGCCCCGTGAACGAGGTCGACAGCCGGAAGTCCTGGCCGGGCTGCCCGGGGAAGTTCAGCAGTGAGTAGAACGGCGGCTGCGGCGGACCACTGAGCGTGGCCGCGTCCACGACGGGCTGCGTCGCCTGGCCGCCCTGCGGCTGCGCGGCCAGGCTCGTCGAGGCGTCATTCACGGCCTCCGCCGGGTCAGCCGGGATCTCCCAGAAGTCCTCGCGCAGGAAGAAGCCGCGCGCGTCCGTGACGTGGTAGCGCGCGAGCAGCTCGCGCTGCACCTTGAACAGGTCCTCGGGGTAGCGCAGGTGCGAGCGCAGGTCCTCGCTGATCTCGCTCTCGGGCTGCACGAGGTCACCGCCGAACGCCTTGTTCCACGACTGCAGCACCGGGTCGGGCTCGCCGAACGCGTACAGCGTGACGGTCCCGTCATAGGCATCGACCGTGGCCTTGACGGAGTTGCGGATGTAGTTGACCTGTTGCGGCAGGGCCACCCCGCCGCTCTGGCTGTCCACCGTGGCCTCGCCGAAGTCGGTCGTCTGCGAGTACGGGTAGCCGCTGCTGGTCGTGTAGCCGTCCACGATCCACACGATTCGGCCGTCGACCGCCGCGGGGTAGGGGTCGCTGTCGAGATCGAGGAACGGGGCGACCTTCATGACGCGCTCGCGCGGCTCGCGGATGTACATCAGCCGGCTGTCGTCCTGGATCGCGTCGGACAGCAGCAGGTTGGGTTCGCGGTATTTCAGGGCGTACAGCGCCTTGCGCCCAAGGTTCGACAGCTGCACGCCTCCATCGCCGTCGTAGCTGAACGTCGCCTCGTCGTCCAGCTCTTCCGTGATCTCTCCGGCCGCGACCCGACCGGTGGTCAGGCCCTGGGGACCGTCGATCTCGGGCTGGTCGGTGTTGACGATGGAGTAGCTCGGCGACAGCTCGCCGTAGTAGATGCGCGTCTGGTCGAGCTGGATCGGGCCGTCCTCATCGCCAGACTCGACGAACAGCGGACGGCCCTCATCGTCGACCCGGTCGGCCGGCGCGGCGATGAGGCCGTTGCCATGGGTGTAGGCCAGCCGCTCGTTGATCCAGCTGCGCTGCGCGTCGGACAGGTTGCGGATGTCCACCTCACGCGCGGCGACGACGAAGTCCTGAAGGTCCCCGTCGACCTCGTAGCGGTCGACGTCGAGCTGGTCGTTGACCCCGAAGTAGAAGGTCAGGCGCTGCAGCTGCTCGAAGGTGGGGGCCAGTACGTTCGGATCCAGCAGGCGTGCGCTGTCTACATCGGCCGCCTCCTCGCGCAGCTGCTCGGGCGAGACGTCCTGCGAGGCGCGGTAGGGCTGCACCTCGGTGTCGTCGATGCCGTACGCCGCCCGCGTCGCCTCGATGTTGCGGTCGATGAACGGCTCCTCCCGGTCGATCTCGTTCGGGTTCACGCGGAACTGCTGGGTGTAGGCGGGGTAGACGCCGCCGATGACGATCGAGCTGACGACGAGTAGGCCGAGCGCACCCGCGGGCAGCAGGATGTTGCGCACGACGATGTTGGCGAAGAACAGCACCGAGCAGACGATCGCGATGCCGATCAGGATGTTCTTGGCCGGCAGCACCGCGTTGACGTCGGTGAAGCCCGGACCCTGCACGAACCCCCGATCGGAGAACGCCAGGCCGAAGCGGTCGAGGTAGTAGGCGAACGCCTTGAGCAGGATCACCAGCCCGAGCAGCACCGACAGGTGAGCGCGGGCCGCGGGGCTGACCTTCTCCCCGACGGTCTGCAGGCGCACGCCGCCGAACAGGTAGTGCGTCGCCGCCGAGGCCACCAGGGCCAGGATCACCGCGGTCAGCAGGAAGCCGAGCACGAACCGCTGGAACGGGTAGGTGAACGCGAAGTAGCTGATGTCGCGCCCGAACTGGGCGTCGACCTCACCGAACGGCGTGCCGTTGCGCCACAGCAGCCAGGTCTCCCAGCGGGCCGCGGCCGACAGGCCGGCGAACAGACCGAAGACGGCGCTCCCGAGCAGCAGCACCGGCTTGAGGAAGGGCTCGATGGCGACGCGGTAGCGCTCGAGGTTCTGCTGCTCGAGCGACATCGGCCGGAACGGCGGCCGCACCTTGTAGGCGACCAGGACGTTCGCCCCGACCAGGACGGCCATCAGCAGCCCGAAGACCACGAACAGCAGCAGGCGGGTGGTCAGGACCGTCGTGAAGATCGTCGTGTAGTCGACCGCCTGGAACCACAGCAGGTCGGTGTACAGCGAGATGCCGACCCCGCCGACTAGCAGCACCACCGCGAGCACGACCAGCACGGGTCCTAGCAGGCGCGGGCGAGCGGGAAGGCCCGCCCCCGGAGTGCGGACGGCCACAGCCAACCTTCTCTCGTCTCATGGGTCTTGACCCCCCAACCCAACCACAGGGCATCCGGTTCCCTCGCCGCTGCGCCGAACCGCGAGGATGGTCGGCATGAGCACGCCGGATCCCTTGACCTCTCCCCTGCAGTCGGTCGTCGGCGAGGTGGAGGGGCACGTCGCCGAGGCCGGGTGGGACCAGCCGCCCCAGCTGTTCGCCCTGGTCCAGACCGAGGAGCTCCTGCGCGCCGAGCCGCAGCTGGCCCAGACCATGGGCCTGGTGGCCGGCGACCCGTCGTCGTTGACGCCGATCGCGCAGGAACCGCTGTCCGACGCCCCGCTCGACGAGCAGCTGTCCTCGCTGGTGTTCAGCGACCAGGTGCTGGGCGTCGTGCTCGTGCAGGAGGTGCTCGTCCTGCCGCCCTCGGCCGAGGCCGAGCTCGAGACCGTCGACGACCCCTCGACCGTGGCCGCCGACCACCCCGACCGGCGGGAGGTGCGGATGGTCGTCGGCGTGGCGCGCGGCGGGAGCCAGGCGTGCGTGCTGCGGCTGCGAGGCGCCGGCGACGAGCCGGACGACCGGGTCACGGGCCCCGACCTGGCGCCGGCACTGGCCGCGGCGCTGCTCGCGACCCTGGAGGACTGAGCCCAGCTCAGGTCGGGCACAGCTCCGGCTGCTCGCCGGTGCGGACCGCCTCAAGGGCCGCGAGCGCCTCGTCCAGCGCGCCGACCTCGGCCAGCACCAGACCATCCGGCGGCCGGAGCACGGCCTCTGCGCAGTTTCCAGCCGGTACGAGGAACACGTCGGCGCCCTTGTCGCTCGCCGCCACGAGCTTCTGCGGGATCCCGCCGATCGGGCCGACCATCCCGTCACCGGAGATCTCGCCCGTACCGGCGATGTACCTCCCGCCCGTGAGCGACGGCTCGCCCAGCTTCTCCAGGATGCCCAGCGCGAACATCAGCCCGGCGCTGGGCCCGCCGACCTCCTCAAGCGTGATCTCGACGTCGAAGGGGAGGTCGACGGGTTCCTCGGCGACCAGCACGCCCAGGACGGGACGGGTCTGCCCCTCGTCGTCCTCGGCGCCGGTCGTGGTGACCGATGCCGTCCCCGCGACCCCGTCGCGGAGGTAGTCGATGCGGCGCACCGTGCCGACCCCGCCCTCGTCGACAAGGCTCCGGAGCTCTGCGGCGTCGCGCAGCGGCGTGTCGTCCACCCGGGTCAGGACGTCGCCGACCTGCAGCCTGCCCTGGGCCGGCGATCCGGGCGAGAGCCCCTCGATCGTGACCTCCGCGACCTCGTATCCCAGGTAGCGGGCGGCGGCGGTCGCCGCGCTGTTCTGCGACCGGCGCATCGACTCGGCGTTCTCGGCGTTGACCTCCTCGTCACGACGACCGGGTGGGTAGACGACGTCGCGCGGCACGACGGCCAGGTCGCGGTCGAACCAGCCCCGGAGCGCCTCCAGCAGGGTCAGGCTCGGCGTCACGCCGACCGTCGTCAGGTCAAGCCGCCCGTCGGTCGGGAAGGTCTCGCTGCCCTGAATCTGGATCACGTCTGCGCCCTCGACCTCGCCGAGAGTGTTGTACGTCGGCCCGGGGCCCAGGGCGACGTACGGCACCTGCGCCGAGACCGCACCGCTGGTGAGCACCATCGCGAGCAGGCTGGCGAGGAGCAGGGTCAGGGTGCGACGGGACACGTGGGCAGCGTAGGCGGCACCAGGGGGCACCGCGGGGCGGGAAGTCGCCCCCGAGGACCGCCCAGGGGGACGTCAGGCGAAGAAGCCCAGGCTGGCGGGGCCGCCCCGGCCGTTCGCGATGACGAAGGGCGGCTCGGCGTCGTCGGACTCGGCCGGGTCCTCGACCTGCTCGACGAGCTGCTCCTCGGGGGCCTCCGCCTGCGCCGGGACGTCGATGTGGAACGGCTCGGCCAGGTGCAGCGGCTCGACCGCGGTCAGCGGCTCGGCGACCTGCACGCGTTCGGTCGCTACCGGCTCCGGCGCCAGGCCCAGGATCGGGGCAGGGGCGACGGGCTCCATGGCGACGGGGACCTCGACGCGGTAGTAGGTGCGGAACGCCAGCGGCACCTCGCTCAGGGCGTGGACGCTGACCGAGGAGACGCCCTCGACGTTGCGGAGGTGCTCCACGAGGCGCACGGCCTCCTCGATGCTCGCGAGCCGGCGGAACGCGGGGGCTCCGTCCGAGGCGGGGTAGAAGACGACGTGCTCCACGGGAAAGGCCCTTCGCCGGCGCGGACCGGGGTGTCCGCACGATCCCTTCCACGTCGGCAGGACCACCCGGGGACCTTGAGGCCGCTCACCAGGTGAAGTCCCGCAGGCCTCAGCGGCGCTTGTGCTCGTCGGTCGGCGGCGCGTCCGCCGACATGGCCGCACGGAAGCGGTCGTACTCGCGCACGGAATCGGCCGTGTCGGGCGGACCGGGGGTCCGCGAGCTCCAGGCGGTCCAGGCGATCGCCGCAACGGTCATCACCGGAACGGGGAGCAGCCACAGCAGCCAGTTGGGCAAGGACACCCCCCGAGCGTACGGCCGCACGGCCGGATCAGCGGGCGATCAGGGAGTGCCGACCCACTCCTGCTCGCCGTCGGTGAACACCTGCCGCTTCCAGACCGGGACCGTCGCCTTGAGGTCGTCGATGAGCCGCCGGGCGGCTTCGAACGCCTGTCCGCGGTGGGACGCCGAGGCCGCCACGACCACGGCGACGTCACCCACCGCGAGCAGGCCGGTGCGGTGGACGGCGGCGAGGGCGTGCACCGGCAGCTCGGCGGCGATCTTCTCCGCCACGGCCTGCAGGGCGGCTACCGCGTCGGGGTGGGCGACGTACTCGAGCTCGGTGACGCCCTTGCCGCCGTCGTGGTCGCGGACCAGCCCGGTGAAGGAGACGACGCCACCTGCGGCGGGGTCCTCGACGGCCGCCAGCACCTCGGCCACGTCGAGCGGGGTGTCGCGCAGGGCCAGCAGGCGGATGACGCTCATGGCGCGACCGTACGGCGCGGACCCGGTGGGACGCTCAGCGGCCACGGCGGCGGCGGGCCCGTCGTACGAGCGCGGCGGTGCCGACCATGGCCACGGTCGCCCCGGCAGCGGTGGCGCCCGCGGTCGTGTAGGCCGCGGTGCGCCCCGTGGGGGTCGGCCGGTTCGCCAGGTGCGCGATGAGAGCCTCGACGTTGGTCCACGTCGGCGACCAGCCGAGGGCGCGCAGGCGCGAGGCGTCCACGACGAGCGGGTGGAGCAGTCGGTCGAGCTCGCGCGGCGATCCGGACGTGGCCCCGACGCGGTGCAGCCGCTCGGCGGTCGACAGCGCGACCGAGGCCGGCAGCTCCAGCCGGCGACGACCCGACAGCTCCTCGACCTCCCGCTGGGTGAGCCAGCCGTCGCAGGCCACGACCAGCCCGCCACTCCCCTGGCCGAGCGCCGCCAGCTCCAGCGCCGCCAGCAGGTCGTCGGCGTGGCACAGCTGCCACAGCGGCTCGACGCCCCGCACCGCGAGCAGGCGGGCTGCGGACAGGGAGTGGAGCAGGGACCCGTCGTACGCCGGGCCGAGCTGCCCCCCGACGACGGCCGCCGGGCGGAGCACGACCACCTCGAGCCCGGTGAGTGCCGCGTGCTGCGCCAGCCGCTCGACCTCGATCAGGTCGCCGGTCAGGGAGCCGTCGGCCGCGGCCAGCAGCGGTGCGTCCTCGGCGAGGGGGACCGCGCCACCGGAAGGCGCGCCGTAGACGTCGACCGAGGTGAGCAGCACGACCCGCCGCACGCCCGCGACGCGGGCCGCCTCCAGCAGCGACGCGGTCCCCTTCACGTTCAGCGCCGTCCGGGCAAGCGGGTCACCGAGGGCGTCGAAGGACACGTCGAGATGGACGACGGTCGTCACACCAGGCAGGTGGTCAGCCAGCAGCGGGTCTCGCGCGTCGAGGCCGACGAGGTCCGGGGCGTCGCCGGGGCGGGCGGCGAGCCGATCGAGCAGCGCCCGCCCGAGCGGTGCAGCTGCTCCGGTGACGGCCACGCAGTCGGCGCCGGGAGTTCGCCGACGGCGCATCACCACGGTGGATCCGACGCACCGGCCCGGCGTAGCGTGGAGCCCATGACCAGAGGCCGCCGTCGATGACCCGCCCGCCGTTCGGCTTTGGCCCGGGCGACCGGCCCGACGAGCCGGGTGACCCCGACGACCCGTTCGGGCTGTCGAAGATGTTCGGGGGCGCCGGCGGCCCGTTCGGCGGCGGGATGGGCGAGGTCTTCGCCCAGATGCAGAAGCTGATGAGCTGGACCGGTGGTCCGGTCAACTGGGACCTCGCCACCGAGGTCGCGACCGGGGCTACCCGCTCCGAGGACGTCCCGGTCAGTGCTGCGCAGGAGCGGGAGGTCATCGAGGCCTGCCGGCTCGCGGACCTGTGGCTGGACCCTGTCACGACCCTGCCCGCGAGCGGGGGGTCGGCCCGCGCCTGGACGCGCACCGGCTGGGTGGAGTCCACGACCCCTGCCTGGCGGCAGCTGGTCGACCCGGTCGCCGGGCGCGTCGTCGGCGCCATGGGCACCGCCCTCGAGCAGGGCCTGTCCGGTGGGATGCCGGAGGGGGCCCCGCCCGAGCTCGCCGGTCTGCTCGGTGGGGCCGGTCTCGGGCCGCTGCGCGGGATGATGGACCAGGTCGGCGGATTCGTCTTCGGAGCGCAGGTAGGTCAGGCACTCGGCAGCCTCGCCGGCGAGGTGCTGTCCTCCACAGAGGTCGGCCTGCCCCTGTCGGACGGCCGTCCCGCGCTGGTCCCTGCGAACATCGCCGCCTTCAGCGCCGGCCTCGAGATCCCGCACGACGAGGTGCGGCTTTACGTCGCACTGCGCGAGCTGGCGCACCAGCGGCTGTTCCACTCCGTGCCGTGGCTCAAGGCCCACTTGTTCGACGCCGTCGACGCGTACGCCCGCGGCATCGAGGTCGACGGCTCGGCGATCGAGCGCGCCGTCGGTTCCATCGACCCGTCGGACCCGGAGTCGATGCAGCGGGCCATGGGCGAGGGGCTGTTCGACATCGACCCCACGCCGGCCCAGCAGGCAGCGCTCGCCCGGCTCGAGACGGCACTGGCCCTGGTCGAGGGCTGGGTCGACTCGGTGGTCGACGCCGCCGCAACCGGTTCTTTGCCGTCGGCCGTCGCCCTGCGCGAGACGATCCGTCGTCGGCGCGCCTCCGGCGGCCCCGCCGAGCAGACCTTCGCCACCCTCGTCGGCCTGCAGCTCCGACCGCGCCGGCTGCGCGAGGCCGCGGCGCTGTGGGCGACCCTGGCCGACAAGGGCGGCCCGGCGGCCCGCGACGCGTTGTGGGAGCACCCCGACCTGCTGCCCTCCGCCGATGACCTCGACGACCCCACCGGCTTCGTCGCCCGGACCGGCGCGCTGCCGCCGGCGGAGACGACCGACTTCGACTGGGACGCCGGTCTGCGCAGCCTCGACAAGGACCTCGACGGCACGCTCGACGACGATGCCGCGGGCGGTCCGGAGGGCGAGCCCCCGGCGCCTGCCTGAGCCTCCCGTCGCTCGTCGTCGGCGCGTCGGCGGGGGCACGTCCGCGACGCTACGCGCCCCCGGTGACAGCGCTGTCCGCGCGTCCCGGAGGTCGGCCCGCGGCGATCGCTGACCGCCCCCAGCCGGACGGGACAGGCACGCGCCACCACAGGTGACGTCAGCACCACGGCGGCACGGGCTCGGTTCTGTCCACGAACATCCCGGTTCCTGCCTCTCCGACCCCTGTCCACAGCGACACGCCTGCCCTTCCCCACCTTGTCCACACGGTTCTCCACAGGCTGTGGGCACGAGCGTTGACGTGGCGTCCCACGGCCTCGTAGCGTCGGGCTGGACGGAGCCCTTCGGAGCTCCGGGACCGTTCGCAAGGGGAAGGCGAACGGGCCCGGGCGCCGGGGGGCTCCCGTCATGTGCGGCCCCGACACCCGGCTCGTCGTGAGACCACGAACCAAGGCGCACGAGAGCGCCGGACGAGGAAGCGCAGGACGACCGAACGATCGGCTCACCGACCCGCAGCGGCCCTGCTCGCCCTGGTGCTGGCTGCCATGACCGGCCTTGCCGTCCTTGCCCCCGCCACCGGAGCGCACCCGCGGGCATGGTGCGGCAAGCGACGGCCGGTCGTGCCTAGGGTGCGGCCATGGACGTCGTCTTCCCTCCTGCTGCCAGGCTGAGAGGAGAGCGCTTCACGCTCGAACCGCTCTCCGTCGAAGCAGCAGTCGAGATGGTCGATGTTCTCGCCGCCCCCGACCTGTACAAGCACACCGGGGGCTCTCCCCCGTCGCTTTCCGAGCTGACGCAACGGTACGAGCGGCAGGTCGCCGGACCTGAGAGCGCGGACGAGGCGTGGCGCAACTGGATCGTCCGCGACGACGGCCGCGCCCTCGGGTACCTCCAGGCGACCATCCGCCGCTCCGGGAGCGAGGTCGCGGCAGACATCGCCTGGGTCGTGCGTCCGGAGCAGCAGGGGCGGGGAGTCGCGGCAGAGGCTGCCAGCGCCGTTGTCCCGCATCTGCTCGCCTACGGCGTGGGCAGGGTCGGAGCGACGATCGCCGACGCCAACGCTGCCTCGACCGCTGTCGCCCGACGCCTCGGCATGCACAGGACGACCGTCGAACAGGACGGTGAGCAGATGTGGCTGCTCGATGACCGCTCGCGCCCGCGAGGCGCCACCGGAGCCCGCAGTTGAGTCGCTGTCCGGACGAGGGCCCTGCGACACTGCCGTCGTGGCCGCCCACCCTGCGTACGACCCCGGGCCCTGCGATCGCTGCGGCGCCGAGTCCTGGCGGGTGGAGCGGCCAGGGCCTGTGGCGGGTACGACGCGGTGGCTCCGCTCGGGTGGGCCCTGGCAGCCATCGCGGCCGGTCTGCCGCGGCTGCGGTGCGCCCGGCCCGAGTGCCGACTGGCTCGTGCGCTGGGGCGACGACGACCGATCACGTCTTACCCTGCCCGCCCGCGTCCTGCGGGATCTGCTCCGGACGATCGCGGGGGAGCGCTCGGCTGTGCCCGCACCGTGGTTGTACCTCGCCTCATCGGCGGGCGGGGCCACCGTCGGTGCGGGAGCG
>Ga0105047_10020100_pt1 | contig 10272 bp, 2 predicted proteins | sample MAT04_FD_78384 | JGI IMG/M metagenome (GOLD analysis project Ga0105047, IMG submission 78384) | Freshwater microbial communities from Lake Fryxell liftoff mats and glacier meltwater in Antarctica - MAT-04 (megahit assembly) | ecosystem: Environmental > Aquatic > Freshwater > Ice > Liftoff... | reverse complement strand
TCGATCTCAGCGACGGGTAACGAACTCTTCGTCCACGTCGGCGGCTTCACGTTCAACAGCCAGATCGCATTGGGTGCGAGCGGGGTCCTCACCATCGCTAATGCCAGCGGAACGACCCGAACCACGACGCTTTCCAATGCCACGAACACCATCGGCGACATTTACATCAACGGGGCCAACGCGGTGTTGGCCAGTGCCATCAACGGTGCCCTCGGAGCCGACGGAACCATTTATCTCAATGGCGGCAGTCTCAGTTTCGCCACGGCTAGCCAGACCCTGGGCAGCGGCAAGGCAATCAACGTCGGAGCCATTGGTGGCACGATTAGCTTGGGAAACGATAGCATCACCGCGACCGTCCAAAGCCCCATCACCCTCAACGGAACCCTCACCGCCGCCATCGGGGCACTCACTTCGACAATCTCGCTCGATGGCAGCATCACCGGTAGCGGCGGCATCAACTATTCCATCACCGGCAATGGCAGTCCGCAACGCTTGAATATCACCGGGATCAATACCTTCGCCGGCGGGGTGACCATCGGCCAACAGAACTCCGGGGGCAACGCGCCCGCGTTCGGGATCGGAAGTGCGACGGCTCTCGGAACCGGAACCTTCAGCGTCGCCAACGCCACCAACCTCAAAGGTGTGCGGATCGAAGCCATCGCAGGAAGTTACACCATTCCGAACGCCGTCACGGTGAACATCAGCCATGCCCAAGGTTACGCCTTCGCCTTCCAAGGCGCCGCCGACAGGCAACTCACCTTCACCGGCCCCGTGACACTCAGTGTGAACGCGGGATCGAACGTGTTCGACACGATTACGACCACAACTCAGGTGAATTTCACCGGGGCCATCGCCGGTTCCACGGGCCTCTACAAGATCCGCAGCGGAACCCTGCAACTCTCCGGGCCGAGCACCTACACCGGAACGACATTCCTACTCAACGGCACCATCCTCGTCGGCGGCAATGCCCCTTCCGGCGCACCCGGCGCTTTGGGCAACAGCACCACAGCCCTCGTCCTCGGCAGCGGCACGGCAATCACACCCGGCACGTACGTTGGTACCGATGGGGGGATCGGCATGGCCCCCGGCCCGCTCACCCAAGCCGCCAATAACCTCGCGCTGCTTACGAGCGCGGCGATCAGCATCGATCGCAGTGTCACGGTCGGGAACCTCAACACCACCGGCACCACCACCCTCGGCGGCAACGCTGCGGTCGTTTCGACGTTTACCGGGGCCGTCACCCTCGCCAAAGATGTCATCCTCACCCAAGTGAGCGGGGGCACCGTCAGCTTCAACGGCGCTATCAGCGGCACGGGTTTTGGTATCACGAAAACGGGCACGGGCACGGTCGCCCTCGGCGCGGCCAACCAATATACCGGGGCAACGATTGTGAACGCGGGGGGGCCACTCCGCCTCGACGTTGACGGCGCCTTGCCGAACGGTTCCGCAACCACACTCAACGGGGGCACACTCGCCGTGGCCGCGGGAACGACGAATGGCAGCACCACCGGCGGCGTGCTCACGGTGTCGGCGGCTTCGACCATCGACTTCGGCGGCGCGGCATCGCCCACAACCCTCTCGTTCGGCAACACCTCCGGCACCACGCTGACGGCCCCCCTCGTCATCACCGGGTACACCGGCCAAGGGCTGGGCCTCACCGGTGCACCCACCACGCGATTGTTCGTCGGAGGTTCGAGCATCCTCACCGCGCCGGAATTGCAGCTCATCACGTTCAGCGGCTTCGACTTGGGCGGATCCTCCACGCAACTGGGTAGCGGCGAAGTGGTGCCGCTGGGTGTGGTGCCGGAACCGGGAACGATCCTCGGCTTGGCCGCGATGGGCTTGGGGTTGGGGAATTGGGTTCGCCGTCGGCGTTTGGTACGGCAAGGTGCTCAATCCCTCCCCGCGTAACCACGGCTTCCCGGTGGCTCACTGAGCAGCCGAGCGCGAAGAAGAATTCGGCGCAACGGTGCGTTGCACAATTGACTACATGAGGTGTTGAATGGCGTCGCCTCAGAGGTATGATTAAGCATCGCCTCCGTCGGTTTCCCGTTCGAGCCGCCCCTCCCACCTGGAACCCTCTCGATGATTCCTCAACAGGCCGCCTCCCGTCGGCAGTTCCTCCGGTGCGGTTCCGCATTGCTCGCCCTGCCGTGGCTGGAAAGCCTGGCGGTTGCCGGCGAAACGGAACCGCCCAAGAGGATGGTCGCCATCTGCACAAGCTTCGGTTTATACGGGCCATCGTTCTTTCCCGAGAAGGTCGGCCGCGACTACGAACCGAGCGAATACCTGAAGGTATTGGGCGACCTCCGCGAGCAGTTCACCGTGTTCTCCGGCATCTCCCACCCGGAAATTGGTGGCGACCACGCCTCGGAAGCCTGCTTCCTCACCGGCGCCAAGCATCCGACGGCCCCCGGCTTCCGCAACACCATCTCGCTCGATACGCTCGTGGCCAAGCATGTCGGTGCGGCCACGCGCTTCCCGTTGTTGTCGCTTTCCACCCAGGAAGGCGGCTCGCTCACTCACACCGCCAGCGGCGCGGGTGTGCCGACGTTGTACAAGCCCTCGGTGATCTTCTCGCGACTGTTCCTAGCCGGCAACGCCAAGGACGTGGAAAAGGAGATGGCCCGCTTGAAACAGGGGCGGAGCGTCCTCGACCGCATGGGCGAGCGGATGGCGGCTTTGAAAACCAAACTCAGCGCCTCGGATCAGCAGCAGATCGCCGACTATTCCGAGGCGGTACGCGACATGGAGAAGCAGCTACAAGCCGACGAGGCGTGGGTGGTAAAGCCCAAACCGGCCGTGAAGGAACAGGCGCCGCAGGATCCGGACAGCCGCAGCGACATCGTCGGTTCGATGGCGGCGATCTTCAAGCTTATCCGTTTGGCGTTGCAGACCGATTCGACCCGCGTGGTTTCGCTTTGTGTGAAGGGCATTGAAACGAAGCCCCCCATCGACGGCGTGACCGAAGGACACCACGGCCTCACGCACCACGGCCGCGACCCCGCCAAGCTCGAACAACTGCGGATCGTTGAACGGGCCGAGATGGCCACGGTCAAAGATTTTCTCCTCTCCCTGCGCGACACCAAGGACGGCGGCGGCACGCTTCTCGACCACACTCAAGTTCTGCTCGGCAGCAACCTCGGCGACGCCAGCGGTCACGGCACTACTAACCTGCCGATCCTCCTCGCCGGTGGCGGATTCAAGCACGGGCAGCACATCGCCGGCGACCGCAAGAACAACACGCCGCTGGGGAAGCTCTACGTCAACATGCTCCAGAAGTTCGGCGTTGAGACTGACAAGTTCGCCTCCGGCACCGGCCCCATTACAGGCCTCACCTAATCCTCCGCTTCAGAGAGCATTATGTTTTCGATCCGCTCGTTAGTAGTCGGCCTGTGCTTCCTCTGCGCCTCGGAGATTGCCTACGCCGAGGATGCCAAGGTCGAGTTCGAGAAGCGAGTGCAGCCGATCCTGAAAGCCCACTGCGTTGGTTGCCACGGCGGGGAGAAGCCGAAGGCGAAGGTGTCGCTTGCAGGAGCGCGGACCCTGGAACAGATCGCCTCCGAACGCGATCTCTGGTTCCGGGTGCTCGCCCAGGTTGAGAACGGGGCGATGCCGCCCGAAGGCGAAACCGCGATGACGGCGGACGAACGTAAATCGATCGTGGGCTGGGTTCGCGGTGAGTTTACCGAGATGCTAGACGCCAAACAACTGAAGGAAGGGCGGAGCAAGTTCCGCCGGCTGAGCCGCAACGAATATGCGAACACGATTGAAGACCTCTTCGGTGTACGCCCTCGAGTGGATCTCCACCTTCCGGACGACGGCCGTGTGGACGGGTATGACAAGCTCAGCGCCGCGTTACCCCTCTCGGCGGAAGGCTCGCTCGGCTACTTCACGATGGCCGATGAACTGCTGAAGAAGTGGGTGCTGAAGCCGATTCCCAAAGGTTACGACCCCGGTAAGGCTGGCCGCACGGTACGAGCCGAGGCGATGGAGAGCGGCCAGTCGCCTGGGCACACCCTGCGTCTCGACGATGGCACGATGGTTTCCTTCAACTCGGATACGACTTCGGGAAGGCTCAATTACAAGGGCGTGCGCGTGCCCGGCATTCACCGCATCCGCGTCTCCGTTTACGGTTACCAGACCGACAAGCCACTCCCCTTTGGCATCTTCGTGGGGAACACCGGCTCATATCCGCAGGTGTTGGAACTGGCCAAGGTACTCGAAGCTCCGCCGGGCAAAGCGGCCGTACTCGAAACCGAAATCTATTTGAAATCGCCCTCCGGCATACGGTTGATTCCGTTCAACATCGGCGTACAAGTGCCCAAGAACACCCTGGCGAAGAACTGCAAGGGCCCCGGCTTGGCTGTGCAGTGGATTGAAGATGAGGAGCCTGAATTGCCGCTCGCTGGTGACCGCTGGCTCACGGCCGACTTCCCCAAGGCGATGGAGATGGAACTCCGAACCCCACGCAAGGTTTTCCTATCTAAGAATACACCGAAGAACAACCTGGCGAAGTCTGTGACCCAAGATCAATTTCTCGCGGTGATGAAGACGACTTTCGTCCGGGTCGGGGCACAACTCTTCCGACGCGACCTCACCACCCCGGAAATCGAGCGGATCGTGGCGGACATCGCGAAGCAGATCGACGCCGGTGCGGCATTGGATTCCGTCTTCTTAGACAAAGTTGCGGAACTCATGACGGCGCCGGAATTCCTCTGCGTCATCGAGGATCCGGGTCCGCTCTCGGACTTCGCGCTGGCTTCGCGGCTCTCGTATTTCTTGTGGAACTCGACGCCCGACGAAGCACTGATGGCCCTGGCCCGTGCCGGAAAACTCCGCGATCCGAAGGTTCTGAAAGAGCAAACTGAGCGATTGCTGAACGATCCCAAGGCCGGCCGGTTCGTGAACGACTTCGCCGATCAATGGCTCGGCCTCCGCGGCATCGACGATACCACTCCGGACGACAAACTTTACCCCGAATACACGAAGGACGAGCTTCTGAAGCCGTCGAGCGTCCGCGAAACGCAGGCCTTCTTCCGGGCGATGCTCGAAGGGAACCTCGGAGTGAAGCACTTCGTCGATTCTCCATGGGCATTCGTCAACGCACCGTTGGCCAAGCATTACGGTATCCCCGGCATCAGTGGTGTCGAACTGCGGAAGGTGGATCTTCCCGAAAGCTCACCGTACCGCGGCCTCTGGACGCAATCGGCCGTGATGAAGGTCACCGCCAACGGCACGGGCACCTCGCCGGTGAAGCGCGGCGTCTGGGTCGCGGAACGGTTGCTCGGCACTCCAATCCCGCCTCCTCCGCCGAACGTGAACCCCATCGAACCCGACATCCGCGGGGCCAAGACTCTGCGCGAACAACTAGCCCTGCACAGCAGCGGAGGCACATGTGCCGCCTGCCATGCGAAATTCGATCCCTACGGCTTTGCTCTGGAAAGCTTCGACGTCACCGGCGCGTTCCGCAAAAACTATCGTGTCCCTGATCCGGAAGCCGCTGCATTGCCTCCGCAACAGCGCAAGGGCCGTGCGCTCTGGCGTGAAGGTTTGCCGGTCGATTCGAGCGGGAAGACGCCCGGGGGAGAAGTATTCGCAGGCATCGCGGAATTGCGGAAGATGCTGGCGGCGGATCCGGAAGCACTGGCGAAGGGCCTGGTGCGACACTTGATGATCTATTCAACCGGTGCGCCGGTGAGTGTGGTCGATCAACCGGCCGTCGCACGGATCGCCAAAGCCGCCGCGACCGAGGGGCACGGCGTACGCTCCCTTGTCCATGCCGTCGTTCAGAGCGAAACGTTTCGTAGCAAGTGAGACCGGTAACTTATCCTGATGCCAAAAAAGACCGTGTTCCGTTTGACCTGATCTTGTTCGTTTACAACATAGATAGATAGTTTCGACCCCGGATTTCTTGAGCACATCGCTGAGGAATTCGCTTTAGTTGATCGGCACCAAATTATCGGCTCGACCCGCGCTCGATCTGACAAAGTTCTTAACCGATACTTCCAATCACCTCACGGGCGAGGGCCTGATCCTGTTCGGCGTAGATCTGCGTGATCCGAACTTGGGGGATTTTTTCGGATAAGCTATTGCAAAAGTGCCCGACACCGCTTACAGTCAACGAAGCTTACCTAATCCTGATCCTCCCCTCAGGAAATACGAAAAGTGCTTGTACGACCTTCCATATTCCGAAATCCCCTTTCCACCCTTAGCTGCGCGCTAACTCGCAGCGCGGAAATCGAAGAAATATCCCGATTTTTAGCCGACACCTAGTCGCCGTCCTCCGCAATCCGTGAGGCGTAAGTCGCCACATACAGCACCAAAATTTTTCGAATATTTGCGAAATTATCCCGTTGGCCCTCCCAAGCCGATTCTCCAGCCCAACAAAGCACCATGAAAACCCCCTTCTCCCAAGGTTTCGTGTCTCAGGCCGTCCTCCGCGGTACTGGCCAATTGGCCATTGTCGTCGCAGCCTTGGCTTTTGCAACCGCCCCCGCTCAGGCGCAAGTCTGGACGAATAGCAGCACAGACTTCAACTGGAACAACGGAGCGAATTGGTCGCCCGCGGTCGTTCCTGGAATCGCCGACCTGGTGCAGTTCAATGCGACCGGCGCCGGGACAGTGACCTTGGGCGCCGATTCTTTAGCGGACGGCTTGTCCTTCACATCGGCCAGCGGTTACACGATTGGCGCAGCCGTGGCGAGAAATTTGACGCTCGGCAATGGGAACCCCATAACTTCAGGTATCTACACCACCGCCGCATCGGCGATCGCGCTCACGGCGAATATTTCGCTGATTATGAACTCGTTTCTCACTTGGGATCTTGCCACGGGGAGCACGCTCGCGGTGAATGGTACTGTGACGAACAACGGCAATCTGCTCACCGTCCGAGGTAGCGGGGCTGCTACGATCAATGGCGTCTTTGCAGGCGCTGGTGGAGTGACCATTACGAACGGCGGGAATCTCACCTTGGCCGGTGCCAATGCAACGTATACTGGCCAAACGACACTGAACAACGGCACTTTGAACATCAACGGTGCTCAGGCACTCGGAACCGGCCTTTTCCAAATCGATGCTGGAACCACTTTCAATAACACGTTTGGCAATGCAGTTGTCTTGTCAACGAACAACGCACAAACATGGAATGGCAACTTCACCTTCACGGGTGGCAGTGCTCTCGACCTCGGAACCGGGACGGTCACCGTCAACGCGACAACTCAAATTACAGTTATCGCGAGTACTCTTACCGTCGGTGGAGCGATCAACGCGGGGGTCAGCAATCTCACGAAAACCGGCCCCGGTACACTCGCACTCAACGGTATCATCGATACGACCGGTCAACTGAATGTGAGCGGGGGCACGCTCATCGTCGGTGGAGTGGCCAACACCTTCACGGGAAACATCACCGTCGATGGCGCAACATCGGTACTGCAAATGGCTACCAGCAACGGGAACGCAACCTCGGCCCCTCTCGGGATTTTCCCCGGCGGTACGAACTACAAGACGGTGACTCTGACCAATGGTGCGACGTTCCGTCCTAACGGATCGTACAACGTCAACACAGTCACCCCCGCAGCCCCGGGTAACGGCTATGTGTTTGTGATCGGTACCGGCGGTGCGACCTTCGATGTCGGAGCCGGTTTCACCTTCACGATCGACGACGGCATCGGTGCCGGCACATCTTCCGCGAATGCTCAACTGCAAGGGAATAACACTCTCACCAAAATCGGCGACGGTACTCTTACGCTCGGCAACGGCGTCAGTGACTTTTCAAATTTCACGGGGGCCATCGTTATCTCCGCCGGAACTTTAACGTTCGGTGGCACGAGTGGCGGCGTCAGCCCCTTGGGAGATCTCTCCAACGGCACGACCATCGCCAGCGGCGCTGGCATTAACCTCAACGAATCGAACAATACCGCCGCCGAACCGCTCACCATCAGCGGAGCCGGATTCGGCGGAGTTGGTGTGATCACCAATAGTAGCGGTAACGCTTCCAGTTTCGCCGGGCCGATCACACTGGCCGCCGATTCCTCCATCGGTGGCACTACGGGCAATATCACCTTGAGCAACACGATCACGGGGGCATTTGGGCTGACCAAGATTGGCACCAATACTCTCACACTCGCGGGCTCCAACGCCCATACCGCTGGTACGACAACCGTTGCTGGCACCTTGAACATCAACAGCGCTTCAGCGCTCGGAACCGGCTCATTGGCAATCGGAGCTGGAACCTCGATCGGCAGCACGACCTCTACGAACCCCAACGTCACTCTCGTCCTGACGACAGGGAACACGATCAACATCGGTGGCGATTTCACCTATTCGGGAACAAATAGCCTCGACTTCGGTGCTTCTTCCAACGCTGTCTTCCCGGTCACAGTTCCCGCAATCACGGTCTCCGTCGGCCAACTCTCTTTCCCCGGTGCCACCTTCCAAGGGACGTCGAACGCCCTTGATGTTTTGAAAAGCGGCCCGGGATCCTTGGCTTTCACCAATCCCGCCGGTCTCACGATTCGTGCGGGGAATCAAACCGCCACCGTCAACGACGGGATTTTGAAAATCGCCGGGCCGGTGTCGGGTGTCGGCCTGACGGCTCTCGATGTCATCAAGGCGGGACTCGGAACTCTTGTATACACCAGCCCTGGGGCGCTGGTGCTCTCGGCACCGAAGCTTGTGACCGTCGGTGCAGGGGTCGTGCAGTACGATGGCATCGTTTCGGGCGGCTCGCCTTTGACCGTCACGGGTTCTGGGGCTTTGGCCTTAGCTGCATCGAACATCTACACAAGCCCGAACAGCATCGCTACCGGAAGCAACCTCAACGCCATCTTTACTAACAATCAGACATCGCTCGGGGCTTCGGGGGTTATCAATCTTTCCGGCGGTACACTCGGCCTCACCGGCACCGCAAATGTCGGCACTCCCGGTCTCACCGCCCGCTATTTCAGCGGCAATGGTACCCCAGACACAGCTCGATCGAACTTCACCGTGACCGCGTCGTCGATCACGACGGCAACTGATTTTACGTCGGCGAACGAAAACTTCTACAATGCTCCGTCTTTGCTAAACACCTCTTACGAATTCACTGGGCGCCTGCAAATCCTGAGTGGTGGAACGTACACTCTCGGAATCGGCTCGGACGATGGCTCTCGTCTGTTCATAGACGGGGTCATGGTCGTTCAGAACGATGGTGGTAAACCCGTCGGATTCGGTTCCTCAGTACTGTCACTTTCGGCCGGTTTGCACGACATCCGCGTGACGTTCAGTCAAGGTGGTGGCGGTGCCAGTATCCAACTCCGTTATCAGGGTCCAGATACCAATGCGGCAACCGTCTTCATTCCTTCCACCGCCCTGTCCACGGCGGAAACCTCGTCGGTCGCCGGTGCGACGAACGCCGTCATCCTCGGTTCCGGCATCGGGGACACCCTCAACGTCAGCGGCACCTCGTCGATTGCGTTGAACTCGGTCGCGAGGGTGAGTGCCAGCGCCGCGACCGTGCAACTCGGTAACGCTAACTTCGCCAACAGCTCGAGCTTGGCACTGACTTCCACCGCCGGGTTCCAAGGCCGCACCTTGCAGATCGCTGGCAGCACAACCTTTGGCACCGGCGTGACACTCGGCCTCAATGGCGATGGTACCAACGGGGCTAACCTCATCTTTGCTGGCCCAGTCAGCGATGGCGGTGTCGCGACCACGATTACCAAGACCGGTAATGGCCGTTTGCAGTTCACCAACAACACCAGTGCCAATTCATTCCTCTCTACCACAATCATTGATGTCCAGGCAGGAACGCTGGCGTTAACCGGTTCGACCGTCAACGGATCGTTTAATCCGATTGGTTCCGCAGCGATCCGTCTCAGCGGTGGCAATCTGGTACTCGATTCGATCGTCGGATCGAACGCATTCGCCACGGCCAACGTCTTCGCCAACAACATTACTCTGACCGCCGATGCCTCGATCCAAGATCAAATTTCCGGCGGTTCGATTACCATTCTCGGCAGCCAAGGCGGAACCATCGCCATCGGCGCCAACACACTGACACTCGACACCATTCGTGGTGGTACGACCGGTAGCCTCGGTGCCCAACTCCGCGTCTCTAGCAACATCACCGGCAACGGCACCGTCAATATAGTCTCGTCCGGCATTGGCACCCTTTCTAATACTCCCGTCAACGGCGTGTTGTACTTCGTTGGGAATAATTCGGGTTTCACCGGTACGGTGACCGGTACAGGCAACCTTACGCTCCTCGGTTTCTTCGAATTGAATTCGGTA
>Ga0105047_10020099_pt1 | contig 10272 bp, 10 predicted proteins | sample MAT04_FD_78384 | JGI IMG/M metagenome (GOLD analysis project Ga0105047, IMG submission 78384) | Freshwater microbial communities from Lake Fryxell liftoff mats and glacier meltwater in Antarctica - MAT-04 (megahit assembly) | ecosystem: Environmental > Aquatic > Freshwater > Ice > Liftoff... | reverse complement strand
TGAAGGCCTGGAAACTGCCTGATCGCCCAGCCGCCGCGCCAGGCGAAACAGGCTTGACTTGACAACCCACCACAAGGAAATCACGCCATGACCACGACAACAAAATCACGGCCCAGCCGCAAGACCGCGAATCCGCCACCCCAGGCAAGCGAACCCGCCGAGATGGATCAGGACAGGCCCAGTCAGGACCGCCAGGCAATGATCGCGGAAGCGGCTTTCTTCATTGCAGAGTCACGCGGTTTTATGCCCGGCCAGGAGTTCGACGACTGGCTGGCTGCCGAGCGCACGCTGGAACGGCAACAGGACTCCAGCGTGTATTGACCCCGGGCGACCGGTCGTCCGTCTGTGGGTGGACAGGGCGATGGCCGCCTAGTAGCCGCGGTGCGACTGGAGTCTCGCGCGGCCCATTTCAAGGGCCACCGATCGTTTGCCCGGGAGAGTCGCCGCGACGGCATTGGCGCCGGAGACAATTTCGAGTTCCCTTTGCAGGTCCCGAACCAGGAGATCGTTGGCGCCGTAACGCGCCCGCATCTTGTTGTGCAGCCGAGCCAGGTTTTGCAGGTGTCTTGTCATGAAATGCTCCGCGCGGCGATGCGGCTGATGCCTGGACTGACGGATAACACCGGTCGCCACGTTCAGCCCATTCTGCGCCCCTTGACCGCTGCGCAGTTTGTCCACGCGCAAATCTGAGGCGAATCTTGGTTGTTGAGGACGTCGATCGGGCCCCCATCAGGCGCTGGACCCCAGGTCATTGCGGTCGCAGCGATCGCATCCCGAGGGCGAAACCGATAGAAACGATATAAACTATTACCCTCGTTTATCAATCAAGGGTTTACTCATGGTCGCCGCAAAGAAAGCTCCCGCAACCGCGGAAGCAGGCATACCCGCCGCCGCACCGGCACCCAAGGCCACCGCGCCAGTGGCCGCCGCCAAAGTCGCAGCGCCGAAGGCCAAGACAACACCGAAAGCTCCGGCCAATCCAGCCCCCCAAAGCGTCCCGACAGACGCAGCCAAGGCCAGGAAACCCAAACTGGTGCGAGACGGCTTCACGATACCCAAGACGGAGTACATGGTGCTCAATGACCTCAAGCTGCGCGCTGCCGAGTTGAAGCACCCCGCAAAGAAGAGCGAACTGCTGCGCGCGGGAATCAAGGCGCTTGTTGCCATGGACGGCGCCGCCTTCCTGGCCGCCCTGAACGCCGTCCCTGCGATCAAAACCGGCAGGCCCAGCAAATCCTGACCATCCAGAAAAAATCCCACCCCTCGGGTGGGTGGGTCGGCCATGTTCCCCGCGGGTCCGTCGAAACGGGCCCCGGGGGAGTTGCCACACTCAGGCGCGGTTGCGTCGACGGATCATCGTGCCCAGCAGGCCCAGGCCGGCCAGCAGCATGGCATAGGTCTCCGGCTCGGGGACCGCCGTGATCTGGATCATGCGGTCCACGCCGCTGGCCGGGTGCTGCACGTTGACAAAGGCCACGTTCGGGTTGGTGATATCGAAATACAGGCCGGTGGGCTCCGCACCTGCGGTCGATAACGTGGCCCAGCGCGCGACCGACTCGGCGACACCATCGCGATTGGCATCGTTCGCCAGCCAGATGTCGGCGACGCCGCCGGGCTGGTCTTCGACGACATAGATGTTGCCGGCGGCGTCAATGGCGAGGTTGTCCGGGCTGGTCAGCGCGGTGCCCACGGCGAGGCCGGTGGCCAGGTCGATCGTGCTGCGGCTGACGAAGGTGTTCATCATGCCGGTGGCGAGGTTCATCGAATACACCTCGTTGGTGGTCGTGGTGGCCACGTAGAGAATCTGGTCGCCGCTGGCCAGGGTCTGGATTTCCAGGTCCTCCGGTCGCTGGTAGTCGGTACCCTTGTAGGCCGCGACGTTGGTGGTGGCGCGGCCGTCCACCGAGGTCACGCCGTTCGGATCGGTGATCGTGACCGAACCCGCCAGACCGACACCGGCATTGTTGGTAAATGGCACCCAGCTGAAAGCACCCGTGGCGTTGGCGGTGTTGCCATCACCTACGCGCAGCACCGAGTTGACGCCGCCATTGAAATAAGTCGCACCGTTGGTCGGCGTGGCGGAGCTGTACTTGTAGATGCTGCCGCCGTTGAGTTCATCGATGAAGTACAGGTTGTTGCTCTTGTCGAAGGCCAGGCCTTCATGCGACACGCGCGCAATCGCGTTTTGGTGCACCACGTTGCCAATGCCGTTGGCGGCGGTCGGGTTGGTCAGTTCGAACAGGCGACCGTAGGGCTGCGGCTGGTTGCCCCAGGACTCTTCGGCCGTGAGATAGGTTCCGAACGGCGTCCAGCGGGACGCGTCGAAGGCCACGGCGCTGTTGAGCGCCGGCGCCACCGCGGGCGATGCCCACATCGTGACCATTGATCCGGTCTGGCGGTCGTAGCGCTGAATGCCAGCCTGCGAGGTTTCAAACACCGTGTACAGGTAGCGTCCGGCGTTCGCGCCCGTACGGTTGGTATCGATCATGTCCCAGCTTCCAGAGTTGAACTGGCCGGCCGCAAGCTGCGTGGTGCGGTCGGCGATGGACAACTGCGAGAAATTGGGGCTGCCGAACAGAAACGGCGCGGCCTCTGGCAACGAGTTCACGGCCACCGAAGATGCGATCGGCGTGAAATTGGTGAAATTGGTCGCAGCCGCCGAAGCAAACTGGGACGTGAAGGCCAGCGCGATCGCGCCGGCAACGGGAAGCAAACGGTTCATGGGAATCCTCCGGGAAGTGATGTTGGGATACGGCCCGATACGAAACGTGGCGTGCGTCAAGGGGCCGGCGTGGTACCCCCACGCATTTCCATCATGCGCGGCCGATGTGACAAAACCGCGAACACCCGCCCGTCCCGCATAAGCCATCCGGATGCCAAGGCGAAAACCGTCCCCCAACCAGACTACGGGTGCAGCAACCCCTTCCTGCGCGACGGTGCTGGCCTGCAGCCGGGTCCCATTTCCCGGAGAGTCGCGCTACTTCTGCGCCTGCATTCCCACGACCTGTAGGGAGATGTCGAACAGCTTCGCCTTGCCGGCGAAGTAGCGGTCGATACGCCACTCCTCGAGGATCTTCAACGCCATCTGGAAGCGGTCGAAGTCAAGTTGGTAGATGTCCGAGATCGCAAAGTCCGACTCGGACTCCAAAGCCAGAACGAGGCGGGCAAGAACCTGTGCGGAGGGATTCGTTGGATCTCTTTCAACGAATCGTCGAACTTCCTTGATGATTTGCATGTCAAGACTCCCGGGTTATTGACGAACCACTGCTGAACGGTCACCGCCAGAACATGGTGCGCCGCAAAGCTTTCAACTGTAGACGAGTCGTGCCCGGAATTTGTGGCTGAAGGATGTCAGTTCGATGACAACCCAGGAAAACCGAAAGGCCGATGTGGGTGCGCGATGATTTACGTCGCGCCGACCATCGGTCACGGTTCTGTCACATGGCTGGGTCACACTGCCGACTTGTCACCAGCAGCTTGAGCAACCCATGAGCGACCCAGAGAACGACGAATCGAACAAGCGCCTGCATCAGCGCGTCCAGTTCTTCCGATTGCGCACCGACGAAGGCTTCGTGCCAATTTTTGCGTTTGCGCCGCCGCAGGATGCCCAGGCGATCGCCGCTGTTGTCGTCGACCTGAGTGAAGGGGGGTTGCAGATCCTGTGCAGCGCGGAGGATTTCGTGCAAACCTCGCTCTACGACTGCGCCCTGGTACAGGCGGATCTGGGTCCGGACCAGACTCCTGAATCCTGGGTGGTGCAGCGGGTCTGGTCACGCGACGAGGGGATGTACCTCAAGAGCGGATTTTCATTCGCCGTCAAGACACCGGTGACGCCGGTGCTGCGCGCTCAGCTGGAGCATGCGCAACACCATGTGCTGCGATGCGTCCTGCATCCGCTGGAACAGGTGGCGTGACTCCTCGGGCCGGGCCGGCCCTGACAGCCCGCAACCCCGTGTTCCAGTTGTCCCGAAAGGTACTCGCTGGCACAGGGCCGTTGGCAAAGGTGCTGCGTGACACGGCGCTGTATCCCGTCTACCAGCCCATCGCAGGCCTTGCCGACGGCAAGGTCTATGCGCACGAAGCCCTGATCCGCGGCCCGGTGGGGTCGCCATGGCACGCGCCTGTGGCATTGCTCAAGGCAGCTGCGGCCGAGGGCCTCGACTTCCAGTTCGAAAACACCAGCCTGGTCCTGGCCATCGATCGCTGGGGCGAGCTCAACGACCCCGGTCGCCTGTTCGTCAATATCAGCGCTGCCGTGCTGGTCAAGACATGGCGCGCCAGTGGCGCAGCCCCCCTGTTGGAACTGCTGGAAAGTCTGGGCGTTCTGCCACGCATGCTGGTGCTGGAGATCACGGAACATGAACGCGTGGCCGACATGGACCGGCTGGCGCGCGTCGTTGAAGCCGTCCGCCGGACCGGTGCATCCCTGGCACTCGACGATTTCGGGGATGGCCGCTCCAGCCTGCGCCTGTGGTCGCAGCTCAAACCCGAATTCGTCAAGATCGACAAGTACTTCACCAAGGACATCAGCCAGCACGCGGACAAACTCAAGACGATCCAGGCACTGCAGCAGATTGCCGGGATCTTCGGCACATCTCTGATCGCGGAAGGCATCGAGACGCAGGACGACCTGCGTGTGCTGCGCGACATCGGGATCTGTTTCGGGCAAGGCTATTTGCTGGCACGCCCGGCGCCGCAACCCCGGGAAAAGATCGACGCCGACGCCCGCGGCATCCTGCTGGACCGCCGGGTCGCCGTGTTCCCGGAACTCGGCAAGACGTCGCAGGGTGGGCACTGGTTGCGGGTCTCGGTGGTGGACGCACCGGTGGCCACGGTGTCGACGACGAACAACGAGTTGGCGCAGTTCTTCATGCAGCAACAAGAGCTGCATGCGGTCGCCGTCATCGAGGCCGGGCGGCCGATCGCGATCATCAACCGCACGCTGTTCATGAACGAATACAGCCGCCTCTACTTTCGCGAGGTATGGGGCCGCAAGTCCTGCATGATGCATGCCAACCGCGAGCCGCGGATCATCGAGCGCGATCACAAGATCGACGAACTGATCGGCGTCCTGACGTCGCAGGACCAGCGCTACCTGGCCGACGGCTTCATCGTGACCGAGAACGGACGCTACGTGGGGCTCGGCACGGGCGAGCAACTGGTGCGTTCTGTGACCGAAATGCGCGTGGAGGCGGCCCGCCACGCCAATCCGCTGACGTTCCTGCCCGGAAACGTGCCGATCAGCCAGCATATCGACCGCCTGCTGGCCAAACAATCCGAGTTCGTGGCGTGTTACGCCGACCTGAACAATTTCAAGCCGTTCAATGACCAATACGGGTATTGGCGCGGCGACGAAATGATCCGCTTGCTGGCGAAGGTGCTGGTATCCAACTGCGATCCACAACGCGATTTCGTCGGCCATGTGGGAGGGGATGATTTCGTCATCCTGCTCCAGAGCGCCAACTGGCATGCCCGCTGCGAACGGATCATCACCGAACTCGGTGCCAATGCCCTGGACCTGTTCGATGCCCGGGCACGCGACGCGGGTGGCATCCACGCAGAGGATCGCCACGGGATCGCGCGCTTCTTTCCCTGCACCACCTTGTCCATCGGCGCGGTGATGGTGCGCGTCGGACTGTACGACCGCGCCGAAGACGTCGCATCGGCTGCGGCAGTGGCAAAGCACCATGCCAAGACCTCGGGCAGCGGCTTGTTCGTGCTGGGCACCGTCTTGCCGCAGGGCCTGCAAACGGCCTGATCCACTCCGTCACGGCAGACGCATCAAGGCGTTCCCCATGGCGATGCGCTGGCCATCCTGGATGCCCTCGCACAGCGTGAACCCCCGGGGTGCCAGAACGATGATGGTGGAGCCGTGTTCGAACCAGCCCAGTTCCTGCCCCTTGGATGCCGCCGCATCGCAGTCGATCCGGTTCGGCCCGGCATACCGGAGGTGAAGCAGCACGTTGGCAAAATGCAGGCGGATGCTGGCCACCAGGATGGCCGCCACCGGCACCAAGGCAATGCGATGATCCTGCCCCGACAGCCGCGCATGGATGACCGCCCGCTCGTTCCTGCAGAAAAGCCGCTCGACACGCCGGAGCGCGATCGGGTTGACGTTCCATGTGTCACCGCTGATGTAGTTGACCCGGTCGATGGCCAAGTCGTGGGGCGCATGGAAGCGGTGGTACATGGCCGATGTCAGGCGCAAGGTGACGAACGAGCCCTCGGCAAAGGACTCGGCGTCCTGGTCCGAACCCAGGAGTTCGGCGAGCGAATAGGCCAGGCCCTTGGCCTGGAACACCTGGCCCCGCACCACCGGCCCGCAGGCCCCGACAATTCCGTCGCTGGGGCTGGTCATGACATCCGGCGCAGGGTCGACCACGCGCGCGCCGGGCCGCAAGCCCCGGGTGAAGCAGTCGTGCAGGCTGCCGTAATGCGCGCTGGCCGCATCGCCAAGGTCCAGCTCGGTGAACAGGCGCCAGATCGCAATCGAGGCGCGACAGACCAGCGGATTGCGAATCTTGCTGAACCGGCCCATGGCCCGCGTCAACCAGATGCGCGGCACCCGGTTGGTCAGCAGGAAATTGATGTCCTCGTTCTGGGTGATCGACCGCAGTGCCCGGTATAGCTTCATCAATGCGTCACGTTAGGGGAATAAAAAGCAGACTCCCAACTGGAGCCCCGCATGATCGAACCGGCCTTTCAACTCACGGCGCTGGCAACAGCAGCCGGTGCGCTCGTCTGGACTTCCGCCAAGGCGATTGAGCGGGTCCAGCTTTCGCTTGCCAAGCATCCGTCCCTCACCGGGCATGTGCGCTGGGCCAAGCGCCTGACGGGCCTGCTTCCCGGCTACCGCTACGACGAACAGATGTTTTTCGCGTCCGACGGCGCACCGCACGACATCGTGGTGCAGCGAAAGGCCGGCTTCCACCGGTTGGCACGCACGTTTTCCTCGCGCTTTTCGCACACGGTCACGGTCACCGGCCAGGCCCGCGAGATGCTCTCCGACCTCCAGTTCACCTCCGCCTACCGGGTGCCGTTCCAGTACAGCGACTACCTGCGCCAGCACCTCAGCGTGGGCGGGTTCCTGCAGGCATCCGAAGGCGTGCAGGTGGAAGACCTCGACGGCAACCGCCTGTACGACCTGACCGGTTCGTATGGGGTGAACCTCTTCGGGTACGACTTCTACAAGGCATGCATCGAAGAAGCCGCGCGCATGGCGGGCCCGCTGGGCCCGGTGCTCGGTGCCTACCATCCCTGCGTGCTCGACAACCTGCGCAGGCTGCGCCAGATTTCCGGCCTGGACGAGGTGTCCTTCCACATGTCGGGCACCGAAGCCGTGATGCAGGCCGTGCGGCTGGCCCGCTACCACACGCGGCGAAGCCACATCGTGCGCTTCTGCGGCGCTTACCACGGCTGGTGGGACGATGTGCAGCCCGGGCCCGGCAACCCGACGACGGTGCGCCAGACCTACACCCTGCGCGACATGGACGAACGCAGCCTGCGCGTGCTGCGCAAGCGGCGCGACATCGCCTGCGTGCTGGTCAACCCGCTGCAGGCTCTGCACCCCAACCAGGGGGCCCCGGGCGATTCGTCGCTGCTCGACAGCAGCCGCCATGCGTCCTATGACCGCAAGGCCTACACCCGCTGGCTGGAGCGGCTGCGCGAGGTCTGCACCGAGCGCGGCATCGCACTGATCTTCGACGAGGTCTTCATGGGATTCCGGCTGGCGCCAGGCGGCGCGCAAGAGTATTTCGGCGTGCGCGCCGACATGGTCACCTACGGCAAGACGCTGGGCGGTGGATTGCCAGTGGGCGTGGTGTGCGGCAAGGCCCGCCTGATGAAGCGGTTCCGCCCCGAGCGGCCGGCCGACATCTGCTTCGCGCGTGGAACCTTCAATGCGCACCCCTATGTCATGGCCGCCATGAACGTGTTCCTGCAGCGCCTCGAGAGCCCGGAAACACGCGCGCTGTACGACGGGCAACACGAACGCTGGGACGCGCGGGCGACGCGCCTGAACCACGATTTCGAAGCGGCAGGGCTTCCGGTGCGGGTCGCGAACATGGCGAGCGTCTGGACCATCACCTATACCCGGCCTTCGCGCTACAACTGGATGCTGCAGTTTTACATGCGGCTGCATGGGCTGGCTCTGAGCTGGGTCGGCAGTGGCAGGATCATCTTCAGCCTGAACTACAGCGACGAGGACTTTGAACAGGTGGCGCAGCGCTTCATGGATGCGGCCAGGCAGATGCAGGAGGACGGCTGGTGGCTGCCGCAGGCCGTGCAATCCAATCGCGACATCCGGCGCAGCATCCTGCGGGAAATGCTGCATGAACGGATGTGAGATTCACCCGTGGCGGACGTGGGTCATCGGATCCATCAGCTCACCACGCATCAGATACAAGGGAGCCTTGCGGTACAGCAGGATGTCGTGGAACGGGTCGGTCAGGATCTTGCTGACCCACACCACGGCGGTCATGGCGCCTTGCGAAACCAGCAGCTGCGCGGCACGGAATAACAACCCGGCGGCACCCAGTGCCAACCAGACCGCGCCGACATGGCGGATGAACGCATTGAAGGACGCAGGGGGCGCCCAGGTTCCAAATCCGGTGGGTTCGAGCCACACCACCACCGGCACCAGTGCCCACAAGGCCATCAGGACGACCTTGCGGCGCAGGTTGTAGCCGACCTTGATGTCCTCCTTGTAGGCATGGGTGGCCTGGTTCACATTGTCGTAGTCCTTGGGTTCGAAGAAGAAGTGCCCCGCCTGGCGCGTCGTCATGGAAACCAGCCAGGCGATCAACGCGGACACCACGGGGTCGATGAAGAGCCAGCCATAAGCAACGACGAAACTCAGTGCGCTCACCAGATGCAGGGTCTGGTTGATGCGGTTGTGATGGTAGTAGCGATGGTCATCCCAACGCTGGGTGCGCAAAGCCTCGAGAAATTCTTTCATGGGGAATCCTTGTCAGGTGGAGGATTGAAGGTTCGGACCGACCGGTGGCCCCGATGGTGGCGACCCATGATGAAAGTTTGGTGACGCCACAAAACAGCCGTCGGACCCGTGCGCTGTCATCAAACTGTTGCGCACGCATTTCATCATCGCGGCATGAACCAAACGCCATCCAGTTCCCCGTTCTCGAGCACCGCCACTCCACCGCGCCGGGTTTTGCGGATTGCCTTTGTCACCGAATCCTACCCACCCGAAATCAATGGTGTGGCAAACACGGTGGAGCGGGTGGTCGAGGGCCTGCACGCGTGTCGACACGACATGCAATTGATCCGCCCCAGGCAAGGCCCTTCGGACGCAGGACGCCAACGCGAAGGCTTCGAGGAAGTGCTGACCGGGGGCATGGCGATCCCCATGTACGGCCAGTTGCGCCTGGGTTTTCCGTCGGCACGAAGGCTGACGCGCCTATGGTCGATGAAACGGCCGGATGTGGTCCATATCGCGACCGAGGGTCCACTCGGGTGGTCGGCGCTGCGGGCCGCATCCGCCCTCCAACTTCCGGTGTGTTCCGACTTCCGGACAAATTTCCATGCGTACAGCCAGTTCTACGGCATCAAGTGGCTCAGCAAGCCGATCACGAGTTATCTGCGCAGCTTTCACAACCGCTGTCACAGCACCATGGTTCCGACCGACGCCTTGCGGCGCGACCTCGCCGGCGAAGGGTTCGGCCCCCTGGCAGTCATCGCGCGGGGGGTCGATACCACGCTGTTCAGTCCGAAAAAGCGCAACGCGATGCTCCGTGCGGACTGGGAGGTCGACCAACAGGGCCTGGTCGTGCTGTACGTGGGGCGACTGGCGGCGGAGAAGAACCTGGGCCTGTTGTTGCAGGCGTTCGAGCAGATCCGCCTCCACCGCCCGAACGCCCGACTGGTCGTGGTAGGTGACGGCCCGATACGCAACGCAATGCAGGCGCAATGCCCGGACGGGATCTTCACCGGATTTCAGCGGGGCGAAGACCTCGCCGCCTGTTATGCATCGAGCGACTTGTTCCTTTTCCCCAGCTTGACCGAAACCTTCGGCAATGTCACGACAGAGGCCATGGCAAGCGGCCTCGCGCTGGTGGCGTTCGACGATGCGGCAGCGGGTCAACTGGTTCGGCATGGCCACAATGGAATGCTGGCCCGGAAGAACGAGCCTGGGGACTTCCTGCGCTTGGCGACACAGCTCGCATGCAATCCGGAATTGCGTCGATGGCTTGGTGCTCAAGCGCGTGAAACGGCGCTTCCATTGGGATGGGACAGTATCGTGCAAGGCGTTGAAGA
>Ga0105047_10020097_pt1 | contig 10273 bp, 7 predicted proteins | sample MAT04_FD_78384 | JGI IMG/M metagenome (GOLD analysis project Ga0105047, IMG submission 78384) | Freshwater microbial communities from Lake Fryxell liftoff mats and glacier meltwater in Antarctica - MAT-04 (megahit assembly) | ecosystem: Environmental > Aquatic > Freshwater > Ice > Liftoff... | reverse complement strand
CTCCGAAGCAGACCACGAGACAGATCCATGGAAGTCCGCTTTGATGCATGATTCACGTTCTGGGAGCTCTATTTATTCGGGGAGTGCGAGACGCAGATTGCCATTGTCGCCGGACTCTCCGAGTCCGGTGTCTTCGCGTGTCCCGCAGATCGCGGTGGTGAGTGAGGAACGACGACTAAACGGGTGTCCCAGGGCTCGTAAAAACAGTCGAAGTCCGATTGTCGATGCGCCGGATTCGGAGAATCCGGCGACTTTGCAAAGGGCGTTTGGCACTCCAGTCGGGTTGGAAGTGATTTCGGGGTTGCCGCATTGTCTTTCGCCTGCCTCATCTGCGGGGAGAGCTGGAACGTGTGAACGCCTCTCCCCGAAGCTCTGCTTCGCCGCGTGCCAATCCTGCCCCGCCCTCGACAAGCGTCCTCGCTCGCTTCAGCCGTTCTCGTACAGCGTCGCGACCCAATCTCCGTAGCCGTTGTACTTCACGGTATCAAAGTTCTCGCGAGTTCCGAGCATCCATTCGAATTGCTGGCTCCAGCGAGGGTGAGGGACGGAGGGGTCGACGTTGGCTTCGAAGGCGTACTCGTGCGGGCTGAGTGCGTTCCAGAACGACGAGGGTTGCTCGGCCACGAACTCGATCTTCACGATCGATTTGATGCTCTTGAACCCGTACTTCCACGGAACCACCAGCCGCACCGGAGCGCCGTTTTGCTTCGGCAGTGGAGACCCGTAGATACCGGTTGCAATGAAGGCCAAATCATTCGTCGCCTCGGCCAGAGTCAGTCCCTCCTGATAGGGCCAGGGATAGTTCGTGTCCAGTTGTTGCGGGGCCTCGGCGGGACGCATAAAAGTCTCGAAACGCACATACTTCGCTGTCGGCAATGGGGCGGCAGCTGTGACGAGATCCTTCAATGCGAACCCGGTCCAAGGGACGCACATGGCCCACGTCTCAACGCAGCGATGACGATAGGCCCGCTCCTCCAGCGGGAACGTCGAGACGATTTGGTCGAGGTCGTAGGTCTTCGGATTCTGGCACAGGCCAGATACCTCGACCGACCACGGTGTCGGATTGAACTCTGCCACGTACCGAAAGACATCCTTCGACGGGGCGAACTCATAGAAGTTTGCGAACTGCTCGGTCTCGCGCTTGCTGGACTCGTCGCGTCCGTACTCGAACACAGCGGTCCGCGAGGCCGGATACTTCGAAGTATCCAGCGTCACCGCCCCGGCAGCGGTCAGCTCCGCATCGGTCGGGGGCTTTTGACACCCTGCGAGAGCCAGTGCCGAAGCCCCCATGCCCAGCAAAAACTCGCGTCGTGAACGCCGCGTCCCGCGAAATACCTCAATCGGAGTGTGCCGCGACTGCGGCAAATCCCATGGGCGGCGCACAAATCCATTCATGACATCGGTCTCCGTGTGCAGATGGCTTCTGTCGGTCAATCATAGGGTTTATCGCCAGCGATCAACAGGAGCAGCGGGCCAGGGGCCGGCGGGGACGAAGCGGTAGATCGTCTGGGGGACGCCGCAGCAGGGTGGCCCATGGGGGGCGGGTGGACGGGTGACTGTCCAGCGGCCTGCTTCGGGGCCGGTGGGTGGTTGTCCGGCGGGTTGTCCGGCGAGAACTCGCTGCAAGTCCGCGAGCAGTTCACCCCCGTAGGCCGAGTGCCCGAGCTCGAACCACTTAAATCCGACCGCGGTCGCATCAATGACATCGATCCAGTCATAAGTGCGAATCTTCGTCCAGTACGTGCCCGGCTGCCCCAGTCGAACAGCGCGGTGCCAGAGCCGCGAGGCCCACAAGGCGAGGTCGCTGCCCGACGAGTAAATGGTCACTCGTTCCACGACGGGTCGGATCTGGGGGGCGATGTCGTTCGCGAACTGTGCGGCGTCCAGGTCCGGGGCTGCGAAGACCACTTGATTGAATCGTACACTCGTTTGCGGAGTCTGCCCCAATCGAGCCAGTGCCCCGACGAGTGCGCGATTTCCCAAGCTGTGAGCAACGAGGTGAATCCGTCGCGCGCCGGTCTCCGTGGCCACGCGGGTCAGGAACTCCGCCAGCGGCCCAGCTGAGGCATCCGCGCTCCGCTGATCGTCGCCGTACCCGGTCAATGCTCCCCGCGAGGGCCAGCTGTAGAACAGCGGAACTCCTCGGAACTGGAGATCGAACGCCATCTGAGCAGTCCGCCGGGCCGCCTCGGGGAAGTCGACGTTGTATCCATGCACAAAAACGAACAGAGCCGCCTCATCGTCGGCTGCCAGATCTCCCCGCAGCCGACCGAGACACTGGTCCGCATCCAGCGGTTCGACATGCTGGAGGACGACATGTCTGGCCTGGGACTCGCGAAAGTCAAATCGCCAGAAGCTGGGGCGTTCGACTTGACCAAATTGGTGCCGTTGGGGGATTGAGACCTCGCACTTCCCATAGTGATTCCCCTGGGGTGAGGCAGCCGTATTCGGCGTGGGGCGATTGGTGCCGTAGTAGAGCTTGACCGTGGTCGATGGGGTGGAGGCTGCCGAGGCTGTGTTGGACGCGAAAGAGACTGGATCGGCAGTTTCTGCCGCAGCGACCTGCGGCAGAAGCCGCATGATCGGCGGTAAGTCCTCGACGACAGGGACGAACTGCGGGGGGGACAGGACTGGCTGCGGGGGAACCCACCCTTGGGGCAGGCTTGTGACAGAAGACGGCGGGGCACTTGGAAAACGATTCGCCGACCAGCTGTCCTGGGTCTGCAAAGCCATGCAACCCGGTGCGGCGAGCAGGGCGAAAAGAGCAACAAGAGTGGTGAGCGTCCGGGCCATGACCGGCGATTCCTAGCGTAAAGTTTGCAAGGACACCACGGCGTTTTTGTCACTTTGTGGTCTCGCGGCCGTCCCCGAGTGTGCGAGAAAGCGGAGATGCAAACGCCGCGCCAGAATCATCGGGCGAGCGGAGCGGCGTCCGCCCTCACTCATTAATAACCCGCCGCGTCAGCCAGTGCGAGCGGACATAGCGGGTGTCATCGCACGGGCGGATGATGCGAGGGGATTGTTCCGGAGACTATGAGTTGCAAGACACGCGTTTCGAGCGCTCGCCCTGGCTGACGCGGCGGGTTAGTAAAGCAAGTGCCATTGGGCGAGCGCCCTGCGGCTGATGCCATCAGCCGGAACGCGATCGCGTCCGGTTTGAATGTGGAGACGTTTTCATCCGCCGATCGCGAAAGAGGAATTCTGCGACGGAGCGGCGGCTTCCGCACGGGCCGCTTAAGCACCCGAACTGCCCATGCTGCGGGAGACCAGTCGTTGGTCGAAGTAATTGACCCCCATCCCTGCGTCGATGACCAGCCCCTGGGCATTGATCCCGGAAGAGCGAGGACTCAACAGGAAGGCCGCAGCGTTGGCGACCTCCTCGGTCTGCACAGCCCGCTTACGCAAGGTCGCCTGCTCAGCGAATAGATACGAATCGACATATCCCGGAATCCCTGCCGAGGCCGATGTCTTGAGCAAACCCGGACAAACCGCGTTGAACCGGACGGTCGAGAACTCCGAAAACGACTTCGCCAGAAAGCACACCGCCGAATCGAGCGCCGCCTTCACCGGGGCCATGTAGCCGTAGTTCTCGGCGGCCATCCGCGTGTTGGAGATCGAGATCGATACGACGCTGCCATGTTCTTTGTCGAGCAGGTCGCGAAACGCATTCGACATCGCCATCAACGAGAAACAGGAAATATCGACCGCCTGCAAAAACGCCGCGCGGGGAGTCGCATGAAACGGCTGCCAGCCAGCGCTGTAATCAGCAAACGCAATCGAATGGACGAAGCCATGCAGCTGTTTGCAGTCGCGGCCCACCTGTTCGCGTAGCCGGTCAATGTCTTCTTGCCGTTCGACATCGCAGACGTAGACCGGCGCATCGCCGACCATCTTCTGTACCGACTCCAGACGCGCATTACTGCGGACCGCGAACAGCACATCTGCTCCCGCCGATCGCAGCACTTGAGCAATGTGCCAGGCGACACTTTTCTTATTCGCGACCCCCATCACAAGGATCGAGCGGTCTTTGAGCTGAAGGAAATCCATGGAAGCGTTCGCGGGAGAAGTGAACCAGCAGAATTACGGCGAGGCCTGTTTCTAACCGATCCAAGCGAGACTCGACAACCGGCTTGCATTCACTCGGCCCTCTTTCTTACTGCCCTCCCCTCGAAGGAGCCGGTTCTCTACGATACTTTCGGAAAAGTGTGCGAAGCCGCGCTCGGCGGCTTTGTACTGGGAGCAGGAGTGCCTTCGTGACAGCTGACTTTGAATTCGATGTGGTGGTGATTGGTTCCGGTCCCGGCGGCGAGGGCGCTGCGATGCAGGCGGTCAAGCACGGGCAGCGCGTGGCGATCGTCGAACGGATGCCACAGATTGGCGGGAGTTGTACGCATACGGGAACGATTCCCAGCAAGGCCCTGCGGTTTGCAATTTTCCAGGCGATGGAGTTCCGCGCGAACCCGCTGTTCCGCTCTCTGGGAACGCCGTCCGATGTCACGCTTCCGCTGCTGCGTCGATCGGCACAGAAAGTGATCGATCAACAGGTCGCCATGCGGCAGAGCTTTTATGACCGCAACGACGTGACCGTCTTCGCCGGAGCAGCCCGTTTCATCGACGTCAATACCGTCGAAGTCCTGCTGCCTGACAGTGGGCGTACGGTTCTGGCAGCCAAGAGCTTCGTCATCGCGACCGGGGCCCGTCCCTACCGCCCAGCGAATGTCGACTTCTCGCACCCATGCATTTTTGACAGCGACACGATCCTGACGCTCGATCGAGACGTGAAGTCGATCACGGTGTACGGAGCCGGGGTGATTGGGTGCGAGTACGCTTCCATGTTTCGGAATATGGAGGTGAAGGTCAACCTCGTCAATACGCGAGACAAGCTGCTCGATTACCTCGATGAAGAGATCATTGACGCGCTCAGTTACCACCTGCGAGAACGTGGGGTGTTACTCCGCAATCGTGAGGAATACCAGCAGATCGAATGCTGCTCCGATGGTGTCATCCTGCACCTGAAGTCCGGCAAGAAGCTCAAGACGGACGCCCTGCTCTGGGCCGCCGGGCGGACCGGCAATACCGAGGGCATGGGACTGGAGAATGTCGGCATCCAACCTGACCAGCGAAGCAACTTGGCAGTCAACACCCAGTTCCAGACGACAGTGCCGAACATCTACGCGGTGGGCGACGTCATTGGATTCCCCGCGCTGGCGAGCGCTGCCTATATGCAGGGACGCTACGCCGCCAGTCATATTCTGGGCGAGGGGGATCTCTCCGAGATCCGTGATGTCCCGACTGGGATCTACACCAGTCCGGAGATCAGCTCCCTCGGCAAGACCGAGAAGGAACTGACCGAAGCCAAGACCCCGTACGAAGTCGGTCATGCTCACTTCAAGAGCCTGGCCCGGGCCCAGATCACCGGCCAGACAGCCGGGATGTTGAAGCTGTTGTTCCATCGCGACACGCTGGAACTGCTCGGCATCCACTGCTTCGGCGCGAACGCGAGCGAGATCATCCACATCGGTCAGGCGATTCTGATGCAGCCTCCGCCATATAACACGCTCAAGTATTTCGTGACCACCACCTTCAACTATCCCACGATGGCCGAAGCCTACCGCGTCGCAGCGCTCAACGGGCTCAATCGGTTGTTTTGAGCGGCTTCACGAGATGGCGTACGGTGGCTCTGCGACAGGTCTCCGGAATTCCGTATCGGCGAGTCTTCGGATACAACGTCGTGATCGACAAAGACCTCATGCGTCTGAGGTTCAGGTCGCACTCCACACATCTTCGCATTCGAGCTCACTGCTATGAAGACACTCTGGAACGCTCTCGCGGTTGCATCGTTGACTCTGTCACTGCCGTCGCTGACCTGGAGTCAGGACTCGGTGAACTTCCCGACGATTGGTGAGGTCGTCCGTGATGATGCGGCGATCGATTCGCTGATTGCCAAGGGGACACCGATTCAAGTCCTCTCGTCTGGTTTCGAATGGAGCGAAGGCCCCGTCTGGGTTCCCGCTCACGGCGACGAGCCGGGGCACCTGCTCTTCTCCGACATTCCTCGCAATTCCATCATGAAGTGGGTCGAAGGCCGAGGCACCAGCCTGTTTCTCAAGCCCGCGGGTTACACCGGGCCAGTCGAATACGGCAACGAGCCCGGCTCGAACGGTTTACTGCTCGATGCCGCAGGTCAGCTCGTCGCCTGCGAGCACGGCGACCGCCGCGTTTCGATTCTCACCACAGGCGGAGGCAAGCGGACCCTGGTAGACAACTACGAGGGGAAGCGTCTCAACAGCCCGAACGATGCGACCTTCAAGTCGAACGGCGACCTCTACTTCACCGACCCCCCGTACGGTCTCCCGAAGGGGGCCGAAGATCCTCGCCGCGAACTCGACTTTTGTGGCGTTTATCGACTGGCGAAGAACGGCAAGCTGACACTGCTGACCAAGGAGATGACCCGCCCGAATGGCATCGCCTTTTCGCCCGATGAGAAGACGCTCTACGTGGCTCAGTCTGATCCTGAGGCGGCGATCTGGAAGTCGTTCCCCGTGAAAGAAGACGGCACCCTCGGCGAGGGGAAGCTGTTCTACGATGCGACCGACAACTTCAAGAAGGGGTTGCCCGGTCTGCCGGACGGCATGGATGTCGACTCGCAGGGGAACCTCTTCGCGACCGGCCCCGGCGGCGTTTACGTTTTCGCCCCGAACGGCAAGTTGCTCGGTCGGGTCAGCACTGGCGAGAAAACCGCCAACTGCAAGCTCGGCGGCCCCAACGGCGACCAGCTGTTCCTGACCTCGGACATGTATCTTTGCCGGATTCAGACGCTGACGAAGTAGAAGAGGTTGTTTGTCGGGGAGGGCGAAGCTCCTGCTGAGCCGCTCTCCAGGAACGACGCCGACCTTCAAAAGCCGCTCAGCAGGAGCTTCGCCCTCCCTTGACGCCGCGAATTGCCCCCCCATGTCCGAGTTACTCACCGCCGATCAAGTTCGCAAGGTCGCCAAACTCGCCCGGCTGCAGTTGTCGGAGGCGGATGTCGACCGCTTCACACAGCAGCTGGGGCAGGTGCTGGGGTACGTCGAAATGCTCGGCGAGTTGAACACGGATGGGGTGACTCCGCTGGCACACCCGTTAGAGATCGAGAACGTCCTGCGCGAGGATGTGCCGACTCCGTCGTTGTCCCGCGAGGCGGCGCTGTCGAATGCCCCTAAGTCGGATGGGCGCTGTTTTCTCGTCCCGCAGATCATTGATGCGGGGTGAGCGGCACGGCGCTAGCCGTCGGCTCTGTTCGGCGCACGATTCAGGGGAACCGGCGGCTAGCGCCCTGCCGCTCACAGAATACCAGCACACCAGAACTCGGCGGGCTGGCGCCGTCCCGCTCGCCACTTTGAAGATCAAGCCGCTCAGCCATGCCTACCATCACCCGCGAGCTTCATCAATCACTCCTCTCCGGTGCGGTCACCAGTACCGAGCTCGTGCGCCAGAGCCTCGACCGCATCACAGCCCTCGACGGTCGCGTGAAGGCGTTCCTCCGGACTGATGCTGAGTTGGCTTTGGCCCAGGCCGAAGCGATCGATGCCAAACGCAAAGCCGGACAACCGGTCGGACTACTCGCGGGCCTCCCCGTCGCTCTCAAGGACAACATATGCGTCACGGGCACCACCGCCACCTGCGGCAGCCGCATCCTCGAGAACTTCATCTCGCCATATGACTCGCATGCGGCGGAGCGGCTCAAGAGCGAGGGGGCAGTCCTGCTCGGGCGGCTGAATCAGGATGAGTTCGCGATGGGGTCGTCGTGCGAGAACTCCGCATTCGGCCCAACCCACAATCCATGGAACCTCGACCACACTCCCGGCGGCTCCAGCGGAGGTTCCGCAGCTGCCGTCGCAGCGGGGATGTTACCTCTTTCGCTGGGGTCGGACACGGGAGGTTCGATTCGGCAGCCGGCTGCGTTTTGCGGCATCGTGGGGATGAAGCCGACGTATGGTCGGGTGTCGCGGTATGGCTTGGTGGCATATGCGAGTTCTCTCGACCAGATCGGCCCTTTCGCTGGCGATGTGTTTGGAGCAGCCCTGCTACTGGAGGCGATCGCCGGGCATGATCGCCGCGATTCGACCTCGGTCGATCGTCCCGTGCCGCAGTACACGCAGGCCGTCGATCAGCCGCTGCAGGGGTTGAGGATTGGCGTGGCTCGCGAGCACTTCGTCGAGGGGCTCGATCCCGAAGTTGAACAGGCCGTGCTGGAGGCAATCAAGGTCTATCAATCACTCGGGGCGACGGTGGTCGATGTCTCGCTGCCGAGGTCGAAGTACTGCGTCGCCGTCTACTATCTGGTCGCATCGTCCGAAGCGTCGAGCAACTTGTCGCGGTTCGATGGGGTCCACTACGGGCACCGGGCGGCGGAGTTCGGGAACCTGGCTGAGATGTACGCGGCATCGCGAGCCGAAGGGTTCGGCGACGAAGTCAAACGCCGCATCATGCTCGGGACCTACGCCCTCTCGGCGGGCTATGTGGATGCTTACTACAACAAAGCGCTCAAGGTCCGCCGCCTGATCCGCGAGGATTTCGACACTGCGTTTCAGTCGGTCGATCTCATCGTCTCGCCCGTCACGCCAACCCCGGCGTTCAAGCTCGGAGCCCTGACCTCTGACCCGCTGGCGATGTACCTGCAAGATATCTACACCCTCAGCGCGAACCTCGCGGGGATCCCGGGACTTTCGATTCCATGTGGGATGTCGAAAAGTGGATTGCCGATTGGACTGCAACTTCTTGGCCCGCACTTCGCGGAGGAGCAGTTGCTCCGAGCCGCGAGGATGTATGAGGGGGCGACGGAGTGGCACATGAAAAAGCCGTCGCTGGGCGGATGACTACGGAGTCAGCTGTGGCATTCGGAATGGCCCACTTTTATCCATTCCAAGAGGACGTTATTGTTGGGTCAATGTGGACACATGCAAGTGTTTCAATGGACTCGTGGGGACGGCTTCGATGAATCGTTTTGAGTGCGGAGCTTCATTTCTTCTGTGGTGTCTGGTGGTCTCGTTTTCCGCAGAGGCAGCGGAGCCGAGCAGCCAGTTCGGGTTTCATACCGGCGATCATGTGTGCCTGATCGGCAATACCATGGCCGAGCGGCTACAGCACGACGGGCAGTTCGAGGCGGTGTTCCAGACGCGGTTTCGAGAACACAAGCTGTCGTTTCGAAACCTGGGGTTTTCCGGGGACGAGTTGAATCTGCGGCTGCGGTCGCAGGATTTTGGAACTCCGGACGCGTGGCTGACGAAGTGTGAGGCCGATGTCGTCTTCGCATTCTTCGGGTACAACGAAAGTTGGCGCGGTGAGGCGGGGCTGGAGGGGTTTAAGCAAGAACTCGATGGGTTCGTGAAGCACACGCTGAATGAGAAATACAACGGGAAGTCGGGCCCGCGCTTGGTCTTGATCACGCCCGCGAAGATGACCGACCAGTACGAGCATCCGATCTTCGGGACGAAGACAGCGGACGCACTCGAAGCAGCACGCCATGCGGAGATCAATTCCCGGATCGCCATGTACTCGAAGGCGATGGGCGAGGTCGGTGCCGCCAATCAAGTCGTCGTCGTGGACCTGTCGACGGCGCCGCTGTCTTCGACGATCAACGGTCTGCATGCAGGTTGGGGGGCCTCTCAAGGATTGGCTCGCACGATCTTGTCGACCCTGGAAAGTCTCGATCCAAAGACTCGCGCGAAGCCCGAAAAGCCGCTCGATTCGAAGTTGATCGAAGCGATCAAAGACAAAGACCTGCACTGGTTCAACCGCTACCGCACGACCGATGGCTTCTCAATCTTCGGAGGACGAGCTGACCTCTCGTTCGAACCCGAGAAGCAGACCAACCGCGTGGTCGCTCAGCGTGAGATGCTGATTCTCGATCAGATGACCGCCTTGCGCGACGCAAGCATCTGGTCGATCGCCCAAGGGAAGGGGGACATCGTCGTCGATGACACCCAGACCGAGCCGTTCATCCCGGTCATCTCCAACAAGCTCGGTGAAGGGCCGAACGGGACGCATCTGTTCCTCGATGGCGGTGAAGAAGCCATCTCGAAGATGACCATCCACCCGGGGATGGAAGTGAAACTCTTCGCGAGTGAGAAGCAGTTCCCCGAGCTGATTAACCCGGTTCAGATGGCGGTCGATCCCAAGGGCCGGGTGTGGGTCGCGTGTTGGCCGATGTATACCCACTGGAAGCCCAAAGATCCGATCAACGACTCACTGCTGATCCTCGAAGACACCGACGGAGACGGTACAGCTGATG
>Ga0105047_10020096_pt1 | contig 10274 bp, 6 predicted proteins | sample MAT04_FD_78384 | JGI IMG/M metagenome (GOLD analysis project Ga0105047, IMG submission 78384) | Freshwater microbial communities from Lake Fryxell liftoff mats and glacier meltwater in Antarctica - MAT-04 (megahit assembly) | ecosystem: Environmental > Aquatic > Freshwater > Ice > Liftoff... | reverse complement strand
TACGGACACTCGCGGTTCGCTCCGAGCAGCGGTTCCAATGGGAGGAGCGCCGTTGTCGCTTCGTCAGCCGGTACTTCGAACGAGAGTTTTGCTTCCGCTGCAGGCTCTGCTGACACGAGCCGCGGGCTGGAAGCCCGCGCTGAGAGGGTAACCGGCGAAATAGAATCCTGGGCTCGCGCTTCCTGCACTGCGCTGAGGTCGATCCGACTGACGGCGATTCCGATGCCGATAATGCCGAGAGCAAGTATGGCGGCGGCTCGCGGAAGTCCCGAGCGTTTCGGGAAAATTGTCGAATATGTGTCAGGTGCCGACTCAATTTTGGGGTCGGCTGCGGCGGACTGGATTGGGGCGGCTGATTTTGCGGCCGCCTCGCGTTCTCCGCGCAATACGTCGCGCTCGCGGAGGAGCGCTTGGATGCGGGCGCGGTATTCGTCGATCTCCGCCTGCATGGACGCGAGAGCACGAGCTTCCCATGCAACTTGATCCTCGGAAGCCCCGCTTGCGGCAGCCGTTTGATTAACCTTTCGAAGTTCCGCGGCGCAGGCAACGGACGCGTCGAGTTCTGCGGTGAGTTCCGCGATCCGCGCGAGTGCGGAATCACGCTCGGCGGTAAGTTTGAGAGCGAGAGATACGGCGGCTTCCGCTTCCGCACTCAGAGTTGTCGTGCGGGTCGCGGCAGCATCGCGTTCGGCGGTGAGTTGTGCGGTGCGGGCGAGGGCGGCATCGCGTTCGGCGGAGAGTTCTGTGGTGCGGGTGAGGACGGCGTCGCGCTCGGCGGAGAGTTCTGTGGTGCGGGTGAGGGCGGCGTCGCGCTCAGCGGAGAGTTCTGTGGTGCGAGCGAGGGCGGCGTCGCGCTCGGCGGAGAGTTCCGTGTTGCGAGCGAGGGCGGCGTCGCGCTCAGAGTCGAATTCCTCGGCCGGAATCTGCGCGGTATCGCGTTCGGCTTTCGCGGTGGAGCCCGCCCGGATGCTCTCGCCGTATTCGTTTTGCAAATGGCTGAATTGTTCCCGGACCGCTGCGGCCTCCAGGCGCTCGATGGCGACCTGCTCGAGATGACTGGCGAATTCCTTGCGAAGCGGATCGATCTCCGCCAGCGCCTTGTCCCGTTCCTCTGCCACCGCCGCGAGCTTCTGTTCGTATTCTGCCTTCAGCCGCGCGAGCTCGGGAGCGCCAGCTGATTCGGGTGCGATTTCGGTGGAGGACTTGGGAAGGATCGCCGGAACCTCAGGTTCGGTCGGCGCGGCCAAAGCCGGAGGCAAGGAGGCGAGCGCGCGGATTTCGCGAGCCGAATCAGGGGAGTTCGCGACAGCACTTATGGGGGTGATTTTTCCCTCCGCTTGCGGCTTCCTACTCCCTCCAGCTTGGGCACGTTCACGGGGGGCTGGTGCCATCTTCGGGGGGCGGCGAAATTTTCGCGCCTTTAGTTTTATGGAGAGCATCTCCAGAGCCGCGGCCGTGAGACCGGGCGTGGCTGAGCCTTCGCGCGCCTGCGAGACCATTGACAGCACTTTCTGCCATGGAAACCGGATGTTGAGATCTGGGTCAATGACCGCTTTTGGGGAAAAAATGTCTGGGACTCGCCGGTAGATTTCGGCCACCGGGATATCGGCGCAGCCCCTTCCGATGCGCTCGCTCAGGGCGCCCAGATCGAAGGGGAGCGGCATCGAGCGGTCATGGTCTTCGCCGTCGAGGACTTGAGGCGGAATCCGGTCGAGGAAATCGCCGAGCGTGAGCGTGAGAATTTCGGTGGGAGCCTTGCGGTCTTGGGATCCCGCCAGACTTTTGGGCAGCGCGTTCGAGGCGGGAGAGGAGCCGTGCCAGGAGGGCTTGATGGAAAGGGCCATCGCCGGTGCGACGCGGACGGGCCTTTCAGGCGTCGCCCTGACCGGGGCCGGGCTGGCGATTTTTTCGGGAGGAACTTCCGCCGGGATTGTCTTCCGACGGAAGTGATCAAGCAGTTTTTTCATGATTTTCTCAAATCACTCTCAGCGGTTTCAGTGCCAAGCTGCGGGTCCTCGTGAAACGCGCGAGTCAACCTCCACGCGTTGCCGCGGTTACTTCGACGTAAAAAACTCATCGAACCCCGAGCCGCTGCCTGGCCTCACCGGCGCGGCACTCCACGTCTGCCCCACGGGATCAAAGGGCGGAAATGTCTGCCCTTTCTCCAACTCCGGCAGCGGTCCGCCGGCCAGGCGAAAGACCGGGAGGATGGGGTTGCCCTTGGCGTCGCGGCGGTACTCTGCGCCTTCCTCCTCGATCAGCAGGCTGAAAAATACCAGCCCGCCCGGCTGTTCGCCGATGAGCACCTCCATGTCGTAAAAATCCCCCGATTTCAGCCGCATCGCGTCACCGCGCGCGAAGCCGTTGGGAATGCCGGTGTAGCCGTAGTCGTAGTTGCGCGCGGCTTTCCACGCCTCGTCTTGCTGATGCCAGCAGCGGTCGAGCACCACCTTGCCGTTGAAACGCACGACCATCACGTCATCACCGCCGCCGACGAAATGATAGGTCCCATCCGCGGGCGGCGACACGCGCGCCTTGTAATGGACGAGCCAACGGCTCGGCTTCACCTTGTCCGCGAGGTCAAACGCTTTCGGGCCTTCGTCCGCGGGCATGTTCGGGATGAAGATCTGCGGCGTGTAGAGTTTCTGCGGCGCGCGGAAATAAGCGGCGAGGACTTTTGCGCTCCAATGCTCGCGGACGAACTTGCGGTAGATCGTGTGAAATTCGTCGGGTGATATATTTGTTGGTTTTCCGGCGGCCGTTTGCTTGAGGTCGTAAAAGGTCCCCGTGAATCCGTTCGCGGTCGGCTCTTTGGTGCCGAAACTCGATGGGTTCCCGCCGATCAGGCCCTGGGGGAATTTCGACGCCGTCAAGCCAGCAAGTCCCGCCAGGGGCTTCGCTCCCAATCCCTTTGTCGAGCCAACCGCAATTGGGACGGCAAAAGTGGACGGTCCGAGAGATGTGATCGTGTCCGTGCTTACGACCCGAGCGGGCGCGTCAAATTGCGGGGCATCACTCGGCGGCGCGACTGGCGTGGTTGGCGGTTCCGGCACCGCCGCGTCTGTTACGAGCGAGTTTGGCCCGGAGGTGAAATCCGGCGGTTCGCTCGGCTCCCTAAAAAGCACCACGCCTCCGCCGATCACGATGAGCACCGTATGGATCAGCGCCGAGAAGGTGAAGAAACGCGCCTGCGCGAGGCGCAGTTGGAGGCGGACGAAGAACGATTTTTCCGTGTCGGAGGAGTGCATGCCGCCCCCATTAGCACTGCTCGTGCCCGGACCCATTTCCCTCCGGTCGCCCAGAGAAAAGAACACCGCAAACTTTCAAAAGCCTGCAATCTGGCCACGCCAACCGGATAGCTTTCATCCCGCCACCGATGCCCGATGAACAGTTTCTGTCCGGGCAGAGAAGGCGATCCCGAGATTCCGCAGATACCGCGACTATCTCGTCGGCGCGTTCAACGCTGGAGAGATTCGGGCGTGAGAAGCGGCCAGCACCGCGGCATCCCTGATCAACAAATTCCGAAGGTTTTTCGAAATATTGGCAAAAAGATTTGTCAGAATTTCCATCCGCCTTACAGACAGATGTAACCGTTTCACGATGCCCCCCAGGAATTCGCAAATGATGTCAGTATTTTCTGCCGTACGTGCAGTCTTCGGACGGGTGTGCCTGACCGGCGTCTTGGTGGCGGGCTCGTGGATGGCGATCCCGGCGACGGGTCGGGCGCAAGCGGTAGTGACCGACGCGGATCAGTTCATGATCGCCTACAATGCGGCGATGACCGCCTTCTCGGCGGGCAACTGGTCGGTGGCGGCCGGTGGCTTCGAGTCGGCGATGAAAATGATCATCGACGAGAAGGCTCCGCAGCTTCCTCCGCTGCTCTACATGACGGGCGCGGCGTATTTCAATGGGGCGGACTACGCGAAGGCGGTGGAGAGTTTCAAAAAATACCTCGCGAAATTTCCCAATGCCGAGAAAGCCCTGGAGGTGAAGCTCGGACTGGCGCGTTCCCAGTTGAGAGCGAAAAATTTTGACGAAGCGGCGAAGCTTTTCCAAGAGTTCGAAGCAATCCCTGCATTGCGCGATGAGGCAATGTCCTCCCAAGTCCAGGCTCACAGGGAGGGAGGGAAACCGGATCTGGCGATCGGGGTGCTGGAGCGGCTGATCGCGCCGGAGATAAAGACGCCGTCGCAGGCGGGTGGTGCCATCACGCTGGCGGAGATGTATGCGGAGAAAAAGGAGTCGGCCAAGGCGGTCGGGCTTTTGCAGAAGCTCGAGACGAAGACGGCAATGATCGAGAATCTCGTGGCGCTCAATGCGGTGGCGGTGAAAATCGGCGACGAGTGTCTGGAGAACAAACAGTACCAGGAAGCGCTCGGCGCCTACCGTCTGGTGCGCTCGCGGGAGGAGGTGCTGAAGTTTCAAAGCAGCCGCGTGGCTGGGGTGGAGGCGAGGATGGAGGCAAATCTCAAGGCGACGGTCGGCAACCCGCAGCTCATGGCGCAGGTGCAGATGATGAACACGCAGCTCAAGGAAACTGCGGGGGCGGCCAAGAAGCTGTTTGAGGAATTTGAGAAACTCCCCGACTTCGGACCGCCGCTGCTGCTGCGGATGGCGCGCGCGTTTTACGACTGGGAAAAGCGCTGGGAGTCGATCGTGGTCTACGAGCGCCTGCTCACGCGGTATCCGGAGGCGAAGGAGCGGGAGGGAGCGCTTTTCGGGCAGGTGATCGCTTACGCGGATGTGGGGCAGGCGAAACACTGCCAGAAGCTGTGCGAGCAGTATTTGAAGGAGTTCAAGGACGGGCCGAACGCGGGGACCGTCGGTTACCTGAGCGGCGCGGTCGCTTTGCAGGCGCAGGATTTCGCCGGCGCGGAGACGTTTTTCGGGGTGATGATCGATAGGGTTCCAAACAGCGAGTACAAGGAGGACATGCGGTTTCTGCTGGGGAATGCGAAATTCATGCAGGGGAAATTTCCAGAGGCACTGAAGGATTATACGAAGTACGTCTCGGACTATCCGAATGGGAAGGACCTCGAGGAGGCAAACTACCGCATCGCGCTGTGCGCCCTTTTCAGCGGCGAGTATGAAAAGGCGATGGGTCTGCTCAGCGCGTATCTGGAGAAATATCCGCAGGGCCAGCTCGCGGCGGATGGTCGCTATCGGCTGATGGTTTGCAAATACGCGGCGTCGCTTTATGCGGAGGTGCTGAAGGATGGGGAGGCGTGGTTGCGCGACTACCCGAAGAACCAGCAGGAGGGGGAAGTGGAGGCGCTGATCGGTGACAGCTTCGCGGCGGAGAATAAGCTGGAGGAAGCAGTCGCGGCCTATCAACGCTCCTATAAGTCAGCGACCACGGATGAGGTGCTGAACTATTCCCTTTTCGAGGCGAGTAAGCATTTGCAGAAGCTCGGAAAGTGGCCGGAGGTCGCGCGGATGTTCGAGGAGTTCGTGCGCGCCAAGCCGGACCATACCGCGGTGGTCTCCGCGATGTTCTGGATCGGCAAAGCGCGGGCGAAGGAAGGCAGGACCGAGGATGCCAAAACCTTCATGGTCGATAATCTCAAGAAATACGTCGCCGAGCCGAAGCGCGAGGCGGTCGAGTTGCTGCTCCAGCAACTCGCCCAGCTCTGCGCGAAGCGGCCTCGTGCGGTGACTCCGGCACCGGCCATCGCGGTGGCCGCAACGGCGTTTGCCGCGGGCGCGCCGGCCGTTGCCGTAGCGGAGCCGCCGCCCGCCATCCCGCCACCCTACGACGCCTACGCTGAACTCGCGAAACAGGTTGCCCCGTTGGATGACAGTACCAACGTCACCACAAAGGCGCGCCTGCTTTACGCGAAGGCGGAGCTTGCGAAGCTCATCAAAAAGCCGGCCGATGCCGACAAAATCTACCTGGAAATGTCCGAGCGTTTTAAGCCCGACGACCTTAGCCCGGTGATCCTTGCGCAGCTCGGCGATTTTTTGTTCGAGCGAGGCGACATCGATAAAGCGGCCGGGATTTTCGAGAAGCTGAAGGAGGACTTTCCCAAGAGCGACTATCTCGACTACGCCTATGTCGGCCTCGGCGAGGTCGCTTTGAGCAAGAAACAGAACGAGAAGGCGCTGGAGCTTTTCACCGACGCGCTGGATAAGATCGGCGCGAGCTCGAAGTTGAAGGAAGCGACCATCGGCAAGGCGAAGGCGCTCTTCGAACTCAAGCAGTATCCCGAATCTAAGAAGCTTTTCGAGCAAGTGGCTTCGGTGCGCGAATGGCGCGGGGATTCGACGGCATTTGCGATCTATTCGCTGGCCGAGATCGAGGCGCAGCAAGGTAAGTATGCCGAGGCCATCGCCCTCTACCGGCGGGTGTTTGTGGCTTATCAAAAGTATCTGCCGTGGGTGGCAAAGTCCTACCTGCGGGCGGCGGATAGTTTCGACAAGATGGGCAAAAGGCAGGACGCGATCGACAACCTCAAGGAAATGCTCCGCAACGAGAAGCTCGCGAAGTTTCCCGAGACGGAAACCGCGAGAAAACGGCTGCAAGAGTGGGGGGTGGCGGTATGAGCGTGCTGTGGAAAGTGATCGGTGGTCTCGCGCTGGGGTGCGCCATCGCCGCCACGGCCGAGGCTCAGAATATCCTGCTGAAGGATGGCAAGACGATCGTGACCAAAGGAATTCGCAGGCAGGGCGAGATGATCATGGCCACGGTCGAAATCTCGATCCCGGCGAGCGGCGACAGCCCCGCCAAAACGCAAACCGGCGAGATGGGCTATGCGCTCAAGCTGATCGCGAAGCTGGACTTTCCTGAACCTGCGCAGCTCCGCACGGTGCCCGATTTGCTCGTGGCAGGAAAAACGGCTGAAGCGCTCGCACAGATCGAACCGGTGGTGCGGTACTACGATTCCTTCCGCGACGCCCCGGGAAGCTGGTGGGCCGAGGCGGCGCTGATCAAAGTGGAGGCTCTCCAGGCCGCCGGGAATTTCAAGGATGCGGAGTCGCTGATTGACAGCCTCGCTCGCAGCGCGGGCGATCCTGAGACGGCGCGCGCCGCGAGGGTCTTTGTCGCCGCTGGGATGACCCGGCGCGGGGAACACGCGAAAGCGGTGGAGATCTTCGACCAAGTCATGAAGGACGCGACGAAGCCCGCGACGCTGGCGACTGCCTCCGTGAACAAGGGCCAGAGTCATCTCGCGCTGAAACAGTATGAGCCGGCGCTCCTCGCCTTTCTACAGATCCCGGTTTTCTTCCCGAACCAAAAGATGCTCGTCCCGCAGGCCATGCTGGGCAGCGCCAAGGCGTATTTCGGACTGGATGATTTGACGCGTGCCAAGGCGACGCTGGACGATCTGCTCAAAGACTTTGCCTCGTCACCGCAGGCGGCAGAGGCCAAGGTCGAACTGGAAAAGGTGGCCAAACGCGAAAAAGCGCTCGCCCCTCCCAAATAAGACCGTCGCTTGCATAAAACTTCCCAGCCTATGAAACCCAAACACGCCTACCTCCTGTCGTTGCTCACGGCCGCTCTCTTTTTCGCAATCGCCAGTCTCCAAGCCCAGGCTCCCGCGGCGGAACCGCCGAAGGGCGAGGCGGCTGCGGCTGTGCATTCGAAGACTTTGTGGGAGCAGATCGAAGAAGGCGGGTGGGTTATGTTTCCCATCGCGTTGTGCTCGGTGGCGACGCTTTATCTGATCGGTGATGGGTGGATTCGGACGGGCGTGAAGAAAGTCCTGCCTCCGGCGCATGTCGATGCGGTGAAGAGCAGCTTTCGGCAGGGTGACTATGTGGGTGCTTATAACTACTGCCGGTCAAATCCATCGCCTTTCACCAATGTCTGTCGCGTGGGGGTGAGTATGCTGGGCGAGGGTAAGACGGCGGTCGAGGAAGCCTTGATCGGGGAGTTGGCGAAAGAGAACTCCCAGATGAATAGCTGGATCAGCTATCTCTCCGTCATCGGTGTCTGTACGCCGATGATCGGCTTGCTCGGCACGGTCACGGGCATGATCAAGGCCTTTGCCACGCTGGGCAGGTCGGGAATTGGCGACCCCTCGAAACTATCCGAGGCGATCGGCGAGGTCTTGGTGGCCACTGCCAGCGGCCTGTTGATCGCGATTCCCGCTTTCATCGGCTACTACGTGCTGCGCAACCGCGCGATCCGGGCGATCCATGCCATCCAGGACACGATGGCGAACCTGCTGCGGAAGATGCCTTACGACCAACTCGCGGGTGCACACATCGGGGACGATGAACTTTACGCCGCGATGCCGAATTGGATCGGCCACCAAGAGCATAGCCCCGAGGGCGAAGCGGCCCCCATCTAAACCCAGCGTGACAACTATGAACCGGAGAATCAGCTAACATGGGCGGCGGCGGAGGCGGAGGAGAGGGCGAGCCGGAATTCCAGATCGCACCGATGATCGACGTGCTTCTGGTCCTGCTCATTTTCTTCATGAGCATCACCAGCGCGCAGGTGCTGAAGGTGGATCAGACGATCGCGCTGCCGCTCGCTCCCGATGCCTTGAAAAAGGATAACACCCGGAGCGAGGCGATCATCAATGTCCGGTGGGATCCGGCGAAGAAGAAGGCGGACTACGTGATGGACGACAAGGTTTACCCCGAGATGCCGGACCTGGTGAAGGCGCTGGGATCTGCGAAAAAGCTGGCTGAGGTGAAAGTAACGCGCTCCACGAATCCGACCTACCGCGCGGTGATCCGGGGCGACCGCGATGCGTCGGCGCTAAGTGTCTCCCGAGCGATGAACGCCGCCGCCGAGGCGGGAATCAGCGACATTTCCTTTTCCGCAACGAACAAAGACTGAGCCGATGAAGCGCCTCGAAATGAACACCAACGAAGCGATGATCGGCTTTCAAATCGCGCCGATGATCGACGTGGTATTCGTGATCATGCTTTTCTTCATGGTCATGGCTGGCGCGGTGAAGGTGGAGAAGGAATTGAACACGCAGCTTCCGGGGAACGCCGAAACTTCGGGGCCGACGGAGATGGTGGACGAAATGGTCATCGCGATCGCCGAGACGGGCGAGGTGACGCTGAATGACGAACCGATGGACACGCCGACCAGCCGCGAAATGCCAACGCTCAAGGGGACGCTGACGCGGCTGAAGCAGGCGGGCGATCAGTCGAAGACACCGACGATGGTCACGGTGGTCAGTGAACCGCAGGCGAAATACAGCCGGACGGTGGATGTGCTCAACGCGCTCTCGGTCGCGGGGATAACGAATGTGACGTTCACAATCAGCGAGGAAGAATGAGCGCCGAGTTTTCCAACGAAGAATTCCCCGTTCCACCCGAGCTCCCTGCACCACGGCGGAAGACTTTGTGGACGAAGATTCTCGCGAGCAAATTTCTCGTCGTGAGTATCGCCGTGCATCTGCTTTTTGGCGCCGGGGCTGCAGTTTACGTGGTGCAGCGGTATCAGTCGGACCGGAAGCTGACGTTTAAAGCCGGCCCGCCGACTTCGAATCCGAGCAAGCGCGCGATGGAACACAAAGTCTCCGTGGCGAAGAAGAAAAACTCGATGAGCGCGCCGGCCCAGGCCAAGCGCATTACGACGAGTGGGCTTGCGAAAGTAGCGCTGACGGAGATGCCCTCGATGCCGACGGCGACGACGGTGACGGCAAATAAGATGGCCGGCATGGGCGGGTTCGGCACTGGCGTCGGGCCAGCGGGCGGGTCCGGCGGTGGCGGCATGGGTGGCGGCGGCGGTGGCTCGGGGGTCAATTTTTTCGGCCTGCGCGCGCAGGCGAAGACCATCGTTTTCGTCTTCGATATTTCCGGGAGCATGATCATGGGAAACAAGAGCGCTGCGTCCTACGAAAAGCTGGAGGACGAGATCATCAAGGTGATCACCAGCCTGACGCCGGGAACGAAATTCGGGCTGGTCGGTTTTGCGAAAGAGGCGGATGCCTACCGGCAGGAGCCGGTGGATGCGCGGCATGATGAGAAGACCAACGCAATCTCCTGGCTCAAGAGCATGAATCCCGCAGGCGCTCTCAAAGGACTGAAGCCCGGCGAGAAGGCATCTTTTCAAAAGTATAAAAATGGCCGCCACCAAGGAACCCGCGCAGATCTCGGCCTGGAGCGGGCCTTCAAGATGAAACCGGACACGATTTTTTTCATCTCGGACGGCGAACCCTCCGGCACGACACCGGCGGAGGTCTATAAGCAGGTGGAGGAAGCGCAGCGGAACCTGACCAAGCCGGCGACGGTCAATGCCGTCGCCTTTCTCGCCGACAGCGGGCAGAAATTCATGAAATCGCTGGCGGAGAAAAATCAGGGTGTTT
>Ga0105047_10020095_pt1 | contig 10274 bp, 7 predicted proteins | sample MAT04_FD_78384 | JGI IMG/M metagenome (GOLD analysis project Ga0105047, IMG submission 78384) | Freshwater microbial communities from Lake Fryxell liftoff mats and glacier meltwater in Antarctica - MAT-04 (megahit assembly) | ecosystem: Environmental > Aquatic > Freshwater > Ice > Liftoff... | reverse complement strand
TCGCAGTTCGCCACCTATTTCGACCGGCCGGAGCTCATCAACGAGCAGCTGGATCGCTACCTCGCGGTGGACGCAGCGGCGATCCAGGCCGTCGCCCAGCGGGTGTTCCGACCCGATAACCTCGCCATCATCACGTACGTGCCGGCGGCGCCGGCGGAGGAGGCCGCATGAGTGCCCCCGATCTGTCCGTCCTGGACACCCGGCCGGGTGCCGCACAGCCGCGGCCCTACGACTTTCCCGAGCTCGTGCGCGCCTCGCTGCCCAACGGGCTTTCGGTCATCGCGTGCCACCTGCCGGGACGTCCGCTGCTTGCGGCGCAGCTCGTCATCCGGGGGGACGCGGGTGGTGGCGCCACTGGCGAACCGGCGGACCTGGCCGGCGTCACGGTGCTCACGGCGCGGGCGATGACGGAGGGTACCGCGCGCCGGACCGCGGTCGACCTCATCGAGGCATCCGAGCGCCTGGGCGCGGAGATCGGGGCGGATGCGGGCTGGGACAGCCTGGCGGTGTCCATGGAGGTGCCGCGCTCACGGCTGCTGCCCGCGCTGGGCCTCATGGCGGAGGTCGCCCTGGAGCCGAGCTTCCCCGGGGACGAGGTGGAGCGGCTGCGCGACGAGCGCCTCAATGACCTGATGCAGGCGAAGGCCGATCCACGTCGGCGCGTGGAACGCGTCTATCCGGAGACGATCTTCGGGTCCACCGCACCCTACCGACGGCCCATCGCCGGCACCGAGCTGACCGTGCCCAGCGTGGACCGCGACGCCATCGTGGGCCGGCATGCGGCGTTGATGCGCCCGGATGCGGCGACGCTCGTCATCGCGGGCGACCTCGACGGCATCGACGTGACAGGTGAGGCGACCGCTGCCTTCGGCGGCTGGTCCGCACCAGCGGGCGTCGCGCCGGTGGCCGGCGGGCCCAGCCCGGCCCGCGAGGGCGGCCGGCGCATCGTCGTCGTCGACCGGCCCGGGTCGCCCCAGACAGAGCTGCGCGTCGGCCATGTCGGCGTCGCCCGATCGACGGCGGACTTCCACGCCATCTCCGTGCTCAACGCGATCGTGGGTGGCCTGTTCAACTCGCGCCTCAACAACCTGCTGCGTGAGGCACGCGGCTATACGTACGGCATCAACTCCTCGTTCGACATGCGCCGGCACGCGGGTCCATTCACGGTCCGCTGCGCGGTCCAGACCGAGGTCACCGTGCCGGCCATCACGGACATCCTGGGTGAGCTGGTGCGCATCCGGGACGGGGCCGTGGACGCGGCGGAACTGACCACGGCTCGCGACTACCTCGTGGGCGTCTTCCCGCTCCGCTTCGAGGCGGCGGCGCAGGTCGCCGGTGCCATCACGGGCCTCGTGGTCAACGGCCTGCCGGACGACGAGCTCGATCGGTACCGGCCCGCCATCGCGGCGGTGACGCCGGAGCAGATCTTCGCTGCGGCACAGACCCACATCCGACCTGATGGGGCGTCGATCGTGATGGTCGGTGATGCGTCGCGGTTCGTGGACGCGCTGCGCGACGCGGGCCTGGGTGACGTGGAGGTCGTCCGGGACGAGCCTGCGTCGGAGGACGCGGGGTGATCGTGGTCCTGGGGCGGCCGGGCCTGGCGCCGCAGCGCGAGGACGGGGCACGACCGCCCGGTGGGCTCGCGGCACTCATCGCGCTCCATGCCGCGGGTCGGGGCGCGACCGTGGAGCTCGTGGGCGCCATCGGTGACGATGCGTCCGGGGACACCGTGGCCATCGCACTGGGGCGTGCGGGCGTGGGCCACGCTGCGCTGCTGCGCGACCCGGCCGGCACGACCCCCGTGGCCGGGGGGCCCGTGGGGCGTCCGCTGCCGCGCCTCGAGGCCGCGGACGTGGAGCTGGGGCTGCGCTATCTCTCAGACTGCCGCGTGATCGTGGTCGCCGACGCGCTCGATGAGGCGGCGGCTGCGGCGACGATGGACGCGGCGGGGTATCACGGCGCACCCGTGGTCGTGGTCATGGATCCCGGAGCGAGCGTGCCTGCGGCGTGGGAGCGCGGCGCGACGGTGCTGCTGGCCCCCGATCCGGACGCGCATGATCCCGATGACGATGATCCTGTCCCGTTCGCCGGCTTCGTGGCGGGCTTCGCGGTCGCGCTCGCGGATGGCGTGCCTGCTCGGGAGGCCCTCGCCCGGGCGGCGACCGGTGGAGGCTGGGAACGGGCCGCCGAGTGAACGACGAGCGGACGCCCCTGGTGGTATGGGGCGAGGTCATCACGGGCTACGACTTCGGGGCGGACCATCCGCTGACGCCGCGGCGGTTCGCGCCGGGGCTCGACCTGCTCCGTCGATCTGGCGCGGACCGGTTCCTCGAGCCGGGCGAGGCGACCGACGAGCAACTCGCGCGTCTCCATGACCGGAACTACATCCGTGAGGTGCGGGCGTTCTCCGACGACCCATGGCAGCCGCCCCGCCTGGGCATCGGGCCTGGTGATTGCCCACCGTTCCACGGCATGCATGAGGTCTCCGCGGCGATCGCGGGTGGCTCCATCGAGGCGGCGCGGCGGATCGCGAGCGGGGAGGAGCTCCATGCGTTCAACCCGGGGGGCGGCCTCCACCACGCGATGGCCGGGCACGCAGCAGGGTTCTGCATCTACAACGACGTGGCGCTGGGCGTGGCGGCGGCGCGCGACCTGGGCCATCGCGTGCTGTACGTGGACATCGACGTGCATCACGGCGACGGCACCCAGGCGCTGTTCTGGGACGACCCGGACGTGCTCACGATCTCCGTCCACGAGACGGGACGCACGCTGTTCCCGGGCACGGGAAACGTGGCGGAGTCCGGAGGGCCCGGGGCGCCAGGATCGTCGCTCAACGTGCCCCTGGAGCCGTACTCCGGGGATGCGTCGTGGGTACCCGCGGTGGAACGCGCCGTGGCCGCGATGGCCGAGCGGTTCCGGCCGACGTTCCTCGTGACCCAGCATGGCTGCGACACCCACGCCTGGGACCCCCTGGCGCACCTGCGGGTGACGACGGTCGCCTACGCCCGGGTGACACGCTTCCTGGACGGCATCGCGCACCGGTACTGCGAGGGGCGCTGGCTGGCCACCGGGGGAGGGGGGTACGACGCGTATCGGGTGGTGCCGCGGTCGTGGGCGCTGGTGTGGCTCGCGCAGGCCCATCGCGAGCCGCCCGAGGCCACACCCATCGCGTGGCAGGAGCGCTGGAGCGCCGACGCGGTACGCGTGTCCGGCGGTGCCGCGCCGGCGGCGTACGTCGATCCGGCGGGCACGGCCGCCGCGGAGCCGGAGGGGTTCTGGGATCGCAACCACCAGATGCTGGAGCGCGCCGTCGACCAGGCGCTGGACCTCCTGCCGAAGGGCTAGGGGACGAGCACCCGGACGCGGTCCCAGACCGCGGCCCAGCGACCATCGCCCGTCAGCACCACGTCCGCATCCAGGACGCGCGCGGTCGCGAGGATGAGGGCATCACCGAGCCGCAGCGAGGGGAACCGCGAACGCAGGCGTGCTGCCTCGTCGGCCATCTCCTCCGTCAGGGGCGCGATTTCGATCCCCAGGCCATCGAGGATCTCGCGTGCGGCAGCCGCATCACCACGGCGGTGTGCGGCCACCAGCGACTCCGCGAGGCCGGATGCCGGGAGCACGATGTGCGCGTCACCGACCGCTGCGATGGCGAGCATCGCCGCCTGATGAAGCGCATCCGCCGAGTCAAGCGTCGCCACCGACATGCTGGCGTCGATGATGGTCAGCCCCATTCGTCCCGCAGTCTGTCCAGGTAGCCGGGCTCATACAGGCCACGGAACCGATCGCCGATCGACTCCAAGACCCGCTTGCGGCGTTCCAGGATGTCCTCCTCCGGCACCAGGACGAGGTCCCCGTCCCGGAGCTCCACCCGGAACGGCTGGCCCGGGCGCCAGCCGCGTGCGGTCACGATGTCCATGGGGATGGTCACCTGGTGCCGCCCGGACAGGTGGGTGAAGCCGCGCCTGCGCTTGATATCCGCTGCCACGAATCAAGCATAGCACCCAGCGACACAATCGACCATCTGTTCGAAATCGCGTCGGCACTGTAGACTCCACCGTCCAGTGCCTCGGAAGCCGGCGTCCCGGACGCCCACCCCAGTCGATCCGCTCGCCGCATTCGCGCCGCCCACGCGTGCCTGGTTCGCGTCCTCGTTCGCGGAGCCCACGGCGCCCCAGGCGCAGGGATGGCCGGCCATCGCGGCGGGGCAGCACACGCTCATCTGCGCGCCCACGGGCAGCGGCAAGACCCTCTCGGCGTTCCTGTGGTGCCTCGATCGGCTGCTCACGGAGGCGCCCCCGGAGGACCCCACCCGGCGGCTGCGGGTACTCTATGTGTCACCACTCAAGGCGCTCGTCCACGACGTGGATCGCAACCTGCGTTCGCCCCTCGCGGGCATCGCGATGGCCGCCGGGCGGCTGGGGACGCAGACCCACGAGGTGCGCGTCGGCATGCGCACGGGCGACACGCCCGCGGATGAGCGGCGAGCCTTCGGCAAGCACCCGCCGGACATCCTGGTGACCACGCCGGAGTCGTTGTACCTGTTGCTCACGTCCGCCGCGCGGGAGGCGCTGCGCGGCATCCGGACCGTGATCATCGATGAGATCCATGCGCTCGCGAACACCAAGCGTGGCGCCCACCTGGCGCTGTCCCTGGAGCGGCTGGCGGCGCTCGCGGACGCGCCGCCGCAGCGCATCGGCCTGTCCGCCACGCAGCGGCCGCTGAGCGCGGTGGCGGCCTTCCTGGGCGGCCGCGAGAGCGGCGGCGCAGCGGACGGTGCCGCCCCGTCGAGACCCGTGACCATCGTGGACGCGGGCATCCGCAAGAAGCTGGAGCTCCAGGTCATCGTGCCCGTGGAGGACATGAGCCGCCTCGGGGAGGCGATCCCCCTCGACGAGGCGCCCGGCGGCGCGGCCGCCGGCCCGGAGGCCCGCACCAGCATCTGGCCGCAGGTCTATCCGCGCGTCCTGGAGCTCATCCGTGCGCACCGGTCCACGATCGTGTTCACCAACTCCCGGCGTCTGGCGGAGCGCCTGGCGCTGAAGCTCAACGAGCTCGCGGGTGAGGACCTGGTCCGCGCCCACCACGGCTCGCTCGCGCGCGAACAGCGGCTGCTCATCGAGGAGGCGCTCAAGGATGGGCGGCTGCCGGCGCTCGTCGCCACCAGCTCGCTGGAGCTGGGCATCGACATGGGCGCGGTGGACCTGGTCATCCAGGTGGAGTCCCCATCGTCCGTCGCGCGTGGTCTCCAGCGCGTGGGTCGCGCGGGCCACAACGTGGGCGAGCCCAGCCGTGGCGTGATCTTCCCCAAGTATCGGGGCGACCTCCTCGAGTGCGCGGTGGTCACGAAGCTGATGCACGAGGGGGCCATCGAGCCCACGGTCATCCCGCGCAATCCGCTGGATGTCCTCGCGCAGCAACTGGTCGCGACCACCGCCGAGCGCCCCTGGACGGTGGACGAGCTGTTCACGCTCGTCCGGCGCGCGGAGAACTTCGCGGAGCTGGGCCGTGATTCGTTCGAGGCGGTCCTGGGGATGCTCGCGGGCCACTACCCGGCGGACGAGTTCGCGGAGCTCAAGCCACGCGTGATCTGGGACCGCATCGCGGGCACCATCACGGCTCGGCGGGACGCGCGCACCGTCGCCATCACGTCCGGCGGCACGATCCCGGACCGCGGCCTCTTTCCGGTGTACCTCGCGGATGACGGTCCGATCGACCCGGCCACCGGTCCGGGCACCCGGGCGCGCGCGGCACGCACGGGCGGTCGGCGCGTGGGCGAACTGGACGAGGAGATGGTGTACGAGGCGCGCGCGGGCGAGGTGATCCTGCTGGGCGCCTCGGCATGGCGCATCGAGTCCATCGGGCACGACCGGGTCACGGTCACCCCGGCACCGGGCCAGCCGGGCAAGATCCCGTTCTGGAAGGGTGACGGGGTCGGCCGGCCCGTGGAGCTGGGCCGGGAGCTCGGCCGCTTCACGCGCGAGATCGCGGAGGAGGCGTCGAAGGGTGAGGCGGGACATGCGGCGGCGGTGAAGCGGCTGCGGGAGCAGCACGACCTCGACGACCTGGCCGCCGCGAACCTGCTCGCCTACCTCGATGAGGAACGAGCAGCGACCGGCGCCCTGCCGACGGACCGCACGATCGTGCTCCAGCGCTTCCGGGACGAGTTGGGCGACTGGCGCATCTGCCTGCTGTCGCCGTTCGGGGCGCGGGTCCACGCGCCGTGGGCGCTGGCCATCGAAGCCCGGCTACGGGAGCGAACGGGCATCGATGTCCAGCCCATCTGGTCCGATGACGGCATCGTGTTGCGGATGCCGGCGACCAATGACCTCGCCACGCTGCCGGGATCGCTCGAGGATGAGGTGACGCTCGTCGGCGGCATCGTCGGCGGCTGGGCGGAGCCGGACCTGGGCGGCCGTGCGGGCGCGACCGCGGCGGAGGCAGCGGTGCTCATCGCTGCGGATGAAGTGGAGGAGCTGGTCATCGGAGCGGTGGGGACGTCCGCGCTGTTCAGCAGCCGCTTCCGGGAGAACGCCGCCCGAGCGCTGCTGCTGCCCCGCCGCCGGCCCGGCAGTCGGACGCCGCTGTGGCAGATGCGCCAGCGGTCGTCGCAGCTGCTGGCCGTGGCGTCGCGCTATGGCTCCTTCCCCATCATCCTCGAGACGTACCGGGAGTGCCTCCAGGATGTGTTCGATCTGCCCGGCCTGCGCGATCTCCTGGCGCGCATCGAGCGGCGTGAGGTGCGCATCGTGAGCATGGAGACGCGCCGCGCGTCGCCCTTCGCGAGTTCGCTGCTGTTCGACTACATCGCGGCCTACATGTATGAGGGCGACGCGCCCATGCTCGACCGTCGGGCGCAGGCGCTGGCCCTGGACCGGGATCTGCTGCGGGAGCTGCTGGGCGCGGAGGAGCTGCGGGAGCTGCTGGACGCTGACGCGCTCGCCGAGCTGGAGCTGGAGCTTGCGGCGCTGACGCCGGAGCGGGCGGCAGGCGCGGCCGACCAGGCGCACGACCTCCTGCGCCGGATGGGCGACCTGACCAGCGTGGAGGTGGCCGACCGGGTCCGCGGCGCGGACGGGCGGGGCCGGACCGCGGCGGCTGGCGAGTGGCTGGAGGCACTTGCGGCGGACCGGCGAGCGGTGCAGGTGCGGATCGCCGGGGAGGCGCGCTGGATCGCTGCGGAGGACGCGGGCCGCTACCGGGACGCGGTGGGCGCGGTGCCGCCCCGCGGCGTACCAGATGCGTTCCTGGCACCGGCGCGGGATGCCCTCGGCGGGCTGCTGGCGCGGTACGCGCGGCACCACGGCCCGTTCCTCACGGATGCTCCCGCCACGCGCTGGGGGCTGCCGGTCGGCGTCGTGGAGGACGGACTGGAGCGGCTCATGGCGGCCGGTGTGCTGCTTCGCGGCGAGTTCCGGCCGGGTGGCGTGGAACGTGAGTGGTGCGACCCGGAGGTGTTGCGGTTGCTGCGCCGCCGGTCCCTGGCGCGGCTGCGCCGGGAGATCGAGCCGGTCGAGCCAGCGGCGCTGGGCCGGTTCCTGCCCGCGTGGCACGGCGTGGGCAGCTCGTCGGGGGGTCTCGATCGGTTGGCGGAGGTCATCGCCCAGCTGGAAGGGCTGCCGCTGCCCGCGAGCGTCCTGGAACGGGACATCCTGCCCGCCCGCGTCCGGGGCTACCACCCGCGGCTGCTGGACGAGCTGGGTGCTGCTGGGGAGGTGGCCTGGATCGGAATCGGCACACTGGGCCGGGATGACGGGCGCGTCGCGCTGGTGCGGCCAGACCGGATCGCGTTGTACGCAGCGGCGGCGGTCGATCCGGCAGCGCTGCCCGCGACGGTCGGCGCAACCACGGACGCGACCCCGGGCGCGGACCCGGACGGTGAGGCGTGGCTGCCGGGCGTCCTGCGCGAGCAGCTCGCGGCACGGGGTGCCTCGTTCTACCGGGACCTGCTCGCGGCCGCGTTGCGCGGCGCCACGGCACAGGGACGTCGGGTGCCCACGGAACGGGAGCTGCTGGACGCGATCTGGGACCTCGTGTGGGCGGGCGAGGTCACCAATGACACGTTCCTGCCTCTGCGGGCGCTGCGCTGGCCGCGGTCGGGGCGCGAGCGGTCCGCGGCACGACCCCGCCTGGGCGCGAGCGGCCGGATGGGTCCGCCCGAGGGCGCCGGCCGCTGGTCGCTGGTGGCGGAGGCCGTGGCGACGGCGGTGGCCATCGCAGGCGGCGCCCCGCCCACGAACACCGAGCGTCGCCACGCGCTCGCGCTGCGCCTGCTGGACCGCCACGGGGTGGTGACGCGGGATGCCGTCGCCACGGAGAGCATCGTGGGCGGCTTCGGGGCGGTGTACGCGATCCTGCGCGAGCTCGAGGAGCACGGGCGCGTCCGCCGCGGCTACTTCGTGGAGGGGCTCGGGGGTGCCCAGTTCGCGCTGTCGGGGGCCGTGGACCGGCTGCGTTCGCTACGCGCGGATGCCGGCGGTGAACGCCCCGGGGATGCCCGGACGCTGCTGCTCGCCGCGGCGGACCCGGCGAACCCATACGGCGCCGCGCTCGCCTGGCCGCGCACCGGCGACGCGGACAGCCGGATCTTCGCGCGCGCCGCCGGCGCGTACGTGGTCCTCCACGATGGCGAGCCCACGCTCTACCTCGACCGAGGCGGGAGGTCGCTCCAGACGCTGCCAGCGTTCGGGGACGCGATGGCAGCGCACGCTTCGCTGCGTGCGCTGAGCGGGCTGATCGCAGACGGCCGGCTGCGGGCCGTGCAGCTGGAGCGCGTGGACAGCGTGCCCGTGGGGGAGTCGGGCCACCGGCAGCTGCTCACCGACGCGGGGTTCCGGCCCGGCTATCGGGGATACCTGCTGGCGGCTGCGGGCGGCGACCGAGAGACAGGTCGGCGATGATGGCTCGCGATGTGTGAGCTGTTGGCCGCTGCCGCCGCCGAACCCTTCGCGCTGGGCGAGCTGTGGGAGACCGCGGCCGGATTGGAGCGATACGGCGTCGCCGCATTCGGCTGGGGTGCCGCGTGGCTGACGCCGGAGGGCACCATCGCACACCACGTCTCGACCGCCGCGTTCCGGGACGATCCGGCGCAGTTCGCGCTGGCGGACATCCGGACCACGGCGCTGATGGTCCACCTCCGACGGCCCAGCAAGCTATCCACCATCGGGCTGCCGGATGCCCAGCCGTTCATCGACCCGAAGGGCCGGTTCGCGTTCTCCCACAACGGCGACCTGGCCGGCTTCCGGACCATCCGGCCCCGCTACCTGGAGCAAGGGCGCATCGCCGGCCGGGCTGACTCGGAGGTCGGTCAGCGCTGGCTGGAGGACCGCTGGGCGGAGCACGCGCTGGGGCTCGACCGGCCGTCGCCGGACGACCCCGGCGCCCCGGACCCGTGTCGGGCCCTGGCCGCGCTTCACGACGAGCTGGGCGGCCAGGCGAACCTGATGGCGCTCACGCCGAGCGGCGTGACGCATGTCCACGCGGGCAACACGGAGAACCCCGTGTTCCGCTATCGGCTGGGCCGGATGGGCATCGTGAGCACCGCGCTCTATTCCATCGACCGCTCGCTGTTCCGGCTCGTGGCACGGACCGCCACCGACCGGCACCTGCTCCGGCCCGGCCAGCGCTACCACCTGGCGCCCGGTGCCTGAAGGGGACACCCTCTTCCGCACCGCCGCCGTGCTGCGGGAGGTGCTCCTGGGTCGGACGGTCAGCAGCGCGCACGGCCGGCCGGACGGTGTCCAGCTGGAGCGCGTCGTCGGCTCGACCATCACCGCCGTCGACGCCCAGGGCAAGCACCTGCTGATCGACTTCAGCAACGGCCTGACGCTCCACACGCACCTCCGGATGCACGGCTCGTGGCACCGCTACCGGCCGTGGGAGACGTGGAAGCGGCCCGCCGACCGGGCCGTGGCGGTGATCGGGACCCCGAACGCCGTCGCGGTCTGTTTCGACGCCCCCACGGTGGAGCTGATGGACACGCGGGCCGTGGCGATCCATCCGCAGCTCTCCACGCTCGGTCCAGACCTGCTGGCGCCCGAGCCAGACCTGGAGCGGGCCATCGCCAACCTCGCGCTGCCGGACCGCACTGCGACCCCCGTCGGCGAGGCACTGATGGACCAGTCGCTGGTTGCGGGCCTGGGCAACGTCTACCGCAGCGAGGTGCTGTTCATCGAGCGCGTGGATCCGTTCCTGCCGCTGGGCGAGCTCGCACCCGGGACCGCGGAGCGGCTGATCCGCATCGGAGCACAGCTGCTCCATGTCAATCGGCT
>Ga0105047_10020094_pt1 | contig 10274 bp, 8 predicted proteins | sample MAT04_FD_78384 | JGI IMG/M metagenome (GOLD analysis project Ga0105047, IMG submission 78384) | Freshwater microbial communities from Lake Fryxell liftoff mats and glacier meltwater in Antarctica - MAT-04 (megahit assembly) | ecosystem: Environmental > Aquatic > Freshwater > Ice > Liftoff... | reverse complement strand
TGCGAGCCTCGTTATAATCTGATCCACCAAATAACTTCCAGAATACTGTGAAAGCGGTATTGCTATTATGCTGATGATTAAAAACATTAATGGTACAACACTACCCGTAAGCATTGGTCCTATTTTTTTCTTATCAAATTTCATGACCTACCTCCCTTTCCGTGTCAGTGCATATACAATCAATCCGTTAGAAACTATTATTCGGATGATTTCGGACATGTCAATATTTATCGCACTGTTTATGACTGACGGCGTCATTGTTAAAATACCTTGAAACAAAAATGTTCCAATAACTACATTGGTAATGGTTGCTTTGTTAACTGAAGCACCGCCAAGTAGAACAGCTGCCACTGATGGAAATACAAACGCTAAGGGAGAGTTGAACATTTGAACAAAACCGAAGCTTTGCTGAAAAACAATCATACCAACTGCTGCTAGCATTGTTGACAGCATTACTGATACTACTCTCATTTTATTAATGTTAATCCCTGAAGCCCTTGCATAATCTGGATTAGAGCCCACTGCAGTGATAGCAGTACCGAGCTTTGTTTTAAAAAATCCCCAAACTATCAAACACATAAGAATAAAAAATAAAATCATTCCTGTAGGGATAATTAGATATTTTGAAATAGGGATTTTGAATAAATCACTAAGTACATGTATCCAATATTCTTCAATACTAATTGTGACCCTAAGTCCCTCTCCTTTAAAACCCATAACACTTGCTGGATTTTCAAAGGGAAGTTTGAGCCACAATATGTTCATTAAAAAGACAAATGAGAAACCCACATATGTGGCTATAATCATTTCATCGCCTTTAACACGATTTAGAAGCAATCCATAAAGGAAACCCAAAACTGCGGCCATAACGAGTCCTACTAGAAATGCTACTCCAATCCCTGCCATACCTGTAAGCTTAAACTCTAGACTCACCACAGCTCCCATCATTCCTGATATTAGGCCAACTGGAACTCCAAAGTTCAGACCACAGCCTGATTGAATCATCGGCACCATAGAAAGAACCATAATACCACTCATACCAAAACGCACAATAACATCATTTAAAGATGCATCAACCCTTACCCCAAAAATAGGAGCGACAATAAATAATGCTAAAAGGAAAATGGCAATGATGATACGAGCCCATCCAAAGTTTTTGATGAATTTGTTTATCTGAGCCATATTTTTTCACCCTCTTCGTTTACTTGAAATTCTCCGGCCATTAGTAACCCAAAATCAACTACTGGAGACGCAGGTTGCAGAATACCAAATATTTTTCCTTCACAAACAATAGCTATCCTATCACTAATAGATCTAAGTTCTTCGAGTTCTGAGGATATTATAACTATAGTTGTGTTGTTTTCTTCGTTATATTTTCTTAATGCATCTAAAACCAATTTTTTTGCTCCAACATCAATACCACGGGTAGGCTCGGATACGAACAACAACTTTGGATTCATAGCAAATGCCTTAGCAAGGCAAACTTTTTGCTGATTCCCCCCCGAAAGGTTCCTTGCTAATTGACGTTCACTAGTGCACCGAATTTCTAGTGACTTTATGTATTCCAGCGCACATGTTTTCATAGCTTTCTCATCACGCCACTTAATTGCCCCCCCCAAATAACTTTTAAGAAATTTATTTTGGACTTGCATGGCATTAAAAGCAATATTCCAGTCAATAGGTTCATCTAAAAGTAATCCAACACCCCTACGGTCCTCAGATACAAACGCTATGCCACTTTGAAGCGCACTTAGCGTATTGTTTAACTGGAGTGGTTTACCCTCAAAGAAAATCTCCCCACCGCTCGCAAAAAGTCCCATAATTCCATTAGGAATTCCAAGCTTACCTTGCCCTGCAAGACCACCAATACCTAAAATTTCACCTCTACGTACTTTTAAGGACACATTTTTAATTGTTTCACCAGGCATGTCCACCCAGAGATTTCGAGCTTCAAAAATAATATCTTTTTCATCGATTTTTACTAAGGATCTTATATGTTTGGCTTCAGCATCAACATCCCTACCTACCATCCATTCAGCAATCTGCCTTACATCTACACCCTCTGATGGTGTTTCCTTTACAACTAAACCGTCACGAAGTACAACAATAGTATCGCAAATGGCTGTTATTTCACGAAGTCTGTGAGATATAAACACAATAGAAATACCAATATCTGCAAGGAGCCTCATAGATTTTAGTAGAACCTCAGCTTCAGATTCTGTAAGTACGGCAGTGGGCTCATCCAAAACAATTAGCTTAACCTGACTTCTGTCAATTTCACGAGCTATTTCTATAAATTGCTTATGTCCAACTGGCATCTCTGATACCAAAGTTTCTGTATCTAGCTGAACTCCCAATGTATCTATGGCCTTTTGCGCACTCTTTCGAATTTCAGGTAAATCTATGGTTTCCATCCGTTTTCCTAGGACCTTTGAAATCAAGCTCTTCTTGGTCTTTTCCATGTTAAGAAGTACATTCTCTCCTACTGTAAACCCAGGAATTAGTGAAAATTCTTGATGAACCATTCCTATTCCTGCTTTTAAAGCGTCCACGGGGCTTTTGAATTTGATTTTTTCTCCATTTAAATAAACAGCACCTTCGTAGCCACCAGTTTCAGCAATTACCTTCATACCAAATAAGATATTCATCAGTGTTGATTTGCCTGCTCCATTCTCTCCAACAAGTCCCAATATTTTGCCTTTTTCAAGTTTGAAATTTATATCTTTGAGCACCCTGTTTCCGTCATACTCTTTGCCAACACCTTCTACTTTAAGTAGTACATTATTTGTAGACAATAAATTCACCTCTTATATTCCAACATAAGAAAAATTGCTTTGCACATATATGCAGGCAAAGCAATTCACACTTATTTGGTTATAATAATACATTGAGAATAGTCTATAAGACTATTCCTAATGTTCAATGTTTTTTAGTTTATTTTATAGTCTTATATACTGCTGGGACAACTTCTTTACTATTACCTAGGTATCCCTTTCCAAATACATAAGTATCTTGATAAACCATTACGTGGTTAGCAATCTCTTTCCCACTAACTCTATCTGTATACAAAGAACCATTCCACTCAGCTCCTGGTGTATAAGCACCAAACGCCTTTACTACATCAGCAAGATTGCCTTTTTTCATTGTGCCTTCCGCTACATTCTTACCATATTCTACTAAGCCTTCAGTAGCTGTAAACCCATAAGAGAATGCCCATGTACCCATTCTTCCAGAGCCACCTTTAGCAACAACAGTTGCTTCAACTTTTTTCAATATCTCAGGCCAGTTTCCTGCTTCTGCTTTTAAATCTATACCAAATGCTCCTGGATATCCCATTATAGGTGAAGGAAGATCTGGTTCAACAAATATCGCACCTAGTTCTGCAACACGTTTTAATAATGGTTCTGTTTGAGCATCATTTGTACAGAAAAACGCTGTATCTTTTCCATATTTTTCAACCCATGCAGGCATTTTTTCAAGAATAAATTGTTGTGCTCCTGGAACTCCAACGTCACTAGTTGGGTCTGGAGCTGTTTCAAATACAAATTTAAGTCCTAAGTCTTTACAAGCTTTTTCCATAATGTTTTTTCTTAATGAAAGAAGTTCTATACTCATATGTCTTGGAAAAGAAATGTGAACGAAGGTTTTCGCACCCATTTTCTTAGCAGCGAGTATCATAAGATATCCACGGTTTACGTTATCAGGATCCACAACCAAATCTGAAACTCCTTCAATCATAGCAGTATCTTCTTGAGAAGAGTTAGCTAAAAGCAATATGTCAGGTCTTTTTTCACGAATCTGTGTAAATGCTGCAACAGTACCTGGGATTGCTTGGTTTACCACAATTACCTTCATGTCTGCATCATCTGCAAGACCAGTAATCGTTGAAATAGTAGTTTCTAGTTCTTGCGTAAAATTATCTGGATAAGTAACATGCTTTATCATTCCGCCGGAAGCAGCATCACCATACTTTTTAATCATTGCTTCAGCACCACGCAGTTCATCTTCACCTTGTGATACAGTACCAGTAACAATACCAATGTGCATCTTTTTCGTCTCAGTTGCCACTGGTGTTGTTGAAGTAGGTGTGTTTTTTGCGCAGCCTACCACGCCAAATGTAAGAATTAAACTTAAACCAATTGCTAATGACCTTTTTAACATCCAGAATCCCCCTTTTTTCTCTTTTTGAGCTAAGCTCATTTATAATACAAAAATTCTAAGTCTACTAGCTCCATCAATAAAGAGAATTAGCTTTACAAAGAATTCAGCATTCAAATTAAAATCAAAATATTAAAATATTTTTGGAGGAATAATTTTATAGTGACTATTCTAATTCAATCTCTTTAATCACTTTTTTTAAAAATTTTTCTAGTAATAGGTTGTCCCTATTTCTAAATCAATTTTAACATTCAATTAAATAAATATAATTACTTTGATTATCATTTTATTTACCATATTTAGTTTAATATTATACTTATTTTATAATGTTTGATATTATTTGTCAACATATATATAATTTGTAACTTATTGATTTATAAATTTAATATAATTAATTAAAATTTTTTTAATCAAATGTAAAATTAAAATTTTATGATATAATCAACTTAATTGAAACTTTTATATAATTGTTAGACACTAATACAATGTGAGTGCTAACCGCCGTCCAAAATGAAGAAAAAAAGAAGTGAATTTTATGAAAAGAAAGATATTAGTATCTGTAGTTTCAGTAGCAATAGTTGTGACAATGTCAATTACAGCTTATGCTGCTGTGGATATTTATAAATATAATCAAGCTGAAAGTTTTTTAGGTGAAATTGGGATTAAAGCAAGTACCCTCTCAAGAAATGATGCAAAAAACGTGTATAAAGATATTAAATCTGATGCTTTTGAATATGAAACTACAAAGGATATATTAAACGCAAGAGCTAATGAGATGGGAATTGAGAATATACCTCAAGATACAAATGAAATATATAAATCAATAGTTGAATATCACGGTTTGATTGGAACTGCCAAAATTAATTCTGAGCAAATTAAAGCAATCAAATCAGGCACTAGCTATAAAAATATAATTAAATCACTAGGTGAAACAAAAGATATTGGTAGTGGACTTCATGTTCTACAATATGCGGTAGATGGTAATAAGATTTTCTTTCTTTCCTTTGGGACTGAAACTGAAACATGTAATAAATCAGGAAAAGAACTTCTCCAAACTTTGGTGGATGCAAAACAAGACAATAAGGACGAAAACACATTTAATGCAACCTTAACCCAAAGATATGAAAATTCCATTTTAGTTTCTTGTCCAACTTTTAATAATTTTGATGTTATAAATCTCTCAATTACAGATAAAACAGAAATCATTTTTAATAACGGTAAAAAGGCAACAATTGATGATATTAAAGGTGATTTAACCATTACCATCACAGGTCAGATTGCTGAAAGCTATCCGCCACAAGGCACAGCTAAAAAGATTGTGATTAAATAAGGAAAACAGGACTTCTGTTAATAGCAGAAGTCCTGTTCTTTATAGGTTTGTTAAATTGAAAATCTTTCAAAATGTATTTTATTAGAATCAATATTAAAGGATTTTAAATCTCCAACAACCTTCTCCATCATAATTGGAGGTCCGCATAGGAAGAACTCGTAATCAAGATCCTTATTCAATAATCTCTTAACTCTAGCTCCATCTACATATCCTTGTTCACCCTTATAGTTTTTGTCTGAAGATAAAACCGGTAAAATTGTTAGATTTTTCATGTTACATGCTATTGAATCTAGCTCTTCACTACAAATTAGTTCACTACTATCCCTCACACCCCAAAGTAAAATCACGCTTCTATTTTTTTCATTTACATTTAAATACCTTAGCATACTTAAATATGGTGTTATTCCTATTCCCCCGGCAATAAAACATAGCTTATTATCTTTTGGTAAATCCAAATAAGTAAAGCTACCATAACTACCATCAATGTATGCCTTATCGCCTACATTAGCTTTTACAAGACTATTAGTAAAGTCGCCCAGCTGCTTAACTGTTACTGATACATAGTCCATTACAGTAGGGCTTGAAGAAATAGTGAAAGGATGTTCATCTTTTGGAATTTCACTATTATAAAGTTTAACATATAAGTATTGTCCTGGTTTATAGTTGAATAATTTATGATTTTTAGGTTTGAATTTTAAAGTAATTATGTTATCGCATTCTTTTATAATATCTGTTATAGTATATTCCTTTGACTTTGCAATGCTTCTTTTTAATACTTTATGGTAAAAATACATAGATAACGCTATTACAAAGTAAGCTAATAGTGTTATTTCTAATGGAATGTTTGTTTTTACGGAACTACTTAAAAGTATATGAACTAATAAAACACAAATTCCTACTACAGTAATATTGTGAATTGTAACAAGAAACTCGTGCTTTGGTTTTAAAAATTTCTTTAATATATTTCTTACATCATCCACTATTTTTATTTTAATAAATAGCTTATTAATCATCAATAACATACTAACAACAATTATTACGCCGAATATTATAAGAGTTGCACTTCCTAATGTTGTTTGAAAAGAATCATTAAAGTAGCTTTCCTTAATTTGATTATGTATAAGTCCAAAAATAAATGCAACTAAGGGCATAACCATATGGAATCTGTACATTTTATCCATGCCGAAGTTTTTTTCAATAAATTTTGGCCTAGATGTAATTATAAATTGATTTACAAAAATAACGTATGAACATATTCCTAATGCTCCACCTAATAAAAATATAAAATTAGTATTGTCTTTTGATGCTTGGACTATATAGAGATATATAGGCAATATTGGTGATAGAAAATATAATAAAATCCAAAAGATTTTTTTTATTTTCATACAAACACATCCTTATTTATATTAATTTTACAATCAAACTTCATTATACCATAATTTTCTATTTTAAAGTTATAATTTTATCACCAATAACTACTACTCTTATATCATATCAATTCTTTATTGTTACTAGAATCAAGCTTACAAGGTAGGTTATACTAGAAAAAATCAAGGCTACTATGAGGAACCCTATTAACACAATATTATACTTTAATATACTTTCAGCCATAACAAATCTTGAAAAGCCAAATACATTGACAACTAATATTAATAGGAATATTATAATTAATCCCTTCGAAGCGCCATTAATATCCGCAGGACTTAAGGAAACATGAGATGAAATACATATAGCTAAAAATAAAAATAATATAAAGTAAGGATTAGTAAAGTTATTAATCGAAAAAATTATTTTTATTAAATCTATATAAGAATTCACTATCCCATTTAGTGCAACATTACTTATTTTAGTTATGCTCAAATTATTCAAGGATATAGTTATAAATTCATTATATGTCTTAGGAATTATTATGTACATTAGAGCAATTATAGAGGAAATCCCTCCGAAAATAGGTGCAATTCCTATAAAAAAATTACCTGCTTGTTGATATACACTATTAGGATTATAAGCATGATTTACATACCCAAGTACACCATTTACATCTCTCTTTTGCAAGAGCACAATTTTTTTAATTCTGTGTCCAAAGAGAAAACAAAAGATTGCATGCGACATTTCATGTATGGGAACACCTATTATAGCCGTAATAGCAACTGCCTTCCACCCAAAGCTTCTTTGAAAATTCCCCATTGAATGGTCCCTCAAAAATCCAAGAATAAATCCAACAAGAATTAGCATTCCTGTCAGATATAATGTATCTACAGATGTCTTTATAAATAAGTTCACTAAAAAATTCATTAAATCACCCTTTCAATTTTTGCTGAGTATATATTTTAAAAGGAAGCCATTCGGCTTCCTTTATAGTCGTATCTTAGGTAATATGCGGTAAACTTCCAATAAAATAATATTTATGGTAAGCCATACTCCACCAAAAATATACCCTGCATAAACATCACTTGGATATGCCGTTTGAAAGAAAATAGGATTTAATCCTGCACATATGCAAATAAATAATGTTATAATTACCACAGCAGTGGAAGTGCAAGCTCTCTTTGTGTTTCGTATTATTAAAAAAGCGAAAAAACCATATGCAACAATTGCCAATAAAGATTGATTGCTAGGAAAAGTATATTGACTATTTCCCAGTAGTCTTATGGTGGAAGGTCCCATTCGTCTAAAAATATTCCTTAATACAAATTGTAAAACTTCTCCGCCAGCTACTACAATAAATAGAAACTCACATTCAAGAACTCGCTTTCTATCTTTTCTTATAGTCCATATAAATATGATAATAGTAATCGGTAATAAGATTTTAATTGAAGTTATCATTTCAAACAATCTGATGATATGAGAATCATCTGTATGGAAAATTGCTTTTACTAAATAAGATACTACAATGTCAAATTGCTGGAATTCATGTGATAAATAATCTTGTATTACAGCAATTACAAGCACCACAAACCCCAAGAAAGCAACTGCAACGCCAGCTATAGCTACTTTGATTTTTCCCATTGAATGAAAGGTAATTATTGTTCTATTTATCAATTTATAAGCACTTTCTATTATCTGTGTCTTATGATTTCTATAAACATAAACAATAATGAAAATAAAAGATATACTTAAACTACCAATAACTAAGTATTTCGATATATAGCTATGGAATTTATCCCAGTCTGGTCCAAGAACCTTACCAAGTGAAATAAAAGTAGATGTCCATAGGAATGCTCCAAAATAGGCGTTTATTGCAAATCTTTTATAGGATATCTCCGTTATACCGGAAAAATAGCCCGTAATATGTCTAACTCCAGGTATGAAATATGCTAAAATCAATAATTTATTACCCGATGATTCAAACCACTTTGATGTTTTTTCTCTTTGCTTGGGTCCAAGATGAATGTAGGAACCATATTTATTAAAAAATCTTGTACCTAATTTAGCACCTACAAAATAAGATATTGTAATTCCTACTATTACTCCAGCAGTTGCTACAAGTATACTTATAATCCAATTCATTTTAGATTGATAAACAAGAAATCCACAGTAAGTCATCATTAACTCACCCGGAAAAGGAAATGCGATTAATTCAAGCACTAAAGTGGTGAACAAAATAATATATCCATAATGATTAATTAGTTCCATAAATGAATTCAAAATATCCCCTCCACTTAATGCATGTTTATTCTTTCAGTTGGTAAAACCACCGATGTAAATCGATGGTTTGTTACCTTAAATAATCTTCTTATTTTAAACGTGTTTATTTAAGACTTTCAATAGCATTTTTAGCCCATTTAGAATCTTTATATATAGCCCTAGCTACACCAATAAGATCGGCTTTTCCAGAAGATAAAAGCTTTTCAGCTGCATTAACTTCAGTAATTCCACCAGTAAGTATAACTGGAATAGACACCACTTCCTTAATAGCTTCAGTTAGTGGTGAGAAATACCCTTGACTAGTATTACCTGGAATAGTATATCCACAAAATCCTCCAGAAATATCAAGAATATCTACTCCTGCATTTTCAAATTCTAGGGCTGCAGTTTTACTATCCTCAATTGTACTTCCACCTTCCATATAATCAGAAGCCCCTAACCTAAGAAGAATTGGGAAATCGTTACCAACAGCATCACGTACCGCTTTAATAATTTCTAGATGAATTTTAATTCTTCCTAATACATCTCCACCATATTCGTCGCCTCTTTTATTAGAAATAGGGGAGAAAAATTGGTTTAGAAGGTATCCATGAGCAGAATGAATCTCTACTCCATCAAACCCCGCTTTTTTTGTATGTAAAGCAGCATTCACAAATTCTCCAATTATAATTTTAATTTCACTTTTAGTAAGTTCCCTTGGAACATTACCAGTGCGTGGATTAGCTATAGCTGAAGGTCCAACTGGCTCATGTCCTGTAACATCAACACTTGTTGCACTTCCAGCATGATTAATTTGCATTACTGTTTTAGAACCATTTTTATGAATAACATTTGCCAGTTTTTTTAGGTCTTTCACAACACTTTCATCTGCTATAGAAAGCATTCTTTCACTAGCCTTTCCTTGTGGAGTAATAAAGCTATGTTCGATAATAATCAATGAAATATATCCACCCTGTGATTTTTCATCATAATAATCTAATATGCCCTTGCTCACTCTTCCATCCTGTTCAGATTTGGAAGTAGCCATGGGCGGCATAACTAATCTATTTTTTAACATTAATTTACACTGCTCTAATGGTTTAAGTAAATATGCCATTTTTTAACCTCCTATTGATGGTTTAGTTTTAACTTTTATCGT
>Ga0105047_10020093_pt1 | contig 10274 bp, 9 predicted proteins | sample MAT04_FD_78384 | JGI IMG/M metagenome (GOLD analysis project Ga0105047, IMG submission 78384) | Freshwater microbial communities from Lake Fryxell liftoff mats and glacier meltwater in Antarctica - MAT-04 (megahit assembly) | ecosystem: Environmental > Aquatic > Freshwater > Ice > Liftoff... | reverse complement strand
CATCAGGTCGCACGGACATGTGCTGGAAGTACAGCACCGACAGCAGTTCGGCCATGGAGAAGGAGCCACCGATGTGCCCCCACTGCGCCCAGGCGATCATCTCGACGGATAGGCGACGGATGCGATAGGCCATGTCGGCCAGGTGGCTCCGCTCCGCAGGGCTCAGGTGCGCGCTCACGGGGTACCCAGCCCATCGACGTCCAGGACCAGCAGCGCATCGCCGTTCCAGGTGACCTGCGCCAGGACGTTCTCGGTGTCCAGCTCCAGATCGTGGCGACGGCCCGTGGCCGGGTCCCAGGCGTATCCGTCGCGGACGGCCACGCCCTCCGCCAGCTGGATGTCCCGGGCATACGGCAGGTACACGGCAAGCCGTCCGTCGCGCGCCAGAGCGCGGATAGCGGGTGGCGGATCGACCAGCAGGTCCTGGCGGCCGGGCGCTCCAAGCAAGCCCAGGTCCACGATCATCCGCGCGGCCGTGGCCACGTCATCGGCGCCATGGAAGCGCAACGCGACCTGACGGTCGAAGGGCATCGACGAGAAGTCCGTGTGCGAGAAGACATCCCCCGTGTGATGCCACTGCCAGACGCCATGTGCGCCGTACCCGATGCCCGCCGATGCGCCCGCGCAGAGGGCCTGCCACGACGCCCTGCGGACGTCGGCTGCCGAGAACCGGCCATACCGGAACCCGTGGCCATGCCCTTCGTATGGCGGCTCAAGGTCGATGACCGGCCGCCGGACCGATACGCGCTGATAGTGTTCCGCGATCTGCCATGCGGCCTGCTGCTGCTCCAGCACGTGGCCTGACTGGTAGCCGTAGAACGCGGCCTGCGGCAGCTCAACGAGGGCATCGGGCAGGTATGTCGTGGGCTGGGTATGCATCGCCGTGACTGCATCGGGTACCAGCACCCGGAGCTGCACTTCGGCATCGATGTACCGCGCCAGCGTCCGCTCGTCCGCGAAGTCCGTGTCCCCGGCGATGACCCACACCGGGTCATATCGGTCGAGTGCGTCGACGATCGATCCCAGGTAGTCGGGGAGCGCATCGTCGGGCAACACGAACTCGGGTTGGTCGCGAGAGGCCCAGGTGGCCGGCGCGTAGCTGCACCAGAGGGCGACGAGCGTGGGTGTCATGCCCGCTGCCACGACGAAGTCCAGCATCCTGGCGGCCCGCGCCAGGTACTCCGGATGCGCGGGTCCCCAACGGGGACGCCCGTCCCAGAAGTCCGAGAATGGACTTGGCAGGCGGCCTCCGCCGTTGCTCATGTCATGCAGGATCGGTAGCACCGAGATCAGCAGCGACGTGAAGCCCTGCGATGCCCGCTGTTGGACGTATGCCGGCCATTCGTCTTCCGGCACGTGCGTAAAGGCTGACCAGATGGTGTCCGCCACCAACGCCCACGGCTGTCCCCCTCGGATGAGGTGGGTACTGTCGGGCGAGACGTGGACACGACCTCGAGGGAGATCGTCGCTCCAGGCGCCTGAGCGGTCAACCACGATGGGATTGGTTCCTCCGGGTGGGATCGGGTCCGACCGTGAGCCACGGCCGGACCGGATCAATGCGGCTACTGCTGGGCGGACAGGAACGCGTCGATGTTGCTGTCATCGACGAAGATCGCGCCAACGTCGTAGAACGCTGGGATCGGCGGTGCGGTCCACTTATCGAGACCGTTGACGACGATCTGGGGGTGGTTGAATTCGTACAGGGCCTGAAGGCCGTAGTAGGTGTGCAGCTCTCGGCGGGGGCCGAAGAATCCGGCGATGTCGCCGGTCTGGACCTTCCTTGCGAAGTCGAGGTCGTTCTCGCCCGCGAAGACGCTGACCAGCCCCTGCTTGCCCGCCTCGGCGACGGCGGTGGCGGCGCCGATACCGGCCTCTGAGTTGAGGTGGATGGAGGCCACCAGTTCGGGGTAGCCGGAGATGATGGCCGCCATCGCGGCCGCGCCGCCCTCGGCGGTGTTCTGGTCCTCTTCGACGGTGGCGAGCGTGTACGGGCTGCCCTCGACCGCCAGCGCGGCCTTGATGCCGTCGATGATCGTCAGGGTGGACGGGTTGGTGAGGGCGCCGGTGACCGCGATGGAGCCGGCCGGCACGCTGTGCCGCTGGAGATTGGCAGTGACGCTATTCGCGATGAAGTGGCCCAGGGCATCGAAGTCGCCGCCGATGAACGACAGGCGCTTGGAGCCGGGCACGTCGACGTCGATGGTCACGACCGGGACCTCGGCCTCGATGCACTTGTCGATGGCCGACGTGAGTGACGCGTCCAGACCAAGGACCATGATGCCCGCCGGCTTGCCGGCACATTCCTGCTCGATCGCGGCGATCTCGCCCGGCACATCGAACGTGGTCGGCCCGGAGACACGGCTGCAGACCCCCAGGTCCTTGGCATGGGACTCGAGCACCTTGAAGTCACGTGCGATGAACAGGGGCAGGGTCGACAGTGCCCCGACCCAGACGTATTCCTCAGGGCAATCCTGATCGAACACCTCGGTCGCCTTGACCTGGGTCTGCTGACCGGATCCCAATGCTGGCACGGCGATACTGCCGAACAGCAACGTAAGCGTCGCGATGACGACGAGCAACCGTATCCACGGCGCTCGCTGCGATGTAACGGACATTCCATCCTCCTCGGGTTAGGTAGTGGAGATGCGGCCATTCGATGGGTAGGTCGCTCGCTTCCCTCCTCCTGCTTCGACTGGTGGATCAGCGGCCGCGACGGCTCTGGAGAAATTCCGTAGAGACGGCGGCGATGAGCACCAGGCCGACCACGATCTGTTGGTAGAAGACGGGCACCCGGGAGATGATCAGGGCGTTCTGGAGCATCGCGATGAAGATCACGCCCAGGAATGCCCCGGGGATAGAGCCCGAACCGCCCTTGAGAGCGGCGCCCCCGAGCACGGCGGCGGTGATGACCTTCAGCTCGACCCCCGTCCCGGCGCTGATGATCGCCGAGTCCAGGCGCGATGCGGTCAGCAGCCCGGCAAGAGCGGCCAAGGTGCAGACCAGCACGAAGCCCGCGAAGATCACGCGGTCCGACCGGATCCCGGACAGCCGAGCGGCGCGTTCGTTGCCGCCGATGAAATAGAACTGCCGGAAGAACCGGCTGCGGCTGGTCAGGAAGGTGAACAGCAGGACCAGGCCGAACATGATCCAGAACGGGTACTGGATGGCCAGGAAGTCGCTCTGTCCAAGCCACGAGAACCCATGCCCGATGGTCGTCTCGCCGGTGCCCGAGATGATCTGCGCCACGCCGCGGTAGATGCCCATCGTGGCGAGGGTCGCGATGAGCGCGTTGATGTGCAGCCGGGTGACGATGAGGCCGTTGACCACCCCGCACACCGCGCCGACAGCGAGCCCCGCCAGCATCGCCGTGGCGACATCGATCTGGTACTCCTTGACCATGATGCCCGCGACGATCCCCGCAAGGGACAGCACCGCCCCGATGGACAGGTCGATGGCGCCGCCGATCATCAGGATGGTCATGCCGATGGTCAGGATCCCGGCCTGGGCCGCGTCGAGGAGCACGGATGCGAGGTTGGCCTCGTTGATGAAGCGCGTCCCGTGCACGACCGCCATGTAGGTGCCAAGGACAAGGATCATCACGCCCAGCAACACCGGGCGCGACTCGATCATCAGGTCCAGAACACGTCCACCGGGTGACCGGTTGGATGGATGGGACTGACCCGGCACTGGTTCGAAGCTCACGACCCGTGTGGATGCCTCGCTCATGCCGCGACTCCCTGTGTCTCCAGTGAACGTGGTGCTGCCAGTCGCAGGATCGTGGTCTCGTCCGCGTCCGCGGCATCGAGCGACCCGGCCACGGTGCCTTCGGAGAGGACAACGATGCGATGGGCGATCGACAGGACCTCGAGCAGGTCCGAGGAGACGACGAGCAGTGCCGTCCCCTGCTCCGCGAGACCGCGCAGGATGCGATAGATCTCGGCCTTGGCGCCGACATCGACGCCCCGGGTCGGTTCATCCACGATGAGGATCGGAGGTTCCCGCATCAGCCACCGCGCGAGCAACGCCTTCTGCTGGTTGCCACCCGACAGGTAGACGATCTTCCGTCGCCGGTCCGGGGTTGCGATGCGCAGTGACTTGATGAACGAGTCGGCCAGCCGGGCGAGTCGCTCGCGGGATACCAGACCGTGGGTGGACAGCAGGTCCAGGTTTGCGGCGGCCATGTTCTGCTCGACCGACATGTCCAGGAACAGGCCAGACTCCTTGCGCTCCTCCGGGACCATCGCGATGCCCGACGCCACCGCATCCCTGGGGGACCGGTGCTGGACCGGCTGTCCGTCGATGAGGATCCTGCCGGACTCCACGCGACGGTCACCGAAGATGGCTTCCACGAGCTCGGTGCGGCCCGCGCCGACCAGACCTGCCAGGCAGACGATCTCGCCCCTCCGGACGCTGAGCGAGACATGCTCGATGGGCGGTGCCACGAGGTCCCGGACCTCCAGCGCGACCGGCGCATCCGGTGGCACGCGGCGCCGATCCCGGTCGAAGGAAAGCTCCCGACCCACCATCAGCTGGATGAGATCGTCGGTGGTGATCGCGGCGGTCGCTCGCACCCCGGTGAGTGCACCGTCCTTGAGCACGGTGACGCGAGACGCGATCTGGAACACCTCGACCAGGCGATGCGAGACGAACAGGATCGCGACACCCTCGTCCGCCAGCTGCCGCGTGACCTGGAAGAGATGACGGGTCTCGGTGAGCGTGAGGGCGGCCGTCGGTTCGTCGAGGATCAGCAACCGGAGGGGCTGCGCGAGTGCCTTGGCGATCTCCACCGTCTGTCGCTGGGCAGGCGACAGCGACTCCACCCGGCGACGCGGGTCGATCGTCGACTGGAGACGTACCAAGAGTGCCTTCGACTCTCGCAGCATCGTGCTCCTGTCGATGACCCTGAGCCGGTCGACCGGCGGATGACCACCGAAGATGTTCTCCGCGACCGAGAGGCGAGGCACGAGTGCCTGCTCCTGGTGCACCATGCCGATGCCCAGGGTCGTCGCGGTGCGCTCGTCCAGGATGTCGACGGCTTCGCCATCCAGGAGGATGGTGCCCTCATCGGGGCGGAGGACGCCCGCGATGATGTTCATGAGGGTCGACTTCCCGGCGCCGTTTTCGCCCACGAGGGCGTGGATCTCCCCAGGCATGACCTCGAGGTCCACGCCTTTGAGCGCGTGCACGCCCGGGAACCGCTTGTCGATGCCAGTCACCCGCAGACGGGGTGCGTGACTCTGCTCAGCAGCCGGCGCACTCACGCCTCGGGCTCCGCACCGATGGCTTCCTGCAGCGTGTGGCGAGCCTCGTCCATATGGCTGTCCATCGCGAACCGGGCCTGCAACGGATCCCCGGCCCTGACCGCCTCCAGCACCGCGCGGTGGTGGGTGAGGCTGCGGCGGGGTGTGCCGGGGATGCGCAGCGCGAGCAGACGAACCTCGAGCATCACCTGCGCGAGGGAATCGAGGATGATCGAGAACAGTTCGTTGTGAGTCGCGCCGGCGAGCGCCGAATGGAAGCCTATGTCCTCCTTCACGAACGCGTCGGGGTCGTCAAGGTGTGCCTCGGCGGCGTTCACGATGGCCTCGAGCGCGAGCAGGTCGTTCGCGGTCCGTCGTGCTGCCGCCAATGAGGCGATCTCGTTCTCGAGGACGCGCCGGACCTCCGTCACCTTCTCCGCGTCGGCCCCGTTGGATTGCACGCGCAGGAGGAGCCGCATCGACTCCGCGGCGGCCTGCGCCGTCGGGCCCCGGACCACCGTGCCCCTGCCTCCCTCGACCTCCACCAGCCGCCGTGCTGCCAGGGCCCGGACCGCCTCGCGGACCACCGTCCGGCTCACACCGAACTGGCTGGCGAGCTCGCGCTCCGACGGCAAACGATCGCCCTCGCCGAGGCGGCTCTCCACGATGAGCCGCTCCAGTTCGATGACCACACGGTTCGCGAGGGTTTCCTCGCGAGGCAGCTCAGCGACGAGCCGCTCGGGTGTTGGTCGGCTGCCGGTGGATTGCATCCGGGTGCATCACCTCCTGGGGCGGGAGTCTTGACGACTGGGTCACCAGTCGGTAGCGTCCGGGTTACAGACCGGCACGCGGCATGTGGCATACCACCACGAAGCACCGATCCTGTCAAGTGGGTTTCGACGAGTCAGAGGGGCACGACCGATGCGACGACTGGTGACAGTGGGGCCTGGTTCGGTGGAGATCCAGGACGGCCCGGAGCCCGTCCCGGGACCGGGTGACGCCGTGCTGGCGATCGAGGCGGTGGGCATCTGTGGCTCGGACATCCATCTGTTCACGGGCGAACACCCGTACTCGCACTTCCCCAATGTCCAGGGGCACGAATTCGCCGGCCGGGTCCTGTCACTGCCTGCCGGATACGCCGGCCCAGCCCATGTCGACGAGCTGGTGGCGGTCGAGCCTCTGCTGATGTGCGGTGCGTGTCTGCCGTGTCGGCGCGGGCGTGGCAACTGTTGCCTGCGGATGCGCACGTATGGCGCCCAGATCGATGGTGCGCTCGCGGAGCGCCTCGCGGTACAGGCCAACCTGCTCTACCCGGCTGGGGACCTCACGCCACCGCTGGCGGCGCTGGTGGAGCCGATGTCCATCGGACTCCAGGCGATCGCGCGGAGTGGCATGACGGCGCGGGATACGGTCGTGGTCTTCGGCGCGGGACCCATCGGCCAGGCCGTCCTCCTGGGCGCCACGGACCTGGGAGCCCGAGTACTGGTCGTCGACCGTCTCGCGACGCGCCTCGCCCTCGCACGCGAGCTGGGTGCCGAGGTCGTTGCCGATGCCAGCACGGGCGACCCACGAGCCGCGATCATGGACTGGACCGGGGGTGATGGGCCGACCATCGTGGTGGAGGCTACGGGCGTGCCAGCCGTCGTCGAGCAGGCCATCGACGTGGTAGCCAGCTCCGGCACCGTCGTCGTCGTCGGCCTCTCCCGACAGAGCGTCTCGGTACCCATGGTGGAGCTGACGCGCAAGGAGCTGACCATCGTGGGGTCCCGCAACAACATGGGTCGATTCGGGGATGCGGTCCGGCTCGTGCAACGACAACCGGATCGGGCGGGGCTGCTCATCAGCCATCGTTTCCCGTTCGAGCGTGCGGTGGAGGCCTTCGCCCTCGCCCATGACCAGCCACGGTCGACCGAGAAGGTGATCATCGAGATGGGAGTGACAGCGTGAATCGGATCGTGATCGTGGGCGGTGGAGCGATGGGCGGTGTCTTTGCCGCCGCTATCAGCGAGTCAGGCCGCCCCACGACCATCGTCGATGTCTCACCCTTGGTCCTGGGTGCCATCGAGCACGACGGTTTGCGGCTCACGACGGCCGAAGGGGAACGCTCGGTCGTAGTGGCAGCCACAGCGGATCCGGCGAGCGTGGGACCGGCAGACATCGTGCTGGTGTTCGTAAAGGCCGCCCACACCCGGTCGGTCGCGGGGACGCTTGGGTCACTCATCGGACCAGGGACGGTCGTGGCGTCACTCCAGAATGGCTGGGGCAACGCGGACATCCTGGCGGAGTCGGTCCCCCCGGAACAGCTCGTGGTGGGCGTCACCTACCACAGCGCGACCGTGGTGAGTCCCGGTCACGTGCGACATACCGGCCGTGGCCCGACGTTCGTGGGTCCCTATCGGGATGGTGATCCGCTGGATGCTGCGGACCGCGTGGCGGCCGCCCTCCAGGCCGCTGGCCTCGACGTGACCGCGGCCGCGGACGTGAAGCGGGAGGTGTGGCGCAAGCTCGTCCTGAATGCCGCTACCCTGCCGGTCGCGTCGCTCAGCCTGCTGCGCGCCGGCCAGCTTGGCGAGCCAGGCCCGCTCCGGGACCTCGTCGATGGACTGGCGAGCGAGGCCGTGAGCGTGGCCAGGGCACTCGGCCATGACATCGACACGACCGAGCGCATCGAACGCATCCACGCCGTCCTCGCCGGTGCCGGCGACGGCAAGCCCTCGATGCTGCAGGACGTCGAGGCTCGGCGCCTGACGGAGATCGACACCATCAACGGCGCAGTGGCCAAGGCGGCGGCCAGCGTTGGTCTCGAGGCGCCATTGAGCGCCGCCATGACGGCGCTGGTCCACGGGCTGGAACAGTCCTGGCGACGAGAGGAGGGTGCCTGATGCGCGTCCTCATCATCGGCGGCACCGGACTCATCAGCACCGCGATCGTGGACCAGCTCCTGAAGCGCGGCGACGACGTGACGCTGCTCAATCGCGGCGAACGCCCCGGAAGGCCTGAGGGCGTCGGGCACATCCCGGTCGATCGAAGGGATCCGGTCGCGCTCGAGGGCGCGCTGGCCACTGCCGGGACCTGGGACGCCGTCGTGGATATGGTCTGCTTCGTCCCGGACGAGGCGGCATCTGTCGCACGCGCAGTGCGTGGACGGACCGGCCACTACGTGATGACCAGCACCATCGACGTGTACCGCAAGCCCGCCGTGCGATTGCCGTACCGCGAGGACTCGCCGCACGGCGGCATCGGCCAGTACGCATTGGACAAGGTCGCCTGCGAACGGATCCTCTGGGATGCACATCAGCGGGACGGACTCCCACTGACGGTGATCCGACCCGCCGCGACATACGGCGAGGGCGGCAGGCTGGTCCAGCCGCTGGGCTTCCGGCCGACCCTCATCGATCGGATGCGCAAGGGCAAGCCCATCATCGTCCACGGTGACGGCAGCTCGCTGTGGGTCTCGTGCCACCGTGACGACCTGGCCACGGCATTCGTAGGTGCCATCTCCGCACCAGATTTGACCATCGGCAAGGCGTATCACGCCACGGGCGAGGAATGGGTGACCTGGGACCAGCACCTGACCATCGTGGCCGAGGCTGCTGCGGCGCCGCCACCCGACATCTGCCACATCCCGAGTGATGCCCTTCGGCGCATCGCCCCCGAGGCTGGGCGGCTGGCGTGGGAGAACTTCCGCTTCCACAACATCTTCGACAACGACGCAGCGCATCGCGACCTGGGGTTCCGGCAACGGATCTCCCTGCGTCAGGGATTGCCGCGACTGGTGGCGTGGCTGGATGCGAGCGGGGGCGTGGCCGACAGTGACGCGGACCCGCTCGACGACCGGATCATCAACGGCTGGCGTCGCATGGTGGATGCCGCGGAGGCCGAGCTGGCACCCTTCGATCCGCCCGTCGAGGTCGTCCCGGGCAAGGTCTGAGGCAAGCGCGGGCAGCAACCCTGGACGGACTGAACCGTGCTATCGTTACATCGCTGTAACGATATACGAGGTCATGATGGCCAACGAGCACGCCACTCCGGCAGGCACCCCATTCAATGAGACGCGTCAGTTCCGGGTCATGCAGCGGGTGATCGGGGCCCTGAAGCCACTCGTCAGCTGGTGGCTGGGACGAGGCAATGGCGGGCGTCTGGGACGGTCGCTCATGCTGTTCCGGTTCCAGGGACGCACCAGCGGGAAGTGGTACGAGACACCCGTCGGATATGCCCGGCAGGGGTCGGTGGTCGTGGTCGTGACGTCACCCACGTACCGCTGGTGGCGGAACATCGTCGGAGAGACACCGGTGCAGGTCCGCCTCGATGGGTCCTGGAAGGACGCGCAGGCGCGGATCGTGGCACCCACCGATCCTGATTACGACGAGACGATCACGCTCCTCGTCGCGACCCGTGGCCCACGAATGCTGCAGGGATTCGGTGTGGACATCGATGCCACCGGCCAGTTGACGCCTTCGGGCCGGGCGGCAGCAGCCGAACGAGTGCATCTGGTGCGCATCAACGTCGGTGCCGACGCCGCTCCTGCGACCGCAGCATGACGGACGTCATCGCGTCTCGTGGCCGACCGCGTAGCAGGACGGCGGATACGGCGATCAGGCGGGCGACCATGACCATCCTCGGCGAGGTCGGCTATGACGGTCTGACCATGGCGGCGGTCGCCGAACGGGCCGAGGTCGGCCGGCCCACGATCTACCGCCGGTTCGCCTCGAAGCAGGAGCTCGTGGTCGACGCGCTGCTGCACATCGACGGCGCGCCTCTGGAAGGTCCTGCTGGCGACGCGAGGGCGGCGGTCTCGGCACTGCTCGAAGGAGCCGCAACGGCCCTCTCGAGACCTGGTGCGATGACCGTCATCGGATCCCTGCTGGCTCGCACGCGCGAGGACCCACTGCTCGTGGATGTGTTGCGGCGCACGTTGCTCTCGCCGCGGTCGGAGGTCGTCCAGCGGGTCCTGGCGGATGCCGTGACGTCCGGGGAGGTCGCCCCGGACGCTGACATCGAGGTCGTCGATGCCATGCTGTTCGGCAGCTTGCT
>Ga0105047_10020091_pt1 | contig 10275 bp, 13 predicted proteins | sample MAT04_FD_78384 | JGI IMG/M metagenome (GOLD analysis project Ga0105047, IMG submission 78384) | Freshwater microbial communities from Lake Fryxell liftoff mats and glacier meltwater in Antarctica - MAT-04 (megahit assembly) | ecosystem: Environmental > Aquatic > Freshwater > Ice > Liftoff... | reverse complement strand
TGACACATCGGATCAACGTACTTTTTCCAGAGCCACTCGGACCGCAAACGACGACGACTTCACCGTGCGCCACATCCAGGTTGATGTCCTGCAATACGTGATTGGCACCAAACCATTTGTTCAATGCGCTGAATTTGATCATGGGTCAGAGTCCGTGCAGCACCTGGGGCTCAGATGCGCTTGAGTTCATTGTGGAATGTCACTGACGCGAAGATCCGCGTTGCTCGATGCGGCGTGACAGGTACAGCATCGGGTAGCAGATGGCGAAGTAACCAAGTCCAATCATTGAAAACGCCAGCAGGCCATTCGGGATGCTCTGCACGATCACCCAGCCTGAACGCGTAAGGTCCAGCAGGCCGATCGCGGAAACAACCGAAGAATCCTTGACGGTCAGAACGAACTGTCCGACCAGCGACGGAATGATCATGCGCGTGGCCTGGGGCAGGACGATCAACCGCATTTGCTGAAGACGGGTCAGCCCGGCACTGGCCGCCGCTTCCAGCTGGCCTCGCGGGACAGCGCGTATGCCGGCGGCGACGATTTCCGAGACAAAACATGCTGCGATATTCGATAACGTGATCGCACCGGCTGCGAAGGAATCGAGTTCGATGCCGGCTTCGGGCAGTATGAAAAACACGGCGAACAACTGCACCAGAACCGGTGTGCCGCGAAAAATATCTGTGTACGCACCTATAACGAAACTCAGCGTCTTGACACTGCTGGCACGGCCAATGCCGAGCAGAAAACCAGCAAGGCCGCCGACGATGATGGCGATCAGGGACACGGCCACGGTGATACCCAGACCCTTGAGGATCACCGGGTAGTACTGGGCCATGGCTATCAGTTGTTCCAGGATCATGTCGATGTCCTCCCGGTCAGCGGATGCCAGGTGCCAGCGTCAACCGATTCCAGGTTGCCGCAGTCAGTTTCAGGCCGTAATAGATGATGAGATAGCCGATGATCGTGGCCACCATACCCTCCATGGGCATGAATCGGTCATTGCCAAGCGTTTGCCCGGCGCGTGTCAACTCCAGCACCGAAATCAACGACAGCAATGACGAATCCTTCACCAATACGATGCCCTGCCCGATGAGGGGGGAGACCATCGGGCGCAGGGCTTGGGGCAAGACGACCAGTCGCATCTGCTGCCAGTAGGTCATACCCGAACTGGCACTGGCTTCCATCTGACCCGCAGGGATGCCGATGATGCCGGAGCGGATGATCTCGCTGGCATAAGCACCGCTGTTCAGCGACAGTGCAAGAATGCCCACCACGATTTCCGGCATGACCACCCCGAGGATCGGCAAACCGAAATACAGGAAGTAGAGTTGCGCCAGCAAGGGCGTGGCACGAATTGCGTCGATGTACGCGATGGCGGGAGCGCGGATCAGACGGTTGGACTGCAAGCTCATGGCACATGCCAATATGCCGATCACCAACGCCCCGGCGAATGCTGCCACGGAAATGGACAAGGTCGAGATGAATCCCGCCTTGAACAGGGGAAGTGATTCCCCCATCACGCGCCAATTCAGGTCCAGTAGCATGTCGTGTGCGTCAATCCGTCAGCGCGGTGGGGATCGGCGCGGCGCCGTGCAAAGACACAGTCCGCTCGATCATGCATTCACTCGCCCAGACGGTTTTCAGTGCTCATCTTTCCACTTGGTGGAGTTGACCCAGTAGTTGAGATTTGTCGCCAGCCGTCCGTCCAGCGTGGTCTGGTCGATGAACAGATTCATCCATGACAGCAGATCCATCGCGTCGTACCGTGTCGCGAACGCCAGTGGTTCCCTGGCGAGCAACTCAGGCATGATCTTGAAGGTGCCGGCAGGGTAACCCGTCGCCTGACCGGTCACGGCAGAACTGTCGTTGAGCAGGCAATCAGCCTGGCCGCCCTTTACCGCGTCAAGCAACAGCGTGCCACCACCCTTGTAGCTCTTGATTTCCCCTTTGGGAAATACCGTCTTCGCCAGCTTCTCGCCGGTGGAGCCGAACAGCACCGCAATCCGTGCGCCGGCGGCCTTGCAGGCTTCGGTCGACGTGAACTTGGTCCCCGCCTTGGTAGCCACCATCGGGCCGATATAGATCCAGGGTTTGGTGAACGCCACCTTCATCGAGCGCGCCAGCGTGGGCGTCATGTCGGCGGCCAGCATGTCTGCCTTGCCGGAGATCAACGCGGGCAGCAGACCGTCCCAATCGAGATCCAGGAACACTACCTTGACGCCCATTTCCTGCGCCATCAGTTTGGCAAGTTCGACCGAACTCCCGGTGCGTTCGCCCTTCTTGTCGATCATGGAAAACGGAGGGCCTTGTGTCTGGACGGCAACGCGCAGCTCGCCGCGCTTGAGAATGTCATCCAATGTACCCGCGTGCGTCGCGGTCGCAACCCCCACGCTGCCCGCACAGGCCAGCAGTACTGCCGGCAGGAATTTTGCAAACTTCATGCGTTCTCTCCTTGGTTTATCCCCGTGAAGGACGGTCCTTCGCGGCAGAAACATGTAACCGCCCCGCCGCTCTGGCGATGCGTGGGCGTTCAACTCATTCCCAACAACCACGGGTCAATGACACCCACTTGTTCTGCGACTTCATCACCACGAAAGTCTCGCTGCGACTGATCACGCCTGGTTCGGCAACTCCTGGCAGGTGCTCGCTGGTAAACCGGTAAAGATCCTGGATGTCACCCTCGACCAGAACTTCAACCATGATGTCGAAGCGACCTGTCACGATGCTCACAGACGACACGAAAGGCAGTTCAGCAATTCTTTTGGACAAAATGTCGAGGTGGCCCTGCGCATTGGCGCTGATGCCGACGATCGCGCCGATCAACTCAGGTCGCTCCGACAGGTTCAGCATGCCGACGACCTTGAGGGCGTTCTTCTTGATCAAGGCCCGCATGCGCGCACGCACGGTCGGCGCACTCAGCTGCAACTTGTCTGCAAGTTGATTGACGCTGTCCTGCGCATCGACAGATAGCAACTTGGTCAGCCGCTTGTCTGTTACGTCAAGAATTTCTCTCATGGAAACTGTTTAGCCAAAATAACGCCCATTCAGAAAAATAAACGCAAAATTTATTCTATAAGAAAGAAATAACCGTAGGGTACGGGTTTTCACCTAGAAATATCCTGCATCACCCAAACTCCCCTGCGTTTTCATCGGCTTCGCGCTCCGGCGATCGTTGCACCCACGAGAGGCAACACCGCCCGCATCACGATGAACAGGCCCAGCAGCGCGCGCCCCGTTACCGATCAACCGAACGTGATACCTTGGGCCAGGGGCATTTCCCTGGAAAAATTGATCGTGTTCGTAGTACGGCGCATGTACTGCTTCCATGCATCGGAGCCGCTCTCGCGATCGCCACCGGTTTCCTTTTCACCGCCAAAAGCACCGCCAATTTCGGCGCCGCTCGGGCCGATGTTGACATTGGCCATGCCGCAATCCGAACCGGCCGCGGACAGGAAGAACTCCACTTCCCGCAGGTCGTTGGAAAAAATGCACGACGACAGGCCTTGGGGCACGTCATTGTGGACTTCAATCGCTTGTTCGAATTCGTCGTAGGTCAGCACGTAGAGAAGTGGCGCGAAGGTCTCGTGACGGACGATCGCAGTCTGCTCGGGCATCTCGATGATGGCTGGCTGAACGTAGAACCCACTCGGATAATCTTTCGCGAGCACACGCTTGCCGCCAATCAACAGTTTGCCGCCTTGTTCCTTGGCGGCCAAGATCGATTTTTGCATCGCTTTATAGGCGTCTTCATCAATCAGCGGTCCGACCAGGGTGCCCGGCTTCAGAGGGTTGTCAACCCGCAGGGCGGCGTACGCCGTGAGCAACTTCTGCAGCAAGGTTTCCTTGACCGAGCGGTGCACGATCAGACGGCGTAATGACGTGCAGCGTTGACCCGCGGTGCCAACCGCCCCAAACAATATGGCGCGCAGAGCCATATCGAAGTCTGCAGCGGGCGTGACGATCATCGCGTTGTTGCCACCCAGCTCGAGGATGCGCTTGCCGAACCTGCTTGCGACCTTCGGGCCAACCAAACGCCCCATGCGCGTCGATCCAGTCGCGGACACGAGGGCAATCGACGGGCTGTCGACCAGGGCTTCACCCAACGGCGCCTTGCCGATCACGATCTGGGCCAGGCCTTCGGGCGCCTTGTCGCCGAAGCGCGCGATGGCGCGCTCCAAGGCCTTGAACGTAGCGAGACCCGACAGGGGTGCTCTTTCAGAGGGCTTGAAGATCACCGGGTCGCCGCATACCAGGGCGAGCGCCGCGTTCCATGCGAATACTGCGCTCGGGAAATTGAACGCCGTGATGATCGCGACCGGACCCAGCGGGTGGTACTGCTCCATGATCCGGTGACCGGGACGTTCAGACACGATGGTCTTGCCGCAAAGCTGGCGAGATTGACCCAACGCAAATTCGCAGATGTCGACACCCTCCTGAACCTCGCCCATACCTTCTTCGAGAATTTTTCCGACTTCGATCGAGACGATGTAGCCGATATCGTGCTTTGCCTTGCGCAGCTCCTCGCCCCATAGACGAACCAGTTCGCCGCGCACAGGTGCTGGGACATTGCGCCATCTCGAAAATGCGGACGTCGACCCGGCGATGATATCGGTCATCTGCGACGCCGGCGTTTCATGCAGCTGGGCCAGCTGTGCTCCGTCGATGGGAGAGTGGACGGTCAGTGTCCCCCCTCGATATTCGGCCGGCGCGATGCCACAACGTTTGAAGACCGACAGCAGTTCGTTCATGGTGTTTCAGCTTTGATAGAAATAGGAGCGGGGCTGGTTTTTCGCCAGCCTCGCCAACACGGATCACGCGTATGCGAGCTCGCCTTTGGCGGCATTGGCACCTGACTGCACGCCAAGACTGTGGTAGTAGTGACCCACCTTGGTCGCAAGGAATTGTTCAAGGAGCGCCTGCTCTTGACCCACGAAGCCGCTTCTTGGCAATTTCCCCTGCTGCAGCAACTCGAACACGCCAACCACACCAGCCGCAGTGGTCAGTTCGATCGCAGTGCGATCCTTGCCGCGCAACGGTGCGCCGAACACACGTGCCACACGGGTCTCCTGTTCGAACCGCCCGCCGCGCAGGCCGGATGCCGAAGCGAACAGGATCACGACGTCTTCCCGGCTGTGGGGAACGGCATGCTCAAGCACCTGACGCAGCAAATCGCGGCGCTCGATCAGGCGCAGATCGTGCAAGAGGAAGTCCATCGCGTTGCGGTGACCGGGGTAGCGAATGGTCTTGTAGTCGAGGTTTCTGACTTTTCCCTTCAATGTTTCGCACAGCGTACCCAGGCCGCCCGAAGTGTTGAATGCTTCGAATGCTTCTGCGTCTAGGGTGAAAGTTTCGTGCCCTTCCATTGCCTGGACCGATACCCGTTGGCCGTTGACGATTGCATCGCACGGGTTGCAATACTCGTTGATCACGCCGTCGATGCTCCAGGTGAAGTTGTAACGCAAACGGTTGGTCGCGTTGCGCGTCAACGCACCTACGCGCAGACGCAGGTCGTAGAGTTCGTCGAAGCGACTGGCGAGGTAACCCCCCAACATGCCAATCACGCCCGGCGCCAATCCGCACTGTGGCATCAGGATCGACGTCGCATTCGTCGAGAGCTGGCGGATGGCCTTCGTCGCGGCCACGTCCTCGGTCAGGTCGAAATAGTGCACAGCACATTTCGCCGCTTCAGTTGCCACACGCTGCGCAAGATAGAACGGCAGGCAGTTGATGACGACCGAATGCGCGGAGAGTGCCGCATGCAAATTCTCTACATTCTCGACCTCCAGCGAGATCGGGCGCACGAGGGGGTCGCTCTGTTCGCCCTGATCAGGTTTGGCATCGGCCAGCGTGACCGGCCAACCGTAGTATTGCGCGATCATGTCCGCTACGGTGCTGCCGACTTTCCCGGCACCGAGAACCAGAATCTTTTCGACCTGCAACTTCGTCATTTTCTTTTCTCCACCGGGTCACGTTTGCCCGGTGAGACAACTGTAGTGGTGGGTCTTGACGGTTGGTAGAGACCATCTCGTCGAAAAAATCGCCGTCTTCGTCGGTTCGACGACACGGGTCGTCGCGCCTGCACTGGTCTGACGGGCTGGCAGCCGCAGGTGAACCGGCTGCAGACCATCCCGGACATCGACATCAACGGTGCTGCGATGCTGCCGGAGATCGATGCGGATCCGCCCTGATTCGGCCATGCCACAATCATCGGATACCGTGCAAAGCCACCTATGGACATACGCCTTGATGCCCTTGATCGCGACCTTCTGAGCCTGCTGCAGGCAAACGCACGCGAATCTACAGCCGACCTGGCGCGCAAGCTGAAGTTGGCCAGAACCACGGTGGTCGCGCGCATCGCACGGCTGGAGCGTGGCGGCATTGTTTCGGGTTATGGCGTGCGGCTGGGCCATCAACTTGAACATGCCACGATCCGCGCATTTTGCGGGCTCAGCGTCAACGCCAAGGGCGCCCCGGCGGTCATCAGGGCGCTTGAGCGTATGCCGGAGGTGGAGGAAGTCTGGGCCGTGAGCGGCCAGGTCGACTACATGGTCCTCCTGCGCTGCGACACACCGGAACGACTGGACCAGCTGATCGATCAGTTGGGGCAGATCGACGGCATCAACCAGACCCAGACGTCGATCGTGCTCAGCCGAAGGATTGATCGTCGCAGCACAGTTTCGTGCAGCGCAGAGCTTCACCAACCAAAATGACTTTGCCCTTCGATGCCGGATCTCGCGTGGCCCGGAATCGTCACTTTTGACGCGGCTTCATTGGATGCGGGTCTTATGAAGGCTCGCGTGGCCAACGGGACGCAGATGACATCTCGCCAATCGAGACCGCCGGGCGGCAGGTCCAACCATGTGATCCCCGTGTGCTGTACGAAAGAACGGGCCGCCGCGGCGGAGATGGTTTGCGGGTTATTTGCGCAATCAACTACCACCTGGCGACGGTTGGCCTTGCGTCACATGCCCTGACCGCTTCCATCTACAAGGCTGAAAAATTCTCCGACCATGCGCCGCTGACAATCGAGTGCGACTTCACGTTGTGAATGTTGAACATCAGGGGCTCTCGCCGTTGAAGTTGTAGCCCGTTGCACTACGCACTACAATCCCACTCACATGATCAAGAGCTTCCGTCACAAAGGATTGCAGCGCTTTTTCGAGACGGGAAGCAAGGCTGGCATTCAAGCGGTTCATGCGACCAGGCTGCGCCTGCAATTGGCGGCTCTTGATCAAGCAGTAAGGCTCGAAGATCTTTCGGCAGCTTCCTGGAAGCTGCACCCATTGAAAGGTGACCTGAAAGGGCATTGGGCGCTTACCGTCAATGGAAACTGGCGCATGGTTTGTGCCTTTGAAGGCACTGATGCCGTGCTTGTGGACTATCTCGACTAACACTGAGACCTGACATGACTCGTATGCACAATCCACCCCACCCAGGCGAAGTCCTCCGTGAATATTTGGGAAGCACCACAGTGACTGAAGCAGCGATCAAGCTTGGCGTCAACCGCGTCACCTTGTCGCGTGTGGTCACGGGTTCTTCTGGCATTTCAGCCGACATGGCCTATCGTTTGGCGGATGCCTTTGACACAAGCCCTGAGCTATGGGCAGGAATGCAATTGCAGTACGACTTGTACCAGGCCAGCAAGCAAGAACGCCCACGCATCCAGAAGATGGTGGCCTGAATCGTTTCTCCCGGTCGGCAAGCAGAGATTCAACCGAAACGAGGGTTTTTGCGCCGGCATCCACTACCTGGCGACATCAGGCCTAGCTTGCAAGGCCCGGACCGCTTCGATCCGCAAGCCGGCGCCAGCGTCCAGTGGAGCTAAATATACGCAAATCGTTGCGCACCTTCGGGTCGTCGCAGTGGACAGCCGCTTCCCTGCGATTGCTGTCTTTCGGTTTGATGGGCTGCAATTCTGGATTCGGCCAGGATCTAACATTGCAGGTGGCCCGCCGAAGGGCCGCAACTGTTAAGGGTTGTGGGATACCTGCCCGACGCGCATAACGCAGCTACGAGCGGCCACGATCTGAGGGCAGGTGTCGCACAAGCCTTAACAATAGCTTCCCTTCGATCTGGCTGGATGAATTCAAGCAATCGACCCATCAGAATCAGTCGCCGCTTCCATGCCGGCGCCGTAAACCTGCCGTTCGGACCCGCTTGCGCCAGGAACCCCAGGCATTGCTGAGATGGCAGCCCCTATGCGGCTTCGCTCTCAGATGGATGTTCAGGTTGGCCGTTGCTTCAAAGCGCTGGATCAGAGTGACGGCGCCGGCCGCAGAACCTCCGACGTTGTATCAGGCCAGCCGATAGACACCCACGTCTTCCTCGATGCCCTTGAGGACCTGCTTGCCGACGAAGTCGGCCTTGGGCGGACGGTCGAGCTGGCGATAGGTGTGTTCCGAAATCAGCAGTTGGCTCTTCAATGGCTTGTTGAGTTGTTCGAGTCGCGCGGCAATGATCACGTTCTTGCCCGTCAGCGAATAGAACTTGCGCGCCGCGTTGCCCACGTTGCCGGCGATGACCTGCCCGGAATTGATGCCGATCCCCAGCCGGGTCGGTGGTATCGACCCTTTCGCCGCCAGCGTCTCGACGCACTCCAGCATCTTGAGGGCGGCCGCCACCGACTTTTGTGCATGCCCGGCGTCGGCCATAGGCGCACCGAACACGACCATGATGCCATCGCCCAGTATCTGCAGCACCACCCCCTGGTGCGCCTTCACGATGGGAATCAGTTCGCCGAAGACCGTATTCTGGAAACGGGCAACCACGTCAGGCTCATGCGCATCCGCAAACACCGTGAAATCGCGGATATCGAGGAACAACACGCTGACGTCGTATTGGCGACTGGAGAAATCGATTTCGTTGGAAATCAGTTCCAGCGCGATTTCTTCCGACACCTGCTGGCCGAACAGCGCCTCGACCTTTCGGAGCATGGCGCTGGTCTTTTCCTTTTCGGCCTTCAACCTGGTTTTGGCCTTGCTCGCTGCCCTGGAGTAGTAGTTGATGAGCAGCGAAATGATCATGATCGTCGTCAGCGCGGTTCTCAGACTGTTCCGGCTTTTCGCCGCCTCGTCCATCTGGTAAAGACCGACCTGGTGGTAGAGGTTCAGGTACACATAGCTGCCCACGATGATGGCGAGCAGGCCGACCTGCAGTTTCGGCTTCCATGAAGGGTTGAAGAAAACCAGTCCCGCAAGGTAGATGAGCCAGAAATGGGCGCCGAAATCCCAGCCCAGGTAGTAAGTGGCCATCAATTGATGCAGGACCAGTTCCATGAAGGCCAGGCTGAATGCCAGATTGTGTTTTCCCTGCCGGTTGAGGGTGTGGATCAGATCACGGTGCATGCGTCGTCGCCATGGGCCGAACGTGCCTTCTGCAAGCATTGCGGCACCCATTTGTATTGCCGGTTGCTTGCTAAAGGCGAATACTTCGTGCCAGCTGGCGCGATCGACTCGAATCAATTCGAAATCGGGAGTCAGATCTTCATCGACAAGAAGCCGGAATCCTATGCGCTGGCCAACCAGACGCCCATGCTGACCGAGCAGGAAGTTCTTGCGAAGTTCGCTCCGGCGGACGACGACGCGGCCCGCTGACCCGCAAGGAAACCCATGGACAAACTGCCGAACCGCTCAAAAGTCGATCCCCGGAATCTGTTGACCGCGCCGGGGACCTCAGCATTCGCGATGCACACTGACGAAAAGGAAGGTAGGCGCATTCTGGTATGTACCGTTGGCAGCACTGTGTTGCACTACGACGCCCGATGCGTCGGGGACCTGTACGCAATGCTCCAGGCGACGGGCGACTGGGTTGAACTCGGCGGCGCCGATGAGCAATAACCCGCCAAAGAAGGAACCGTGGAGGCCTGGGGCCGCGCTGCGACCAATCCAATTGGCGGCTGGTATGGCCTGAAGAAGGGACTGCGGGGGCGCTTCGGGGTCTACCTGCCGCCACTGATGGAAGTGCTGGGGCTTTGCGAACTCGAACACCAGGCGACGGCAGCGGTCTGGTGGCGTCTTCCGCCCGACCTGCGCCGGCGCGCCAGATAACGCGATACGCGACCTTGCATCCTCGCCGCGCCTGCGCGGGCGGCCTTTGGGCGATAGGCTATCGGGGACCGGTAGTTTGAGAGGGTGTCAAGTAATTTAAGAGGGTGTCAAAGTAATTTGAGAGGGTGTCAACGCCAAATTGAAATGTCCCCTTTTGCCCCAGATTGAAATGTCCCCTTTTGGGTTGTTCGATTTGTCGGGGTTTTGGCAAGCGTGAGCGCGTCAGGCC
>Ga0105047_10020085_pt1 | contig 10277 bp, 6 predicted proteins | sample MAT04_FD_78384 | JGI IMG/M metagenome (GOLD analysis project Ga0105047, IMG submission 78384) | Freshwater microbial communities from Lake Fryxell liftoff mats and glacier meltwater in Antarctica - MAT-04 (megahit assembly) | ecosystem: Environmental > Aquatic > Freshwater > Ice > Liftoff... | reverse complement strand
GGGCCTGGGCCTGGAGCGAGTTCGGGTCGGGGAATGTTCTCGCTATCGCGGTTGTCGGACCTTGCGGTCGATGAACAGCGCGATGAGGTCGGCTACCTGGCGGCCGAACTCTGGGGTCGCGTCGAACGCGTGCGGGACACCGTCGAAGACGTGCAGTTCGACCGGGGCGCCGGCGGCGACGAGGGCGTGATACATCGCGAAGCTGGCCTCCACGGGTACGAGTTCATCAGCGTTGCCGTGCACCAGCATGGTGGGTGGGTAGCCGGGGTGCGCGTAGCGGATGGGACTCGCTTCATCCTCCACCTCGCGGGCGACGGCGCCACCCAGCAGCAGGCCGATCGCGTCCTGTGGGTGGGTCACCCGCAGCTCGGTGGGCGGATAGATCGCGATGACCGCAGCGACCTTGCTGGACACGTCGGGGTTGCCGCCATCGCCTTCGAGCGCTCCGTCGGCGAGACCCGCAAGCATCAGGGCCAGGTGTGCGCCCGCACTGTTGCCCGAGACGGTGATCAGTGACGGGTCGATGCCGTAGGCCGCGGCGTTGGCCCGCACCCAGCGCACTGCTGCCTTGACGTCGTGGATCTGTGCCGGCCAGACGGCCTCGCCGGAGAGGCGATATTCGCTGGCGATGCACACGAACCCGTAGCGGGCCAGCTGGATGCCGTAGCCGTGCAGCTGGCTGCGATCACCCTGGATCCAGCCTCCGCCGTGCACCAGCAGGATGGCCGCGCGGCCGGAACCCGGCTGCGGCGGCAGGAAGACATCGCACTGCAGGTCGCGGTCTCCGCCGGTCCCGAATACGACGTGCTGCTCAACAGTGACGCGACCTTCCTGGCGACTTGGCATGGCGCAAGGGTGTCACACCTCGTCCATCGACAGCGATCCGCACGAGGAGTCTCCCCCAAGCCCAAGCCCAAGCCCAAGCCCGTGCCCGTGCCCGTGCCCCGGCTTTGTGTCAAACCCTCGGACTCACAGCCCCTGGCTGCGGCCCGACAGCCTTTACGTAAAGCCGGGGGTGCCGGGGGTGCCGGGGCAGGGAGCGTTGCTCAGGGCTTTGGTGGGGTGAGCACGTCGGCGTCTGGTCGGCTGAGCAGCTGGCCGATCAGCGGCGGCTCGTAACGACGCTGGATGGTGACACCGTAGAAGTTCTCGTAGAGATCGGGGACCACGGCGAGCTCGACCAGCCGACCGCTGGCCAGTTCGTCCTGCGCGACGACGGTGGGCATCAGCGCGACACCGGCGGAGTCGCGTGCGAGTAGCCGCAGCAGCGCCATGTCGTCGACTTCGGCCCGCGCTCGATAGCGGATGCCGAGTTGCTCGCACCGAAGGTCGAACGTGGTGCGAATCTCGTTGTCGCGGCCGGGGAGCAGCAGCGGCACACGGGCGAGATCGTCGGGAAAGTTGAAGGGTGCCGTGCCTGGCCGGCCGACCAGGCTGACCGGCTGCCGCGCGATGCGACGGCATCTCCACGGGTCGCTCGCAGTGGCGTGTACGCGTTGATTGCACAGCACCAGGTCGATCGAGTGCATGCGCAGCCGTGCGAGGAGTTCGGGAAGGCTGCCCGAGACCAGCACCAGTTCCACGTCGTCTTGGTCGAGCACGGGTCGGATGAAGTTCTCCTGGAAGTTGCGCGACGCAGTGGCGACCGCTCCGATGCGCAGGATCTGCCGTTCCTCGCGTCGTCCTTCGCGCAGCACTTCGACGAGTTCGTTGCCCGAGGCGAAGATTCCATCGGCGTAGGAGAGGGCAACCTGGCCGGCCTCGGTGAGCGTGAGCGTGCGTCCGGTGCGGTGGAAGAGGTGCTGGCCGAGGTCGGTCTCGAGCTGCTTGATCTGGGCTGACAGTGCTGATTGCGACACGTGGAGTTGGCGGGCAGCGCGGGTGAGATTGCCTTCCTTGGCGACCGCCCAGAAGTAACGCAGGTGGTGGAAGTTGAGTTGGCTCACGGCTCACCAATCATTCGTTTGAAGTGAACGGATCATACGTCAAGGTGTATTGGACAGAACGTCAGGGGAGGACGAGAATGGTTTGGCCCACCCGTACGACGTCGAAGGCTTCTCCGTGATCGCTGTGTCCAACGCCAACCACTTACCGGAGCTCTCCGCCTGGCTGACCGTGCTGCTGGTAACTCCTGCGCTGGTTGCTACGGGGGCGGCGGTGGCCGTTCGCCGGGCTTCGGTGGCGGCTTCGTGGCGAGTCGCTCGGGCGGCGTCGGGGCTCATGGCGGTTGCTGCGGTGGCAATCACGATGGTGCGCGTCGTGAGCGGATCGAGCGCGAATGGCCTCGTTCGAATCGACAGCGTCACGGTGTCTGTCCTGCTACTGATCTCGCTCGTCGGCGCGGTGGTCGTCCGCTACTCGTCGGTGTACCTGGGCGGCGATGCGCACGAGCGTCGCTACGTGCGCCGTCTGCTGGCCACCCTGGCAGCAGTGTCGGTCGTAGTCGTGGCGAATCACCTGCTCCTTCTCGCAGCAGCCTGGGCGGCGGCCAGCGTCGCGATGCACGGGTTGCTGACGTTCTTCGGCGATCGGCCGGTTGCTGTCGCCGTGGCCCACAAGAAGTTCCTGCTGGCGCGCGTCGCGGACGTGTGCATGCTCGGCGCGGTGGTGGCGTTCGGTACCACGTTCTCCACGTTGCGGATCGATGCCATCGTAGATCGCTCGGTCGTCACGACCGGCTTGCCGTGGGGGGTTCGGGTCGGCATCTTGCTGGTTGCCATTGCCGTCGTGCTGAAGTGTGCACAGTTGCCCTTCCACGGATGGTTGATCCAGGTGATGGAGGCACCGACGCCGGTCTCAGCGCTCCTTCACGCCGGTGTGGTGAACCTCGGCGGTGTCGTGTTGCTCCGGTTCGCCCCGATCGTGGATCGCTCGGTCGAAACTCGATCGTTGCTGGTGATCTGCGGCGTGTTGACCGCGATCCTCGCCTCGTTGGTGATGACAACGCGGGTGAGCGTGAAGGTGGCCTTGGCGTGGTCCACGTGCGCGCAGATGGGTTTCATGCTGATGCAGTGCGGCCTGGGCATCTGGGAGATGGCGTTGCTGCATCTCCTGGCCCACTCGGTCTACAAGGCGTACGCGTTCCTCGGCGCCGGGGGCACTGTACGCCAGACGCAGCGCAGGCAGCTTGCGGTCGCGGCAGACGCGCCAGGCCTGAGCGCGCTGTTGATCGGTGCCGTCGTCGCCGTTGCCGGTACCGCAGCAGTGGGTGCGCTGTGGGTCCTGCTTCCCGGAACCGCGTCGCTGTCGTCGGCGGCGTGGGTGCTGCTCGGTGTCGTTGCCCTCTCGCTCGTGCCGTTGTCGACACCGTTTGGTTCGCGTGGCCATGGGTCGCTCATGGTGCGGGCGCTGATGGTTCCTGTGGCCTATGTGGCACTACACGAGTTGGCCGGTCGGCTGGTGCCACACGCCAGGGCCACTCCTGTGGCGCTGCTCGTGTTCACTGCGGTTGGCTTCGCTGCATTGTTCGCTGCGCGGGTCGTGTGCGTCGTCGCCCCCCACGGGCGGCTGGCACAGCGGATGCTGCCATGGATCTACGCCGGGCTGTTCCTGGACGAGACCTTCACGCGGCTGGCGTTCAGCATCTCGGGTCCTCCTGCCGCGCATCCTCGCCCTGGGCTCCTCCCGCAGCGGCGGGTCAACCTCGCACTCGCCGTGGCTCCTGGACCGCTCTCGCAGTTCGCCGCCCTCTCCGATCGGAACGACACATGACCTCCGCCGCCGCCACTGATCACGAGGCAGCCTGTGCGCTGCGCTGCGCCGTCGATAGTGCGTGCGATCGCGTCGCACCCACATGGCCCCTCGATCGTTTCATCGCCGTGAACCCGTATTGGGGGTGGCGCGGTTCGCCGGTCGCCGACGCCGCTGCCCGGCTCGGCGCGCTCGCCGGCACGGCGCTGCCCATGCCGCAGGCTTGGTTTCGTGAGGAGTGGGCAGCTGGTCGGCTGGCCGACCATCACCTCGATGCGGCCGCCTCGGCGGTAGGTGAGCCCGGCCTCGCCGACGTCGCGCGCAAGGTGCTGTCAGCGCAGCCTGCGCTCGAGCAGCCGGCGCTGACACGGATGCCGCTGATCACGGACATCGTCGATTCCAGTTCGGTGCCGGGCCCGGTGCCCGGCCGAACCTGGACCGATCTCGTCGCACATCAGATCGGGCAGCACTGTGCTGCACAGTTCGACGAGTGGCAGGCCATCTGGGCACCGGACCAGAAGCGGGCACTGTTCGATGCCTGGCGCGGGAATCCGTCGGTCACGCACGGTTTCCGGTGGAGGCGCGGCAGTGCCTGGGCGAGGGAGCAGCTCGACTCCCTGCCCGACTCGCCGGTTGATGCGATCGCTGCGGCACTGCACGATCTCGGAGTTGCCGACGGCGCGCATGAGGAGTACCTCACCTGCGTGCTTGCGTCGGTGAACGGATGGGCCGCGTGGTGTGCGTACCGGAGGTGGCAGGCACGACTTGCGGACGGTGATGACGACACCATCGTGGATCTCCTGGCGATCAGGGTCGTGTGGGAGTGGCTGCTCGCCGCCGACGTGAACGACATCGACGAGATGCGGGCTCGCTCGGCGTCGTGGGCGGCCTCATGGAGCAATACCAGGACAGTGGAGGACGCGAACCGCACGGTGCAGCGCGTCGACTGGGTGCTGCAGGCCGCCCTGGAACGCACATACCAGGACAGCCTCATCGGTGGCCTCAGGGCTGCGACACCGGGTCTTGGTCAGCCAGAGGTGCAGGCGGTGTTCTGCATCGACGTCCGCTCGGAGGTGTTCCGCCGTGCGTTGGAGGCCACCGAGCCATCGGTCCAGACGCGCGGTTTCGCTGGGTTTTTCGGGCTCCCGATCTCGTACACGCCTGCCGGCAGCGCCCTGACACGGCCGCAGTTGCCTGGTCTGCTGTCGCCGGCACTCGAGGCGACTGATATCGCGCCCGACCAGGAGGGTCAGGTTCTGCTCGACCATCGGTCGGAGGTGCTTGCCGAGCGGCAGCGATGGGACTTGTTCCGGCGGGAGCCTTCGTCGGTGTTCACCTTCGTCGAGGCTCTCGGCCTGCTCTACGGTGCCAAACTCATCAAGGAGAGCCTGCCCCACCGGCATCGGCCGGCCAGCTGGGAGCTGGATGGTGTCGGCGAAGGTGGTGAGCGTCTACGGCCTCGGCTGGCCCTGGCCGACGACGATCCGGCTGCCGCTGCCGCGCTTGCCCATCGCGTGCTGGCCGGCATGGGGATGCTTGCTGGTTTCGCACCCGTGGTGATGCTGTGCGGGCACGGAAGCTTGACCACCAACAACCCGCATGCCGCCGGTCTCGACTGTGGTGCGTGCGGCGGCCAGACGGGCGAGGTGAACGCGCGCGTGCTGGCCGACCTGTTGAACGACCCGAAGGTGCGGGCCGGTTTGGATGAGCTCGGTGTGGTGTTGCCGGCGACCACCTGGTTCGTGGCCGCGCTGCACACGACCACCACCGATGGCGTCGAGTTGTTCGACACCGGCCTGGCGCCGGAGTCGCACCAGCAACAAATCGGTGTCCTCGAAGGTTGGCTGCGTTGCGCGGGCGATCGGGCGCGTGCCGAGCGTTCTGCATCGCTAGGCCTCGGCCACCTTGCGCCCACTCCTCGACGGCTGGAGCGCGCGGTGTTGGAGCGGGCGAACGATTGGGCGCAGGTGCGGCCCGAGTGGGGGCTCGCCGACAACGCTGCGTTCGTCGTCGCTCCGCGTTGGCGGACCCGGCAGCTCGATCTGCAGGGGCGCAGCTTCCTGCACGATTACGACTTCCGTCTCGACCCGGACCTTGCGGTGCTCACGCTGATCATGACCGCGCCGATGATGGTGACGAACTGGATCAACATGCAGTACCACGCGTCGACGGTCGATAACCACCGCTACGGCAGCGGCAACAAGGTGCTACACAACGTTGTCGGTGGCAACATCGGCGTCTTCGAGGGCAACGGTGGCGACCTCCGGATCGGGCTTCCGATCCAGTCCCTCCACGACGGCTCCTCGCTGCGTCACCGGCCGCTTCGCCTGTCAGTGTTCATCGAGGCACCTGGCGCCTCAATCGATGCCGTGATCGAGGCTCACCCGGTCGTGCAGGACCTGGTGTTCAACGGTTGGCTCAACCTTCTGCGCATCGAACCGTTGAACGGCGCGGTGGAGGAACGAACACGAGACGGCTGGAGTTTTCGCTCCGGCTCGCCCGAGGCTTCCCCTGGGTCGAACTGATCACCACCACGCCGGATTCTGCGTGCGCCTGCGTCCGCTGGCAGCAGGTGGCCCGCCTCCCTTTCGGCGCTTCGTCTCCTGAGTTCGATTTCGAATTCGTTGAGGCGTTGCCGTCGAACTGCGTCAGCGGTCCGCTTGTGCAATGAGTCCCTGTCCGAATTCGAAATCGAACAGAGGGGACCGGCGGCGGCACCCTTCGAGCCCTCGTTGGATGCGGTCGGCCACTGCTGCGCGTCGGTGCTTGCTGCGGGTCGGACGAGCGCGGAGCTGGTGCCAATTGGCTGCGTCCCCTACGTGAGGGGTGGCGTTGACGCGCTCCATGCTTGGGCGATCGCAGCGATGTGCCGGTGATCGGTGCCACAACAGCCGCCGAGCACCTGCAGCGCAGGCAGCAGCGAACGCAGCGCGACGTAGCGCGAGGCGAGATCGGCCGGGTCGCCTTCGTCGAGCTCGACCATCTCGTCGAGTTCGGCATGACTGAGCGACGATGCGTTGGCGCGCAGCCCGCCGATGCGCGAGACCCACGGCGATGTGCCGTCGAGCACGTCGGTGAAGTGCGTCGGGTGCGCGCAGTTGATCATGAAGTGTTGTGCGCCGCTGCTCGTTGCGGCGTCTGTCGCCTCGATCGCGGCGGCGAGGGACATGCCGGAGGGAAGCCGTCCGTCGGTCTCGAGCGTGAACGACACCACGACAGGCAGGCCGACGGCCTGAGCGGCACGGACGATGCCGATGGCCTCTTCCGCGTAGCCCATCGTCACAGCTGTGATCACGTCGACTCCGCGCGCAGCCATGCACTCGATCTGGAACGAGTGGTACTCGGTGGCAGCTTCACAGGTCATCATCGTGTCGATTCGGTACCCGTCGCCTCGCGGACCAACCGTGCCACCGATCAGGAACGAACCCTGACCTGGCCAGCCGTCGCGAACACCGGCCACCACATCGACCGACGCGGCGATCAACTCGGCCAACGCCGATCGGTCGTGGCCGAGCGTCGCTGCCCACTCGGGGTTGGCCCGCCACGTGGGGGTCTCGAGGACGATCGACGCGCCGACCGACTGCGCGATCGTCGCGTAGTGCTCGTAGTACTCGGTCAGCAGGCGCTTGCCGTCGTTGGTCGCGGCGAGGGGATAGGCCGCGAACGCGGGAAGGTCGACCCCCTGCTGGAACAGGAGCCAGGTCTCCAGCCCGGCATCGGTGATGACGGTCGAGTCCGACGACGGCCAAGGGGTGGGGATGCGGTGAGTGGTCATGTCGATCACAGAACCACCGGCGCCTCGACGTCGCTCGTGGATCGTGTGAGGAAAGCCTGAGGATCAGCGCACCAGCCCTGCGATTCTCTCGCAGGCGAACTGCACGGTCGTCGCGACTCCGAGCCCACTGCCCTCGAGCACCCACTCGGCGAACTTGGTCGGACCGGCACGGCGCTGCACCGAATCCAGCACATCGGAGAGTCGCTCCGCCTCGGGTCCGTAGCTCGTCCGCAGGAGATCACTCGACGTCGCTGCTCCGATGACCGCTGCGCCGTAATCGTCGCCGACCGCAACGAGGACCCCGATCATGTTCCGCAGCGACGTGACCGCGTGGACGTAGTTGCCGTGTCGCGCGTAGGCGTGGAGGCACTCGGCGAAGACATCGAGAGCTTGACGATGCGAGCCGGCCCGAGCGTGCTCGCTGGCCAGCGCCACCTGCGAGACCGACACCACGAATGGGTTCCCCACTGCACGCGCGACAGCGATTGCCGACATGTAGGCGTCCGTAGCATCGGGTTCGCCGAGCGCGCTCAGCGCTTCGCCCCTTGCGTAGGTTGCCCATGCGCGATCGGATGGCGACGACTCGAGCAGCGCCACCTCTGCCAGACGTTCGATTGCTTCGTTGGGACGGTCGGCGAAGGTGAGTGCGAGCGCAGCGTTGACCGCAGCGATCACCTCCCAGTGCGAATCGGCGAGCTCCACGCCGAGCAGGCGGAGCTCGGCGGTCGATGCTGCGACGCCATCCAAGTCGCCGGCATAGAGGCCGACGTCGCTCAGGATCTCGACGGCTGCGGCCCTCGTGCGGAGGTTGTCGGAGCGACTCGCCCCGACAACCTCTGCGCGCGCCGCCCCGAGTTCACCGCGGTTTGCTGCCGAGCCAGCCACGATCAACCGTGCGCCCAACAGCTCGTCAGCGGTCGCAGCTGGGTGTCGCTCCAGCAACGATCGTGCCCACTCCACCGGCTCGTTCCAGAACGTCGAGTAGGCAGCAAGGTGCAGCGCACCACTGATGTTTGCGGCGAGCTCGGGTGCGTATCGCTGCGCCCAGTGGTGCGCCGTGCGGACGTCATCGACGACGGCAGCGAGGCGGTGGCGGCCTTCGATCTCTCTCGGCGTCCTGATCACGTGGTCGACGGCGCGGGTCACCTCGGCGAAGTGCACGGCGTGGCGGCGACGGACATCGGTCGCAGCGTCCACGTCGTCGTCGAGCCAGCGACCAGCGACAGCACGAACCGTGGAGAGCATGCGATACCTCGTCGATGGACCATCGGTTGCGGCGACCAGCAGAGAACGATCAGCCAGCGCCCCGAGCGTGAACACGACATCACCGGATCGCTCCGACCCGAGTACCCCGGCAACGTCGGCGGCCGACACCGCGCCGGCGAACACAGACAGCTCAGCGAACGTTCGACGTTCGTCACCGTCGAGCAGCGCCGCCGACCATGCGACAAGTGAGTCGAGCGACCGGTGGCGTCGCGCAGGTGAGCGGTGACTCACCTGGAGAAGGTGCGTCCCATGATCGATCGCGTCGTCGAGTTCGTCGAAGGTCATCGAACCGAGTCGTGCCGCTGCCATTTCGATGGTGAGTGGGAGATGATCCAGCCTTGACAGCAAGCGTTCGACCCTCGTGGGGTCGATCTGGTCGGGCCTCCACGAGGCCTGCGCGACCTGGGCCCGGGCATCGAACAACGCGACGGCATCATCTGCGCCGAGCGGGTCGACGCGGTGCACCTGCTCTACGCTGAGGCCGAGACGCACCTGGCTCGTGGCGAGCACGCGCAGCCGGCCGCCGACGCCGAAGGACAACACCCGGTCGAGCAGCTCACTCACAACGTCGACGACGTGTTCGCAATTATCGACGACGAGCAGCGCATCGAGGTTCGCCAACGACCGCATCGCGTGGTCCGGTCGATCCCTGTCGAGCACGATGTCGAGTGCACGGGCGATGGTCGGCAGCACGTGCTGTCCGGCGTCGATGTTGGCGAGCTCGACGACGTGCACCCCGTCTCGAAACGAGGCGCCCAGTCCTCCCGCCACTGCCCGGGCGATTGACGACTTGCCCACTCCCCCCGGGCCGATGAGTGTGACCAGCGACGAATGGCGCAGCTGCGCCACAATCGCGGCGATGAGGTCGTCTCGGCCGATCAAACCCGCACTCGGCACGGCCACGTTGCCGTCGTCCATGGCGGCGACGAATCGATAGCCGCGACCGTGAACCGTCTTGATGATGTGCTGGCGGGCACCGTCGTCGCCAACAGCTCTGCGCACCTCTTTGACGCGAGTCGTCAGGTTCGCCTCCGACACGAACCGATGTCCCCACACCCCATCGAGCAGGTCGTTCTTGGTGACGACGCGATCGCGGTTCTCGATCAGGTGAACAAGGAGATCGAAGGCCTGCGGCTCGAGATGGACCAACGCACCGGCGCAGCGCAGCTCACGACAGGCCAGGTCGACCTCGCACTCCTCAAACCGGTACATCCCGCCATCTTGACAGCGCAGGCTGGCCCTGTGGTCAACGGCACATCATCTGGGCTGGGGAGAGAGCAATATCCTTGCCCATCCACGTGAGCTCCAGCCGCCTATTCGGAGACCTCATGACCTGCAACCCTTCAACCAGTCCTTGGCTCCTGAGACCGCGTTTCCGAGCGCTGGAACCGTCACCTGTGGTCGAACCCCCGCAGCCCATAAGACCCCTGCTACACGTTGAAGCGGAACTGCGGACAATGGATCGTGCGTTGCCTCTGAGCTGGGCATGTGTGCCTGACCGTCGTCGTCGGGTCCTTCTCAGGTCCTTGCCTCAGCGGTGGAAGCT
>Ga0105047_10020083_pt1 | contig 10278 bp, 8 predicted proteins | sample MAT04_FD_78384 | JGI IMG/M metagenome (GOLD analysis project Ga0105047, IMG submission 78384) | Freshwater microbial communities from Lake Fryxell liftoff mats and glacier meltwater in Antarctica - MAT-04 (megahit assembly) | ecosystem: Environmental > Aquatic > Freshwater > Ice > Liftoff... | reverse complement strand
AGAAAAAGGACTTGAAATTTCATATACTATAGATAAAAATGGATATATATCAAACACAAAAGGTGATATAGAATTTATTGCAAATATTGCAAATATTGCAAAGGTTAGAAAAGTTTTAGGTAAAACAAAAAGCACTAATATATCAAAAGGTACATTTGTTGGAAATTTACATTTTGAACTAAATAACAAAAATATTAATAAAAAAGTAAAAATAACTTTACCAAAACAATACAAGTAAATTATAGATATACATAATAAAAATATGTAAAAATAATAATAAATAATAAAACACCTATATCCATTGTGATATAGGTGTTTTATTAATATTAAAGCATTGAAGATGATGAATAGTTGGAATGAAAGGTTTAATAAGCTCTTCCCCAAGTAACCATAGCTTTAGCTGGTTTTCCACAACATAAGCAAACACCTTTTTCTTCTGGTTGATCAAATGGCATGCATCTAGAAGAGGCACCTGCTACTTCTTTTACTTTTTCCTCACAAGCAAGGTCTCCACACCATGGAGCATTAACAAAACCTAAAGTTTTATCAAGAATTTCTTTTACCTCTTCTGTAGTGTTTGCATTAAAGGTTCTATTGTTTTGTATAGTTCTAGCTTTTTCAAGCAGTGATTTTTGAATATCCTTTAAAATTTCTGGTACTTTTGTTTCTAGTTCTGACATTAAAACGATAATTTTTTCTCTAGTATCACGTCTAACTAAAACTACTTGATTATTTTCTATATCTTTTGGTCCAATTTCAAGCCTTAATGGAACGCCTTTCATTTCATATTGGCTAAATTTCCAACCAGCCATTTTGTCACTGGTATCAATTTTAACTCTAGCTATCTTTGATAATGAAGTCTTAAGCTCTGTAGCTTTTTCAATTACGCCTTCTTTATGCTGCGCAATTGGAACTATCATAAGTTGAATAGGAGCTATTGCTGGTGGTAATACTAAACCACTATCATCACCATGAACCATAATTATTGCACCTATAATTCTTGTGCTCATTCCCCAAGAAGTTTGGTGAACATATTCAAGTTTACCTGTTTTATCTGTATATTGGATGTTAAAGGCTCTGGCAAAACCATCTCCGAAGTTATGCGAAGTGCCGCATTGTAGTGCTTTACCATCATGCATTAAACTTTCAATTGTGTAAGTATCCCTTGCACCAGCAAATTTTTCTTTTTCTGTCTTTTGGCCTTTTATAACTGGAATGGCAAGGGTCTCTTCACAAAATGTTGCATACACATTAAGCATTTTAAGAGTTTCCTCTTTTGACTCCTGCGCAGTTGCATGAGCTGTATGCCCTTCTTGCCATAAAAATTCTAATGTTCTAAGAAAAGGTCTTGTGGTTTTTTCCCATCTTACTACAGAACACCATTGATTATATAATTTAGGAAGATCATTGTAAGATTGAATAATCTTTGCATAGTGATCGCAAAATAATGTTTCAGAAGTAGGTCTAACGCAAAGCCTCTCTTGTAATAGTTCATTACCTCCGTGTGTTACCCAAGCAACCTCTGGTGCGAAACCTTTAACGTGATCTGCTTCTTTTTGTAGTAGACTTTCAGGAATGAACATTGGCATATATACATTTTCATGATCAGTATCTTTAAACATTTGATCTAAGGTTTTTTGGATATTTTCCCAAATTGCATAACCATAAGGACGAATTACCATGCAACCCCTTGTGCTTGCATAATCTGCTAGTTCAGCTTTTTTTACAATATCTGTATACCATTGTGCGAAATCCTCATCCATAGCGGTAATAGATTCTACTAATTTCTTATTTTTTCCCATAATTATTCTCCTCTCATTTGATAAAATATATAAAAATGAATACAAAAAAAACTCCATCCCGAAAAGGGACCGAGCATTATCGGTGGTACCACCCTAGTTGATATAGTAAAATATCCACTCGCATTCTATATAACGGTAGAAAACCGCTGTAACTTACTGCAAAAAACATTTCGTACAGAACTCCAAGGTGGGTTCAAAATGATCTTTTAAAAATCTTACACCAATGATTTTCTCGCTGTGAAAAGATTTCATTTTTACTAATCCTTTTCTTTGTATTGGGTATATTCAGTTTTAATGACAGCATACTTTAAAGTTAATCATAGAATAAAATTAATAATATGTCAAGACTATTTTTACCATAGTTAGGAACTTGAAAATTTTAGTGAGTAATATATTTGAATATTTGCATTTAAATCTAAAAATAGAGCAAAGTATTTAGAGAAAGTGAAAACAAGGATGATTTTCGTATAATTATGGGCTTAAGTATGCTATTTTAATAAAAGCACGTATAATAGAATTAGTAGGAAAATAATAAAGAAGGTGAAAAATTGGCAATCACGGAACTATTCTATAATGTTAAAGAAATAATGAATAAAAAGTTTATAAAAGTTAAGGCAGATGAAAGCATCAAGGATGCTTTAAATAAAATGATTGAAGCAAATAAAGATGAGGTTTTAGTGGTGGACCAGGCGGACATTCTAATTGGAGTTTTTACCAAAAAAGATATAGCTGTTATTAAAAAAAATAAAAATATATCATTTGAAGAAAAAGTTATAAAATATATGAACAAAAATGTGGTTACAATAAGTATGAATGCTTCTGCAAGAGAAGCAAGAAATTTAATGATTGAGAACGGAATAGGAAGGTTGCCAGTAATTGAGAATAATGTAATTAGGGGCATAATTACAAGCAATAATATAAGAGATACTTTTTATCTTAAGCTGGATGAAATGTTTGAGCTTCAAAATAATATTATTGACAATTTACATGAAGCAGTATGCATTTGTAGTGATTTGGGAATAGTAAACTACTGGAACAAAAGCGCAGAACAATTATATGGCGTAAAGGCTGACAATATAATTGGAAAACATATTCATTCTTTTTTTCCTAATGCTTTGATTTCAAAAACTTTAAAAGACGGCAAACGAAGGGACAATATAGAAAATGAGCCTGTTAAAGGTAAATTTGTTATTTTAAGTACAGTGCCTATATATAATGGAACTGGGAAATTATTAGCTGTAGTATCTACAGACCGAGACGTGACTGAAGTAACAAAGTTAGCAAATCAATTAGAAGCAGAAAGAAAAAAAGTTAGATTATTGGAACGTGCTTATAAAAGAGAAATTGCTGCAAACTATAACTTTGCTTCCATTATAGGCAAAAATAAAAAGATAATTGAAGCTATTGCAATGTCACAAAAGGTAGCACAAAGTTCTGCTAGTATATTAATTACTGGAGAAAGTGGTACAGGAAAAGAGGTGTTTGCAAGAGCGATTCATGAGGCTAGCGGTAGAACCGGTAATTTTGTAGCGGTGAATTGTAGTGCAATTCCTGAACAATTAATTGAAAGTGAAGTGTTTGGATATGTAGAAGGGGCTTTTACTGGTGCTATTCGAAAGGGCAGAACAGGTAAATTTGAATTAGCTAATAATGGGACCTTGTTTTTAGATGAAATTGGAGATATGCCGTTGGAAATGCAAGTGAAGTTTCTAAGGGTGCTTCAGGATGGCATGGTATACCGATTAGGAAGTGAAAAGGGTGTTATTACGGATACACGTATTATAGCTGCTACAAATAGGAATTTAAATGATTTAATGAAAGAAAAAAAATTTAGAGATGATTTATATTATAGGTTTGCAGTTGTTCAAATTGAATTGCCACCACTTAGGCAGCGGAAAGAAGATATAAAAGAATTGGCAGATTTATTCATACATCAAATAGCTACAAAAGAGAATATAGAGATAAATAGTATAGATGAAAGAATATATTTACTGTTTTCTCAGTGCAAATGGGAAGGGAATATTCGAGAGCTTAAAAATGTAATACAAAGGATGATTGTACTTTCAAATGAAGGTCAAATAACATTAGATACCCTTCCAGAATATATTTTAAATAATGGTGAAGATAAAAAATACGTTTCCTCAGATGTGAAGGAACATGAAGTTCTAGAACATGAGGGTTTAGAACAAAACAAGTATGATTTAGTAAAAATTTTGGAGGGCGTAGAAAGGAACACCATTATAGAAGCATTATTATGTGTAGGTGGAAATAAACAGAAAGCTGCAAAGATATTGAATTTGAAACGAAGCACTTTATATTATAAATTAAATCGTTATGGTCTTTTATAAAAATAAAGTTTGGTGTCAGAAAACTGACTATTGGTGTCTGTTTTCTGACACCGATAGTATGCTTGTACACCTTATCTAATGTAATTCAAGCAATAAAATGAAAAAAAGTGTCAGATAAGTGGACACTTTTATTCATTTAGAAATAAATTAATAAAAATTGGTAAACTATATAGACATGCAAAGCAGTATTTGACTCATCTATAGGTGAATTATAAAAAAAAAAGAAGTTGGCACGGAAGTTGCGTATAAAAGTAAGAGAAAGAACATGGAGGTGTTTTTAATGTCAATGACCTATAAATTTCCTCTTAAGATGCATGTAGGTGCACCTTCAACTGCGATTGTCAAAGAAACCCAAATCGTTAAAAGAGGAGAATGTATTGCAAACCCAGAAGGATTAGGTGCTAAAATTCATTCTAGTGTCACTGGGAAAGTAACTAAAATTACAGAAAATGAAATCTTAATTTTAGCAGATGAAAATCAAAATACAGAGTACATAAAAATAAAGAAGTGTGAGAAGATAGAAGATACTGCATATGAAGCAGGTATAGTTGGTGCAGGTGGAGCTGGATTCCCTACTCACATTAAATTAAAGTCGCAAATTCCAGACGGATATGTAATTGCAAATTGTGTGGAATGCGAACCAGCATTACATCATAACATAGAGGTTTTAGAAAAGAATCCAGCCTGTATTATTAGTGGGTTAAGATATGCGATGAAAGCTACAGGGGCTCCAAAAGGTTACATAGCTGTAAAAGATAAAAATAAAAATGCTATTGAATCAGTTAAAAAAGCACTTTCTGGATCGTCTGATATTGAAGTAAAGGAATTAAGAGACATATATCCAATGGGTGAGGAGAGAGCATTAATTCATGAAATATTTGGAACATGGCTTAATCCTGACCAATTACCTTTTGAAGCAAAATGTGTGGTTTTAAATGGAGAAACTTTAGAAAATCTGACAAATGCTATAGAAGAAAGAAAACCAGTAATAGATAAGGACGTTACAATAGTTGGAAAACTAAAAGGTGGAAATGGAAGTCATGTTTTCTTACAAGTGCCTGTAGGAACTTCAGTTAAAGACTTAATTGAAAAAGCGGGTGGAATAGATGGAGAATATGGTGAAATCATTATTGGTGGACCATATACAGGTAAAGCTGAAGATGTAGAAAAGGCTGTTATAACAAAGACTTCAGGTGGTGCAATTGTTACTATACCACTTCCAAAATATGAAGGACCAATAGGCCTACTTGTATGTGCTTGTGGTGCAGATGAAGCAAGACTAAGAGATATTGCAGCAAAAATGCATTCAGAGGTAGTTGGAGTTACAACTTGCAAAAATGTAGTACAAGTAAGAGGTTTAAATAAATGTTTAACTCCGGGAGATTGCCCAGGGCAAGCTGAAGGAATTATTTACCTTAAAAAACAAGGTGCGAAGAGAATATTAATATCCAATTGCAGTGACTGCTCAAATACAGTAATGTGTTGTGCTCCTAAAATGGGGATTCCAGTATACCACCACACAGATCATGTATTTAGAACGATAGATTATCCACTTACAAGAAGATTACCAATGGACGAAAAGTAAAACAATTAATAATTGTTTTATGCCCCAGAGAAATACTAGGAGAAAAACAATTAATAATTGTTTTATACTCCAGAGAAATATGAGGAGGTTATGTTTATGTCAATGAGTGATGAGCACGCAGAAGAGTTTAAAAATGAAGTTGCAGTTGTATGTTGTAGAACAGAAGAAGGAACAATTCTTACCGCAGCTAATTTAGAAGATCCATCAATATTTCCAGATTTAGTAGATTCAGGACTTCTAACTATCCCTGGAAACTGTTTAAAAATAGGTCAGGTTATAGGGGCAAAACTTACTAAGACAATTGACTCTTTAGTACCATTAACACCAGAAATAGTAGAGGGTGCAATTGCTGTTACAGATGATAAGGAAGAAGTAGAATTAACTCATGGTGATGATAAGGCATTATTAAAGGACAATAAAAGTGCAGGAGAGGTCATTACTGCTGAGGATTTGGAAAATCCAATGCATTTTGATAAATTACAAGACTCTTTGCTTATAAAATTGAATGAGTCAGTTTTAAGTAGGAGTGCAGTAATTGGAGCAACTTTAAAAGTAGATGCAGTTGCTTTAACTCCGATAACTCCAAACATGTTAGAAGGATTTAAGGAGGAAGTAGCTATGGAAGCTGAAACACCGGTAATGTCATCTGTTGTAAATGGTGGAATATTGAAAATTAAAATTGCAGAAGGTAAAGGTATTGATATAGAAATTCCTCTTAATTCTTTTAGCCAAAATACAGCTCAGCAGGTAGAAACAGTAAAGACAGCAACTGCTGGAATTAGTGTAGCCAAAGAAGCTATAAAAGAAAATAAGACTCCAGAAGTAAAATTAGAAGATAAAATTATAAGAAAGCTTGTTAAGAAGCACTTTAAAATAGAAGAAGTTAAATTTGGTCCTGAAACTAAAATTGAAGGAACTACACTTTTTATTAGAGAAAATATATGTATCGATGCTGTAAAGGTTAGCAAACTTGTTACAGATATAAAAATTGATATAATTACACCAGATAAGTACAATACATACAGCGAGACAATTATGGATGTACAGCCAATTGCTACAAAAGAAGGAGACCATAAATTAGGTCAAGGAATAACAAGAGTATTAGATGGTGTTATCGTTATGGTTACTGGAACAGATGAAAATGGAGTTCAAATTGGAGAATTTGGTTCTTCAGAAGGTATTTTGGAAGAAAATATCATGTGGGGAAGACCAGGCGCACCAGATAAAGGTGAAATTTTCATTAAGACTCAAGTTACAATATTAGCGGGGACAAACATGGAAAGACCAGGTCCTTTTGCTGCACATAAAGCAACGGATATGATCACTCAAGAAATCAGAGAAGTAATAAAGAAACTAGAAGAAGATTTAGTAGTAAATAGTGAAGAATTTGTTCAATATAGAAGAACCGGTAGAAAGAAAATAGTAGTAGTAAAAGAAATAATGGGGCAAGGCGCAATGCATGATAACTTAATCCTTCCAGTAGAGCCAGTTGGTATACTTGGAGGAAAACCAAATGTTGACCTTGGAAATTTACCAATTGTATTTTCACCACTAGAAGTATTAGATGGTGGAGTTCATGCTTTAACTTGTATAGGACCTGCCTCTAAAGAATGCTCAAGGCATTATTGGAGAGAACCACTTGTTATAGAAGCAATGAATGATCCTGAAGTTGATCTTTGTGGAGTTGTATTTGTAGGAAGTCCACAAATTAACAGTGAAAAGTTTTACGTATCTGAAAGACTTGGAATGACTGTTGAAACAATGGACGTTGCAGGCGCAATTGTAACAACAGAAGGATTTGGAAACAATCATATTGACTTTGCTAGTCATATTGAGCAAATAGGTATGCGTGGAATTGGTGTTGTAGGAATGTCTTTCTGTGGAGTACAAGGTGCTCTAGTTGTTGGTAATAAGTATACTAAGTACATGGTTGACAACAATAAATCAGAAGCAGGGATTGAAAATGAAGTTTTAGGTTGTAATACACTTTGCAAAGAAGATGCAATAAGAGCACTTGCAATGCTTAAAACTGCAATTGCGGGAGAGGAAGTAGTGGCAGCAGAAAGACATTGGAACTCAAATGTTAAGGATAGTAATATTGAAGCTGTTGAAAAATCATATGAACTTTCTATTGAGAGAGTAGAGAATGAAACTTCAATCCCAGAAAGCAAAAAAAGATTAGAAAAATATTCAACAAAATAAGGAGACATAATGAAATACGGCGATAAGATAATAGAAATGTATGGAATTATAGTAGAAAAGCATGAAGGCATGGTGTGCATTGATTTAAAAGGAAGATTAGGTTATATGAAGATACCAATGAGGATGCTAATTACAGATTATCCTGTGCAGGTAGGACAAGAAGTGGGTTTTAGGATGAGCTTTATTGAGGTACTTGCGGAGCAGCCTAATGAAAAATATGTTAGTAATATAGAAATAAGAAATAGAAAGGAAGGGAAAGCGTAATGAGTTTAACAACTGTTAAAGGCTTACAATCAGAAATATTTGTACCTATTACACCACCACCAGTTTGGACACCAGTAACAAAACCATTAAATGAAATGAGAGTTGCTTTTGCAACTGCTTCTGGAGTTCATTTAAAATCAGACAAAAGATTTAATTTAGCAGGAGACTTTACATTTAGAGAAGTACCAGGTAATACAAATACTAAAGATTTAATGGTATCCCATGGTGGATATGACAATGGAGACGTAAACAAAGATATAAATTGCATGTTTCCTATTGATAGATTGAAGGAACTTGTAGCGGAGGGTTTTATAAAAGAAATCGCTCCAATGCATTATGGATTTATGGGTGGTGGTGGAGACCAAGATAAGTTTAAAAACGAAACAGGTCCCGCTATTGCAAAGTTACTAAATGATGAAAAAGTAGATGCAGTAGTTTTAACTGCTGGCTGAGGAACTTGTCACCGTTCTGCTGTACTTGTACAGAGAGCGATAGAGGAATCAGGGATTCCTACGATACTTATAGCAGCATTGCCACCAGTAGTTAGGCAAGCTGGGACACCCAGAGCAGTTGCACCACTTGTTCCAATGGGAGCAAATGCTGGAGCGCCAAACGATAAAGAAATGCAAACAAACATATTAAAAGCTACATTATTACAACTTATAGCAATACCATCAGCTGGTAAAATTGTACCATTGCCTTATGAGTATGCGGCAAAAGTATAAATTGAAAATTAGAAATGTCTCCAAATTTAAATTTGGGGCATTTCTATATAAAAAAATGAATTGTGGTGAGATGTATGGAAAATGAAATTGAAATGAGAAAATTAGTTATTAAGACTTTTGATATTGAAAAAGTAGAATTTGGTAAAAAAACTTTTATTAAAGATAAGATATTGTATTTAAAAGAAGACTTGAAGATGGATTTAATGCAAGAATCCGTGGATATTATAAAAAACATTAATGTAACAATAGTAAATCCAATGGAGCATGATTTTTTTGTAAATAGTATTATGGATTTTTCACCAATAGCAACAAAAGTTTTGGGGAAAATTGGTGATGGAATAACTCACACTCTTACGGGAGTCTATGTTATGCTCACAGGTATAGATGAAATGGGAATTCAGGTAGCTGAATTTGGATCTTCAGAAGGTATTTTATCCCAGCAAGTAGTTTTTGGTCGTGCTGGTACTCCTGATGTAAAAGACATTATAATTCACGTAGATGTAGTGTTAAAGGATGGTATGGGATCGATAAGGATAGGGCCTACAGCAGCACATAGAGCTTGTGACAAATTGGTTGAAGAAATAAGAGAACATTTAAAGAAAATGAATGGAAAATTATATGACGAAAAGTTAGAATATTTTGACAAAATAAGGCTTGGTAAAAAGAAAGTAGTTGTTATAAAGCAGGTAGCTGGTCAAGGTGCAATGTATGATACGCAATTATTAGGGAAAGAACCAGGTGGCTTTGAAGGTGGAAGATCTATTATAGATTTAGGAAATGTACCTATGATACTAAGTCCAAATGAATATAGAGATGGTGCTTTAAGGGCTATGCATTAATTGTCACCCTAGGTGTCATTAATTATAACTTTTGGTTTCAGTAAATTATATAATCTGGATGAGGAGGGATACTATGGGAGTCGGTCCATCTACAAAGGAAACAACATTACATCATTTCAGAGACCCACTGCTAGATGTTATATCTAAGGATTTAGATATTGATTTGCTAGGTATAATTATTGTTGGGACACCGCAATCTAATGAAGATAAAATGTTTGTTGGACAAAGAGCAGCAGCATGGGCAGAAGCCATGAGAGCTGATGGAGTTATTATATCCGTAGATGGCTGGGGAAACAGCCATGTAGACTATGCTAATACTATCGAAGAAATTGGCAAGAGAAACATACCTTTAGTAGGACTTAGCTTTGTGGGAACGCAAGCACAGTTTGTGGTTACCAACAAATACATGGATACAATTGTTGATTTCAATAAATCAGTAGAGGGTATTGAAACAGAAGTAGTAGGAGAAAATACAGTTTGTGAATTAGATGCAAAAAAAGCAGTGGCACTTTT
>Ga0105047_10020082_pt1 | contig 10279 bp, 8 predicted proteins | sample MAT04_FD_78384 | JGI IMG/M metagenome (GOLD analysis project Ga0105047, IMG submission 78384) | Freshwater microbial communities from Lake Fryxell liftoff mats and glacier meltwater in Antarctica - MAT-04 (megahit assembly) | ecosystem: Environmental > Aquatic > Freshwater > Ice > Liftoff... | reverse complement strand
GAGAACCTGGGCGCCGCTGGCGAACTGGTCACGGTCCGTCCGGGCTACGGCCGCAACTACCTGATCCCCCGTGGTCTCGCCCTCGCGGCGACCCGCGGCAACATCGCCCAGCTCGCGCACCAGAAGCGCATCATCGCCGCCGAGCAGGCCCGCATCCGGGCCGAGCACGCCAAGATGGCGGAGCAGCTCAAGGGCGTCTCCGTCGCCATCGCCCGCAAGAAGGGCGCCGATGGCAAGCTGTTCGGGTCGGTGTCCACCAAGGACATCGCCGAGGCGCTGGCGATGCAGAACATCAACATCGACCGCAAGCTCCTCCGCCTCGACGAGGCCTTCAAGGCCGTCGGTAGCTACGAGGTGCCGGTCCGCTTCAGCGCGGATGTCTCCGTCGACATCCGCGTGAACGTCGTCGGCGTGTAGCGCCAGGCCTCCGGGCCACGCGCTCCCCGAGCGAGTCGCACGCAACTGGCCGCACGCCTTCGGGCGCGCGGCCTTTTTGCGTCACTCGCCCTTGAGCCGCTCGGCGCTGCAGTTGCCCATCAGACACTGCGCCGAGTACACGCCCTTCTGCGCGCACCCGCTGACGCGATACTTGCCATAGACCTCGTCGCGCGTGACCGTCAGTTGGTCGTCGGCGCAGTTGAAGTCCTTTGCGGCCTGCGTGCGCGTGACCTTGTCGAGCTTGCCGGCGCAGCCGGACAGAGCGAGGGCGAGGGCGAATGTCATGGCGATGCGCATGGCCCAATGTATCACGAGGACCGTGGGGGCCCCGCGACCCGCACGCCGGTCCTCGTGTTATATGCTCGCCCTCGTATGGCGCGACAGCAACCGCATAACCACGAGGCCGAGGCGGCGATCCTCGGCGGTATTTTGCTTCGGGGTCAGCAGGCCCTCAACGAAGTGCTCGACGTCATCAGTACGGAGGATCTCTACAACACGGCGCATCAGGCCATCTTCAAGGCGATGCTGGTGCTCGACGAGCGCCGCGACCCGATCGACGTGGTCATGCTCGAGGCGCAGCTTCGGGCCGTGGGCGAGCTCAAGGTGGCGGGTGGTCTCGAGGCGCTCAACAAGCTCGGCGACCGCTATGCGACCAGCCAGAACATCGTGCATCACGCCGAGCTGGTCCGCCGGATGGCGATGGTGCGAAACCTCGTGATCGTCGCCCGCGACGTGGCCGAGGAGGGCATGGAGGAGCTCGAGAACGCCGACGAGTTCATCGACCAGGCCGAGAAGCGCATCATGGCGGTGAACGAGCGCGGGCGGCGGACCGCGTACCGCTCGTCGAACGAGCTGCTCAAGCAAGTCTTCGTCACGATCACGGAGCGGGCGAAGCGGCAAAACCCGATCACCGGGGTCGCCACGCACTTCACCGACGTCGACAAGATGACCGGCGGCATGCAGCCCGGTGACCTGGTGATCATCGCGGCGCGCCCATCCATGGGCAAGACCGCCTTCGTGCTCAACTTGTGTCAGAACGCTTGCGTCCCGCAGCAGCGCCACCTCGATCTGCCCGAGGCAGAGCAGCCGGTGTTACACCCGGTGCTGTTCTTCAGCCTCGAGATGGGGGCCACGCAGTTGATCGAGCGCGTGCTGTGTGCGGAGGCCAAGGTCGACGCCAGCAAGCTGCGCTCCGGCGCGTTCGTCGACGACGACTTTCGCCGCTTGATCGGCGCCGCCGACCGCATCGCGCGGGCCAAATTTTACATCGATGACCAGGCCGCCCCTTCGATCCTCGAGATGCGGGCTCGCGCGCGCCGCTTCAGGGATGACCGTTCAATTTTTACGGGCGACAAGGAGCAATTCGGTTTGATCGTCGTCGACTACTTGCAGCTCGCCCGCGGCGGCAAGAATCGCTACGACTCGCGCGAGCAGGAGATCAGCGAGATCTCTCGTGGTCTCAAGGCGATGGCAAAGGAGTTGCACATGCCGGTCCTGGCGCTGTCGCAGCTCAACCGTGCGGTCGACAGCCGGGCCGACCACCGGCCCCAGCTCTCCGACCTGCGTGAGTCCGGGGCGATCGAGCAGGATGCAGACGTCATCATGTTCATCTATCGCGAGGAGCGCTACCTGTCGGGTGACGCCTCGCTGGCCGACCGGCAAAAGGTCGAGAACAAGGCGGAGATCATCCTTGGCAAGCAGCGCAACGGCCCGATCGGCACGGTGCACCTGACCTTCCTCAAGCACCACACGCGCTTCGAGAACATGTTGAACGGGCCGGGGATCACCGACTAGCGGCGTCGGAGTCCGTTGCCTGACGCTGGCCGATCGTGCCTGACATTGGCGGATGCCGACGTGACGGACCCGGTTTTGGGCGGCCCTCGCGGACCTGTCCCGAGGGCCCGGCGGCCCAAAAACGGCGGCCTCACGGGGGATCACAGGATCGCCAGCGGCGGTGAGGCCTGGCGAAGGTCGTGCGCAAGCGTGGCGAAGCCGGCGCTGGCCGTGATAGCTTGCGGAGCGATGTCGGTGCCCACCCAGATCGGGCCGTTCAAGGTCAAGGGTCTCCTCGGTAAGGGGGCCATGGGCGAGGTCTACGAGGGCATCGACGAGAAGCTCGGCCGCCGCGTGGCGATCAAGATCCTCGGGCGAAAGCACCGCGAATCCGAGGAGTTCAAGACCCGCTTCCTCCGCGAAGGCCGCGCGCTCGCGGCCATGAACCACCCGAACATCGTCGCGGTGTACTTCATCGGCGAGCACGAGGACCGGCCGTTCCTGGCCATGGAGTTCCTCGACGGCGAGGACATCGGCGGCTCGCTCAAGAAGCGCGGCGCCTTGAACCCCGGCGACGCCGCGGAGGTCATCCGCCAGTCGGCGATAGGGCTCGCCGAGACCCAGCGGGTCGGCGTGGTCCACCGCGACGTGAAGCCCTCGAACCTGGTCGTCACCTCGCAGGGCTTCGTCAAGGTGACCGACTTCGGGCTCGCCAAGGCGCTGCAAGAGGACCTCTCGATCACCGCGACCGGCGTGTTCGTCGGCACGCCCGACTACCTCGCGCCGGAGCAGGCGATGGGCAAGGAGGTCGACGCGCGCGCCGACGTGTACGCGCTCGGCTGCTCGCTCTATCACATGTGCTCGGGCCACCCGCCGTTTCGCAAGGGCGGCCAGGACGACCACTACACCGCGGTCGTACGCCGGCACCTCAAGTCGGAGCGCCCCGAGCTCAAGCTCGAGATTAAAGGCTTCGACGAGCCGCTCTCGGACCTGTGTCGCCGCATGATGAGCCGACGCCCCGACGTGCGGCCGACCTTCGAGGAGCTCAAGACCAGCCTCTCGGAGATCTCTCGGCGCCTCGGCGGCGAGGTGCCTCCGCGGCACAGCAGCGTCGAGCTTCGCAGCCCCGAGGAGGTCAGCGAGGCGGCCAGGAAGACCGGCGCGAAGGCGACGGAGCTGGTCCCCGGCGGCGACAACACGCCGGCCCGCTCGACCCGCACGACCATGCTCGCGGTCGGCGTCGGTGTCACGATCGGCATCGCTCTCGGGGTCGTGCTCGCGGTCTGGTCGCTCTGACTTCGCTTGCGCTCGCCTGACTTCGCTTGCCGTCGCTTGCGCTCGCCTCGCGCTCGCTGGCCCTCCGGACCGGACACGCATGACCACGCATCAAGACCCCACCGCCACGCACGCCACCGAGATCCTCCGCCAGCGGCTCGGGGGTCGCACGCTCGACTGGGCGCTCGTCGCTGGCTCGGGGCTCGGGGTCGGCTTCGTCGCCGCGACTGGCGGCATCGGCCTCGAGATCGAGGGCGAGTTGCCGCTCGCCGAGCTCGGGCTGCCGGCGCCCTCGGTCGCCGGCCACGGTAACAGCCTGGTGTGGGGCACGATCGGCGCGTCGATGGTGTGCGTCCAGACCGGCCGCCTGCATCCCTACGAGGGCCACCCGATCGGCGTATGCACGGCGCCCTTGATGGCGATGATCAACTGCGGCGCGCGGGCGGCGGCCCTGACCTTCGCGGTCGGCGGCCTCGACCCGGCGCTGCGCACCGGCGAGATCGTGCTGCTGAGCGACCAGATCGCGCTGTTCGGGCCGACGCCGCTGGTGGGCCCGCAGTTCGTGGATTGCAGCCAGATGTATCCCATGCGGCTGCGGCGGCGCGTCCAGCAGATCCATCCGGGCATGGGCTCGACGCAGTTGGCCGAGGTCGTGTATGCGCACGCCCGCGGGCCGCAGTACGAGACCCCGGCCGAGACCGAGGCCCTGCGTCGACTCGGCGGGCAGGTCGTCGGGATGTCCACCACCTACGAGGCGGTGCTGTGCGCGGCGCACAAGGTGCCGGTGCTCGGCCTTGGGGTCGTCACCAACGGCGCGGGCCAGACGGGGCTGAGCCACCTCGAGGTCCAGGCGCGCAGCAACGAGGCGCGCGCGCAGATCGGCGGACTTTTGGGCGCGCTGCTCGCGGGCTCGCCGGACGCGTCCTGAGACCTGTCCTTCGGGGCAGGTTGTGAGCGCCTGCGCGGCGTGTTAGCTGGTGGGCGTGCAGAAGCTGCTCGCCGCCGTCCACGCCGAGGCGAGCCCGCGCGACTGGTCGCGTGGGGTCGAGCTGTCGCGCGCCGGTGCGGTGCTGCTGATGCGCAGCAGCGCCGAGGAGGTCGTCGTGCAGGTCGCGGTCAAGGGCGCCGCGGTCAGCCCGATGGTGACGTTGTGGCCGGCTGAGGGCGAGTGGAGCTGCGATTGTGACAGTCGCGCGGACCCTTGCTTTCACGTCGCCGCCGCGGTGATCGCCCTCAAGCGGGCGGCCGAGTCCGGTGAGCCGCTGGCGGGGGCCACGGCGCGCGCGGGCCGGGTTGGTTATCGCTTCACGCGCACGCCCGAGGGGCTGGTGTTCACGCGCGTGCGGGTGGCCGAGGGCGCGAGCGAGGTGCCGCTGGCACACAGCCTGGCGCTGCTGTCCTCGGGTCGGATCGAGGGGCCGTCGACGGTGGCCTCGCAGGCGGACATCGCCGTCGACCTCGCGCTCGGGGCGTTTATTAAACCGGGGGTGATGCCGGCGCCGCTGGCCCGCAAGGTGATGCCCTTGCTCGCCGCGTGTACGGACATTCGCCTCGACGGGGAGGTCATCACGATCGATCCGAAGCCGGTGGGTCTACACGGGCGTGTGACCGACGACCCCGCGGGTTTTCGCGTGGCGCTCGGGCGTGACCCGGCGATCACCGAGACCTTCGGTGGCGGCGTGATCGCCCGCTGTGGGGCGTGCCTGCGGGTGTGGGACACGACCGGGCTGCCGCGAGAATTCGAGGCCTTGAAGAAGGAGCCGCTGGTGGTCTCGCGCGAGCGCACGACCTGGCTGGTCACCGAGATGTTGCCGAAGCTGGAGCGCGCCATCCCGGTGACGATCAGCGCCAAGGAGCTGCCGCAATTGAGCGACGGCTACGCGCCGCGGGTGGTGCTGGAGGTCGCGCAGAGCGGCGAGGCGCTGACCGTGCTGCCGACGATCGTGTACGGCCAGCCGGCGGTGGCGCGCCTCGACGGCGATCGCATCGTGCCGTTCGGACGGGTGTTGCCGCGGCGCGACCTCGATGCCGAGGCGGGGCTGCGCAAAATGTTGGCGCGGCACACCCTCGCGGCCGGCGAGCGCAACGCGGCGGTCGCGGGCGCCGGGGTCGAGCTCGCCGAGCGCGTGCGGGGGCTGGCGAAGGCCGGGCGCGGGGCGGTCGAGCTGCGCGGCGAGGCCCACCAGGGGTTTGTGCGCCTGTCCCCGCTGAGCCCGCGCATGGGTGCTGGCGGCGGTCTCGACCTGTCCTTTGAGACAGATGGTGGTCGTCGCGCGGACGCGCGGCAGGTGCTGGCGGCGTGGGAGGCGGGCGCGTCGGAGGTGCCGCTGCTCGGCGGCGGCGTGGCTCCGCTGCCGCACGACTGGCTGGCCCGCTACGGCCCGCAGATCGCGTTGTTGCTGGCGGCGCGCGGGGCCGACGGTGAGGTCGCGGCGCACGCCAGGCCGGCGCTGGCGGATCTCTATGTGGCGCTCGAGACCCCGGCGCCGCCGAACCTCGCCGGCCTGGCGGCGCTGCTGCGTGACAACCTCGCGCTGCCGCGGGCTCGCCTGCCGGCGGACCTCACGGCCGAGCTTCGTACGTACCAGCGGCGCGGCGTCGAGTGGTTGGGTCTGCTGCGCGACGCCGGGCTCGGGGCGATGCTCGCGGACGACATGGGGCTCGGCAAGACGCTGCAGTGTCTGTGCGCGTTGCAGGGGCGGTCGCTGATCGTCGCGCCGACCAGCGTGCTGCACAACTGGGCCGCCGAGGCCGCCCGGTTCCGGCCTGGCCTGCGCGTATGCACGTATCACGGCGCGCGCCGGCGCCTCGACCCCGAGGCCGACCTCGTGCTCACCAGCTACGCGATCTTGCGGCTCGACGCCGAGGCGCTGGCGGCCGAGGCGTGGGACGCGGTCGTGCTCGACGAGGCGCAGACGATCAAGAACCCCGACAGCCAGGTCGCGCGCGCGGCCTACGGGCTGACGAAGGCGAAGTGGCGCGTGACCTTGACTGGCACGCCGGTCGAGAACCGGCTCGAGGAGCTGTGGAGTCAGTTTCACTTCATCATGCCGGGGCTGCTCGGCGGTCGCCGCGACTTCGCGGAGCGCCACGCCAACCCGATCGCCGATGGTGTGCCCGGCGCGGCCGCACGGCTGCGAACGATCCTCAAGCCGTTCCTGCTGCGCCGGCGCAAGCAGGAGGTCGCGCGCGAGCTGCCGCCCCGCACCGAGGTCGTGCTGCGGTGTAGCCTCGACGAGCGCGAGCGGACGATCTACGAGGCGATCCGCGCGGCCACCGAGAAGGAGGTCGTCGCGGCGCTCGAGTCCGGCGGCGGCGTGTTGATGGCGCTCGAGGCCCTGCTGCGGCTGCGGCAGGCCTCGTGTCACGCCGGCCTGGTGCCGGGCCAGCACGCCGAGCGCTCCTCGAAGCTCGACCTGCTGCAAGACACCCTCGACGAGGCGGTCGCCGAGGGCCACAAGGCGCTGGTGTTCTCGCAGTGGACCGGGCTGCTCGACCGCGTCGAACCGTACCTGCGCCGCGCCGGCATCGACTTCGTGCGCCTCGACGGCAGCACCCGCGACCGCGGCGCGGTGGTCGACCGCTTTCAGGCCGAGGACGGCCCGCCGGTGATGTTGGTGTCGCTCAAGGCCGGCGGCACTGGCCTCAACCTCACCGCCGCCGACCACGTGTTCATGCTCGACCCCTGGTGGAACCCGGCGGTCGAGGACCAGGCCGCGGACCGGGCCCACCGCATCGGTCAGACCCGGCCGGTGCTGGTCCACAAGCTCGTCGCCGAGGACACCGTCGAGGCGAGGATCCTCGAGCTACAGCAGCGCAAGCGGGCGCTCGCCGACGCCGCGCTCGCCGGGGCGGACGCGGCGACCTCGCTGACACGCGAGGACCTGCTCGCGCTGCTGCGCTAGGACTTCGCACGCGACAAGTCCCGCGCGGCACACCCGGACGGGTGGCCCACGCGGGACTGGACGGAGCGGCTCAGCTATCGCGGCGCGCGGCCATGTAGGCCTGCGTCAGATCGGGGTCGCCGGCGATCTCGAACATGAGGGAGTCGAGCTTGTCGCGGTCGAGGCCGTGCTTGCCGAGGATCTCGTCGGCCTGGTCGGGCGCGCCGGAGATCTCGCGGGCGACGGTCGCGGCGAGCTTGACCTTCTCCGCGTTCGGATCGACGATCGGCGCCTTGTCCGCCGGCTTCTCCGGGTCGGGCGTAGTGACGGTGGTCGTGGTCTTGGTGTCGGTCTTGACGTCGCCCTTGGTCGTCGTCTTGGTGACGACCTTGGTGTCGGTCTTCTTGGTGTCACCGCCGTCGCAGGCGGGGGGACCGACGAGGGCGAAGGCGACGAGGATGCGCGTGATGGTGGAGTTCTTCATGGTGCGTGGTCCTTCGTCGATCACTGGGGGGCAGCGGGGGAGGCGGGGCCGGGGACCTTGGCGTCCTTTGCGTCGCGCTTTGCGTCGCGCTTCTCGTCGCGCTTCTCGTCGCGCTTCTCGTCGCGCTTCTCGTCGCGCTTGTCCTTGAGCTTGTCGAGCTTGTCGCCGGCCTTGTCGAGCTTGTCGCCTTCCTTGTCGAGCTTGTCGCCCTTGTCGTCGGCCTTGTCCTCGGCCTTCTCGAGGCGGTCCTCGATCTTCTCGTTGGTCTTCGCCGCGCCCTCGAGGCGCTTCTTCTCCGCCTCGAGCGCCTTCTTGTCGTCGCCGGTGGCGGCGGCGATGCGGGCGTCGAGGGCCTTGAGGCGGCCCTCGATGGCGTCGCCGCGGTCCTCATTGCGACCCTGCGCGGCCTGGATCTTGGCCTGGAGCTTCTCGTTGCGGTCCTCGTGGAGGACCACCTTCTTCTTGCCCTTGGCGATCAGCTCGATGCGCTTCTCGATGGCCTTGGCGCGCCAGGCTTTGTTGAAGTCGCGCTGCTTCTCGAGCTTCTCGCGCAGCTCGGTCATCTTCTTGTCGTCGAGCGGCTCGGTGTCCTGCTTGCGCGACTTGATCTTGGCGGCGAGGGCCTTACCACGCAGGCCGGCGGCGACCTGCATGCGGACCCAGTGGCCGAAGCCCTTCTTGACGCCGCGGCTGCGCGCCTGCTCGGCCTCCTCGGCGACGACCTCGCTGGCATCACCGGCGGACAGCCCGGTCTCGCGGGTCACGTCGAGGGCCTCCTTGAGCTCGACCTCGTCGATGCCGGCCTCGCGCGCGTCGGCGGCGGCGATCGGAAGGTTGATGACGGCCAGGATGTCGTCGCCGAGCGCGTCCTGGTCCGAGACCGTGACCTTGGCGGAGACAGTGGCCGAACCAGAGACGGCGGTCGTGGCGGTGGCGCTGTCAGGGGCGGCTTGATCGTTGGCATGCGCCAGCGCGGGCGCACCCAGTGCCAGGGTCAGGAAGGTGAAGCACAGCTTGTTCATCGGGACTCTCCGCGCAGGAGAATAAACGATGCGACTGGAGAAAAGTGGGGGGCGAAAGCCCCCGTCCCCCGACGCTGCACTCATGTCGTTGGCGGCTCGTAATGGTCGGGCTCGTCCGGGACACGGTCCTCGAGCCAGCCCTGGCGTGCGCGCGGGAAGGCGTCTGCATAGGGGACGTAAGGTTTGATGTCGAGGACGGGCGTGTGGTCGAGGATGTCGACGCCGAGCACGTGCAGCACGCGGCCCTCGATGCCGGTCAGGTGCAGGCAAGACATGCCGATGTTGTTGGGGCGGTGCGGCGAGCGAGTGGCGAACAGGCCGCGGCCACCGTTCGGGTCGCGCGGCGAACGGACCGTCATCGCGTGACCGCGGTTGAGGTGGAACACGAACAGACACCAGATGCGATCGAAGTCGGCGAGGCCCTCGAGGCCGTCCTCGTACCCGTGACCCGCGAGCAGCTCGATGCGCGCCGGCAGCATCGCGTCGCCCTTGACCTGGGTCGTGATCGGCGGCTGGCGCGGCGTGCCGAAGCGCTCGGTGTAGGGCGAGCGCAGCACGCCGATCGGCGTGAAGCAAAACGGCTGGCGGTGGGCGTCGGCGTGCTCGCTGGTGTGGTCCTGCTCGGGTTTGCGGCGCTGCATTCGCCCGGCAGTGTAGCCTGCGTTCGCGCACCGGCGCGCGCGGCCCCGCAGTTGACGCGCCGCGGGTACGCTGTCACATTGGCCGCGGAGGGTGGATATGACGTATCGATGGGTGGCGGGGCTCGGCCTCGGTTTAAATGTATGTGCGCTGGCCGGTGTGGTCGTCGGTTGCGGGGACTCGGGCGCGGCCGGTGAGACCACGACGACGATGCCGGCCACGAGCGCGTCGACGACGATGGTGACCAGCGTGGGCACCACAGGCGAACCAGGTACGACCGAGGCGGCGACGACCGGCGAGACGCCGACCGGCGGCAGCGAGTCGGCGACCAGCACGACCACCGGCGACGACAGCCCGACCAGCTCGACGGGGATCGTCGATAGCACCACCGACGTCAGCGAGCCGATATGCGGCGACGGCGTGCTCGACCCCGGCGAGGGCTGCGACGACGCCGCGAACAACGGCGACGACTCCGCCTGCACCGCGAGCTGTCAGTTGGCGAGCTGCGGCGACGGCCTCGTGCAGACCGGCGTCGAGGCCTGCGACGAGGGGGCCGCCAACGCGGACGACGGCGCCTGCACCTCGCAGTGCGTGCCGGCGGTCTGCGGCGACCTGCTCGTGCAGGTCGGCGTCGAGGCGTGCGACGACGGCAATGTCGACGACGCCGACGCGTGCGTGACCGGCTGCAAGGACGCGGCCTGCGGCGACGGCTTCGTCGGGCCCGGCGAGCTGTGCGACGACGGCAACCAGGTCGACGACGATAT
>Ga0105047_10020081_pt1 | contig 10279 bp, 12 predicted proteins | sample MAT04_FD_78384 | JGI IMG/M metagenome (GOLD analysis project Ga0105047, IMG submission 78384) | Freshwater microbial communities from Lake Fryxell liftoff mats and glacier meltwater in Antarctica - MAT-04 (megahit assembly) | ecosystem: Environmental > Aquatic > Freshwater > Ice > Liftoff... | reverse complement strand
TCTCCTTGATGCGCGCCTCGACGCCTGCCCGATCGGCAGCGTTGTCGGCGTTCCCGTCACTGCGCAATTCGTTGCGGAGCTCCTGCCGCTGCTCCTCGAGTCGTTCGAGCTGATTCCGCAGCTCGCGACGCTGGGCGAGCGCACCCTGATACACCGCCGTCGGCGCTCGGATGACCTGGCCAGTCGACAATCGCACCAACTCCGGTGCGGGCGGAGGACTGGGCACGTTAGGCGGCGCGGCGACGGCGGGGATATCCTGCATGAGATCGGCGATTGAGGTGCGTACGCGACGTTCCGGGCGGGATCAGGCTCCCCGATAAACCTTACGCTGGGCCTGGGAGCCGGTTTCAGCAACGGCGGCGTTTCAGCTTATCGGGACCGCCTCTCCAACGTTGCCCCTCGTCAGGCGATACGTAAGATCTGCTGGTTTCGCCCGAGGCAAACCGACGTCTCGCGGTCATTGCGGCTGGGAAACCGGAGGCAAACGGGCCGCACCGCTTGACCTTTCCCTTGGAATTGGCGATGTATTCAGGCTCGCCGAAACAGGCGACCGCATCGCACGGGCGCGCCCTCAGGGGCTTTACCTCGTCGATCGGACCCCATTTTGAAACGCGCTCCCGCCGGAAATGGTGGCGCATGCTGGAGTGACCATGAAGGAAGGCATTCATCCGCCGTATCATTCGGTGGTGTTCAAGGATTCGTCCACGGGCGCGACGATCATCACGCGCTCCACGATGACGAGCGAGCAGAAGATCAAGATGGAAGACGGGAACGAGTATCCCCTCATCCTGCTCGAAATCACCGCCGATTCGCATCCGTTCTACACCGGCACGCAGCGCCTCATCGACACGCAGGGTCGCGTCGACAAGTTCAAGCGGCGCTACAACCGTTGAGTTTGATCAGGTCGCACGGAGAAGCCCGCGAGCACACGCTCGCGGGCTTTTTTCGTGTCTGCGTTCACGCGCCAGGCGGCTCCATCCCCGTCATCCACGCCGTAACGGCGAGCACCACGACCGCGATCAGCGCTTCCCACCGCACCGCCGTCCGCACCGGCGCCTTCCCGACCGACAACCGTCGCCGCTGTGTCGCACCCATGGCCAGCACCACCAGAGCCAGCGCGACCTTGAGCGCCAGCAGCCGGCCGTAGTCGGTCGCCAGTATCTCGGCCGGACCGCTGGCCCCCACCCGAAGCCACGCGCTGCCGACGCCAGACAGCATCATCACCGGCGCCATGACCGTGGCCGTGCGACTGAACGCGCGCCACTCGGCAGCCGACAGGGCATCCGAATCCGACACGCGTTCGGCCGACACGCCGTCGCCCACGGTCCCCAACACCAGCAACAGCAGGCCGCCGATCCAGGCGCCGGCGCCCGCCACGTGCATCGCGTCGAACAGGCGTGAGGCCAGTGGCCACGCTTCGTCGGCGGCCGCATGACCCAGACCACCCATCGCGGCCGCCACGCCGAGTGCCGCCATGAGCAGCAGCAGCGACGAGGTGCTGGTGCGCCGCAAAGGCAGCAGGATAGCCGTAAGGGCACATGGGATCGCCAGTTGCAGCCACCCTCGCCCCCACGTGGTGTCGCGCAACAAGCCGGGAAGTTCGGCCGTCGTGAGTTCGAGTGCCTGTTGCTGCAGCACCAGTAAGGCGAGTGGTGCGATCAGCAGCGCCATCGTACCACCCCAGAGGGCCACGCGCACCGGGCGTCGCGTGCCGCCGACTTCGGTGTCCACGTCGGTGTCGAAAAAGGCGAACGCCGCGCGCCCGATCGCCAGCGTCGCGCCGCCGTACAGCAAGAAGCGCGCGAGCGGTGCCGCAAACTCCACGTGAGTGTCCCTTACTTCGCGGCGCCGACGCGAAACCCGAAGGTGCCCTTCACCACATGCCCGTCCTTCGACATGGTGCGCCACGACACGACGTAGCCACCCGTGGCAAGCGTGGTGGTGACGTCCGCCCGCAAGACCTTCGGCGCACTCGGTTCGCGTCGCAGCGCGCCGAGCGCGATCGGTGCCCCGCCCTCTTTGGACAGCGTGACCTTGGCACCCGTCAGCTCAACCGCTTCACTGAGCTCGATGGTGATCTTTTCGGGCGACGTAACCAGCACCGTGGCGGCCGCCGGGAATGAGCGCACCAGCTTGAGATGCCGCATGATCACACCGGACTCAGTAGCCCCGGAGGCGAGCGCGGGAACGCCCGCCGCCAGCACAGCGACCACAACGACGACGGACGGGCGCAGCGAGCGAATCAGCGAGGAAAGCGTCACGACAGGAACTCCGGAAGCGAGGAAAGCGGGTCAGACTAATCTGCTACACCGAAGCGCTCGGAGAAATGCCGCCCGGCATCAGCGCCGCGATCCGCGACTCGAGATCGTCGAGTGACATGCCCACGCCGATGAACAGCGCCGTCGCTTCGGCGTCGGCATGCGGCGACGACGCATCGAGCTGCACTTTCTTGCGCCCCGGCACGCGATTCCACACGAACATCTCGACCGGCTGGTCAGCGAAACGCACGAGTCCTTTGGCCCGCACGACAGCCGTGGGCAGGGCCTGCACGAAGGCCATGAAGCGTGCGCGCTCGACCACCCGAGGGAGCGGCAAGGCGACGCTGCCGTATGGATGCGTGTGCCCGTGACCATGCCGATGCAGCGCGGCTACGCCCTGCGGCGCACGCTGCGCCGTGTCTCGCACCGACGCCGCCAGCGCCTGCAGTGTGTCGGCGAATTCCACCGGCGTGGTGAACGTCGCGCGGGCGTTCACCGCCGTGACACGCTGCTGTACAGCGAGACGTCGATCAGGCGACAGCTTGTCGGTCCAATTGAGATGCAGGTGAGTGGCCGTCGTGGTCTGAGCCGCCTCGAGCGCGTTGTTCCACCAACGTTTCTGCCAGCGCGCCGCATCGATCACGGTGAGCTGCAACGGCAGCGTGAAATGCGTGAGCGTGGTGTCGGTGGTGAGATACCCGAGGAGTTCGTCGGTTTCCGTGGCACCGTTGGCTTCGATCAGCATGACACTGCCCGGATCGTGCGGCACCGCGTGCAACGTGTCGAGCAGCTCGCGCAGCGAGCCGCAGCAGATGCACTCCCCGTTGAGCGGCGTGACCAGCGCATCGAGTTCAGCGAGCCGTGCGGCGTCGATCTTCGCGTTCTCGAAGTCATTGAGCACGATGCGCACGCGGACGCCGCGCTCCAGCAACAACGGAATGAGCGTGGTGAGAAAGCGCGTTTTACCGGCGCCGAGAAAGCCGGCCATCAGCACCAGCGGCATCATGGGCGCGGACCGCGGCCCCGACGGCGGCGCATCACGCGTGCGACATGCGCAGTTCTCCCAGGAATCCACGGGCGCCGCGTCGTAGCACTGAAGCGGCATAAAGCGCAGAGAGTACGAGCACAGAAAACAGTTCGAGCGGTGAGGTCGTGTCGAGTGACGCTTGCGACAACGCTGGCATCGACGCCGCCGGCAGCACCGCATTCACCAGCAAACCGATCATGATGGCGGCCACGATCATGGCTCCGGCGAACACATAGGCGAAGCGTGTGCCGTGCAAACGCGACAGGATACCGATCGTGGCCACGTTGGTAGCCGGTCCGGTGATCAGCAGCGCGAGACCGGCGCCCGGAGACACGCCCGCCGTGACCAGCACCGCCACCAGTGGCGTGGACGCCGACGCGCACACATACAGCGGCAAGCCGATGGCGGCGAAGAGGAGCACGTCGACACCGTTGGGAAGCCGCGTCATCCACGAGCCCTGCATCAGTGGCCCCAGCAACGCGGCGATGATCAATCCCACGAGAATCCACGGGGCGGTGTGATCGACCATATCGGCGAAGCCCGTACGCATGGCGGTCTGCAGGCGACTCGATAGCGTGGGGGTGACCGAGAGCTCCGCCATGGGCAACGAGCGCGGCCGGGTGCGAGCGACCGACACGCGCGCCATGATGAGGGCAACGATCAGGGCTACGGCGGCGGCGGCCGCGACACGCACGATGGTGAACGGCGCGCCGAGCAACGGCACCGAGAGCAGTACGGCATCGATTCCGAGTTCAGGCGTGGCAACGAGAAATGCCACGGCGGCGGCCGTTGACACCCCCTGCTTCACCAGTCCTTCATACAACGGCACGACGCCGCACGAACAGATCGGCAGCGGCAACCCCAGGGCCATTCCGGAGAGACCCTGACGTAGCGCGGACCCGCGATTCAGCCAAGCGAATTTTCCCGGCGCCACGAACGCGTGCACCAGACCCGCCATCAGGTACGCCACCAGCAACGCCGGCGCGCTCTCGAGCGCCAACCCGGCAAAGCTCTCCCACACGGTACGCAGCGACGGGTCACCGTTCGCGCTCCGGCTGATGTGCAACACGACCAGGAGCGCGATACCACACAGCGCGCCGATGCCGTTGGGAACGCGCGTTTCGGCGTCGAGACGGAGGTCATCGTGTGCCGCCTCGATCGCATCCGGCGTGCGGTGTACGTGCGCATGGTCATGTGCGTGGCCATGTGCGTGGCCATGCGCATGGTCATGTGCGTGGCCATTCGCACCGTCGTGCGCATGCGAATGGGCCGGATGCGCAATCACATGCAGCAGCGAGCCGCCGACCACGGCTTCGAACCACATGCCGGCACGGTCGGGAAGGACGGCAAAAATCGTGGGCTCCGCGAAGTAGCCCACGACCGTCGTGAGTGCCATCACGGCGAGCACGAACCACGGCACGGCGCGTGGCCGGTCGCTGAGCACCCACCACACCATGAGACTGACGGGAAGCTGGTGCAGCACCACGCCGTAGCCGAGCAGGCTCGACGGGTTCGCGTTCGATTGAGCCAGCGCACTACCGTCGAGCGCCGAGTGAATGGCGACGCCGACGAGCGCCAGCAGCAACACCACGGTGTGCGTTCGCTGAACGCCGAATCGGAACAGCCGTTCGGCCACATTGGGCAGCGTAAAACCAGCGAGCATGAACAGCGCGGCCCACAGGTCGCGATGCTCGAGCGCGTGCGGAATTACATCCAACAGGACGAGCCCACCGATGGTGACGAGCACGAAACCGTCGATGAAGGCCAGCAGCTGGGGCCGGGCCTTGGCGGCGCGGGCGACGAGCGGCCCCATGCCCAACCCCGCCATGCTGGCGAACAGCAAGGCGTGGTTCATGGTAAGTGCGACATCCCGCAAGATAGCGCTATTGCGAAGCCTCTATCAAGTTAAGGGAGCGGATGCTGCCACAGTGCCGCGGTCAGCCCTGCCCCAGACCCAGCCGCCCACCATGACCCCGAGCAGCGCTGCCACCACCGTATCGCTCAGGAAATGTCCCATCGCCAGCACGCGCGTCGCGGCGCAACCGACCGCCAACATGTACCACAGCCAGCGTGCCCGGGGATACAGCCGCGCGAGCACCGCCGCCCCCGTGAACGCGACCAAGGTATGGCTGCTCGGCATGCCCATTCCACGGTTGGACAGCGGCCCCTCGGCGAACGGGCGAAACACGTACTCGAACACGTCGGGGTTCGGTCGGAGTCGACGAATCGAGAGCTTCAGGAGCTCCGCGATACCGCCGCCGAACGCCGGGCCGAGGAGCAGTGCCCAGGCGTAGGCCGTACGCCGCGGAGCGTCACGTTGCTGCAGCCAATATCCCAGGGCAATCACGCCCCACGTGGGGAGATACCCCACCGATCGCAACAGGCGTCCCCAGTCCTTGTCGTTCACCGTCAGCAATCGCGCGGAACGCCACGCCGTGGCATCGAGCGCATGGGCGATCGCGACAGCGACCACGGCGAGGGTCAGGAGGCGAATCCAGCGGGATCGCTCGGAAGTGGCGGACGACATGAACGCGAAATCAACGCCGCGCCAGCCCTGCACGCCACTCGGTCCCCAGGCATATTTGTGGAATGGAACGCAACACGAAACAGCGCGATGCGATACGGCAGGTTTTCGAGGTGACGCCCCGTCCGTTGGGGCCCACCGAGGTGCTCGAGGCCGGGCGCGAGCAGATGGCGACGCTCGGCATCGCCACCGTGTATCGCACCATCAATGCCCTCGTAGACAGTGGTTGGCTGGTGCCGGTGGAATTACCCGGCGAATCCGCCCGTTACGAGCGGGCGGGTATCGCGCATCATCATCACTTCCGCTGCCGGAGCTGTTCCCGTGTGTTCGAAATCCATGGCTGCCCTGGCGATCTGCGCGAGCTCACGCCCGAGGGATTTCGCCTGGAGTCCCACGACGTGACGCTGTACGGGCAATGCGCGCGATGCGCCGTCGCGTGACGGTTGGTCGTTTGACGCGCAGTTGCGCACTGTTGGTGGGCGCCGTATCGCTGGCTGCGTGCGACCTGGGCGGTAGCTTCAAGGGCATGGCGGTCGATCCGTCGCGCGCGATGCCCGTGTTTGCGTTCACGCGGGCCGATGGCTCCTCCTTCAGTACGTCACCGGAACCCGGTCGGCCGATGGTGCTGTTCTTCGGGTACACGCATTGTCCCGATGTGTGTCCGACCACGCTCGCCGACTGGAAGCGGGTGCGCGCGAAGCTGGGCGACGACGCGAAGGCGGTGCGATTCGTCTTCGTCACGGTCGATCCCGATCGTGACACGGCGGCGATCGCCGAACGGTATGCACGCATGTACGACGCTTCGTTCGAGGGTGTCTCTGGCGATGCCAGCACGACCTCCCGCATGATGGACGCGTTCGGTGTTGTCGCCGCCCGCGATCCCGGCACCGACGCGACCGGATATCTGGTCAGCCACTCGTCACAGGTCTTTCTGGTGGACGCGCACGGCAAGCTGGTTGCGCTGTATCCGTTCGGAACGGGGTGGGACGCATTGGCGGCTGACCTGGAGCAGTTGCTATGACGTCGCCTGCTGTTCCGGTCTTGCGCCGTATCCTCGTTGCGGGGTGCAGCATGGCGACGACGTTGCTCGCGGCCTGCGCGCTTCGCTCCGAAACGTCGGTACCGCGCGTGGCTATTCAGCAGAGCTGGGCCCGAATCGCCGATTCCGGCGCCACCAGTGGCGCCTACATGGATATCGTGAACAATGACACGGTGCCGATCACACTGGTCGGCATTACGACGTCTGACGCCAGTGCCGCGGAGGTGCATGAGACCATGCAGCAGGATGGCATGGCGCACATGATGCCGCGTACCGCGCTTCGCATTCCGGCCGGCGACGTCGTGCGGATGACCCCGGGTGGGCTGCATGTGATGCTGATCGACCTTCGGCGCACGCTCGTCGTGGGAGACAGCGTGCGGCTGCGCCTGCAGTTCAGCGACAGCACGATTGTGGCGGCCACGGTACCGGTGAAGACGCCATGACGATCCCGCGCGTGGCGGTACTGGTCGCGGTGGTCGCGTTGAGCGCGGCTCTGGCCTGGTTCAGCTGGCCGCGTCCCGACACGCTCATCCGTGTGACGCGCGGCGGCGTGGCGATGGTCACCGATGCCTACGGCCGAACATCGCCGCTCGGCGACACGGTGTTTGTTCGCGGCGGTGGGGCCCGTCGAACCATTCGTGTGGTCAACGACGACACGATCAAACACCAGCTCGCGATGTTCAACGTTCCCGCTGGTGAGCAGACGGAGTATACCGCGCCCCCCGGCACCTTTGGCGGCGTCTGTACGGCGCATCCAACCAGCAAGCGCCTCACGTTCGTCATCCGGTGAGCAGCCTCATGTTCGATCCTACGACGGCGTTCCAGACAGCCGAAACACGCGGCATGAATGCCGCGCTCGACGAGGAATTGCAGGCGCTCCAGAGCGCTGGCCTGCGTCGCACGATGCGTCAGGTACATCAGCGCCGCGCCGGCACCGTGCTGCTGAACGGTGAGCGCGTGGCCGACTTCGCGTCGAACGATTATCTCGGGCTCGCCGCCGACCCGCGTTCCGCCCGCGCGGCGACCGCTGTGCTGCAGGCGGAAGGGGTGGGGGCCGGCGCTGCGCGACTGATCTCGGGCAATCACCCGATCCACGAGGCGCTCGAGCGTGCACTCGCACGCTTCAAGGGATGCGAGCACTCGCTGCTGTTCCCGTCAGGGTACATGGCGAATGTCGGTGCCATTCCGGCCCTTGTCGGAGCCGGTGATGTGATCTATTCGGACGCGCTCAGTCACGCGTCGCTGATCGATGGCTGTCGACTGTCGAAAGCGACGATCCGCGTATTCCCGCACGCCGACATCGACGCGTTGGCCGCGATGCTCGAGGCCGACCGGCACCAATTCCGTCGTGCACTGATCGTGGTGGAAGGCATTTTCTCCATGGACGGCGATCTCTTCCCGCTCGACCAGCTCGTGCCGCTGGCGCGTCGATTCGAGGCGTGGACGTATGTGGACGACGCGCACGGCACGGGCGTGTTGGGCGCGTCTGGTGCGGGGTCGGTCGAGCACTTCGGCGTGACCGGGCAGATCGACGTGATCGTGGGAACGCTGGGTAAAGCGTTGGGCACATCGGGTGCCTACGTGGCTGGTTCGAAAGTGCTGGTGGACTACCTCACGAGTCGCGCGCGGTCCTTCATTTTCACCACTGGTGCTCCGGCCGCGATAGCCGCCGCGACCCTCGAGACGCTGCGGATCGCGCAGGTGGAATCGTGGCGTCGTGAGGCGGTGCGCGAGCGCGCCACCCGATTGCGCGACCGCCTGCGCGCCGCCGGTCGCGACGTGTCGGGCATGAGTGACGGGCACATCATTCCGATCATGGTCGGCGATCCGATGCGTACCATGTGGCTGGTGGCGGCGATGCGCCATCGGGGATTTCTGGTCGGCGGTGTGCGACCGCCCACGGTGCCCGCAGGCACATCGCGTGTGCGGATTTCCGTATCGGCCGTGCATCCCATGGAACTCGTGGACAACCTCGCCGCCAACCTCCTCGACGCCATGCGCGTGATGCCCGGATGAGCCGCGAGTACGACGACGATGACTTCGACGTGCCGATGCACACGGCCGCCGATCTCGTGCTGCTGCACGACGCGGCGCATGTGTGGCATCCGTACACGCAACACCATCAGGCCCCGCTGCCGGTCGCGATCGTGCGGGCCAAGGGTGCCTGGCTGTACGATGCGAACGAACGACCCATCCTCGATGCGATTTCGTCGTGGTGGGTCACCACGCACGGTCATTGCCACGACGACATCGTCGATGCCATCAGCGAGCAGGCGAAGCGTCTCGATCAGGTCATCTTCGCCGGATTCACGCATGAGCCAGCCGCCGCACTGGCCGCGGAGCTCGTGCAGCGATTGCCGCGTGGCTTGTCGAAGATCTTCTTCTCCGACGACGGCTCGACCGCCGTCGAAGTGGCGATCAAGCTCTCGTTGCAGTCGTTCGCCAATCGTGGAGCGCCGCGGCGCCTGATCGCGGCGCTCGACAACGCGTATCACGGGGACACCTTCGGCGCGATGGCGACGAGTGGACGTGGCGTGTTCACGCAGATGTACGAGCCGTTGCTGTTCGAAGTAGCGCGGCTTCCCGATCCGTCGGTGGGCGATACGATCGCCGCGCTCGACGCCCTCATCGCTGAGCGCGGCACCGAGCTGGCAGCAGTGATCGTGGAGCCGCTCGTGCTTGGCGCGAGCGGCATGCGTGTGTGGGAGGAACAGGTCCTGCAGGACATCCGCGAGCGCACCGCGGCCGCGGGCGTGCATCTCATCGCCGACGAAGTACTCACCGGCTTTGGACGCACGGGTCCATTGTTCGCGTGCGAGCGCGCCGACGTGCGACCCGATCTGCTCTGCATGTCGAAGGGACTCACCGGTGGCGTGCTGCCGCTTGGCGCGACCGCGGCCACGGAAGACATCTTCGACGCCTTCCGCAGCGAGGACCGTACCAAGACGTTCTTTCACGGTCACTCGTATACGGCGAACCCGATCGCCTGTGCGGCGGCGCTGGCGTCGCTCGAGCTCTTCGACGACGAGTGCGAGGATGATCGGGTGCGCATTGAAGTGGCGCATGCCCGGCATCTCGATACGCTGCGCAACGTGAAGGGTGTTCGCGCCGTGCGGCAGATCGGTACGATTGCCGCGGTGGAACTGGACGCGCCGGACGGCTATCTCAGCGATATCGGCCGTGAGCTCGCCGCCTACTCGCTACAGGAGGGCGTGTTGCTGCGTCCGCTCGGCAACGTGGCGTACTGCTTGCCGCCCTACTGCATTACGGATAGCGAACTGGATCTCGTGTATGCCGTGATGCATCGATTCCTGAACGGTGCACGCGCCGACGCGCTCAGCTCCGGAGGACCGGTCGATGACTGAGCCGATCCGCTTTGGGGTGACGGGCACCGACACCGGCATCGGCAAGACTGTCGTGACGTGCGCGTT
>Ga0105047_10020077_pt1 | contig 10280 bp, 8 predicted proteins | sample MAT04_FD_78384 | JGI IMG/M metagenome (GOLD analysis project Ga0105047, IMG submission 78384) | Freshwater microbial communities from Lake Fryxell liftoff mats and glacier meltwater in Antarctica - MAT-04 (megahit assembly) | ecosystem: Environmental > Aquatic > Freshwater > Ice > Liftoff... | reverse complement strand
TTGTCATCGAGTGAATCAACGCGGTGGATGAATAGACCACATCGCCCGATGAATAAATCACCCGGCCTTCGTTTCGGATGACGGTGTCGCGCTCGGCGACGAACCTCGGGTCGACGCTACGTTCGTATTCCTTGCCCTTCACATAAACATCCGGCCTCAGCGATTCCAGCAGTTCCACCGCCGTCGGATGCGGGCTGAGATATACGGCATCCACGCATTCCAGCGCCGCGAGCGATCCCGCCCGCAGATCATCCGGAATCAGCGGCCGGGCAACGCCTTTGTTCACATTGTGATCGCTTGAGACAGAGACGATGAGAATGTCACCCAACGACTTGGCAAACTGCAGATGATGAATATGCCCGGGATGAACGATGTCAAAACAGCCGTGGCAGTGGACGACGGTGCGTCCCTGTGCCCGGGCAGATTCGCGAAGCAGAAGGAGTTGATCGATCGAGCAGAGTTTTCGGTTTGTGGGCATGGGTCAACCTCGCTTGCGCAGCAGCACTTCGATGGAACGGACGATCAATTCATCAAAATCATCCACCTTGCTGCGGAAACAACCGGGATGAGCGGTGATCATGTCGCAGTAAGCGACGTTGAACTTCTCGAACCACGCAATCTGCTCGAATGCATCCACCTGCGATTCGAAAAGCTGGCGGAACTGCCTGAGCGACCAGAAATTCAGGTTTGGGGTGAGGCAAGGTTTACCAATCCGGGAGGCGAACGCGTTCACATCATCGCGACGGAAGAGGAGATGGCAGTAAGGCAGATCAATCGAAAACCATTGATGAGCGCCCATCGCCGAATGCCACAACGGGCCGAACGATGAATAGAAGATGCCGCCGGGCTTCAACACCCGCTTCACCTCGCGAAGCACACCGGCCGGATCACTAAAATGTTCGAACGAGTCGAATGCGTAAATCAGATCGAATGCATCCGATGGATAGTCCAGCCGTGTGGCGTCCATCTGTGCAAAGCGAATGGTTGTTGCCCGCTTGGGCAGCGCCAGGTCGATTCCATGCACATCATGCCCGGCAAGCTGCATTTGCTCGCCAACTGAGCAGTCGCCGCAGGCAATCTCAAGAATCGTCGCGTGCGCCGGGAGGCAACCGCCAGTGCAGCGGAGCACTTCACGCACGCGGCCCTCGCACTTTTCATGCGGCGAGCGGAGGTCGCGTCGGGTCTGGCGCGACGCGTGAGAATGGAGCATCGAGTCAAGCTGGTCGATGGGCAGAAAATCCGGCGTCGTCGGGGCCGTGTTGAAAGTGGCCCGGGTTTCTCTGGCGCTGAGATTCGACAAGCTTCGCAGCAGCGATTGCACCGGCGTCCGCAGGCGGGTGCCGCGCAGAACGTTGCTTCGCTCGCCGATGCGATAGAGCGGCGGAATCGTGAGGGCGGAAACTTTTTGCGCAACCATGCCCATGTGGTTCATCTATCGGCGATCACCGGGGAGGAACATCAGTATTATTGGACGCTGTTGCATGTTCTCCTGTTTGCTCGGTTGCCCGCGATGTGAAAAATCGGACTGGAGCTTTCCCGCTCCATCGTCCGATAACTGCTGAATATGCCAACCGACTCTTCCCGCCGAACGCTGGCGGAGGAACATCTGCTTGCCGAGCGATGGAGTGATGCGGCGGACGTTCTCGAAAGCATCGCCATCAAGGACGAAGACACTGCACTTCGCCTGCGCTTCTGCCGAAACATCGCAGCGCTCCAGCAGCACCGCCCGAATGTTTATCGTGCCGTGGTGGAAGCGGAACCGGGAGACCGCTATCGCCTTGCACCTTCGCGCAGCGGCGCGACGACCATCCTCGCGAAGGTGGGGGATCGTGAGATCAAGCTCTCCCCTGACAACGATCCGCATGGGGCGGTGGCGGCAGTTATGCGCGGAATCGATGCGGACTGGCGCGCGGGGCGACCGCTGGGGATGGCCAGCATCGGTGAAGGCTATTTTCTTAAACATATCGCAGAACATCCGCCGGAACTCATCCTCGGCAGACAGCAACCTATCGTGCTGATGGAGCCCGACCCGCGGCTGGTGCTGGCGTGCCTGACCATCCACGATTATACCGGACCGACCGGACCCATCGAGCAGCAGCGCATCCGCTGGTATGTCGGCGACAACTGGTTGACCGAACTGCGAGACGATTATCGGAATGACCTGATGCTGATGCATCCCGCGATCACGATCCGGCTTGGAATCAACAGCCGGGCGATTGATGAAGCTGCGAAGGCGGTGCTGAGCGAAGTTAGCCAATGGGATCTCGCCTTTCAGGCGAAGCTGAACCTTCATACGCAGACGCTCACCAAAGAACGATTGGTCGAGCGCTACAGCAATCCCTCCCTTTCGCAGACGGCGTCAGGCGTACCGGGAGAAGGAACAAGAAGACACCCGCCGCGGGTGCTGTTTATTACCACCCGTTTCAGCACCGTGCTCCAATACTCCGCCCGCGACACTGAACAGGCATTTCGAACGCTGGGCTGGGAAACAAGACTACTGATCGAGCCCTCGCCCGCACATGGCATGAACTGCATCGCCATCAAAGCGGCGATGGCGGAGTTCAAACCGGAATTAATTTTCCTCATCGATCATCATCGCGCCGAATACCGAGAGCTTTATCCGAAGGAAATCCCCTTCGTTTGCTGGGTTCAGGACAATCTTCCGAACCTGACTAATGCACAGGCGGGGCAGGCTCTGGGGCTGCGAGACTTTGCACTCATCCCTTCGGTGCAGCGATACGTCAATCAATACAAGTATCCCGAGCGTCAATGCTTCGAATTTCGCAAGCTGACAAAGATCCCGGAAATTCCGCCGACGTGGGATAGCGATGGCGACGACCTCGTTTACGTTTCAAACTGGTCGCAGACAGTCGATCAGATGAAACAGGAGACGATTAAGGCGCTGTCTCCCATCAGCGGCGAGGCAATTGCGACGCAGTGCGTGCAGAGAGTCGTCGATATCTATGACGCGGGTGGCTGGCTGGATTCGTTCGGCGCTGTGCGGCGGCAGATCGGGCTGCTGGTCAACAGTGAGGCATCAAATAAGTTTCTCTCGCTGCTTTTCGAACGTCTTAACGTCGGTCTGTTTCGTCAGCAGGCGCTATCGTGGGCCGCGGAGATCGCGGAGGAAAAAGGCCTCTCCCTCGCCATCTATGGCAATGGCTGGCAGAACAATAAACGCTTCGCGAAATACGCCAGGGGCGTCGTGAAATATGGCGGCGAGCTTGAGGAAATCACCCGCAGGGCAAAGATCAACCTGATGCTCGAACCCTATGTGGCAATCGCCCACCAGCGACTCCTTGATGGACTGGCGGCGGGTGGGTTCTTTGCGGTGCGCGGGAATATCACAACAACGCTGCTGAATGAACTGATTGAGATGCTCAGTGTGCCGGGACTGCGCAACGTTCGCGATATTCCATCGGCGCGCGCGGTGCTGTCCGGCATCGAGCAGGAGAAGTTCGATTCGCTCATCAGCACCAGCGCCGATCAGGATGCAACGCCCGGGCAGTTCGATGTCGTCCGCAGCATTCGCGAATTGCAGGCGGCTGGGTTTTTCTTCGAGAAGGGACCGCTGTTGCAGAGGCTGGACGACGTGCTGTTCACCTCGAGAGACGAAATGGCTTCAGTGATCGCTCGCTATCTTGGCGATACAGGAAGGCGGCGGGAGATCGTGCAGACGCAACGAGAGCAGATTGCCCAACAGTTCAGCTATCCCGCCGGCATCTCGCGGCTGGTGAACTGGTTACGTGCCACCATCGCGAGCGAACCGGCAGCGGCGCTGCGACCAGCGATCTAATGGTGCGAGGATGCGATTCACAATCAATAATGCGTCAGGCAATTAGCATCCTGAGTCGTACTCGGCGATGGAACTGGACGACCTGACGTGCTAACCAAGCCGGAGAATAATGAAAACGCTTGCCAGGAATATTCTGACCAACATCGCCGGTGAGAAACGCGCGATCTCCTTCCTGCGCTGGATCGAATTGCAGGATCCGCGCTATCAATCGTCGTTGCGTCGGCTGAAGCGGTTTCACAATATTCACGCGGGCAAGCGCTGCTTCATCGTCGGAAACGGTCCCAGCCTGAATCAGACCGACCTTTCCCTGCTGAGGGATGAGTTCACCTTTGGAACGAATCGCATCTATCTGCATCCGACATTCAAACCGTCGTATTTCGTCTGTGCGAATGATCTGGTGGTGCAGCAGTGCGCGAAGGACATCGAACACCTGCCCATGCCCAAGTTCATCGCGTGGCACAATCGAAGCGCGATCGACTTCACCCGCGACATGTGCTTCCTGCACACCCGCGGCGGTTTGCGAAGCTGGTTCTTCACCGACCTGACCGAAGGCTGCTGGGAAGGCTCCACCGTCACGATGGTCTGCCTGCAACTCGTCTATTACATGGGCTTCAGCGAAGTAAACCTGATCGGAGTCGATCACAACTACACCTGCACCGGCAAGCCGCACGAGGCGCAGGAGTTTAAAGGCGATGATCCCAATCATTTCTCGCCCAACTATTTCAAGGGATTCAAGTGGCACCTGCCCGATCTCGAAGGCAGCGAGATGAGCTATCGCGTGGCGAAGTTCATGTTCGAGCAATCGGGACGAAAAGTTCAGGATGCAACGGTGGGGGGCAAGTTGACGATTTTCCCGAAGGTGGAATATGCGAGCCTGTTCGGCGCGGAAACGCGACTGGCTGCATAAGCGAGCAGTGTTTCCCTCGTGGTTTCTCCCTCTCCTGCGTACGCGTGGGAGAGGGCAGGGGTGAGGATTCTGTTCCTACTTCAAACAAACATAAGTTTCACACGAAACGAACTCATGCAGGAGCCGACTACCCATGCGGCATGCGCGGAAGATAGCTGCCTCCGACGGGATTGTCGATATACTCCCTTCATGCGAAAAGACGGACGAGCGAGCGATCAACTTCGGCAGATTGAAGTGAAGCAGACTTTCACCACCGCGCCGGCGGGCAGTGTGCTCTGGCAGCAGGGCGGGACGATGGTGCTTTGTACTGCTTCCATTACGCCTGATACGCCGCCGTGGTTTAAGGAAGACCGCGCCGGGGGTTGGCTGACCTGTGATTATGTGATGCTGCCGGGCTCCACGCCGCAGCGAAAAGACTGGCCGAAAATTGGACATACGGATTCGCGCGGGACGGAGATTCAGCGGTTGATTGGCCGCTCGCTTCGCGCGGCGATCGACCTTTCGAAAATCGGCCCGCACACGATTCACGTCGATTGCCAGGTCCTTCAGGCAGACGGCGGCACACGCACCGCGGCGATCTGCGGCGGATGGGTGGCGCTGGCGGATGCGGTGCGGAAACTCCCGGCAAAGATGCCCGGTGCCCGCGCGGGATACGACAACAATCAGTTCAATTTTGGCGACAGCACTGCATCCGACATCGTTGTGCCCGCACGTTACGACGCCAGGCATTACGCACCTGCCAAAGCGCTCATCAACACCATCGCCGCTGTCAGCGTTGGAATTGTCGAGGGTGAAGTGCGTCTTGACCTGGATTACTCCGACGACTCTCGCGCGGATGTGGACATGAACGTCGCCTTCACCGAAAAGGGCAACTTGATAGAGGTGCAGGGCTCCGCCGAAAATGGTGGTGGATTCGATCTGCCGCGCATGCAGCAGATGATCGATCTTGCGATGAAGGGATGTCGCGAGATCCTTCAGATTCAGCAAAAGCTAATGTCTGCCTGAGTGCCGCGGAGCAGCTTTGCCGACCACGAGCAAACTGGAACCTCGATTACATATATGTGTGCGGCAAAGCTGACCACGCCGGTGCGTTCCTTGCAATTCCGGTGCATCAAGGTAGAGCATGGATGCAATCATGCCCTATACCTCCCGATTTGAGACTGCTTTATCGTTTGCAGCGCGATTGCATCTGACTCAGGCACGCAAAGGAACCGGCACACCCTACATAGGACATTTGCTGGGAGTCGCGTCGCTGGTTATCGAGAATGGTGGCGACGAGGATGAGGCGATCGCGGCGCTGCTTCACGATGCGGTGGAAGATCAAGGCGGGAAACCCACTGAGAGCGTGATCGAACGCATGTTTGGGAAAAAGGTCGCCGACATCGTGCGCGGCTGCACCGACTGCGACGACGAAGGTGGTCCAAAGCCGGCGTGGCGTCCTCGCAAGGAAGCATACATTGCGCACCTCAAACAGGCGGACTCTTCCACGCGGCTCGTCTCAGCATCCGACAAGCTCTATAACGCGAGATCAATCCTGGATGGGTTGCGTGCCTGTGGCGAGGGCGTGTGGAAGCGCTTTTCTGCAGGCAAAGAGGGGCAGTTGTGGTATTACCGCACGCTGACCGACGAGTTCCTTCGAGGCGGACCGGATGCGCTTGCGAAAGAACTGGACGCGACGGTTCGAATGATAGAAGGCTGGAAGTCGTGACGTGATCCACGGTCAGTCCTTCGCTGCAAAAACTCCAAACCTTGTCATGCTGAACGAAGTGAAGCATCTGGTGCCGGATGCCGGATGCTTCACTTCGTGTTAATGTTCGGCATGACCGCGGCTGGTCTGGCAGTTGCATCACTTTAATACGCTCTGCCCCAGATCCTGCACCCGTGTGCCTTCCCTGCGTCGCGCCTCTGCCGCCGCTTCGTGGGCTTCTTCTACATGCAGCAGGTGATATTCATAGGCATCCACCAGCGCCTTCCAACTGGCGTCGATGATGTTCGTGCTCACACCGATCGTGCCGAAAGATTCAAATCCCGTTTCATTGGCACGTTTGCATTCGATGATGACCCGCACCGAGGCGGCTGTTTCTTCGCGGGAGTTGACGACGCGGACTTTGTAATCTGTCAGATGCACATCGGTGATGCGTGGAAGGTGCGTCTTCAGGCATCGACGCAGCGCCGCATCCAGCGCCGCCACGGGTCCATCGCCTTCCGCGACGGAATGCTCGACATATTCCCCAACGCGTAACTTCACTGTCGCTTCTGCGACCGGCTCCGTGCCGTTCATCTTCAGGATCACGCAGCGATAGTGCTCCAGATCGAAAAACCTGTGATACCGCGAAATTTCCCGGCGAACCAGCAGTTCAAAACTCGCCTCTGCGGCTTCGAACTGATAGCCGGCGTGTTCGAGGTCCTGCACGCGTTCCAGCACCCGTCGCAGCGTCGCCTTATCGCCTTCGATGTTAAACTTCCGGCCTGCCTTTGCGGCGATGTTGCTGGCGCCGGATAATTCACTGATCAGGATCTTCCGCGAGTTTCCCACCGCTTCAGGCTCGACGTGTTCATAGGTCTTCGAATCTTTCTGCACCGCATGCACATGCATGCCGCCCTTGTGGGCGAACGCGGATCCTCCAACATAAGGCTGACCTGGTTGAAGGTTCATGTTCGCGGTCTCGTAGACATACCGCGATGTCTCCGTGAGATGCTGCAGCGTATTTGGCTGTAGGCAGTCAAATTGATACTTCAATTGAAGGTTTGCGATGAGCGGCAAAAGATCCATGTTGCCGCAGCGCTCACCCACACCGTTGATGGTGCCCTGGACGTGATCCGCCCCCGCCCGAACCGCTGCGAGCGCATTGGCTACCGCCAGACCGCAGTCGTTATGCGTATGGATGCCAATCTTCACGTTGGCCTGCTTTCGGGCGGCGACGACTGCTTCGTAGACGATCTCCGGCATGGTGCCGCCGTTGGTGTCGCACAGGGATAGCACGCTCGCACCCGCTTCTTCGGCGGCTTTGATGGTCTTCAGTGCATATTCCGGATTGACACGGAACGAGTCGAAAAAATGTTCCGCATCGTACACCACTTCGCGATGATTGGATTTGATGAATGCAACCGACTCGCCGATCATCGCAAGGTTCTCTTCCGCCGTCACTGACAGCACCTTGGTTGCCTGGTACTCGCTGGATTTGCCCACCATCGTCACCACCGGCGTTTCCGCGGCCAGCAGGGCTTTCAAGCCAGCATCGTCCGATGCGCCGACTCCGCGGCGTCGGGTCATTCCAAACGATGCCACTTTGGCGTTCTTTAGAGGATAAGCTTTGATCTCGCGGAAGAATGCTTCGTCCTTCGGATTCGACATCGGAAAGCCGCCTTCAACGTAATCCACGCCCAGATCATCCAGTTTCCGCGCGATCTGCAATTTGTCGTGAAGCGAAAGATTGAAGCCTTCGCCTTGCGTGCCGTCGCGAAGGGTTGTGTCGTAGATATCGATGCGTCGAGTCATGTTTACACCACTTGGTTTTGCCGCAGAGGTATGAAAACTGCATCACCTCTGTGAGCTGTTTGTTATGGAAAGCCCTGGACGAAGGTCATCCGCCAGAAGCAAAGCTTGACGAGAACGGCGGGGGTGCCGATTCCCACTTTCTCCGGAAGGTCGTTCCGTGAAAGCAACAAGCCCTGCCGCTTGGGCAGGGCTTGTGATTGTTTGTTTCAAATCGACGAAGCGGCCTACCCGTTGCAGGGCTGAATAAGAATGCCGCTAATAATGACGATCCACTTTGCCATAAGAGTGGAAATCATAGCACGCGACGGCAGCGCGTCAAGCGAGAATTTCAGTCGGAAACGGTCACCGTGCCCTTCATTCTCGGGTGATATCCGCATCCGTAGGGAAATTTGCCGATTTTTTCAAACCGAAAGCCATAGCTGCCGCCTGAACGGATATTGCCGGATTTGAACGATCCATCAGCGGCGTTCACGCTGTGGTCGCGGTCGTCATTGTTGGTCCAGCGCACGCTGTCACCTGAGGTGATTTTGATCGATGCGGGGGTGAACGTCATGTCTTTGATCGACACCGTGACGGTCTTTCTCTTGTCCGCAGCACCGATCAGAAGCAAAAGCACTGTGAGACAGGTAATTCGCAGCATAAACATGTGGAATGTATTATCGGCAAACAGGTAATGGCAGAAAAAATCATTCGAGATCCGGTCCACGATGTCATCGCCTTTCGGCTCGATCAGCCGACCGATGCGCTGCTGTTTCAACTGATCGGGTCGGCTGAATTTCAACGACTCCGCAGAATTCGACAATTGGGCATGGCGTCGCTTGCTTATCCAGGCGCCGATCACTCCCGCTACAGTCACAGCCTGGGTGTCATGGAAACCACCCGGCGAATGCTGGCCCAGTTGAAGCGGGCGTTTCCTATCAGCCACATGGATGAAGAAACCTGTGTGGTGGCGGCGCTGCTTCACGATCTGGGGCACGGGCCGTTCAGTCATGTGTTTGAGCGCGTGACGGGCATTCACCACGAGCGACTTTCACATCGAGTGATCTTCGATGCTCACAGCGAAGTGCATCGCATTCTCATCAAACATGACAAGCTGTTACCCGAGCGTGTCGTCAACGTCTTAAGCGGACAGACGAAAGGCATTTTTGCAGATATCCTCTCCAGCCAACTCGATGCCGATCGTCTGGACTATCTGCTTCGCGATAACCTGATGACGGGCGCGCAGTATGGATCGTACGATCTGAACTGGCTGATCCATTCCCTCACGATCGATCCGGCGGGCGACAGGTTGGCGGTTACATTCAAGGGCATCAGCGCGGTCGAAGCGTATCTCACAGCGCGGTTTCACATGTATCGCAACGTCTACTTCCACAAGGTCGTGCGGGCGGCCGAGGGCATGGTGAAACTGGCGCTGCAGCGTGCCAGGCGTCTTGCGGCGCAGGATCGATTGGATTGGCCTCGGGCGGAAGATGGCGTTCACAAGGCGCTGCTTGGTAGACGTCTCTCCATGCGTGAGTTTGCCGATCTGGATGATGTCTCGGTGCTGCACTGCTTTAAATTATGGACGGATGCAAGCGACCCTGTGCTGGCGAATCTGTGCCGGGGACTGCTGTACCGCAAATTGTATAAGACGATCGATCTTTCCCGCTGCAACGATATCGATTGCGTTCAGAAAATCGTAACCGTCGCTGAAGATGTGGTTCGGCAGGGTGGGGGGGAACCTGCCTACGACCTCTTCTACGATGAGATCGCCAACACGCCGTATGAAAAATACGATCCATCCAGCGCTGATGGCAAAGGGGAAATCCTGGTGCAGGATGTGGACGGCAGGATCAAGGGATTCGCCACGATCTCGCCGATTGTCGAAGCATTGAATCAGCAATTGATGTTTCGACGGCTGCATGTTGCGGCAAATTGGAAAGATCGGGTGATGAAGGCAGTTTCGCCGCTGCTTTGAGACGTGGTATTCATCGCTGAGACGCCGGGATTGCGGAGAAGACCAAAAGAGCCTGCCGCAGATCGACCCACTGCTTGCGCGAAAATCAAATCCAGTGTCGAGTCCTGAACCAGTAAAGCAG